>Ga0126312_10001906_pt1 | contig 13818 bp, 13 predicted proteins | sample Plot104A_FD_92537 | JGI IMG/M metagenome (GOLD analysis project Ga0126312, IMG submission 92537) | Serpentine soil microbial communities from UC McLaughlin Reserve, CA, USA - Plot104A | ecosystem: Environmental > Terrestrial > Soil > Grasslands | place: USA: UC McLaughlin Reserve, Lake County...
AAGACGTCGATCGTCTTCTGGGGCTTCAACGACGAGTCGCCGGGCGCCCTGGTCGAGGTCCTGCGCGAGTTCTCGAGCCGGGAGATCAACCTGACGAAGATCGAGTCGCGGCCGCGCCGGGTGCGCCTCGGCCACTACATGTTCTTCGCCGACCTCGAGGGCGCCGCCGGCGCCCCGCCCGTGAGCGAGGCGCTCGAGGCATTGCGGGAGAAGGTCGAGACGATCAGGGTTCTCGGCTCCTATCCGGCCGCGTAGAAACGGCAGACAGCGCTCGGGCCCTCGCTAGACTGGCGCCGACCGTGGCACTCCGCGCGGAACTGGCACTCCTCGAGGCTGGTGAGTCCGACCCAGTCCCTGCCAGCACGCTGCCCGGTCGCCGGACCGAGCAGCGCGGGACGTCATCCGGCCGCGTACTGGTTCTGAACGCGTCGTTCGAGCCGATAAACGTCTGCACGGTGCGGCGGGCGACCGTCCTGTTGCTCAAGGAACGGGCCGAGCTCCTGGAGCAGGCCGACTGGTCGCTACACGCCGAGTCACTGACCCTGCCGCGTCCGATCGTCATCCGCCTCACGACCTACGTCCGGGTCCCTCGCGATGCCCACCGCCGCAAGATCACCCGCCGCGCGGTCTTCGCCCGGGACCGCTGGACCTGCCAGTACTGCGGGCACGAGCGGGGCAACCTGACCGTCGACCACGTCATCCCGCGCTCGAAGGGCGGCCACTCGACCTGGGAGAACATCGTGACCTGCTGCGCTCCCTGCAACCGCCGCAAGGGCGACCGGCTTCCGCGACAGGTTGGGATGAAGCCGCGCCACAAGCCGCGGGCCCCGAGCCCCACGATCTTCATCCACGTCGCCTCGCCGGCGATCCCGGCGGCGTGGGAGCAGTACCTCATCGCCGCCTAGGCAGGGGACCCCGCGGAGCGCAGCACGAAAAGCGAGGGGCGCCCCGCCGGGACGCCCCTCACATTCGGCTGGACCTGTATCGGCTACGCAACTGACGGCCGGCGGGACCACTCCCGACCTGCGCCTGCCGACGGTGTCACGGCTGGACTCCGCTCGACGGGGCCCAGCTCCGGTCTAGCGGCCGGACACCTCCAGGGTCCCAAAACGTCTGTCAGTCAAGTTCGGACCACCTCCTTTCCCTGGTAGCCCCAAAGCTACCAAGGGCGGCGGCCCTACACAGCGGCAGCGTCGTCGACCGGAGCGGCGCCGTCGCCCTGCGAGACCTCCGGCTCCAGGTCGGCCTCCACCTGAGCGGCCGTGTCCGTCGACTCCTCCATCACCAGCGCCACCGCGCTGACCGAGTCGTCCTCGCGCAGGTTCATCAGGCGCACGCCCTGCGCCGGCCGCCCCTGCTTCGAGATGCCCCTGACGCCCGTCCGCTGGACCATCCCGTTCTGCGAGATGAACACGAGCTCGTGGTGCTCCCGCACGATCAGCGCGCCGGCCAGGGCGCCCTTCTTCTCCGTGAGGCCGATGGTCTTGACCCCCATCGTGCCGCGGCCCTTGACGGGGTACTCCTCGATGTCCGTGCGCTTGCCGAAGCCGTGCTCGGTCACTACGAGAAGGTCGGTGTCGGGCTGGACCACGTCCATGTCGAGGACCCAGTTGTCCCCGCGCGCGACGTTCATGCCCTTCACGCCGCTCGTGTCGCGGCCCATCGGCCGCACCTGGTCCTCGCTGAAGCGGGCGGCCTGGCCCGAGCGGGCGACCATGATGATGTCGTCGTCGCCCGTGGTGCGGCGGACCGACACGAGCTCGTCATCGTCACGGATCTTGATGGCGATGATGCCGTCGGCCTTGATCGGCGTGTTGTAGGCGCCGAACTCGGTCTTCTTGATCATCCCCTTGCGGGTGGCGCAGACGAGGTACTTGCCCTCGTTGAAGTCACGCGTGGCCTGCACGGCCTGGACCCGCTCGCCCTCGCGCAGCGGCAGCACGTTCACGAGCGCCCGGCCCTTGGCCGTCCGCGAAGCCTCCGGGAGCTCGTAGACCTTCTGCCGGTAGACCTTGCCTCGGTTGGTGAAGAAGAGGAGGTAGTCGTGGGTCGAGCACACGAAGAGGTGCTCGATGTAGTCCTCGTCCTTCATGTCCATCCCGGTCACGCCGATCCCGCCGCGCTTCTGCTTGCGGTATGTCGCCAGCGGCAGCGACTTGATGTAGCCGGACTTGGTGATCGCGATGACCATCTGCTGGTCGGCGATCAGGTCCTCTACGTCGATGTCGTCGCCCGCGTGGGTGATCTCGGTGCGGCGCTCGTCGGCGTAGCGCTCCTTGACCTCGATCAGCTCCTCCTTGATCAGGCCCATGATCTGGCCCTCGTCGCCGAGGAGCTCGCGCAGCTCCTTGATCCGCTCCACCGTGTCGGCGTGCTCCTGCTTGATCTTGTCGCCCTCGAGCGCGGTGAGGCGCTGGAGTCGGAGGTCGAGGATCGCCTGGGCCTGGATGTGGGTGAGCTCGAACTCCTCCATCAGCCCCTGGCGCGCGGTCTCCGGGTCGCGCGAGCCCCGGATCAGCTCGATCACTCGATCGAGGTCGGTGAGGGCGATCAGGAGGCCCTCGAGGATGTGCAGGCGGCTCTCCCGCTGGCGCAGCTCGTGCTTGGTCCGCCGGATGACGACGTCGCGCTGGTGGTCGACGTAGTTGCGGACCAGCGGCACCAGGCCGAGCGTGCGCGGGACATCGTCGACCAGGGCGACCATGTTCACGCCGAAGGTGGTCTGCAGCGGCGTGTGCTTGTACAGCTTGTTGAGGACGATCTGGTGGTTCTCGCCCCGCTTGAGCTCGATCACCAGGCGGATGCCCGACTTGTCCGACTCGTCGCGGAGGTCCGAGATCTCCTTGATCCGGCCCTTGTGGACGGTCTCGGCGATCTTCTTGATCAGGCCCGAGCCGTCGTTGCGGCCGTCGCCCTTCGACACCTGGAAGGGCATCTCGTCGACGATGATCGCCGAGCGCCCGCCCTTGAGCTGCTCGACGTGGACGCGGCCCTTGACCGTGATCCGGCCCTTGCCGGTCTCGTAGGCCTCGCGGATGCCGCCGTGCCCGGCGATGATGCCGCCCGTCGGGAAGTCGGGGCCCTTGATGTGCTTCATCAGGCCCGCGACGTCGATCTCGGGATCCTCGATGAAGGCGACTACCGCGTCGATCGCCTCGCCCAGGTTGTGCGGCGGGATATTGGTGGCCATCCCGACGGCGATCCCGCTGGCGCCGTTGACCAGCAGGTTCGGGAAGCGCGACGGCAGGACCAGCGGCTCTTGGCGCGTCTCGTCGTAGTTGGCCCGGAAGTCGACGGTGTCCGCGTCGATGTCGCGGAGCATCTCGGTGGCCAGACGGGCCAGACGCGCCTCGGTGTACCGGTAGGCCGCCGGTGGGTCGTTGTCGATCGAGCCGAAGTTGCCCTGGGGGTCGACCAGCGGGTGGCGCATCGCGAAGTCCTGCGCCAGGCGCACGAGCGTGTCGTAGATCGCCGAGTCCCCGTGCGGGTGATAGCGGCCCATGACGTCGCCCACCGTTGTGGCCGCCTTGCGGTACGGCCTGTTGGGCTGCAGGCCGTTCTCGTACATCGTGTAGAGGACCCGGCGGTGGACCGGCTTGAGGCCGTCGCGCACGTCCGGCAGCGCGCGGCCCACGATCACGCTCATCGCGTAATCGAGGTAGCTCGATCGCATCTCCTCCTCGAGCCCGACGGGCTCGATGTTTCCGCCGCTCAACTGCTCGATGCTCACGAGGCTTCGCTCCGGTCAGCCGGGTGGCAGGTGACAGGTGACCTAGACGTCAAGGTTGGTCACATCCCTCGCATTGCGCTCGATGAAGTCGCGGCGCGGCTCCACCTGATCCCCCATCAGCATCGAGAAGATCTGGTCCGCCACCGCGGCGTCGTCGATCGTCACCTGCTGGAGCGTCCGCCTCTCTGGATCCATGGTGGTCTCGAAGAGCTGGTCGGCGTTCATCTCGCCGAGGCCCTTGAAGCGCTGGAGCGGCACCCTGTGGCGCGCCACCTCCAGGACCTTCCGACGCAGGTCTTCATAGGAGAGCGCGGTCTCGGCCTTGGCCGGCAGGGCCACCTCGAACGGCGGCGTGCCCGCGAGTGCGTTCAGGTCGGCGTGGACCTTGACCAGCCCGCGGTACTCCGGCGCGTCGAACATCGCCTTGCGCAGCTTGTAGGTGGCCGCGGAGCCGGTGAGGCGCTCGACCACGCGCACGACCAGCTCCTGGCTGTCCTCCTCGAGCAGCTCGGTCTCGTAGGGCTCCTCCTCGGGATCCTTCGCCTTGAGCAGCTTGACCACGGCGGCCGAGTCCTGCGCGCCTTCGTCGAGGATCTGCGACTCCTCGAGGAAGGTGATCGTGTCGTGGCCGTAGTCGGCACGCAGCGATGACGCCCAGCCCTCGTACTGCTTGAGCAGCCTGCCGAACTTCTGCCAGCGTGCGTGGGTGAGCTTGAACTTGCTGCCGCCGCGGCCGGTGACGTCCATCTTGTCGAGCTTGTCGCGAAGGAGGACGTCCTCCAGCTCCGACTCCTTCTCGATGTAGATGTCCTGCTTGCCGTTCTGCATCCGGTAGAGCGGCGGCTTGGCGATGTAGACGTAGCCCTGCTCGATCAGGTCCGCCATCTCGCGGAAGAGGAAGGTCAGGACGAGCGTGCGGATGTGCGCCCCATCGACGTCCGCGTCCGTCATCACCACGACCTTGTGGTAGCGCGCGTTGTCGATCTCGAACTCCTCGCGGATCCCGGTGCCGATCGCCGTGATGAGCGCCTGGATCTCCGTGTTGGAGAGGACCTTGTCGATCCGGTTCTTCTCGACGTTGATGATCTTGCCCCGCAGGGGCAGGATCGCCTGGGTGTTGCGGTCCCGGCCCTGCTTGGCGGAGCCGCCGGCCGAGTCGCCCTCGACGATGAAGAGCTCCGCGAGGGCCGGATCGCGCACCGAGCAGTCCGCCAGCTTGCCGGGAAGGGTGGAGTTCTCGAGCGCCGACTTCCGCCGCGTCAGGTCGCGGGCCTTGCGGGCGGCCTCACGCGCGCGTGAAGCCTCGACCGCCTTGGTGATGATCCGCCGTGCCTCGCCGGGGTTCTCCTCGAGGAACTCGCCAAGGCCGCGGTTGACCGCCGCCTGGACGAAGCCCTCGACCGGCGGGTTGCCCAGCTTCGTCTTCGTCTGGCCCTCGAACTGCGGCTCCTGGATCTTCACCGAGATGATCGCCGTGAGCCCCTCGCGGACGTCCTCGCCCTGGAGGTTGGGGTCCTTCTCCTTGAGCTCGCCCTTCTGGCGCGCGTAGGCGTTGATCGTCCGCGTGAGCGCGGAACGGAAGCCGGACAGGTGCGTGCCGCCCTCGTGCGTGTTGATGTTGTTGGCAAAGGAGAGGAGGTTCTCCTGGTACGAGGTGTTCCACTGCAGCGCCACCTCGACCTCGCCGATGTCCCCCCGGTCCGCCATATGGATGATCTTCTGGTGCAGGGCGTCGCGGGTGCCCTGCGAGTGGAGGTGCTTGACGAAGTCGACGATCCCCCCGTCGTACTGGAAGCCCACCGCGTAGCCCTCGCCGCGCTCGTCCTTGAAGTCGATCCGGAGGCCCCTTGTCAGGAAGGCCATCTCGCGGAAGCGCTGCTCGAGAACGGTGACCTCGTAGTCGATCGTCTCGAAGATCTCGAGGTCCGGCAGGTACGTGATCTCCGTGCCGCGCTTCTCGGTCTTCTTGCCCTTCTTCAGCTCAGCGAGCGGCTTGCCGCGCTCGTACCTCTGGGTCCACTCGTAGCCGTCGCGCCAGACCGTCAGGTCCAGGCGCTCGCTGAGCGCGTTGACCACCGACACGCCCACGCCGTGGAGGCCTCCGGAAACCTTGTAGCCGCCCCCGTCGCCGAACTTGCCTCCGGCGTGGAGAACGGTGAGCACTACCTCGGCAGCGGGCTTGTTCTCCTTCTCCATCATGTCGACCGGGATGCCGCGGCCGTTGTCGACCACCGTCACCGAGTTGTCCGGGTGAATCGTGATCTCGACGTGGTCGGCCTCGCCGGCGAGGGCCTCGTCGACCGAGTTGTCCATCACCTCGTAGATCAGGTGATGCAGGCCCCGGGTCCCCGTGGAGCCGATGTACATGCCGGGGCGCTTGCGGACGGCTTCGAGGCCCTCCAGCACGGTGATGTCATGGGCGCCGTAGCTGCTGTTTGCGCCCTTCGCTCGCTTCTTCGCCAAGCCGTCCCTTCCGGCCGCTGGTCACATGGAAAAGCCCCGGCGCCGCGGCCCTTGACCGCACGGCTCGGGGACTTCCTCAACTATAGCAGCCTACCCCCCTTACCGGACGGCTAGTAGGGCCAAGAAACACCTGCAAATCGCCACAAAACCCGCTCGGGAGAAACGGCTCTGTTACCAGCCGTTACGAGCGTGCGCGCGAGGCGGTGCGAAAGCGCAGCTCGAGGTTGTCTGCCGGGTCGCCCAGACGTGCCCGGAGACGCTTCTCCAGGTCGCCCCCGAGCAGCTCCAGCTCCTGCGCCCAGACGGCCGACCTGCAGGCGACCGTGATCACCCCGTCGCGCTCCGAGACCGGCTCCGCCTCCTCCGCCACCGCCACGCCGGCGACCTCGGGCCACACGGCCTGCACGCCCGCGAGCAGTCCCGCCGGAGCGGCTCGGGCCGCGCTGCGCTCGAGCGCGAGGCGGAGCGGCCTTGGCGCGAGGCGCCTCATGCCGCCAAGCTCGCGAGCTCGCCCTCGGCCACCTCGAGGAGCAGGTCGTCGCCGTCGCGTGAGCCGGGCACGTGGTCCGGATCGGTCGTCGTGACGAGCGCCTGACCGCTCTCGCGCAGCAGGCCGGCCAGCAGCTCGCGCCGCGACCCGTCGAGCTCCGACATGACATCGTCGAGCAGCATCAACGATTCCCTGTCGCGCAGGTCGAGCAGAACGTCGCGCTCCGCGAATAGCAGGGCGAGCAGGGCGCTGCGCTGCTGGCCCTGTGAGCCGTAGGACCGGAGCGAGACGCCGCCGAGGATCAGCTGGACCTCGTCGCGGTGCGGCCCGTGCGCCGTGAAGCCGCGTCCCATGTCGGCCTGGCGGCGCTCGCCCAGCTCGGCAACGAGCTCGTCGTACGTGCTGGCGTCCGAGCGCGGGCGATAGCGGATCTCCGCGTCGCCGGGCAGGCCGAGGGCGGCGGCGTGCCGCGCGAACGGAGCCCGGAGGGCCTCGACGGCCTCGGAGCGGTCGCCCATCAGGGCGACTCCGAGCCGTCCCAGCTCCGCATCCCAGGCGGCGAGCGCGCCCGCTCCGGCCTGGCCGGCCTTGATCCGGGCGAGCAGCGCGTTGCGCTGAGCGAGGGTGCGCGAGTAGCCGGTGCGCGTCTCGGCTCGGGCGGGCCAGAGCGCGGCAACGAACCTGTCGAGATGTGCCCGCCGGCTCGCCGGGGCGCCCTTGACCAGCTCGAGCCGTTCCGGCAGGAAGACGGCGGCGAGCGGGCGTTCCTCAGCCGTCGCCAGGCTGTCGACCGAGCGCCCGTCGACCCGGATCCGCTTGGGCTCGCCGGCGCTGAAGCCCACCTCGACGCGGTGGCCCCCGTCGCCACCGACGGTGTCGAGCGTCACCCTCGTCAGGCCGGCGCCGCGTCGAATGAGCTCGCGCTCGTTGGCGGTCCGCGGCGAGCGCGCGGTGCAGCCGAAGTAGACCGCCTCGAGAAGGTTTGTCTTGCCGGCGCCGTTCGGGCCGGTGACGACCGTCAAAGAGGGCCCTAGGGCCAGCTCGGCGCGCTCGTAATTGCGGAAGTCCCGGAGCTCGGCGCGGACTACACGCATCATGAGGTGATAGGCGGTAGGCGGTAGGTCGTAGGGCTTCGAGTTCCGGCCCTACCACCTACCACCCACGACCTACGACCTCCCTTCAGACGTTAAGTCTGATCGGCATCACCAGGTAAACGAACCCGCCGTCATCCCCCGACTGGATGAGACCGGGCCGGAGCGGGCTGATCAGCTTGAGGACCAGTTCTTCTGACTCGGCGCTCTCCAGGCCGTCGCGGAAGAACTCCGGGTTGAAGCCGATCTCGAGCTGTTCGCCCTTGAACGGAACAGGAAGCGACTCGCTGGCCTCGCCCACGTCCGGGGTCTGCGCCGATACGTCGAGCGCACCCTCCGAGAAGCGGAGGCGGAGCGGCGCGTTCTTCTGGGCCAGCAGGCTGATCCGCCGCACCACGTCGAGGAGCTCGCCGCGGTCGACGTGCAGCTCGTGCTCGTAGGAGTCGGGGAGCAGCTGCTGATAGTTCGGGAATCGACCTTCGACCAGGCGGGACGAGAGGATCACGTCATCCACCGTGAACACGACCTGGTTCTCGAGGGCGCTGACGCCGATCGCCTCCGCACCGCTCCCCTGCGCAATACGACCGAGCTCCTGCAGAGTGCGCGCCGGCACGTTTGCCTCGAGCGACCCGGCCAGCGACTCATCGAGCGTGGTCTCCTTCACGCTCAGCCTGTAAGAGTCGGTAGCGACCATCCGCAGCTGCTGCTCGCTGGCCGAGACGAGCACGCCGGTGAGGTGCGGTCGGGTCTCGTCACGCGAGGCGGACCGAGCCACCCTGGAGATGGTGTCCACGAACGCATCGGCAGGAACACTGAGCGCACCCTCCTCCTTCGGCTCGGGCAGCTTGGGGAAGTCCTCGGAGGGCAGGGTGCGCAGGTGGAAGCGCGCGCTGCCCGACACCACCTCGACGTCCTGCTGGGAGCTCCGGTACTCGAGCGAGAGCTGGTCCTGGGGCAGGGCGCGAACGACGTCGAGGAGGAGCCGGCCGGGAAGGACGACGGTGCCGTCCTCGGCCGAGTCGGTGGCGACGCCGACCCGGATGCCCATCTCCATGTCGGTCGCCTGGAGCTCGAGCCGCCCCTCCTCGACCCTGAGCATCACGCCGGCGAGGGTCTGGATCGCACTGCGGGTGGAGACCCCGCGGACGGCAATCCCGAGACGAGACAGGAACGTTTCACGGGAAACGGTCAGCTTCATAGGACGACTACCTGGAGTAGTGCTGGTAGGGGCCGTCGTAACTGTGGACATGGCTCTCCGCTGCGGGATTGGTGTTGGCTCGGCTGTTCAGGAGGGTGTTGATTGTGTCAGGCAGGGCGGCCGTCACCTGGGCAGTCCCAGCCGCCTCCGCAGGTTGTCGACGGCGTTGCGAACAGAGGGGTCGCTGCGCATGGACGCACTAACGGAGTTGACCGCATGAAGGACGGTGGTGTGGTTGCGCCCGCCGGTGCCGCGGCCGATGTCGGGAAGGCTATGGTCGGTGAGCTCGCGGGCGAGGAACATCGCCACCTGCCGCGCTTGCGCGATCGGTGGCCGGCGCGTGCGGGCGAGGAGGTCCTGCCTCTCGACTTGGAACTCGACCGCGGTCGCCTCGAGGATCTCGATCAGCCCGCAGGTCGGGGCGGGCTCCTGCCCGAGCCTGCTGAGCACGCGGCGGACGAGCGCGGCCGTCGGCTCCTCCTCGCGCAGCGAGGCGTAGGCGACCACGCGGATGAGGGCGCCCTCGAGGGCACGAACGCTGCTCGAGACGCAGCGGGCGATCTCGTCGATGACCTCGGGTGCGACCTTGACGTCGTCCAGGCGGGCACGCTTGGCGAGGATCGCCCGGCGGACCTCGAAGCCGGGCGCCTCGAGCTCGACCACGAGCCCGGAGCGGAAGCGCTCCTCCAGTCTGCGCTCGAGCTCGGGAAGCTCCTCGGGAGCCCGGTCGGAGGTCAACACGAGCTGGCGGCCAGAGCCGAGCAGCGAGTTGAAGGTGTGGAAGAACTCCTCCTTGGTCCGCTCCTTCGAGGCGAGGAACTGGACGTCGTCGATCAGGACCACGTCGGCGCGGCGGAACGACTCCCGGAAGCTCGACGTGCTGCGCTCGCGGACGGCCTCGACGAAGGCGCCCGTGAACTCCTCCACAGTCGCGTAGCGCACGCTCATCCCCATTCCGTAGCGGCCGATGAAGTTGCCGATCGCGTGGAGAAGGTGGGTCTTCCCGAGCCCCGGGGGTCCGTGCAGGAAGAGCGGGTTGTACGCCTGAGCCGGCAGCTCGGCGGCGGCCAGCGCCGCGGCGTGGGCCAGGCGGTTGCCGTCGCCGATCACGAACTGCTCGAAAATGTATTTCGGGTTGAGAGTGGCTGGGCGCTGGGCGCTGGGCGCTAGGGGCGCCGCGTCGCCGCCAGTCGGCCCCCGCCAGTCGGCGCCGACGACCTCGACGACCGCGCCTTCGCCGAGGTGCTTCGCCGCGGCTCGCCTGAGCACTGGCAAGTAGCGCTCGCCCACGCAGCCGCGGATGTGCTCCGGCGCCCGGACGTAGAGGGTGTGTCCGTGGAGCCCCGCCGGCTCGAGTGGGGCGAGCCAGATATGGAACTTCAGGTCGGGGGTCTCGCGGCGGAGCTCCTCCCTGATACCGGTCCAGATTGGCTCGACCTCTTCGGGCACGGACAGTCGGCGTCCTCCAGCAGGACTCGCGATTGACGGCTTTTCGTGTGGAGGGACTTCCCGGGCCCGAGACCCTGACTGCCCTCGGCGAGGTCGAGTGTACACGTGTGATTGAGGCGTAAAAACCAGCCCGTTGAGACCCCCTGGGGAGCACCCCGCAAATCGCGTGAAAAGCCACCGCGGCACCCCTGCCTATACTTCGGCAGCCCACCGGCCCGCCCGTCGATGAAGCGCACCTACCAGCCCAAGAAGCGCAAGCGCGCCCGCACGCACGGCTTCCGTGCGCGCATGCGCACGCGAGGGGGCCGGCGGATCCTCAGGCACCGTCGCTCCAAGGGCCGGAAGCGGCTCACCCCCTAGCGATGGCGGCGCGCCGCAGGCGCCGCCGGCTCTCGCGCAGCGGCGAGTTCGAGCGCGTCTACAGGGAGGGCCGCTCACACGCGACGCGGCACCTCGTCGTCTACGCCTTCCCGCGGGGCGATCACCACGAGCCGCCGCGGCTCGGCGTGTCCGTCGGCCGGAAGCTGGGAGGGGCAGTCGAGCGCAATCGAGTCAAGCGCCTGCTGCGCGAGGCCTTCTGGACGACCGCGGACGAGCTCGAGCCGGGACACGACTTCGTCGTCGTCGCTCGCCCGCCACTCGGAGAGCTCGCCGAGCGCGGCGGCGAGCGCGCCGTCGAGGAGGCGCTTCGCTCCGTGCTGAGCGAGGCGGGACTGTCGGGGAGCCCCGAGTGACGGCCCTGCGCTCACTCGCCATCGCGCCGATCCGCTTTTACCAGCGCGCGGTATCGCCGGCTCTCCCCCGCCGCTGCAAGTACCATCCGACCTGCTCCGCGTACGCCGTGTCCGCCGTGCGGCGGTATGGCGTGGCCAGGGGCGTCATCCTCGCCGCTTGGCGGCTCCTGCGCTGCAACCCTTGGAGCCATGGCGGCGTCGACTTCGTAGAGGACCAGAAGCTGTTTCGCCGCAGGGCTAGCGCCTGATGCTGATCGCAGTCATAGGAATCCTGAAGCCGCTCGTCGACGCCTGCGAGGCCGTGCTCAAGTTCTGGCACGGCCTCCTCGGAAACTTCGACGGCAGCTGGGGCTGGTCGATCATCCTCCTGACGTTCACGGTCCGGATCATCATCCTGCCGCTCACCTTCAGGGGCGTGAAGTCCATGCAGAGGCTTCAGCAGCTCCAGCCCGAGATCAAGCAGATCCAGGAGCGGTACAAGGGCGACCGGCAGCGGATGAACCAGGAGATCATGGCCTTCTACCAGCGAGAGAAGGTCAACCCGCTGGGGTCGTGCCTGCCACTCGTGCTGCAGCTTCCGTTCTTCCTGGCGCTCTTCCAGCTGTTGCGCTCGTCGGAGTTCAAGGCGGAGATCGCCGACAACCCCGGCTTCGGGCCCATCCCGGACCTGGCGCACAAGGTCACCGGCGACCCCGCTCTCCTCGCCGCCCTGATCCTCCTCTACGTCGGCACACAGCTCGCCGCGAGCGCCGTCACGGCCATCAGCGCGGACCCGACCCAGCGCCGGATCATGCTGGCGATGCCCTTCGTCTTCACGGTCTTCATCATCAATTTCGAGGCTGGGCTGATCGTCTACTGGATCACGACGAACGTCTGGACGATCGGCCAGCAGCTGCTGGTCAGGAAGCTCTACCCGAAACCCGAGCCCCGCGAGGCGGCGCCGGCCGAGTCGAAGCCGGCGCGCGGCAAGCCGCCCGCCGAGCCCGAAGGCGACGGCAAGGGTGCCAAGCCTAAGGCCAAGGCTCCCGCCAAGCCTAAGGCCAAGGCCGCCAGCTCCGACGGCGGAAACGGCCGCTCGAGCAAGCCGCCGCCTCCCTCGCCGCGCAAGAAGAAGAAGCGCTCCGGCCGCCGCCGGTAGGCGCCGAGGTCCGGAATGGCTGGCGACGAGACCAACTTCGCGGAGCGCGAGGATGCGATCGCGGAAGCCGAGGGGGAGACCCTCGGCGAGGCCAAGTGGAACGCGATGAAGGAGCTCGAGCGGCGCTTCCCCGGCCTCATTGCGGACTGCGTTCGCTTCTCCGTGCTCGAGGAGCCGGCCGCCGACAGCCCTGCCCGGGTGAGCGGAGAGGTCGACCTCGATGCCTGGCAACAGGTGGCGGACCTGGTCCCGGACGAGCCGGCGGAGCGCGTTCGCGCGGTGGTGGCACGCGTGGTCCAGGGGCTGGGGCTCCACGCCAGTGTCGACATCGAGGAGACCGATGACGAGATTCGCGCGACGGTCAACGGCGACGATCTGGCGCTGCTGATCGGCAAGCACGGGGCGACGATCGATGCCGTCCAGCACGTGGCCTTCCGTGCCGCCTCGAAGGGGGTCGCGGACCGCAAGCAGGTGATCGTCGACGCGGCCGGGTACCGGGGGCGGCGCGAGGCGGCGCTTCACCGGGTCGCCGACCGAGCGGCGGCCGAGGCCCTGCGCTTCGACCGGCCGGTGGAGCTCGAGCCGATGCGACCGGGCGAGCGGAAAATCGTCCACCTCTACCTGCGCGAGCGCACCGACGTGGAGACGCACAGCGAGGGCGACGAGCCCGAGCGCAGGCTGGTCGTGACACCGCTCCGCGCACCCGGGCGCTGAGCGTTTCACGGGAAACGCTGGCCGATCTGGCCCAGCGCTACGCGCTGCCGGAGGCGGCAACGGGTCAGCTGACCGCGCTGCTCGCGGCCCTGGCCGCGGAGGCCGATCCGCCCACGACCATCCGTGGCCCGGGCCGCGCCGCGAACGAGCACGTGGCCGACAGCCTGTCCGGGCTGGAGGTCCCGGAACTCCGCGCGGCGCGCAGCATCGGTGACATCGGCTCCGGCGCCGGCTTTCCCGGCCTGGTGCTGGCGGCCGCGCTGCCGGCAGCCCGGATCGACCTGATCGAGAGCGCCGGCCGGAAGGCGGAGGTGAGCGAACGGCTGGCGCAGACGGCCGGACTCGGGAATGTACGGGCGATCCACCGCCGCGCGGAGGAGTGGCGCAAGGAGGTTTACGACGCCGTCACCGCGCGGGCGCTCGCGCCCCTTGCCGTCGTGGTCGAGTACGCAGCTCCCCTGCTTCGAGAGGGGGGCGTGCTGGTTGCCTGGAAGGGCGCCCGCCACGAGGACGAGGAGAGCGCCGGAGCCGCGGCGGCGGCGCAGCTGGGCCTGGGTCCCGCCGCGGTTCTGCCGGTTCATCCGTTCGAGGGCGCCCGGAACCGGCACCTTCACGTCTTCACCAAGGAGGGGCCGACGCCGGACCGCTTTCCGCGGAGGCCGGGCATGGCCCGGAAGCGACCTTTGGGCTAGATGGTTGATTCCGAATTGCCGGACGGGGCTTTGCGAGGGAGGCTGGTGAGGGCGCCGAAGTTCGACGTTGCAACCACAACGTCGACCGAGGAGGCCGCGTGCGCGTCGACCTCGACGCC
>Ga0126312_10001907_pt1 | contig 13818 bp, 17 predicted proteins | sample Plot104A_FD_92537 | JGI IMG/M metagenome (GOLD analysis project Ga0126312, IMG submission 92537) | Serpentine soil microbial communities from UC McLaughlin Reserve, CA, USA - Plot104A | ecosystem: Environmental > Terrestrial > Soil > Grasslands | place: USA: UC McLaughlin Reserve, Lake County...
CGCACCGCACACTGCAAGCGCTGCTACGAATGGCAGGAGGGTAATCCCGGAGACAGGTATGTGTGGCTTCAAGACTACAGAAAGCCAGAGACCGCCCTTTGGCGAGAGCCACTTTCTTTTCAGCCTGCCCCTTCCGCTCTCTTGCTGCTCCGCTATCACTACCGCGCCATGCGAGCTTTGGTCTTTTTCCGCCAGTGCCATCGCAAGGCTCTGCGTTGAATCAGCAACCTCCCGGTAAATGACGCGCCTGCCAACAAACGACGTTGTGAGCATCCTAGTGAGCTCCCAAGGGACTGGCAAATCTGTCTGGCCTGCCAGCCGGTAGCCTGTCCCGTGCAGTGACTCTATTGCATAGCCGTACTTGCGCAGCCTCCTTATCTGCTTCCACACCGCGCTGCGGGAAATCCCAACCTTTTCCGCAATATCCTGCCCCGATATGTAGCCGGGCTCTGACCTAAGGATCGAAAGAAACTGTTCTGGCCTGCTGCTCGTTCTTGGCATTGGTTAGATGCACAGACTAGTGGCCGCGGCAGGTAATAAATTCGCAGCTGTAACCGGTTTATATCAAACTAATTTCACAGGCATGTCTGCTAACTTGCTTCGCCCACGATTTATATCATTGCGGTTTTTCTCAACGTGCGAAGAACTGCAGCCGGCCCGACATAATCGCGATTATGCTCGAAACTGCAAACGTCGGCATCACAAGACCAGGGTTTTGACGAGCCAACCTGACAAGCGGCCAGCTGAGGCAGTACCTCAACATACTGGTTGACAAAAAGCTGATAGCAGAGTTGGCAGAGGAGAACAGGAGGCACATCGCCTACAGGACCACAGAAAAGGGCATGCGATACCTTGCCGTGTACTTGGCTCTTAAGAGCATCACAGTCTTTTCGCAGGAAGGCTAGTTGGCCAGCTAGGGCTACATTACTGCCATATACTACTTTTGTTGTTTGTTCCACTTGTAATAGACGGTTCCGCCGCGGCACGTAGCGTAAATGTCTGACCTGCCCTCCTTGAGCGAGCTTGCCACTTCGAGCTCTGCCAGCAGCCGCTCTATCTCCTTGTCCTTCTTTTTTGAAGCAAGCAGGTTCAGGATCTCCTCCCGGGAATACATCATAGAAGGATCCTTGCGCAGGATGCCTTCAATGTCGCGCACAAGGGGGCCTGTCATGTTATCTTATCTCACTTCTTTTTCCTCGCGGACACTATCGAAAGAACGTCGCGGTCCTTTAGCTGGTAGTTGGTTGGAAGTCGCAGGCCGTCACGCCCGTCTAGCGCGTAGATCATGCCCTTTGCCAGCTCGCTGTGTATCTCCCTTGCAAGGTCCTCGACGGTAGAGCCTGACCTCATCAGGTAGACATCTGGCAGCACATTGCCGTGCTTGTCCGAGAACTTTTGCACGTCAGCAACTGGATAGATGGCGTTCATCTTTAGCAGCTTGAAAACTGCCACATTTATTGCAAATTGGACGCCCGTTCGCATGTATTCGCCCAGGATGTCTTTTCTGATGAAGTTAAGCGCCCACTTTTGCTTGTCGTTGAGCTTTGTCTGGTCGTTTATTTCAAAGCGCTCGTCGCCGGGGATGTAGCGTATCACCCCGCGGGTTTCCGCGCGTCTGAGCGTAAGCTCGGCGTCCGCGCTAGCGGGCACCACGATTATGTCTTTGTATTCCTCCCGGAGGCGGTTGAAGTTCTCAGTAGCAGTCGGCAGGTCGACCTTGTTTGCGACTATCAGCGTCGGCTTTGAGATATCGCGCAGGCTCCAGCAAAAATCCTTGCTCTCCTGCGGGCCAAAGTCCTCAAATTTCGTTTCTGCCACGTTATTCTGCGCAAGGGCGAGCTTGACGTGGTCCTCGCGCACTCCGATGCCTCTGAACACTTCGGTTATCGCAAGTATCCTGTCCATGCCGCCGCCAATTGCCCGCGATATCTTGTCCCGGTTTGCCTCGAACAGCTTCAGGTACCACATGACAAGCTCCTCTTCAATGTCTGCAATGTCCGCCACAGGATCGCCTGTGCCCGGCTCAGCTATCCTTCCAGACGCGTCGATGCTGCCAGACGCGTCAACGACATGGAGCAGCGCGTCTGACTGCGACGCTATCGAGAGGAACTGGTTGCCAAGGCCCTTGCCCTCCCACGCGCCCTTGATAAGTCCTGGAAGGTCGACAAGCTCGATAGGGATAAAGCGCCAGCCGTCAATGCAGCGCGAGTTCCTGGGCTGGTCCTGCACCTTAAGCTCGCGGTGGACGCACAGCGTGATTGCGTGGGCGTTGCCTATAGCTGGCTGTTTTGTGGTGAACGGGTAATTGGAAATCTCGGCCGATGATAAGGTAGCAGAATTGAAGAATGTAGTCTTGCCGGTGTTCGTCTTGCCAATAAGGCCGATCTTGATCATGGATGGATCTGCATCTCCATTGTTGTTATTTATATATACTCTGGATCATTGCACGTGGTGGCACGCTATGGCGAGGTACCCGACCAGCCCTGCAAAAGCTCCGAGCATTGACAGATGGGCTGCAAATACGAGCCTGTCCACAACTGACCTTTTCTTCTGCCGCAATACTGGAGTGACTATCTTCTGCTGCATATGCATAATAATAATGGAGTTGCTGACGAATAAGAATTGCTGTTGCCACACAAATTTTGTTCTGCAACTCTTACATAGCTTTGATTCGAGACCAAGCTACATGGGCCTCGTGGAACTGTTTCAGGGGATGGTCATCTCTGGGATAGCAATAGGTGTAGTCTCGCCCGGAGCCGGCGTATACTTTGAGTTTTTCAGATCCAAAAAGTACGAATATCCTAGGGAGCGGTTAAGGGCAAAACTGTTGTTGTTGCTACTTACTTGCTTGCCAGCCTTTCAAGCGCCGTCTTGATCTCCTCGCACCGCCAGCACATCTCGCTTAGCTGGTCTGCCGTCAGGTCGCCTTCCCATTTTTCAAGAGCTGCCTTTGAAATTTCAGTTGCATGGTACAGTATTGCCCAGTACGGGTGGTGCTCGGCTGTCGTGTAGGCAAGCTCCAACATCTCAGAGAGTCCAGCTGAGGCCTTCTTAATGTAATCGGAGCCTTCGCCATAGATCTTGATTATGCCGGCGTCTCTGTCAACGCCCACCTTGGTGGAGATGTTCTCCTTTTCCTGCAGCTCTTCCAATACAGGTTTCACCCGCTCGATGACTCTGTCGATGTCCGCTGACATTTGCTGTTAGAGACAATGCGTCTAATTTAACCTAGTCACTGCCGAATAACCGCTGGTGCTCTGCCAGCATGCACCTGTTGTAGACGACTTCAATGCCTTTTTCCCGGGCCATGCGCTCGGCTTCCGGGCTGTAGATGCCTTCCTGCATCCAGATCACCTTGACGCCCGGCTTTTTTAAAGCGTCCTGCACGACGGCTGGCACGTCCTCGGAAGGCCGGAAAATATCGACGATGTCAATGCTGTCTGGCACGCTGCTGACCGCGGGGTACGACTTGCGGCCGAGAATTTCCGGCGCAGTAGGGTTCACAGGGATTACATTGTAGCTCTGCCCTATGAAGTACTTGGGGACATAGTGCGCTGCCTTGCCCTCGTTCTTGGACATGCCAACCACCGCGACGTTCTTTAGGTCATAGAATTTCCTTATCTCGGCGTCCGAGTGCGAGTCCCGCTCCATCAATGATAATTCTGCCTTTACATTATTTAAACGCATTATTATCAAGAGCCTATCATACCCGGCAATTTTATCGGCGTGCGGTACGTCTGCACTATCTTGATCCCTGGCTCGGCTGTGACTGTCACGCTGTCCAGCAGCACATTTTCTGGCGGGGACATTGTCAAGGTTTCGCCAGGCTGCATCACCAGTATTATAGGCTCTTTCTGGCCGCCATAGTCGAGCAGCACGTTTGTCAGCGGCAGCCTGCCCGTATTCTTCAACACCACGCGCGCGTTTGTAAACAAGGACTGCTCGTCCTTGAGCGCGTCTACGCTCAGGTCGTAGTCCTTTGTCGGCAGTGCCGACGCGATCATCGCGATTATGGCGACTGCGATTATACCTGCCGCCACTGCCAGAACAAGCGCCGTCCGCATTGGACAGATGATGAGCATGGAGAATATTTAAGCGATTATTCGCCTTTCATTTGGATGCGCGATTTGAAGACCGGTCTGATGCCCAGAGACGCGTAATTGCCTGTCGAGCAGGTAAAGCACAATTCTTCTTCCGGCATCCCTATAGCCTTTGCAAGGTTGGCCGTGTCGTTGTAAGCGACATATTCCGCCCCTATCACTTGGGCCACCCGGGCGCCTATCTTGCTGTTGTTTTGCTCGTCTGAGCCGTGCCGATACGCTACTAGTTCCTCCTGCGAGGGAAAGTCGATGCCGGCGTAGCACGGGTAGCGTATAGGGGGGTAGGTGACTACAAGGCTTATCTTCCGGGCTCCGACGCTCCGGAGAGTCTTGATTATTTCAGCAGAACTTGTGCCCCTGACGATGCTGTCGTCGACGACCACTACGTGCTTGCCCTCGACTACCTCGCGAATAGGTATTATGCCCTTGTTTATCTCGACCCTGTCGCCCTGGTACGGCTCGATGAAGCTCCTCATCGACCCCTTCTTTGCGATGTAGCGGTCCTTGAGCAAGCCTTCTTCAAAGGGAAGCCCGAGCTCTTGCGCGTAGCCAAGCGCGGCGGGACGGGCAGAGTCAGGCACTGGGACTACTACGTCTGCGCCGTCTATCAGAAATTTCTTGGCAAGAAACTGCCCGATCCTTTTCCGGGCAGCATAGATATTTATGCCTTCCATTATGCTTGACGGATGAGCGAAATACGTGTATTCAAAAGCGCAGTGGGCGTGCGGCTTTTCGTTTGCAAACTGCTGCGACTGGATGCTGCCCTCGCTCATTTTGATCAGCTCGCCCGGCTCTACGTCGCGCAGCAGCTGTGCCCCGACTGCCGCAAGTCCGCAGGATTCGGAAGCAACCATGTACGTGTTTGTTTCTTTATGGTGTCCGAGCACTAGCGGGCGGAAGCCGCGCGTGTCCCTTGCCGCGTAGACCGAGCCCTCGTCTGTGAGAAATGTAAAGCAGAACGAGCCGACCATCTCGCTTTTCAAGATGTGCATTGCCTCTGCCATATTGTCTTTCTTGTCTGCCAGATGCATGGCGAGGCGCTGGGCTGCGACTAGCGTGTCGCTCATGGTCTGTGGCGTGAACGTGCAGCCGCCGACCATTCCCGATAATTCTTCGGCGTTGGCAATCGTTCCGTTGTGGGCAACACACAGGTCCTTGACCTTCAGCGGCTGGGCGTTTTCAAGCGTGCTCTTGCCAAGCGTGGAATAGCGGACGTGGCCGATGGCCGCTGGCGATTTGTACTTTTTCATCACCATCGGAAACTCGACCGCTGCAGAGGAGACAAGCCCGAGCCTCCGGAACGGAGGCTTGCCGGGGACCGCGATGCCCCATGCTTCCTGGCCGCGGTGCTGGAGAGCGCGGAGCGAGTCGATGACGAAGGGGATTACGTTGTGGCCGTTGAGCGAAAATATGCCGACTACGCCGCAGTTATCATGAACCAATTTCATTACCACCCTTTAGAAAGCTAGTGCTGCTGGAGGACAAGCTTTGAGACCGGTACAGGGTTAGCTCTATGATTTAAAAAATGTATCTTCTTCTAGCTCTGCATCGTCTTTTCGAGGGACTCGTAGCTTGTCTGCAGCTGCTTCAGCGTCAACCTGATCGTCTTCTTGCCCTGCACAAATTTGATGCTACTTGCGGTTTTTCCTATTTCTGCAAAAGCCACGCCCTCTGACGGCAGAATCCTGCGCACCGCCTCCGGCTCTTTTGTGCCAATGATGTAGCGCGAGTGCGACTCGGAGAACATCAGCTCGTCCAGCGCCTTGCAGGAATTTGGAACGGCTGAAAGATCGACTTTGAACCCTGTCTGGCCGGCGATTGCCATTTCGGCGAGCGCGACTGTCAGGCCGCCCTTGGAGCAGTCGTGAGCGCAGCCGGCAAGGCCGCTCCTTACCAGCTTCAACACAGCGCATGCATTCTGCTTATCTGTCTGCAAGTTGACCTGCGGGACAGGGCCGCCTGTTATGCCATGATAGTATTCGTAATACTCAGAGCCGCCCATCTCGGGTGACGTGTGCCCGATGACAAAGATAGAGTCGTCTTTTTGAAGCGCTGACCGAGTGACATGTGCGACGTCGTCCACAAGGCCGAGCGTGCCGATGACCGGCGAAGGCTTGATCGGGCCCTTGACGGTCTCATTGTAAAAGCTGACTTTGCCGCCTACGACAGGGATGTCCATGAACTTGCAATAGTCGACTATGGCGTTTACCGCCTGCGTGAATGTCCAGAATATTTCAGGGTCTTCAGGGCTTGCAAACTGCAGGTGGTCGACGACACCGATTGGCTTTGCCCCTGCGCATATCACGTTTCTGCGTCCTTCCGAGAGGCAGCCAAGTGTACCCTGGTACGGGTTGAGGTAGCAGTGCTTTGAGTTGCCGTCCAGCTTGACTGCGACCAGCTTGCCGTTGTCAAGGCGCATCACTGCGGCATCGCCTGCGCCCGGCTTGACCACCGTCCGCACGCCTACCTCGTGGTCGTACTGGTGGTAGACCCAGCGCTTGCTTGCTATCGATGGGTTTGCAAGAAGCGCCAGCAGCGCCTTGCCGAGGTTCGCCGGCGCGCGCGGCTGTTTGACTGATTTTATCCTATCAAGGTACTTGGGGCATCTGCTTGCCCTGTCTGCCAGCGGCGCGTGTGCCACAAGATGCGACGGCATCTGCGCGACCACGCTGCCATCGCATCTGACGACAAGGTCCTGGTGCTCCTGCACTGTGCCAAGGATTGTGTACCGTATTTCGTACTTGTCAAGTATCGACTGCAATGCGGGCAGCTTTGCGCTGTCGGTGACATAGAGCATGCGCTCCTGTGACTCTGAGATCATCAGCTCGTTTGGCGTCATGCCGTCTTCCCTTGCGTGCACGCGCGACAGCTCGACGTCGAACCCCCTGCCGAGGTTGTCCGATGTTTCAGAGAGGCAGCAAGAAAGCCCTCCGCCGCCCAAGTCCTTGATGCTTTTGATGTAGCCATGCTTGATCGCCTCCATCGTGGCTTCGAGCAGCAGCTTTTCAAGGAACGGATCAGGAATCTGGACAGCCGACCTGTCTTCGGCTTCAAGCGCCTTTGACGCAAAGGACGCGCCATGAATCCCGTCCCGACCGGTGGAGCCGCCAGCAAGTACTATTACATCGCCAATCTCGGCCTGATTTGCTATGATGTCTTCCTTGCGCCCAAAGCCTATCGATGCGACGTCGACAAGGCAGTAATCCTCAAAGGACGGGTCGAACTCGATCTCGCCTCCCACGGTCGGGATGCCGATGCAGTTGCCATACTCGGCTATGCCCTTGACCACGTTCTTGAAGAGCCATTTCGACTTTGCAACTGACTTGCTCTTGCCTGTTATCGGGGCAAACCTCAGTGCGTCAACCACTGCGATCGGCCTAGTGCCCATCGACATGATGTCTCGTATTACGCCGCCAACGCCGGTGGCAGCGCCGCCAAAAGGCTCGACCGCCGACGGGTGGTTGTGGCTCTCGATGTGAACCGTCAGAACGTATCCATCGCAAAGGTCAAGGACTCCGGCGTCGTAACCGGGGGCAACAATGACGCGTCCGCCTTTTGTCGGCAGCAACCGCAGGTACTTTTTTGACGACTTGTACGAGCAGTGTTCGGACCACTCGGCGCCGACGATGTCCTGCTCGATCTCGTTCGCCTTCCTCTGTAGCTTTTCTTCGAGGTACTGCAGCTCCCGCTCTGTCAGAACGCCCCCCATCTACGCTATCGCCTTTTGCTGCTTTTGCTGCTGAAGGTGTGAAATAAGCGAGCGGAATATCATTATGGCATCGTTTCTGCCATTGATGGTAAGAAGGTTTTCGCTCGCCCTCTCCGGATGCGGCATCATGCCCATCACGTTGCCCTCTTCGTTGCATATTGCTGCGATGAGGTCGGTCGAGCCGTTCGGGTCATCGTTAGAATATTGCAATACTATCTGGTTCTTTTTCTTTAATTCTTTGAGGATTTCCGAGTCGGCGACGTAGCGTCCCTCGCCATGGGCCACCGGGATATCAAACGCCTGTTTTTTGTCAAACTGGCTGGTGAAAGGCGTCCTGTTGTTCTGCACTTGCACCTTGGTCCACCTACACACAAAGCGCAATGAATCGTTCATCATGAGTGCACCGGGTAAAAGCTCTGACTCTACCAAAATTTGAAAGCCGTTGCAGATGCCAAGCACCGGCAGACCGTCCATTGCCATCCCTTTTACTTCCTGCACTATCGGGCTGTGGGCTGCTATGACGCCTGCGCGAAGCCTGTCGCCAAACGCAAAGCCGCCGGGAATTATCATGGCATCGTAGCCGGCGATGCGGTCTTTGGTATGCCAGATAAAGTCGGCCTGAATGCCAAGAAGGTTGTTTACAACATGGTGAACGTCGCGGTCGCAGTTGCTGCCGGGGAAAACTGCAATCCCAATCTTTGGCGGTGCCATTACTTTGCGAGGAAAACTGCTCACCGCTCATATTAATATTTTCAGATTCTTGATCCTGCTACAGCTTTTCAGTTTCGCCGACTCGATGCTACAGACTACTGTAGGAAACAAGTAGTCGGGATTCATCGACCTCAAGTTGTGCTTCATACCCAGTCAATGAGCTTTCGTGCCTGTAGAGCCCCCGATCAATTCGAGTGTATCTTTGCTCAAGTCGCTCCAATTTCAAGCTGGGAAAGCGAACCCAGACGGCGCTTACCTTTTGCGACTCCCCTACTTTTAAGCCAATCTGATCAGATTGGCAGCGTGTTGGTAGAAGGCGCGATCTCCAAGTCAACATCGTATATTCCTTTCACGCAGGAGATGACATCAGAGTTTTTTGATCGCCAGACCTGTTTCCATCGATCCAGAGAGTCAGATGCCTTGTCTCGCCTTATCTTTCCTGATGGATAGCTACACGCTTGATTCTGCAATGCTTGTCGCATTCGATTTTATAGGCTACTCGTGCAGGCAGCCGTTCAGCGGTAGAACGACAGCGCCTTCAAGAAGGACAAGATATGCATTGTTGTTGTTATTGATGGTTAAGGCAAAGTATTCGAGGCTATGGGTTTGCTTGTTCTCCCACAGGATCGACTTCATGTCCCACATTTTTTACAGGCAGCGAAATAATATCAAGGCTTTTCCGATTTTCGGAACACAAGCTAGCTATATACAGTTTCAGTAACTGGCAGCAGCATTGTTTTTATTTTTCATTTGAGCCGTAGAATATCGTATATGGCAGCAAGCGTGGTCCGCGACATCATGACAAAGAACATCGTAATGATAGAAGGAGACAAGACGGCGCTCGAAGCTGCCAAGATCATGGCAGAGAAAGGCATAAGCTCTGTGTTTGTCATGAAGCACAGCCAGCCCGTTGGCATCGTGACAGAGCGCGACTTTATTAAAAAGGTGTGCGCGAAGGAGCTTCCGATAGGGGAGATAAAAATTGGAGATATAATGTCCAAGATACTTACGACTGCCGACCCGGAGATGCCAATCGAAGTCGCGGTGCAGAGGATGGTGAACCACAAGATACGCCGGCTGCCTATAATGGAGGCCGGCAAAGTTGTCGGAATCATCACGGTGACTGACCTAGCGAAGCACCTGAGAACTACGCTGCTGCTAGAAGGCGCGCTGAGCGACTCGAACAGCTTTGACAATATGATAGCGACAATGGATCATGACAAGCACTGATTAATTGACATATCATCGTTTTTTTAGCCATTGCAGATGATGACTTGGAAATGCTAGACCTTATCTGCAACCTTGATTGTGCAGTTGCTAACCACGGGGTTGAATATCCGGAGCTCCTCACACAGCTCTTTCACAGTCGCTTCTGCTTCCTTTTCCGACTTGCTGTTAACGACCATCTTGAGCATCTTGGCAGACCTGACAGACTGGACGCTCGAGTAGCCGCCCTTGACCACGAGGTCGCGGTGGATGGTCTCGCCTTCAGGGTCATTGATGTAGGGCTTGTTTTCGATTATCACCTGCAGTACGTACTTTGGCACGGGTTTTCCCAAGCGCGCTGCTATTTAAATAGATTAGGAAAAGCAGAGGCTTTGACCATCAACTGCTCAAAAGCATGTGCTTTACAAAAAGACTGCCCAGTTTGGGGGCAAGCCAATGGCTACGAATACGAGTACCTTATAAGCATATCAGTGTAATTATGTACAATGGGCTTTTTAGATAAATTCCGAAAGAAAAAAGAAGATCAACCACCGCAGAAAAACGACAGCTCAAGCGCATCAGGCACACAGCAACAGCCGCAGAGACGAGTCAAAAAGTACACGTCTGACGGCAAGCCAGTTTATGAGTAGCCCTGGCCGGTTTGATAGCCAGCATTTATATTACAACCAGCAACCAATTACAAGCACAGTAATGTCATATGGAAGACAATATGGAGGAAGCAGCCGCTTTGGTGGCGGTAGCTTCGGTCCAAAGCCTGTAGAAGCAGGCAAAGAATACGACGTACAAGTTACGGAAGTGAGCAGAAAGGGTGACGGAATTGCCAGGGTTCAGGGATTTGTCATTTTTGTAAAAGATGGCAAGGTAGGACAGAACACCAAGGTAAGAGTCACAAACGTGGGAGCAAGATTCGCAACAGCGGAAATCGTGCCATCAACTCAGTAAGAGCAAACAAACAAAAAACAGTAATGACTGAAAAGTTACGAACCCTAAAGAAATGTGGCGGCCCCGTCAAAAAGGAAGTACCACATTCGATTTTTCTTCATCAAAATCCTGTATCATGATCGAGCATCACAGCTTTTCAATTTGTGAGAAAAAACAGATCAAGATTTAAATTACTCTTCAAATGCACCAAATCTGTTTACTGCCGTTTGTTCAGTCACGCAAGTGATTTTACCAATTAGCAGGAGGATCAAAAGAATATGAACATAAAAAATATAAAATCAGCAGAACAAATAGGAAATCGCAAGAATGCAAATCAGGCGCACTTTGTGCTATACGGATCATGTTTTGGGTGCGCATCTCTTCTGAACATAAGTAACAATAGGATTGTGGTGTGCCCTCCATGCCAAAGCAGAGGTGTCGAATCGCTGCCCATCTTGCCAGGCGAGAGTTAGACATTTGGCTATGACATAGAACGCGGAATCACGCTTGATTTTGTGCTAACAAGAAAAAGATAGCACACAGGGTTTTGAGATAACGCAGATCGAGCCCTCCAAAGGCTGCTTTAAGCTTACAGATCGCGCTCACAGCTTTTAGCAGTCATCCTCAACTGAATGCGAGTTCTTGACAATATAGGTCAAATGTTATTATAGGTGACCATGTCATATGCTAGCTGGATTTTGAATGACACAAAACAGTTTTCCGATGAAACAATGGCACGTTGAGCATATGGAAAAAACAATTGTAAGGTTTGTGACGGGATTATCTCAGGACGCTTCTGCGTGGGAAAGGAGGCAGCACAAACGATACGGTGGCCTGACAAACACCTGCAGGCAGATCGATTACGACATCAGGCACGGCGTGACAAATGACGAGATCCTTTCTTTCTTGCATAGTATTAGAAACCATTCATCGTTTGCCAAAATCAGACACACCAACGGCTCCATAGAAAGACTCAACGCGGTAGAAGGATATTTTTACAGTAAAGGCAAACAAGCCCCATCATTCTTTTAGAATTAGAATGCGCTTGACGCATCCCTGCCTTTTCTGTCAAAAGCGGGGCTTTCAAGAAGCAAAAGCGATTTTTTAGCGAAATGCGCCGAAAGCATTAATTATCTTCACCTGAAAAGTCATGCTCAGGGTCATGTAGCTCAGCCTGGCCAGAGCGGCTGACTTGTAAACTTGGCCGTCAAGAAATCAGCAGGTCGTGGGTCCAAATCCCACCATGACCTTTCACCTTATTCCAACATCAGCTGATTGTTTAAAAGAAAGGCTGCATAGCCGAGAAAACTATATAGCAGTAAAAGCCCCAAATTGGCTAGTCCCTTCTATTGTTTTGCATGTCATTAGCTGCATCATCTATTTTTGTACAGGCGACACATACTGGCCAACTTGGTCGTATAACTTGGCAAAGCTCAGACCTTTTTCTGTTGTTTTGTAAATCTGCGTCTTTTCATCAAATTCGAGCAAGTCATTCGCTAGCATCATGGCCAAGTGCTCTTTGAGCTGCGCGTACGAGATAAATGCCTTGTACATTATCTTGGTTTTTGTACTGCCGCCGTTAGTTTCCGGCTATATAGTGCAAGAAAGCAGCAATAAGCGCCCTGCGCCTTATCAGGAAGAGATCGCATGCAGCTGGCAGGAGATAGAGCGCCTGGCAAAAGAAATTGGTTTACAAATAAAGAAGTCCCGAGCAATATGCGATTACATTCCTGGCATTACCAATGGCTTCGTCATTCCGGCAAAACTGCTGTCCCGCGAGCTTGGCATCGACCTCGTCCAGTTTGTGCCAGTGCGCAACAAGACTTTGATCAAGCCAGAGATGCTAGCTCTGCACGCAGACAGACGATACATCATAATGGACGATATCTATGACACAGCCGACACGTACAACGAGGTTGGCAGATGCGCTGAAGCGCTTCTCCTACGACTTTGCCTTTTGCATGAGCAGGTACAAGCAGAATTAGGCCTGTTCGCAAAGATGTTAAATCATGAAAAATGGGTCGTGTTTCTTTGGGAATGAGAGAGCTGCATGCTCATTATAAAAAATAATTTTTTTAAACAAAAGCTGCCACTGCTGCTATAAAAGAACTATAATAATTATTATTTTTTGATGTTCCACTGGAAACGCGCGCACATACACGCATATACACACGCACATCTATCCAACACGCGAATGGTAGCAGATTGTTATTAACCCGTAGCAGCAAGAACTAGCTAGCTCTCGCGCCATATCGCCCGCGTCTTAGCAAGCATGACAAACCCAACCAAATAGACCAGCTGCACTGCGAAGCCAAAGCCCAGCGACCACTCGGCAGGGGTCGGCATGATGCCCATGATGTGCTGGAACATCATTGATGCGTGCGTAGTTGGAACTGCGTAGGCAAGAGGCCGAAGCGCCTCTGGCACGAAGTCAATTGGGTAGAACACGGGCGGCAGCACCGCCAGTATCACGTTCACGAACGATATCACCTGCGTGGCGTTACGCATGTGGAGCATGTGGGACGACAAGAAAAAGCCCATCGCAGACATCGACCCCCATATCAACAGTATCGTCGCCACAAGGAGCGGAATGCTAAAGACCGATCCGCCGAAATAGACGATGAGCGTGGCAAGCACCGCCAGCGCCGGCAGTCCAAACAGCAGCTCAGACAGCGCAAGGCCCATCATGTACGTCAATGGGGAAACAGGCGACGCGACAAACATGTCCTGCACCTTGTATTCAGTCTTGTAGAACGAGATGTCCTGCCCCAGCGCGAGGCCATAGCCTACGAGAGCCATGACTAGGCTGCCAGCCACAGCCTCCTCCACTAAGTCGCCGCCGCTTATCACGAATAGCACGAACAGGAGCGAGAACGGGCTTATCGCCGTAAATATGAGCGACGTCGGGTTCCTCCGGAGCCACAGGATGCCTGTCATGTACGCTATCAAGAAAGCCTGTCTGATAGGCAGCATAGAGCTAGTTTTAGTCTCTGCCATCCTGTTGATCATCTCCAATTCCATTGCCAACAAGGTAGACGAACACATCGTCAAGCGTTACCGGCGAAACCGTGAATGGGAGATTCCTGCTCATCGCAAGCTCGGACAGCTCCCTGACCGCGGATTCAAAAGTAAAGACGCGGAGCATGCCAG
>Ga0126312_10001908_pt1 | contig 13817 bp, 11 predicted proteins | sample Plot104A_FD_92537 | JGI IMG/M metagenome (GOLD analysis project Ga0126312, IMG submission 92537) | Serpentine soil microbial communities from UC McLaughlin Reserve, CA, USA - Plot104A | ecosystem: Environmental > Terrestrial > Soil > Grasslands | place: USA: UC McLaughlin Reserve, Lake County...
CCGTTGCAGGTGTCGGAGGTCCCCGGATCCGGCGCGCCGTTGGGGTTGTCGCCGAGGAACAGGTCGTCTCCCTTGCCGCCGAGCAGCGTGTCGCTGCCGAAGTTGCCGACGAGCGTGTCGTTGCCGTCGCCGCCCTGCACGACGTCGTCGGCCGGGCCGCCGAAGAGCTCGTCGTCGCCGGCGTCGCCGCTGACGGTGTCGGGGCCCGTCTGGCCAGTGGCGAAGTCGTTGCCGGCGCCGGCGCGGATCCGGTCGGCGCCGTTCTCGCCGCCGATGGCGTCGTCGCCGCTGCCTCCAGAGAGCGTGTCGTCGCCGCCCGGCACGTTCATCCCGGCCGGGTTGCCGAGCAGGAACGACTCGCCGGTGTCGCCGAGGATCGAGTCGCCGCCGGTTCCGCCGTCGACGCGGTCGTCGCCGAGATCGCCGCAGATGACGTCATCCCCGCCGAGGCCGAAGATGGTGTCGTCGCCGCCGAGCCCGACGATGACGTCGGGGCCGTCGGTGCCGCGCAGCGTGTCGTCGCCGGGCGTGCCGACGATGGTCGCGGCATGCAGCTCGAAGTCGACCAGGCTCAGGCAAGTGGCCGGGTCGTCCTGGCCTTGCGCAGGTGCCGCGGCGACGACTCCGGCGAGCATGGCGGTGGCGAGGATCAGCAGCATCCGGCGCATGGCACGACCTCCTGGCGCGTTTGACCGACGCTATCCGGGCTCGCGCCGCGACGCAATGCCCCCGGGGCCTTGATCGAGCGAGCACGACAGGAGTAGCGTCGGCTCATCCCAGCGACGCGCGTGGGACGCGGCGCCGCCCAGCATCGGGCACGGAGGCCCCGGCCAAGGAGGTCTTCCAGATGAGGAAGCTCCTCGTACCCGTGACGGTCGCGTTCGCGCTCGCGGTCGCCGCCACCCCGGCTCCGGCGGCGCCGTTCTCGCTCGGACTCACGAGCGTCGCGTCCGGGCTCAGCCCGTGGGCCCCCGGCTGCGGCGGCCCAGGTGAAGCGTTCCCCTCGAGCGTGAACTACCTCAACGCCGAGGTGGAGACGCACGTCGCCGTCAACCCGACCAACGCCAATAACGTCGTCGCCTTCTGGCAGCAGGACCGCTGGAACGACGGCGGCGCGCACGGCAACCTCGCCGGCTACTCGATGGACGGCGGGATGACCTGGGGTCACAGCGCCCCGGCCTTCACGCGCTGCGCGGGCGGCACCGGCAACACCGGCGGCTACGAGCGCGGGACCGACCCGTGGCTGTCGTTCAGCCCGAACGGCCGGCTGCACGCGATCACGATCGGCTTCGACAACTCGACCGCGCGCAACGCGATCCTGGCCGCGTTCTCCGACGACGGCGGCGCTTCCTGGAGCACGCCGCGGATCGTGCGCTTCGACAACCCGCGCGCGATCGGCAACGCGTTCAACGACAAGGAGACGATCACGGCCGACCCGTTCGACGCCTCGCTGGTCTACGCCACCTGGCAGCGGATCATCTCCCCGAGCGAGCGGGCCTCGCAGCGGGGTTACGAGAACGCCGCCAGCTTCTACTCGGAGGCCTACTTCGCCCGCTCGACCAACGGCGGCGTGTCGTGGGAGCCCGCGCGCGCGATCTTCAAGGAGCACGGCGTGCTGAACCAGACGATCGGCAACCAGGTCGAGGTCCTGCCCAACGGGACGCTGATCAACGGCTTCAACCTGATCCACGGGGCGACCAACCGCCACGGCACCCGCGGCTACAACGTCGCGCTCGTGCGCTCGCCGGACAAGGGCGTCACGTGGTCGGACGACATCTTCGTCAACCGGCTGCTGTCGGACGAGGTGACCGACCCGGACGACGGGCACGACGTCCGCACGGGCGACATCCTGCCCGACTGGGCCGTCGACCGCTCGAGCAACGCGGCGACCCGCGGCAACGTCTACGTCGTGTGGATGGACACCCGGTTCAACGACCGCGACCACGACGACATCCTGCTCGCGCGCTCGCGCAACGGCGGGCTGACGTGGGACGCCCCCGTGGTGGTCGACCGGGCCCCGCGCGGCGTGGACGCGTTCACGCCGATGGTCGACGTCGACAGCCAGGGCCGCGTGGCGGTGTCCTACTACGACTTCCGCCTCGACGTGCCCGGCGACGCCGTGCTCTCGACGGACCTGTGGATCACCCACTCGCACGACGGCGGCATGACGTTGCCGGACGAGAGCCGGGCGACGACGACGTCGTTCGATATGCGGACGGCACCTGACGCCCTCGGGTACTTCGTCGGCGACTACACCGGCCTCGACCACTTCGGGACCACGTTCCACCCGACCTGGGTGGGCGCCAACAACGGCAACACCGCCAACCGCACGGACGTCTTCCACCGGACGGCCGGCTGATCTCAGAGCTCGGGACCGCCGCGCGCCACCCGGGCCGCGGCGGTCCTCGCCTAGTAGCTTGCGGCGCATGTCGGCGATGCGCCAGGCGATGTGGACGCAGCCGGGCGAGCTGGCCCGGCTGCTCGCGGATCGCGGGCCGGCGGAGGCGGCCGCGGAGCGGCTGCGGGGCCGCAAGCTGCTGCTGGTCGGGATCGGGACGAGCTGGCACGCCGCCCAGCACGGCGCCTGGTTGATGCGGGAGGCCGGCGTCGACGTGGAGGCCGTGCACGCCGCCGACGTCGTCCCCTACGGTCGGCCGGTCGCCACGGAGGAGGGCGTGATCGTCCTCAGCCACACCGGCGGCACGGGCTACTCGATGACGATGCTCGAGCGGGCGCGCGCGGCCGGCGCCGAGACGCTGCACGTCTCCGGCATCGGCAACGGCGGCGACCTGGAGACCGTCGCGGCGGAGGCGTCGTACGCCTACACCGCCAGCCACACGGGCGCGCTGCTGCGGCTGGCGCAGGTCGCGACCGCGCTCGGCGGGGACCTCGGTCCCCTGGACGGCATCCCCGAGCGCGTGGCGGCGGTGCTCGACCTCCCCGGCCCGCTGGTCGGTGTCCCGGACCGGCTGGTCGAGCTGATCGGCGCCGGCCCGAACGGCTGGACCGCGCAGGAGGGCGCGCTGAAGATCCGCGAGGCCTCCTACGTCGCCGCCGAGGGCCTCTCCTCGGAGCAGTTCTTCCACGGCCCGAGCGTGGCGCTCGACGAGCAGGACACCCTCGTCGTGCTCGACGGCGGCGGGCCGATGGCCGAGCGCACGGAGGCGATCGCGGCCGCCGTCGAGGTCACCGGCGCGACGGTCGTCCGCTTCCCGCAGCGGGAGCTGGGCGAGGCGCTCTCCGTGTTCCCGCTCACCGTGGTGGTGCAGCGGATCGCGCTCGAGCTGGCCGAGGCGCGCGGCGTCAGCCCCGACCGCTTCCGCTACGAGGAGGACCCGCGCCGCGAGGCGGCGTTCGAGGCGCTCGGCTTCTGAGCGCGGCTTCAGTCCGGCCCGGAGCGCGACCACTCGCGGCGCAGGACCGCGTAGGTGCGCATGGTGCACCAGTCGCCCTTGAAGAAGTCGGCCTCGACGAGCCGCGCCTCGCAGCGGAAGCCGAGCCGTTCGAGCAGTCGGTGCACGGCGACGTTGCGGTCGTCGGCCTCGGCGTGGACGCGGTGCATGTCGTGCTCCTCGAAGAGGCGCGTCACGACGGCCGCGAGGGCCTCGGAGGCGAGGCCGCGGCCCTGCGTCTCGGGGGCGAAGGTGACGCCGACCTCGGCCGTCCGTGGCGGCGAGGTCTCGACGTGCACCGCGCAGTCCCCGCACAGGGCCCCGGAGACCCGGTCGACCGCGGCCACCTGGATCCAGCGGCCCGGCTCGCCGAGCTCCGCATCGGACTGCGCGGCGACGAGCCGCTCGCCGTCCTCGCGCGAGAACCCGGCGTCCCACGACTGGTAGCGCGCGACGTCGGGGTGGCTGCGGTAGGCGGCGAACGCGCGCACGTCGCCGGCCTCCATCAGCCGCAGCACGAGCCGCTCGGTGACGATCTCGCGCATGGTCAGGCGTCCCGGATCCGCTCCAGGCCGTCGAGGATGAGGTCGAGCCCGAAGAGGAACTCCGTCGCGTAGTCGTAGCCGGACTTCGCGACGTAGCCGCCCACCACCTCGACGAGGTTGGGGAAGTCGGCCAGCATGGCCGCGTAGTCCTCCATCTGCTGCGCCGCGACGGCCGCGAAGTCCTCCGGGGTCTCGGGCGTCATGTCCGTCTCCTGCAGGGCGAACCCGTAGATGTAGGCGTCCTGCACCGAGTAGGCGTGGACGGTCATCTCGACCGAGAAGCCGGCCGCGCGCAGGCAGCCGAGCACGGCGTCGTGGAGCCGGAGGTTGGCCGGCCCGTGCGTCGAGCGGCCCTCCATGTGGCCCACCGCCCAGCGGTGCCGGTTGAGCGCCTCGCGGGTGGAGACGGCGCGCCGGCGCATCGCCGTGCGCCAGTCGACGTCGAGCGCGGGGGGCTCGATCTCGGCGAAGACCAGGTCGACCATCCCGTCGATCAGGTCCGTCTTGTTCGGGACGTAGTGGTACAGCGACATCGCGCCCGCGCCGAGCTCGTCGGCGAGCTTGCGCATCGACAGCGCCTCCAGGCCGTGGCGGTCGGCGTACTCGACCGCGGTGCGCAGCACGAGGTCGCGGTTGAGCTGGGATCGGGTGTCGGTGGACATGAAGAGTTCGGCTACCCCTACTAGCGCGTTCGTACAGTGTACGGCTACAGTCGTCGTACAGTGTACGAAACTCTTTGGAGGAGGCCCCGGATGGAGTCCCGAAACCTCGCAGCGCGTGCCGGTCGATGGAGTGCCCACCACCGCAAGGCCGCGATCCTCGGCTGGATCGCGTTCGTCGTCCTCGCCGTCCTCGTCGGCGGCAAGATCGGCCAGAACGACCTCGACGAGTCCGCCGCCGGGAGCGGCGAGTCCAAGCGCGGCGACATGATCGTCGCGGCCGCCGGCTTCCCCGAGCAGGCCGGCGAGCAGGTGCTGATCCAAGGCCGCGGATCGCTGACGGCCGAGGCTCCTGAGGTGACCGCGGCCGTGCGGGACGTCACGGGCCGCCTGCAGCGGATCGACGGCGTCACCGACGTCGAGCGCCCGCTGCACTCGGCGGACGGCCGCTCGGTGCTCGTGAGCTTCGCGCTGTCCGGCTCCGACGAGCAGGCCGAGAAGCTGGTCGAGCAGCCGCTCGCCGCCGTGGCCGCCGCGCAGCACGCCCATCCGGACGTGCGCGTCGAGCAGTTCGGCGAGGTCTCCGCGACGAAGGCGATCGCCGAGCAGGACGCGAAGGACGGCAACCGGGCGCACCTGCTCGCGAACATCCTGATGTTGATCATCCTGCTGGCCGCCTTCGGCGCCGTCGTGGCCGCCGGCCTGCCGCTCGTGCTCGGCGCGACCGCCGTCGCGGCGACGGTCGGCCTGCTCGGCCCGGTCAGCCGGCTGTACGCGCTCCCGGCCGACGTCGCCGAGCTCGTGATCATCATCGGCCTCGCGGTCGGCGTGGACTACGCGATGTTCTACGCCCGCCGCGTGATGGAGGAGCGCGACCGCGGCCAGTCCGTCGAGGCGGCCGTGGAGCGCGCCGCCGCCACCTCAGGGCGGGCCGTGCTGATCTCCGGCATGACCGTGCTGACCGCCATGGCCGGCCTGCTGTTCGCCGGCAATCCGATCTTCGTCGGCTTCGGCGTCGGCACGATGCTCGTCGTCGCGATGGCGGTGCTCGGCTCGCTGACCTTCCTGCCCGCGATGCTCGCCTTCCTGAGCAGCAAGAACTGGCTCGAGAAGGGCCGCGTGCCGTTCGTCGCCAAGCGCCGCCACGCCGCCAAGGGCGAGTCGCGCGTCTGGGCCGCCGTGCTCCAGCGCGTGTTGAAGCGCCCGCTGGTCTCGACCGTGCTCGCCGCCGCCCTGCTCGTCGCGCTCACGATCCCCGCGCTCGGCATGCAGTTCAAGAACCCGGGCTTCGACGGCTACTCGCGCAGCCAGCCCGTCATCCAGACCCATGACCGTCTGCAGGCCGCCTTCCCCGGCGGCGCCGTCCCCGCGACGGTCGTGGTCAAGTCCGCCGACGTCAGCGCCGCGCCGGTCCAGGAGGCGATCGGGCAGCTGCACGACCGCGCCCTGGCCACCGGTCAGCTCGCGGAGCCCTCGCACGTCGAGATCAGCCCCGACAAGACGGTCGCCGTCGTCGGCCTCTCGGTGCTCGGCAGCGGCACCGACGCCGCCTCCGAGCGCTCGCTCGAGACGCTGCGCTCCGAGGTCGTGCCCGCCACCGTCGGCAAGCTGGCCGGCGCCGAGGTCGCCGTGAGCGGCGTCACCGCGAGCTCGAAGGACTTCAACGACTCGATGCTCGCGCACGCCCCGCTGGTGTTCGCGTTCGTGCTCGCGCTCGCCTTCATCCTGCTGCTGGTCACGTTCCGCTCGATCGTGGTGCCGATCAAGGCGATCGTGCTCAACGTCCTGTCGGCCGGCGCGGCCTACGGCATCGTCGTGCTCGTCTTCCAGGACGGCCACGGCGAGCGGGTGCTCGACTTCCAGTCGGTCGGTGGCATCGCCCCCGTGATCCCGCTGTTCCTGTTCGTGATCCTGTTCGGCCTCTCGATGGACTACCACGTGTTCATCCTCAGCCGGGTCCGCGAGGCCTACAACCGCGGCATGAGCAACGACGAGGCGGTCGCCCACGGCCTCAAGAGCACCGCCGGCGTCGTCACGAGCGCCGCGCTCGTCATGGTCGCCGTCTTCGGCTCCTTCGCGCTCGGCAGCGACCAGCTCGCCAAGCAGATCGGCGTCGGCCTCGCGGCGGCGATCCTGATCGACGCGACGATCATCCGCGCGGTCCTGTTGCCGGCCACGATGAAGCTGCTCGGCGAGCGCAACTGGTACCTGCCGCAGCGGCTGCGCTGGCTGCCGGAGCTCGAGCACGAGCCTCAGGCGGCGCCCGCCGCCTGAGCGGAAACGGCGGCCGGCAGCTGGAGCCACGCGATCAGGGCCCCGGCCACGGCGACGAGCGCGACCACGATCGACGCCGTCGACATCGCGGCCACGAACGCCTCGCGCGCCACCTCCGCGGCGGTGCCGCCCAGCTGGGCGGCGCCGCCGAGCGACTCGCGCGCGGCGGCCGGGGCGTCCGCCGGCAGGCCCGAGGTGTAGAGCGAGGCCATGATGCTGCCGACGACCGCGACGCCGAGCGCGCCCCCGAGCTCGCGCGTCGTGTCGTTGACGGCGGAGCCGATGTTGGCCCGGGCCGGCGGCAGCGAGCTCATGATCGACTCGGTCGCCGGCGCGCCCGCGAGGCCCATGCCGGTCCCCATCAGCATGAACGCGAGCGCGAGCCGGCCGTAGCCGGTGTCGACGCCGACCGTGGCCGCGACGGCGAGGCCCGCGGCGAACAGCAGCATGCCGAGCGTCGCGATCCTGCGCGTCCCGAAGCGCTCGACGAGGATCGCCGAGAGCGACGCGGAGACGATCATCGCGCCCGCGTAGGGGAGGATGCGCACGCCGGCCGCCGACGGTGAGAAGCCGAGCACGAACTGCAGGTACTGGGTGGCCACGAACAGGAACCCGAAGAGGGCGAAGAACAGCGCCATCACGGTCGCGCTCGCGGCGCTGAAGCGGGGATTGCGGAAGAGCCCGACGTCGAGCAGCGGCTCCGCGGCGCGCCGCTGCCGGAGCACGAACGCGCTCAGGAGGACCACCGCGCCGCCGCCGGCCGCGAGCACCGCGGGCGAGGTCCATCCTTCGGACGGCGCCTCGATGACCGCCCACGCCAGCGCGATCAGGCCCGCGGCCGACAGCGCCGCTCCGAGACGGTCGAGGCGCCGCGCGACGGGGTCGCGCGACTCCGGGACCAGGCGCGGCCCGAGGACGACCGCGAGCACGCACAGCGGGACGTTGACGATGAAGATCGAGCCCCACCAGAAGTGGTCGAGCAGGACGCCGCCGGCGACCGGGCCGAGCGCGACGCCGAGGCCGGCGGTCGCGGCCCAGATGCCGACCGCGGTCGCCCGCTCGCGCTCGTCGGGGGAACACGCCGACGAGCAGCGACAGCGTCGCGGGCATGATGAACGCGGCGCCCGCGCCCATCAGCGCGCGGCAGGCGATCAGGGCCTCGACGCCGCCGGCGAACGCGGCCGCCGTCGACGCCAGCCCGAACACGACCAGCCCGGCGAGCAGCGTGCGCCGGCGCCCGTGGCGGTCCCCGAGCGCGCCGGCCGGGAGCAGCAGCCCCGCGAACACGAGCGTGTATGCGTCGACCACCCACTGCAGCTCGCTGACGTCCGCGTCGAGCTCCCGCACCAGCGTGGGGAGCGCGACGTTGACGATCGTGTTGTCCACGACGATCACGAGCAGGCTCGTGCAGAGCACGCCGAGCGCGAGCCAGCGGGACCTGGGCCCGGTGGTCATGACGTCACCACCGCACCCGCCGCCGGCTCCGCGCGCGCGGCCCGGCGCTCGCGCACCAGCAGCACGGATCCGAAGGCGATAAGCCAGATGCTCCAGAGGACGTAGCCGAGGAAGTTGGCGGTGTCGATCACCGGCAGGCCGAACGGCGAGAGCACCCCGGTGAGGACGAGGGCGGCCGACGCGCCGCCGAGCAGCGCGAACCAGCGTCCCGCGAAGTGACGGCCGATCGCGACGATCACGAGCGCCGTCCAGAGCGCGGTCAGCAGGTAGCCGACCGTCTCGCCGATCGCGGTGCCGAGGATGTCGCCCGCGGTGCTGAACGCGTCGCGTGCATCGGCCGCGGTGGCGGCGTTCGCACTCGCCGCGTCGGACGCGTAGCCCGGCACGAGCAGCGGCCAGCGCATCAGGCCGACGACCTGCACGACGGCGGCCGCGATCCCGACGCGCACGGCGATCCGCATCGACCGCGACGAGGAGAGGCGGCCGACGCCGACGGCGACCGGGGCGAGCAGTGCGGCCGAGAGCGCCAGTACCGTGAACCAGGCGCTCACGGCGCCCTCGTGCTCGCGGAACGAGGCGAGCACTTCACCGGCCGGCTCGTCGAGCACGTCCGGGTAGTTGAAGATCGAGCCCAGTGCGGTGAACGCGAGGTTCGCGAGCACCGCTGCGAGGATGAGCAGGACTGCCGTGCGCGTGCGGGTCATGGCCGCTCCTTGTCCGGGGTCTGGCGGTGGCTGGCGTCGGCGATCCAGGCGGCGAGGACGCTGTCCGGGTGGTCGACGAGGTGGTCGCGGGCGAGTGCGTCGACGACGTCGTGCTCGCCGCGCAGGTGCGCGGCGGCGATGGCGACCAGCTGGCGGTCGCGTGTCGTCGTCGCGGCCGCCGCCGCGCGCGCCAGCAGCGCGTCGGCGTCGGCGGTGTGCAGCGCGGCCGCCACGAGCACCGCTGGGTCGTGGCTGCTGTGTGGTGGCATGCGGCCACCATCCAGAGCGGCGCTGACACGCCGCTGACAGCGGCCGGGCCCCGCGCGTAGACTCGCGAGGTGCTGGAGATCTCCGTGCTGGGGCCCGTCGAGGTCACGCGCGACGGGCGCGCTGTCGCGGTCCCGGGCGGCAAGACCGCGGAGCTGCTCGTGCGCCTCGCGCTCGACGCGGGCCGCCCCGTGACCGCGGACCGCCTGCTCGACGACCTGTGGGCCGGCGCTCCCACGAGCCGGAACACGCTCCAGTCGAAGGTCGCCCGGCTGCGGCGCGCGCTGGGGGACCCGGCGGTCATCGACGGCGCCTACCGGCTCGCCGTCCGCCCCGAGCAGGTCGACGCCCTGCGCGTGCTCGCCGACGCCGCGGGCGCCGCCCGCCGCCTGGAGACCGGCGACGAGCACGGCGCCCGCGAGCTCGGCGCGGCCGCTCTCGACCGCTTCCACGACGAGCTGCTGCCGGCGGCCGGCGACTGGGCCGCGCCGCATCGCTCGCAGCTCGAGGAGGCCCGCGCGAGCCTGCTCGAGACCCTGTTCGCCGCCCGGCTGCGGCTCGGCGAGCCGGTCGTCGTCGCCGACCTCGAGACCGCGGTGGCGAGCGCGCCGTACCAGGAGGGTCTGTGGGCCCTGCTGATCACCGCGCTCTACCGCGCCGACCGCCAGACCGATGCGCTCGCGGCCGTCCGGCGCGTGCGCGCGCTGCTCGCGGAGGACCTCGGGCTGGACCCCGGGCCGCGGCTGCAGGAGCTCGAGCGGCAGGTCCTGCACCACGACCCGGCCCTGCGCGCGGCGGCCGCGGGCAACCTGCCCTCGCTGCAGCCCGAGCTCGTGGGCCGCGGGCAGGACGTCGCCGCGGTCGCAGCGCTGCTGGAGACCGAGCGGCTCGTCGAGCTCGTCGGCCCGGGCGGCGGCGGCAAGACCGCCGTCGCCGTCGCGACCGGGCACACGCTGCCGGGGAGCGTGTGGCTCGCGCGGCTCGAGGGTGCGACGACCGCCGACGAGGTGCTCGACGCGGTGATCGCCGCCCTCAACGTGACGGGCGGCGAGCCGGCGCTGCTCGAGCGGCTGCGCGGCACGCGCACGGTCCTGATCCTCGACAACTGCGAGCACGTGCTCGACGCGGCGGCCGCACTCGCGGAGCGGCTGCTCGACGCCGTCCCGGCGCTGCGGATCCTTGCCACGACCCAGGTCGCGCTCGGCGTGGACGGCGGCACCGTCCACGAGCTCGCGCCGCTCGCGCTCGCCGACGCGGTCGAGCTGTTCACGCGCCGCGCGGCGCGCGCCGGCGACGACCCGACCGAGCTCTGCCGGGCGCTCGACGGCCTCCCGCTCGCGATCGAGCTCGCGGCCGCCCGCACGCGCACGCTCTCGGTGGAGGAGATCGCGCGCCGGCTCGACGACCGCTTCAGCGTGCTGAGCGACCCGGCGAGCCGCAAGCCCGCGCGGCGCCGCGCGCTGCGGGCCACGATCAGCTGGAGCTACGAGCTGCTGTTCCCGGACGACAAGCGCGGGCTGTGGGCGCTCGCCACGTTCGCGGGCGGCGCGCCGCTGGCCGCCGTCGAGTCCGTCCTGGAGGCGCTCGACGTGCCGGCGTCGGCGGCGATCGACGTCGTCGGCCGGCTCGCCGGGCGGTCGCTCGTGATCGTCGACGGCGAGCGCTTCCGGCTGCTCGACAGCATCCGCGCCTTCGCGCTCGAGGAGATGGGCGGCGCGGCGCGGCGAGCGCTCGACGCGCACGCGGCGTGGTTCGCGGCGGCGGCGGCAGCGTCCACGGAGGGCGTGCGCAGCGCCCGTCAGGCCGAGCAGCTCGCGTTCGCCCGCGCCGAGCGCGCGAACATCGACGCCGCGCTGGCGTGGAGCGCGGCGCACGATCCGCAGCGGGGGCTGGCGATCGCCGGCGGGTTCGGCTGGACGTGGATCGTGCTCGGCGACAGCCGCGGGGCGCAGCGGCTGCACGGCGCGCTCGACGCGGTCGGCGAAGCCGCACCGGCCGCCGAGCGCGCGACCGCGCTGCTGCTCGCCGCGTGGATCGAGGCCTCCTCCGGCGACCTCGCCCTGGCCTGCCGCCACGTCGACGAGGCCGCGGCGCTCGCCGCCGGGCCGGAGCTCGAGGCACGCTGCGCCTACCACCTCGCCTACGTCGTCTCCCACCACGGCGACTGGGAGCACGCGCTCGAGCTGACCGCCCGCGCGCGGGAGCTCTACGACCGGCTCGACCACCCGTGGGACCAGGCCGCCAACGCGCTGTTCGCCGCGCGCGCCGCGATCTCGGCCGGCGACGCCGCCCGGGCAGCCCGCGCGCGCGACGACGTCGAGCGATGGCTTCGCGCCGTCGACGACCCGTGGCTGCACGTGCGCCGCGACGCGATGCTCGGCGAGCTGGCGCGGCTCGAGCACCGCTTCGAGGAGGCGGTGCGGCACATCGGCCGCGCCGCCGCGACGTCAGGGCGCCTCGGCTTCCTCCAGACCGAGGCCTACCAGACCACGAGCCTCGGCCGCGCCCAGTGCCAGGCCGGCGACTCCGAGGCCGGCGCGGCGACATTGGAGGCCGGCATCGCCAAGGCGGAGGCGACCGGCGACGTGCGGCTCGCGGCGCTCGGGCGGGTGCACCTCGGCCGCGTCCTGCGCGCGCTCGGCCGCGACGCGGAAGCGCGAGCGGCGCTCGAGCGGGCGGCGGCGTTCCACCGTGCCGCGGGCGGCGGCGAGCAGGCCGCACTCGGCGACTGCCTGCTCGCGGCGCTCGACGCCGCGGAGGGCGTGCCGGAGGCGCGGGAGCAGCTCGACGCGCTACTCGCGGCCGCCCGCCGTGACGGCGACGCGCCGGTCGAGGTGCTCGCCTTGGACGCGCTCGGGCGCCTGGCCGGCGACGCGGCGCTGCTCGAAGCGGCCGACCGCCGGATGGCGGACGCCTCGCACTTCATCACGGAGCGCGATCGGGTCGACCGCCGCGCTGGTGCACGACGACGAACGCCGTCAGCCCCGCGATGACGATCGCGATCCCTGCGACCTGGCGGCCGTTCACGACCTCGCCGAGCAGCAGGAACGACCACACGACGGCCAGCGCCGGCTGCGCCTGCTGCGCGATCCCGATCGTCCCGATCTGGATCGTCTTCTGCGCGTAGACGAGCAGGCCCTGCGCCGCGATCCCGCTGGTGAGCGTGAGGATCGCGGTGAACAGCCAGCCGGTGGCGCTCAGCCCCGTCACGTCGCCGTGGGCGAGCGCGATCGGCAGCACCGCGACCGCCGCGATCGGGCAGATGGTCGCCATGAAGGTCGTCACGTCCATCTCGCGGCGGAAGTACCTGGTCGAGCTGACGTAGGCGACGAGCAGCAGCATCGCGGCGAACCCGAGGACGTTGCCCTCCAGCGACGCGTCGCCGCCGGGCGGCGCGCTGAGCAGCACGAGCGCGACGCCGCCGAACGCGACCAGCGCGAAGACGATCGCGCGCGGGCTGATGTACTCGCTGAACAGCCACGCGCCGACGGGCACGATCAGGAATGGCGCCAGCGAGCCGATCAGCGCCGCGTTGGCGACGCTGTTGTGCGTCACGCCGGCGAAGAACACGGCGAGGTTGAGCCCGAAGAAGACGCCCGGGATCCAGACCTGCCGGACGTCGGCGCGCGTCACGCGCCGGGCCGTGCTCCAGAGGATCAGGTTCCAGAGCACGCTGACCGCGATCATGCGCCAGAACGCGACCAGCACGCCCGGCGTCTCGGCGCGCTTGGCGAGCGTCGAGCTGAGCGAGAACGCCGCGACGAGCCCGATCACCGCGAGTACGCCGAGCGTCCTCGCGCGCGGCCTCAACGGCGGACGTCGTAGACCAGGTGGGTCACGCGATCGCCCTGTACGACCTTGCTCGGGTTCTCGAGCATCAGCGGCTCGCCGAGCGGCCCGGTGGCGAAGAACGGGCGGCCCGAGCCGAAGACGACCGGGACGATGTTGACGACGATCTGGTCGATCAGCCCGAGCTTGAGCGCCTGGCCGCCGATCTGCCCGAGGGCGACGTCGACGTCGCGGTCGCCGGCGTACTCCCTGGCGGCGGCGATCACCTCCTCGACGCCGTTCACGAACGTGAACGGCGCCGTGCCGGCGTGCTCCCAGTCCTCGGGGCCGCGGTGGCTGCACACGAAGACGTGCTCGCCCGCTGCCGGCACGCCGTCCCAGCCGTTGGTGAGGTCGAACAGCCGCCGCCCCATCACGACGCAGGCGACGTTCGCGTAGTGCTCGCGCATGAAGTCGGCCGAGGCCTGCGTGCTGCGCGACTCACCGTCACCCGCGTTCGAGAGCGTCCAAGTGACGTCGCCGTTCCCGAGCCAGTCGAACAGCGGTCCGATGCCGTCCTGCTCGTCGGCCATGAAGCCGTCGAGGGAGACCGCCGCGCCGCCCATAGTCGTCTTGCCCATGTCTCCGCCGTCGTCCGTCAGCGCCGCATCCAGGCTCTCACGGGCGGCTCACGCCTGACACGCGGCTCGTCGGTCCCGCGGCTCGCGGTCAGCGTCGCGGCGGCGGAGATGA
>Ga0126312_10001909_pt1 | contig 13809 bp, 10 predicted proteins | sample Plot104A_FD_92537 | JGI IMG/M metagenome (GOLD analysis project Ga0126312, IMG submission 92537) | Serpentine soil microbial communities from UC McLaughlin Reserve, CA, USA - Plot104A | ecosystem: Environmental > Terrestrial > Soil > Grasslands | place: USA: UC McLaughlin Reserve, Lake County...
CACGGGCTGGAGAAGCGCGAGCGAGATCGTCGTCACGGGACGGCGGGACGATCGGCTCGCCGAGCTGACCGAGCGGCACGGCGTCACGGCCACACGCTCGAACGCCGAGGCGGTCGCCGGTGCGGGCGTCGTCGTGATCGCCGTCAAGCCACAGGACTTCGACGTGCTGCTGGGCGAGATCGGCGGGCTGCTCGCGACCGACCAGGTCGTGCTGTCCATCGCCGCCGCTGTGCCCACTGCGGCGATCGAGCGCCGGCTCGCCGAGCCCGTCCCGGTCCTGCGCGCGATGCCGAACACGCCCGCGACCGTGCACGAGGGCGTAGCCGGCCTTTGCGCGGGAGCCCACGCCGGGGCCGACCATCTGCAGGCGGGCGAGGAGGTGCTCGCCCACGTCGGCCGTGTCGTCCAGGTCGCCGAGACGTACATGGACGCCGTCACCGCCGTCTCGGGCTCCGGCCCCGCGTACTTCGCGCTCCTCGCGGAGGCGATGATCGAGGCCGGCATCCTGCTCGGTCTCTCGCGGGAGATCTCGACCGACCTCGTCGTCCAGACGATGTTCGGGACGGCGAAGCTGCTCCGCGACGAGGCGATGCACCCCGTCGAGCTGCGCGAGATGGTCACCTCACCCGGCGGAACGACGATTCGCGCGATCCACGAGCTCGAGCAGGCCGGCGTCCGCGCGGCCTTCCTCAACGCGATCCAGGCCGCGATGGTCCGTTCGCGCGAGCTGGCGGCGGGCGAGCCGTGAGCGAGCCCGAGGTCCGCGTCTTCGAGACGCCCGACGAGGCGCTCGAGGCGGCGGCGCTGGAGCTCGCGACGGCGGCGCGCGGCGGGATGCACATCGCGCTCTCCGGCGGATCCGTCGCGCCGGCGTACACGGGTGCCGCCAAGGCGGAGCCGGACTGGAGCCGAGCGGAGCTCTGGTGGGGCGACGAGCGCTGCGTGCCCCCGGACGACCCGCGCTCGAACTATCGACTCGCGCGCGAGAACCTCCTCGACCGCCTCGCCGAAGCACCGCACGCGGTCCGCCGCATCCGGGGCGAGCTGGAGCCGGCGCAGGCTGCGGAGCTCTACGACGAGGAGGTCGACGGAGTCCGTCTGGGTCTCGCCTTTCAGGGCATCGGCCCCGACGGCCATACGGCCTCGCTGTTTCCGAACGCGCCGGCCCTCGACGAGCACGATCGCCGCGCGGTTGCCGTTCACCGTGACGACGTCGACCGCGTGAGCCTTACGCTTCCGGTGCTGTGCGGCGCCGAGACGGTCCTCTTCCTTGCCTTCGGGGATGCGAAGGCGGACGCTGTGAGGCGCGCATTCGCGGAGCAGCCGAGCCCGGAAACGCCCGCGAGCGTCGTCCGTTCCGCCCAAGGCCGAACGATCGTTCTGCTCGATCGGGCAGCCGCCGCCCGGCTGCCTTTATAGACAACGGTCGAGCGAACGGTTTATAAACCGGAGAGATGGACGCGCCCACGCCCGCGCCCGAGCCACTTGAAATTCTGACGATCGATCGCCCCGAGCAGATCAAGGCTCTCGGGCATCCACTCCGGCTGCGCGTGCTCGAGCTGCTCGGCGAGACGGGTGAGGAGCTCTCGAACCGGGAGCTGGCGAGCCGGCTCGAAGTGGATCCCGGGCACCTGCACTTCCACGTGCGCATGCTCGTCCGCGCCGGGCTGATCCGGCCGGTCGAGGGGACGGGCCGGGCGCGGGAGAAGCCCTACCGCGCGATTGCGAAGGCGATCCGGGTCGCGCCCGAGCTGCTCGGCACCGGCTCGACCGACATCCATGCGGCGATGCTCGAGGAGGTCCAGCGCGGCTGGGAGAAGTTCGGACCCGAGGGTCGCTTCCGGAGCGCCCAGTTGACCGCCCGCATCACGCCGCAGCACGTGCGTCAGCTCTGGCAGGAGCTCGTCGAAAAGGCGGACGAGCTCGAGGACCCGGACGTCGACGCGCTCCTCGTCACGCTGGTCTCACACCCCTACACCGCCGGGGAGTAAATCGCGGGGGAAACCATGTTTCCCCCACGGGCCCCCTCCTTCAATGTTCTTCTGAACGTCAGCCGGGCCTGGCAAAGCCAGGCCCTCTTAGCGGCTTCGCCGCTGAGATATCGGTCCTAGCTAGTTGTCGGCAACAACGGAGAAGCAAGGTCGGCCGTTAAGCCGCGCCGCTCGGCCAGCGCCTGCAGCACCAGCACCGTGTCTGCGACGGGCACGTCCTCCAGATACTCGTCGCGCGACTCGAACGACTCGAGCACGCTCTCGGCGGCGAGGATGTAGCCGGGGCGGTCCTCGGCCGCGAGCGTGGCAAGCGCATCGGCGACGTCGCTCGGGAAGTCGCCGCGCTCGCGCAACGACGACGCCAGCGGCCTCGCGTCCTCGTCGTTGCCGAACACGAGGTGCGCGAGGACGGCTGCGTAACGGCCGATCGGCGACTCCGACTCGGCGGCTCCGGCCTCGAGAGCCCACCGCGCCGCGTCCCCCGCGCCGGGGCCGTCACCGGCGAGCAGACGGGCCTTCATCGCGCCGATCGGCCGGCCCCAGCTGTCAGGCGGTGCGTCGCCAAAGCTCTCGCGCCAGCGGTCGGCGGCGTGGCCGAACCACTTCGCCGCCTCGTCGCGGCGACCGAGCATCAGCAGCGCCAGACCCGCGCCGTTCGCGGCGTTGCCCATGCGGGTCAGCTGGCGCTGCCGCGGGTCGGGCTCGGCGGGGAGCCGGGCCTCGCCGTCGTGGTAGCGGCCGATCTCGCGCTCGACGATCTCGTCCCAGTCCGCGGGCACGGGCGGAGTATGTCGCTCGCCGTTGATCGATCAGTCAATCAAGCGGGCTAAGATCCGCCGGCCATGGCTCGGGAGCTACGCGAGGTCGTCTACGTGGACGGTGTACGGACCGCGTTCGGCCGCGCCGGCCCGAAGGGGGCCTTCTGGAAGACGCGCGCCGACGACATGGGCGCGAAGGCCGTCCGCGAGCTGCTTCGCCGCAACCCCTCGCTCCCGCAGGAGCGTGTCGACGACGTCATCTACGCGGCCACGGCGCAGGTCGGCGACCAGGGCCTGACGCTCGGCCGCGACGTGGGGCTCCTCGCCGGGCTGCCGCAGTCGGTTCCCGGCTACGCAGTCGACCGGATGTGCGCCGGCGCGCTCACAGCGGTGACCTCCGGCGCCGGGCAGATCGCGTACGGCGCCTCCGACGTCGTCATCGCAGGCGGCGTCGAGCACATGGGACACCACCCGATGGCGGAGGAGGTCGACTTCAATCCGCGATTCCTGACCGAGCGCCTCGTCGACGGCTCGGCGGTGACGATGGGCGCGACCGCCGAGAACCTCCACGATCGCTTCCCGCAGCTGACGAAGGAGGCCGCAGACGCCTTCGCGGTTCGCTCGCAGCAGCGCGCGACGGCGGCCTGGCAGAACGGGGTGATGCGCGAGACGGTCGTGCCGATGAGCGTCTTCACGGACGAGGGCTGGACCGTCGCCGACCGCGACGAGTTCCTCCGGCCGGACACGTCGATGGAAGGCCTGGCCGAATTGCCGACCCCGTTCCGCCCGGGCGGACGCGTGACGGCCGGCAACTCCGCCGGGCTGACGGACGGCGCGACGGCCGCTCTGCTCGCGTCCGCAGAGGCGGCTGGGGAGCTCGGGCTCGAGCCTCGGATGCGCCTCGTCGGGTTTGCGTTCGCGGGCGTCGAGCCCGAGTTGATGGGCATCGGCCCGATCCCGGCGGCGAAGCGTGTGCTCGAGCGGGCCGGGCTCACGATCGACGACGTCGGCCTCTTCGAGCTCAACGAGCCGTTCGCCGTCCAGGTGCTCACGTGGTGCGACGGCATGGGCGTCGATCCCGAAGATGAGCGCCTCAACCCGTACGGCGGCGCGATCGCCTGCGGGCACCCGCTCGCGGCGACCGGCGTGCGGCTGATGGCCCAGCTCGCGTACGGCATGGGCGAGCGTCCCGACGTGCAGTACGGGCTGACGGCGCTCTGCATCGGTATGGGGATGGGCGCAGCCGCGCTATGGGAACGTGTCTGAGGTCCGCACCGAGTTCCACCTGAGGCGGATCGAGACCGAGGCCGGCCCGCTCGCCCTCGTCACGGTCGACAACGGCGCCGACCACACGAAGCCGACCACGTTCGGCCACTCGGCGTTCGAGTCGGCCCAGCGCGTCCTCGCCGAGCTCGAGGACCGCGACTGGATCGCGATGGTGCTGACCGGCAAGCCGTTCGTGTTCGCCGTCGGGGCCGACATGACGGAGTTCCCGAAGATCGCCTCACGCCAGGAGGCCATCGAGGGCAGCCGCGCAGGGCATGACGCTTTCGGGCGCATCGCCGCGCTGCCGTTCCCGACCGTGGCCGCGATCAACGGCGCCTGCCTCGGCGGCGGCCTCGAGATCGCGCTGCACTGCCACGCGCGCACGATCTCGAGCGCCGTGCGCCACTTCGGCGTGCCAGAAGTCTTCCTCGGCATCTTCCCGGCCTGGGGCGGAACGCAGCTGATCCCGCGCCTCGTCGACCCGAAGACGGCCGTCAACGTCGTCGTCCAGAACCCGATGCGGCAGAACAAAGTGCTGAAGGGCGCCGACGCGGTGGAAGCCGGGCTGGCCGACAAGCTGCTCGAGCCGGTGGAGTTCCTCGACGAGTCGATCGCGTACGCCCTGGAGCTCGTCGAGCAACCGCTCGAACGCACATCCCCCGACACGTCCGCTTTCGCCGACGTGATCAGGCGCGCGCGCAACCAGCTCGACGACTCCGTCCACGGAGCTGCGCCGGCGCCGTATCGGGCGCTCGATCTCATCGAGGGATCGCAGACGTGGAGCATCGAGGAGGGATATCGCGCCGAGGAGGAGGCGATCGCCGACCTGATGCTGTCGCCGCAGGCGCGCGCGTCGCTCTACGCGTTCGACCTTGTCGAGCGGCGCGCGAAGCAGGACGCCGGCCGGCCGGACGCCGAATCGCGCAAGGTCAAGAAGGTCGGCATCGTCGGCGCCGGGCTGATGGCGACGCAGCTGGCCACGTTGTTCCTCCGCCGCCTGGAGGTGCCGGTCGTCCTCCGCGACGTCGACCAGGAAATCATCGACCGTGCGCTCGAGACGATCCGCGCGGAGATCACGAGCACCGGCCGCTACACCGAGGGGAAGGCGCGCTTCCTCGGCTCGCTCGTCAGCGGCTCGACCGGCTACGACGGCTTTGCCGACTGCGACCTCGTGCTCGAGGCCGTGTTCGAGGAGGTCTCGGTGAAGCAGGAGGTGTTCGGAGAAATCGAGCGGGTCGTCTCACCCGAGTGCGTGCTCGCGACGAACACGTCCTCGCTGTCGATCGCCGACATGGCGTCCGAGCTCGACCACCCCGAGCGCGTCGCCGGAATGCACTTCTTCAACCCCGTGGCCGTGCTGCCGCTCGTCGAGGTGATCCGCGCGCCCGAGACCGACGATGTGAGCCTCGCCACGGTCTGGGACACGGCGAAGGCGCTGCGGAAGCGGCCGGTGCTGTCGGCGGACGCGCCGGCGTTCATCGTCAACCGCGTCTTGACGCGGATGACGACGGTCCTGATGGATGCGCTCGAAAACGGCAACACCGTGGACGAGACGGACGAGGCGATCCTGCGCCTCGGGCTGCCGATGGCGCCGTCCGTGCTCCTCCAGATGGTCGGCCCGCGCGTCGCATACCACGTGCTCGAGACGCTCCACGAGGCCTACCCCGATCGCTTCGCGCTCTCCGAGACGCTGCGCAACTACGCCGAGGGCCGCGACGAGATCGTCGTACGCGGCGATGCCCGCCGGGACGTCGACGAGATCCAGCGAGACGCGCTCGAGGCGATCGCCGACGAGGTCCGTCACATGCTCGACGAGGACGTCATCGCGGAGGCGAAGGACGTCGACACGGCGTTGATCCTCGGCGCCGGCTGGCCGTTCTTCCTCGGCGGCGTCACGAAGCACCTCGACCAGACCGGGATCTCGGAACGCGTGACCGGCGGTACGCTCGCCGAAGCACGTGTACACGCCTGACGAGCGAGACAAAATCGCCGAGCGGCTGCTCGACCTCCTGCGGCAGGACGAGCGCGTAGATCGCGCGGACATGGCCGGGTCGGGCACGACGGGCTATCTCGACGAGTGGTCCGACGTGGACGTGTCCGTCATGGTGACTGCCGGCGCCGACCAGCAGGCGGTCGCTGACAGCTGGACTCCGCGGGTCTACGACGCGCTTCCCGTCGTGCACCACTTCGCGGTCGCATTCGGGGAGCACCACGTGCGCGGGTTCCTGCTCGAGAACCTGCTCGAGGTCGACATTGGCTTCTACCCCTCGGCAGAGGAAGACGGCGACTGGCCGGGCCCGGACGCCGACAGCGAGGCCGGCTTCGGCTGGCACGACGTGCTCCACGCGGGCGTTGCGATCGCGCGCGGCCGTCCGTGGCGTGCGCAGTACTACATCGGCCTGCTCCGTTGGCGGACACTCGCGCTCGCCACCGACCGGCTCGGACACGAGTTCAGCGAGTTCAAGGGCGTCGACGATCTTCCGGCGGAGCTGCTCGCGGCGGTCGAGGATGCGCTCCCACGCTCGCTCGCGAAAGATGATCTCGTCCGTGCGGCCCGAGCCGCAACGACGGCGTTCCTGCGGGAGCTACGGGTGCAGCGGCAGGAGCTCGCTGACCGCCTCGAGCCCCGCCTGCTGGCCTTCTTGGACGAGGCTGCCTGAGCACCACGAAATCGGCTATGCTCCGACAGACGCCCGCACTTGGGGACTAGTGGGCGCATCTCTACAGGTTGCGACGCACGCAGCGTCGCGCGCATGCAGAACACGACCGAGTATCCGACCACAGCGCCGGAGGCACCGGACGCCCTCTCCGACTCCGCTGCCCGCGCCGAAGCGTGGGCGGGCGAGCCGTTCCTCCACTCCGACGAGGATCCTGCCGTCGTGCTCGCACCCGGCACGGCGCGTCGCCGCGCGCTCGAAGAGGCGATCAACGAGATCGAAGCCGGCCGTGCCGAGCCGTCGCCCGAGTGGAAGGTGCGGTTCGGGCTCATGCTCGGGCTCGAACGCGTGTTGACTGAACGGCCACCACGCCTCGCGTCGGGCACCGAGCTGCGCCGCCATCAGGTGGATGCGCTCGCCGGGATGCTCACCGAGCTGATCGCCGCGAGCCAACGCGAGGACGAGGAATTGAACGGCAACGGCGAAGCCGAGGCGACCGCCGAAGCCGACGAGGACGAGGACGAGGACATGACCGCGGAGGGCGAGGCCGAGGTCGTCGACCTCGCGCGCGACCCCGGCGCCGTCCGCCGCTTTCGCTTCCGCCATCCCACCGCGTCGGGCAAGACGATCGCCGCGGGCGGGTTCGTGGAGGCGGCACGCACGCTCGGCGTGTTGATCCTCACGCATCGCCGGCTGCTCGTCTCGCAGTTCACGCGCGACCTGACCGACGAGGGTTACGGCGACCGGTTGGAGCCCGTGGTCGTGAAGGGCGAGAAGCCGGAGAGCAAGGCTCCGATCACGATCCAGACCTACGCCTGGTTCGCGCGGCACGTGAAGTCGATCGACCGCGACGCGTACCAGCTCGTGATCGCCGACGAGGCGCACACGGCGCTCGGCGAGAAGACGAGCGCGGCGATCCGCAGCTTCCCCGAGCCGCTCTACGTAGGCATGACCGCGACCGAGCAGTTGATCGCGAAGCAGGTCTCGGACGTCTTCCCCGCCTCGGTCGACGACCTGCCGCTCCAGGACGCAGCGCGGCGCGGCCTGATCGCACCGCTGCGAGACCTGCGCGTGCCGCCCGCCGCGGCGATCTCGTCGGTGCCGATCGTCGGCGGCGACTTCGAGGAGCGGGCGCTGGCCGCCGTCCTCGACCACCAGGCGCTGAACCAGGCGGCGGCGAGCCTCTACCGCGACCGTTTCGACAACACCCCCGGCATCGTGTACGCCGCCGGCGTCGACCATGCGTACAACCTCGCCAAGGAATTCCGCGCGGCCGGGCTGAAGGCGGAAGCGGTCAGCGGACGGACTCCGCCGGTCCGCCTGGCGGAGACGCTCGCGGCGTACGAGCGCGGCGAGATCAACATCCTGATCAATGCGCAGCTGCTCGCCGAGGGCTGGAACTCGCCACGCGCGACCGTGTGCATGCACCTAGCGCCGACAGCCAGCCGCCGCGTCTACCAGCAGCGGATCGGCCGGATCATGCGCCTCCATCCGCGCAAGGAGGCGGGCATCGTCGTCGACTTCGTCAACAAGGGTGCGACGCATACCGACCGCGTCGTCTCTCTCCACAGCTTGCTCGACGCCGACTTCTACCGCGAGGGCGCGCGCGTGACGCCGGCCCCTCGCCGCAGGCCCAACCGCCGCGCCCGCCGCAAGCTCGCGCCGGCGCCGTGGCTCGTGCCGGTCACTCCCGACGTGAAGCGACGCCTCAACGTGATCGCGCGCGAGTGGCAGCGCGTCGATCCGCGCTACCTCGACGAGGACGAACAGCGCTTCTGGGCGACGATCGCCGGCCGCCAGGTCCGCTTCGACGAGCGCACCGAATTCGTGAAGAAGCTGACCGACGGCCGCGCGAGCCGCGGCTGCCTCGAGCAGTTCCTGTTCACGTGCGCTGCTGAGAACCCGAACCGGCGGCTGCGCCTGATCGCTCTGGCCGACCGCGTCTCGATGCAGGTCGAGCGGGCGGACTTCGACGATCTCGTCACGCTCGTCACCCAGGCCCCGACGTGGGAGAAGGACCGCCTCCAGGGCGTTCGCACGCTCCTGCGCGCGCTCGGCGAGGGCAAGGCCGACGCGCCCGACCAGATCCTCGGCCGCTGGACGTGGAAGCTCGCCCGCGCGACTCGGAAGGCACAGGACCGGCGCGCGAGCGCGGAGTTCCCTGAGGCCAAGCGGCTGCTCGGCGCGCTGGCGAACTCGCGCGGGCACCGGCACGAGGAGAACGCGGCGCGGCTCGTGAACGTGGCTCTCGAGCAGCCGTTGCAGGTCGGTGTCGCGCTGCTTGCCTCGGCCGAGGGGTACACGCCGCGCGCGAACCAGCTGATCGACGCGGCGCGCGAGCAGATCGCGTCGATCAACGAGGTCGCGAACGCGCTCGCGGACAACCTGCCCGCGCCGAAGGCTCATCCCGGACGTTCGCGACGGCGCCGCCGCCGCAAGCGCGCAAAACAGCAGGCCCAGGCTCAACAGGGGCAGAAGGAGAAGTCGGACGCGAACGTCGAGTCGCTCCCGGCTCCCGCGGAGCAGAAGCCGGAGCCCGAGCCCGCACGCGTCGCAGAGGGCTAGCGTAAGACGCGGTTAACACGCTCCGAACTACGCTCGGAGCAACGATGTTCGTCCTGGTCGCAGTCGGGTTCGCCGCAGGGCTGATCACGGCCCTGTCGCCGTGCGTCCTGCCGGTGCTTCCCATCCTGCTCGCCGGCGGAGCCTCCGGCGGACGCCGTCGGCCATACGCGATCATCGCCGGCCTCGTCGCAAGCTTCACGGCGTTCACCCTCGCCGGCGTCTGGCTCCTCGACGCGCTCGGCCTGCCGAAGGACTTCCTGCGCGACCTCGCGCTCGTCCTCCTCTTCGTCGTCGCCGCGTCGCTGCTCTTCCCCCGCCTTGGCCTGGTGCTCGAACGGCCTCTGTCACGCCTCGGCCGCCGCCCGGGCGGCGATCTCGGCGGCGGCCTGCTGCTCGGAGCGGCGCTCGGTCTCGTGTTCGTCCCGTGTGCGGGGCCTGTGCTCGCAACGGTGACGGTGGTCGCCGCGAGCCGCGACCTGGGCGTCGACGTCGTCGCTTTGACGCTCGCCTACGCACTCGGAGCCGCGCTCCCGATGCTGTTCGTCGCCGCCGGAGGCCGGTGGGCCGCGGGCATGACGGCGGTTCGTCTGCATGGCGCCGCGGTTCGACGCGCGCTCGGAGCCGTCGTCGCTCTCACGGCTCTGGCGATCGCGCTCGGCGCAGACAGCCGCTTCCAGACGTCGGTTCCCGGCTACACGGATTCGCTGCAGAAGCGCATCGAGCGCAGCTCGGCCTCCGAGCGGGAACTGGGCGAGCTCACCGGCCGTAAGACGCGGGACGAAGGGCTGCGGGACTTCGGGCCGGCTCCCGAGTTCGCGGGCATCTCGAGCTGGCTCAACTCTCGGCCGCTGACGCGCGAGGGCCTGCGCGGGAAGGTCGTGCTGGTCGACTTCTGGACGTACTCGTGCGTGAACTGCCTGCGCACGCTGCCGTTCTTGCGCGCCTGGGACAAGGCGTATCGTGACGAGGGCCTGCAGATCGTCGGCGTCCACACGCCGGAGTTCGCCTTCGAGCACGAGGTCGAGAACGTGCGCGGGGCGGTCAACCGGCTGGGCGTCGGCTACGCCGTCGCGATCGACAACGACTACGGAACCTGGAACGCCTACGGCAACCAGTACTGGCCCGCGAAATACCTCATCGACCGTGAGGGCCACATCCGGTTCGTCCACTTCGGCGAGGGTTCCTACGCCGAGACCGAGCGCGTCATCCGCAGCCTGCTCGCCGAGCGGCCCACGGCGAAGCTGGTCTCCGCCGCGATCGCCGAGGCGATGCCGAGCCGGGACGCGACGCCCGAGACGTACCTCGGCTACCAACGATCGATGGGCCTTGCCAATCCGGCGGTCGCACCCAATCGGGATGCTCCCTACCGGCTTCCGGCCGAGCTCGCACAGAACCAGCTCGCCTACGGCGGCCGCTGGCGGGTCGAGGCCGAGCGCGCGATCGCCGGTCGGGATGCACGGTTGCGCCTGCACTTCCGCGCCAAGGAGGTCAACCTCGTCCTCGGCGGTAACGGCCGTGTGCAGGTACTGCTCGACGGCCGACCGGTCCGCACCGTCGCCGTGCGCGGCAGCAGGCTCTACAACCTGCTCGGGCTCTCGCGCGTGCGGACCGGCGTCGTCGAGCTGCGGCCGAGCCGCGGCGTAGCCGGTTACGCCTTTACCTTCGGCTAGGAGCTTGGCCCGGGCGTTCCGTCGCCGCGCTCGCGGTCGCGGAGGAACCGCGTCAGCTCGGCGGCCAGCGCATCGCCGGACGGGATCTGGATCTCGTCCGGCATCTCGTCGGTGCGCTGCTCGAGCTCTTCGACGTAGGCCTGTGTCTCCTCGTCGGTCGCCACCGCCGCGCTGACCTGCTCGGCGTAGGCCTCGCCCGCTTGACGCAGCTCCTCGGTGTCGATGTCGACCGCGAGCAGGCTGCCGAGCCGGTCGCAGAGCGCCTGGGCCGCGCGCGGGCTCGGTGCCAGCGACACGTAGTGCGGTACGGCCGCCCAGAGGCTTGCGGACGAGATGCCCGCCGTGCGGCAGGCGTCGTGGAGCACGCCGACGATCCCGGTCGGCCCCTCGTAGCGTGAGGTCTCGAGCCCGAGCCGCTCGACGAGCTCGGCGTCGCTCGCGCTCCCGGTGACCGGCGCGGGACGGGTGTGAGGCACGTCCGCGAGCAACGAGCCGAGCGTGACGACGAGCTCGATTCGCAGCTCCTTCGCGAGGTCGACGATCTGGCCCGTGAACGCCTTCCAGCGGAAGTTCGGCTCGTTCCCGGTGAGGAGAACGGCGTCGCGCTCGATCCCCGGGACGCTCGCGTGCCTGAACGCCGTTTCCGGCCACTCGATCTTGCGGGTGACCCCCTCGACCAGCGAGACCTGCGGCCGGGTGACCTGGAAGTCGAAGAACCCCTCGGGATCGATCTCGGCGAACTGCTGCGCGTTCCAGAGCTTGACGAGGTACCCGGCCGCCAGCGAGGCGGCCTGCCCGCCGTCGTTCCAGCCGCGGAAGGCGGCCACGAGCACCGGGCTGTGGAGCTCGGGCCGCCGGTGGACGATCAGCTCGTCGCTCATGTGTTCAGTGTAGGGAGGTTTGGCGGGACGTCGCTCGTCGTCGCGCCGTGATGGTCGTTCCGAGGCAAGGACGCAGGGAGCGTCGTCTAACTAGGACGCGTAGCGTGCGACTGAGGACGCAGCATCGCGGCGAGCAGCGCGGCACGAGGGCACAGCGTCGTCTCGTCAAGCCTCCCTGTTCGGTGCGCGCCACATGAGGGTCACCAGGGCGACCGTGGCCGTCCAGATTCCCGCCGCCAGAGAGACGTGCACGAGCACGAGCCACCAGGGCAGCTCGTTGCGGTATTGGATCTCGCCGACGGCCATCTGCACGAGCAGCAGAGCCAGCAGGAGCCCGGCGACGCTCAGCAGGCGATCGGTCTCCGGACGGTGGCGCCAGAGATAGACGAGCCCGATCAGGAACCCGACCCCGAAGACCGCGCTCGCACGGACGTGGACCCATATGGCATCGGGGAGCTGCCAGAGGCGACCAACGACGTCGGGGTCGCCGGCGTGAGGGCCCGCCGCCGTGACGAGCGTCCCGGTCACCACGAGGACGAGGCAGACGGCGGCGAGCGCGAGCCCGCCGACACGAATCCATTCCGCCACGACCGGTTCGGCACGCCCGTGCTCGACGATGCGCGCCTCGATCGCCACGACGATCGCGCCGCCTACCGCGAGGATGGCGAGCAGGAAGTGCGACATGACCGCGATCGGGTCGAGATCGAGGCGAATCGTGACCAGGCCAAGCGGGGCCTGGAGGATCGTCGCCGCCGCGACTCCGAACGCGAGGCGACGTACCCACGTCTCCACTCCGGCCAGGCGCCACGCGGCCAGCCAGGCGAGGACGGACAGCGTCAGCGGAAGGATCGCGACGACGCGGTTGCCGAACTCGACCGCCTGATGGTGATCCTTTTCCGGGAAGAGCCGGCCCTCGCCGCACCCGGGCCAGCCCTCACAGCCGAGGCCGGACCCCGTCAGACGCACGGTCGCGCCGCTGACGATGATCAGGTAGAGCGCGACGGCCGACCACAGCGCGAGCTTCGCGAACAGCGCCGGCGTCAGCTCGATCCGCCGTGCGCGGAGAACGGCTCTGGAGTCGACGCTCACGAATCGAGGCTAGCGCGCTCGTCGATTCGCAGGGGATCGAGGAGCGAGGGATAGCCGTCCGCGCCCGCGAAGGGCGTCGGCCGCGAGCCCGCGAAGAGCGGACGGTCGGCCGCGTTCAGGAGCACCGGCATCACGTCCTCGCCGCGCAGGTGGCCGAGGATTCCGCCCGCGCACTCGAGCTCTCCGAAGGTCGTGACCGCGTCCGCGCGCACGCCGGGCCCGGCGAGCACGAACGGTACGGGATCGCCCGAATGGATCACGTCCGGGTAGGTCGGCGTCGCATGGTCCCCGGTGACGGCGACGATCGCCCGTTCGGCCAGCGCTTGGAGCGGCCCGAGCTCCACGTCGAGCGCCTCGATCGTCGCGCGCTTGACGGCCGGGTCCTTCGTGTGGCCGGCCGTGTCGGTCGCCTTCAGGTGGACGAACACGAAGTCGTCGCCCGCCACGAGCCGCTCCTCGATCCGCTCGAGCCGCCGCCTGAGGTCGGCGGGCGGATCGTCGCTCTCGGCCTCCTCGATCGCCTCCAGCCCGATCCAGCGGGCCAGGCCGCGTAGGAAGGCGGACTCGCCCACGAACGTCCCGCGCAGGCCGTGTCGCTGCTCGAACGACGGCACCGGCCGCGGGCGCCCACACCACTTGAGCGTGATCACGTTGAAACGCTCGCCGCGCAGGCGTTCGATCACGGTTCGCGTCCATGCCTCGGCCGCTCTTGCCGTCCGCTCGGCCTCCGGGACGAGCGGTTGTGGCCGCAGCACCGGATGCCGGTCGCGGAAGAAGGCGTCGGTGTCCGTGACGCGGTCGTCGGCGCCGCCCTCGACGCGCAGGACGGCCTCGCCGCGCCGGATGTGCGCGAGCGAGAAGCGCAGCCCCTCGACCTCGATCCCGTCGCAGGCCTCGACGAGGGCCCTCGCCTCCTCCTCGTCCTCGCCGTA
>Ga0126312_10001911_pt1 | contig 13801 bp, 12 predicted proteins | sample Plot104A_FD_92537 | JGI IMG/M metagenome (GOLD analysis project Ga0126312, IMG submission 92537) | Serpentine soil microbial communities from UC McLaughlin Reserve, CA, USA - Plot104A | ecosystem: Environmental > Terrestrial > Soil > Grasslands | place: USA: UC McLaughlin Reserve, Lake County...
GTTTAGCGACACAGGGTTGTTGGCAGTTGAGTCCTGCATGATCTTGATGTTGCTTGGCGTGTAGTAGACCGGATGGCCAATGTTCTCACCCGCTCCGGCACCCGCCTCTACCCCCTTGAAAATCGCCTCGATCTTGCGCTTGGCACCACTATAGGTACCCTCAGAGATAACCAGGAATTCGTCCGAATCTTCCCCCATGTATTCGATCTGGACGTTCACGCTGTCCGGGGTCGTGCCATCCTCGTCGAGGTCGGTGAGGGTCAGGCCACCTTTCGCCTTCGACCACTGAATGTCCTCCACTCCCACGATGCCGTCCTCGGTGTCGTTGTAGAGATCTCTATTAACGTTGGCGGCTAGCTGCTGCTTGGCGGCTCCGATCCCGGCGTCGGCTACTTCGAAGGCCCTCTGTCCCCGGTTTTCCTCGATCACGGTATTCAAGTCTCTCATGACAAACGTCAGAAGCCCAGCGCCCATGACCCCGAGTAGGACCGTCATGATGATCGCCAGGACCAGAGTCATGCCCGACTCATCCCTCACAAGCTGTCGCAGCGTTCTCATTAGCCGTTCCTCAAATCTATCTCGGTCGTGAGTCTTTGGGTGGCTTCGTAATGGGTGCCTGGGTCAACAGCGATCTCCAGGCTCACGCGCACCCTTTCTATTTGGTCTATATCGGCTACGTCCGTGACAGTTGTGCCGTCGCTTCTGAGGTACGTAAATGTGAGCCCGCCGGGAACTACCGTGTTCTCAGAGACGGGGTCGCCGGGATCGCCTGAGTTGGCCGTGTTGACCCTGAGAAGGGTACTACACCCGGTAGCGGAGGCAGCGCACGGCGCTTCATCGCTGGGAGCGCTCAGCTTGTAGGTAATGTACTCGCAATTGTCGGCATCCGGGCACTCGATCTGACCGTACCCTGCTTCGCCTACGGTGCTGAGTTCGTTGCCGAACGTGATCTGGGTAGGCGTTGGCATAGCCTCAGGCGGGTTGCTAAGATCTACCCCGTTGGCGCTAAAGAACAGATACCTGTCCGGGTCGGAAGCGTCGACCGGATAGGCGGCCCTGATCTCCCGCTCCATCTTCTCCATTCCAATCCTGGCACTCTCAACGGCCTCAACCTTGTTGTTGCCGACGCTGAAGATCCGAACGCTCATGTCGAAGATGCTGCCGAGGGCGAAGAGGACGATCGCCATGATTATGACCGTGACTAGCATCTCCGGCAGGGAGAAGCCCGCCTCCCCTTTCACGAAACGCTCTCTCGCGACTACCGGTCTCACAGGCTCACAAGCCCGAACGTAGTGTACTCATTACCATCCGCCCACTTCACGGTTACCTTTATCCTGATCAGATTGGTAGGGGGTGCAGCACTCGGTACGTCCCACGGCTCTGAAGCGGCATCTGGGTTCGCAGAGGGCGGCGTGACGTATTGCTTTTCGACCTTGTACTCGAAATTCGGGAAATCGGCTTCTGTCAACCAGGCCGAGTCGAAGGGGGTCGTATTCCCATCTTGTGGAAAATTGCTTTCAACATCTGCAAAGGGAAGATTCTTGGCTTCCTCTACCTTCAGGTTCGCGAGAGCGCGCGATTTATCGTAGTTGCCACCCGAGGTAGCGCTGTTGATGCCCATGCTGAACATGCCGGCCATCGGGAGAATGGCGAGCGTGAGGATTATGATCGAGGCCATAACCTCGACGAGCGTGTAGCCGGTCTCGTCTCTCAAGCGTCTATGGATCACATGGATCACCTTCTACCGGATCAACTTCTATCCTCGAGGTCGCGGTGTTGATGTCGATTTGGTGACACTTGGTGGGATCCTGCGACGATCTTACCGTGATCGGGGTGGTGCCACTATTCACCTCGGCGGATCCGTCGGAATGGAACGTGATGTCGACCCCGCCAGCGACCCCGCCAGCGATCTGGGTTCCATCCGGCAGCGACGTCGGGACGAGCTCTTCTGAGGTGGGTCCGATCTCGTACGTCGTGCTGTTGGCGGATGGTATGACGAAGCTGTAGTCTTCTAGCCGATTCGTCGCCTTGCTATTCGCATGCCGCAGATCAGCGACGACCTGGTTTGTCGCGGAATCAGCCTTACGGCTTTCGATCGCGCCGAACCAGGTAGAGCTGGCTATCGCGAACACTATGCCCATAATGAGAATAACGACAATCAATTCGACCAGAGTAAAGCCGTGCTCATCTTCCCAGGCCCTCTGCCGACTCATCTATCTCACTCCAAACGCCAACTACCTGAGTGCTCTGAACCTTTCAGCGCCTCCGAGTTCTTCAGGACCTTGACGGCCGATGCCACGGTACGTGACGTCTTGCGCTGGGAGAGCCCCAGTCTCCTCCCTATCTCCGTCTGGCAGAGGTCCTTGTAGAAGAAGAGGTAGACAACCTTACGCTGGAGCTCATTCAGGGACTCTAGCGCCTGCTCGAGCAGGATGCGGTCTTCGACGGGAAGCGAGAAGGACTCGTAGCGCAGGCTCTTGATGGCAGAGAGATCGACTTCCTCATCTCCGCCACGGTCAAGCGAGAGTACGTCGGTGTCACTAAACAGCTTCATCAGCTCGGAGATGCCCTCAGGGGTTATGTTCACCTCGCTCGCCACCTCCTCGATAAGCGGCGGCCTGCCGAGCTCGGCCGTGAGCCTGCTGGTCGCCTCGGAGACCTTCGCGTGCAGGCTGCGCGCCCAGCGGGGGCTCTTGACGAGCGCCGCGTCGCGGAGGTGGTGTTTGATCTCGCCTTCTATCATCGAGTACGCATAAGAGCTGAACTTCGCCTCCGAGTCCAACCTGTAGCCGTTGATGGCCTTCATCATACCAACGTAGCCGACCTGGAGGAGGTCTTCGTAGGACTCGTCCGAAGCTGAGGCGTACCTCCGGACTATGTGGTTCAGGATTTTGGCGTTCATGGAGAGGATTCGCTCGATAGCCCGACGGTCCCCCCGCTCCCTGTAGGACTCGATCAGGCTAACGACCGGGTCGCCAGCAGTGCGGTTCACGGTTGGAGCCCTCACAGTCATGACGCTCCTAGTATCGCGAAGGCTAGAGAACATGCCTATATGCCATGTGGCCATTTAGGAGTAGGCCAGACGGCTAATTCTTAGCATTTCAGCAAGTGAGCATTTCAGCACTTCAGCTCGCAGGTTTCGCCGCTCATAGCCGAATGCGCTATTCCCAGTAGGTCGATTACTTCGTCAATTACTCTTATGGAAGATGTGGAGCGTTTGCCACCTTGGATTCCCGCTTACGCGGGAATGACGGATGCTTTTTCATGCTGATCGGCTGAAATGCTGAAAGCGGAGGCCAAAGGCCGCAGCGTGCTGAAGTGCTGCCCTAGGTCCACATCAGGTTCATGTACATGTTCCAGAGTTGTGGGCCCGCGAAGAGGACGATAATGCCTCCCAGGGCCATGAACAGGCCGAAAGGCAGGGCGCTGCGGCGCTGTACTTTGCCTGCGGCCATGAGTAGGCCGCCTGTGAGGGCCCCGATCAGGGAGCCTAGGAATACGGCCAGGGCGGCGTAGGGGCCGAGGAAAGCGCCTAGCATTCCGCCCATCTTGACGTCACCCATGCCCATGCCGGAGGGATAGATGAGCGCCAGCCCCAACAGAAACCCGGCCACGGCTATCGCGGAGAGAGGGTAGGTCCACCAGCCCGCCGGGTTGGCCAGGATGGATAGTATCAGACCGGCCAGCGCGGCGGGGCCGACGATCACGTTCGGCAGCAGCCTGTGCTCGAGGTCGATGACGGCCAGCGAGATCAAGGCTGAGATCAGGACGAGCGCAGGTAGCAGAGTCAGACTCGGCCCGAACTCGTAGGCCGCCGCCCCGAAGAGGAGCCCGGTCGTCACCTCGACAGCAGGGTAGCGCGCCGATATGGGTTCCTTGCAATTCCTGCACCGCCCGCGGAGAAGCAGGTAGGAGATGAGGGGGATGTTGTCCTTGGGGCGGATGGGCTCCCCACAGTGCGGGCAGTGGGACGCTGGCCAAACCACCGATTCGCGGCGCGGTACGCGGTAGATTACAACGTTCAGGAAGCTGCCCACCACGAGCCCGAAAAGGACGGCCGCAAGAACTAACACTCGTGATCCGGTAGATCGGTCGTGGTTGTAGGCGTGGAGATTCTGCCGCAGTGGATTCCCGCTTTCGCGGGAATGTCAGGAGAACAGGTGGGAATGACGGTCATTCCGGGAAAAAGGGGGTGATGACGGATCGACGTCCGGGAGGGAGGCGCAGCGTCCCAGCAAGGTTCGGTGGCAAGGCGCCGGCCTCCATCACCCCAGGCATCGCGGGTTACCCGATAAGGTTGTAGATGAAGAACAAGGGCAGATACATCGAGATCACGATGAAACCGACTATGCCGCCCACCACCACTATCATGATAGGCTCTATGAGCGAGGTCAAAGCCTTCACCGCGGCGTCCACCTCAGATTCGTAGAACTCAGCGATCTTGGTCAGCATCCCGTCCACGTCGCCCGTCTCCTCCCCAACAGCGATCATGCGCGTTACCATCGGCGGGAACACGGGCTCCTCTTCGAGAGGTTTGTAGAGGGGGATGCCTTCGCGGACGGCGTCCCTGCTCTTCAGTAGGGCTTTCTCCACAACCCAGTTACCCGAGGACGTCGCGGTTATCTCTATGGCCTGCAGTATCGGCACCCCGGCCGCGCTCAGGGTGGCGAGGGTGCGTGCGAAGCGGGCGAGGGCGACCTTCCGCACGACGTCTCCGATCTTGGCCGGTATCCTGAGCACGGCTCGTCCCCACGTTTTTCTGCCCTTCTCGGTCTTCTTCCATCGCAGGAACATAACTACGGCCAGCGCCATCCCGGCGTATACGAGTATCCCCCAAAAGCTGGTCAGGATGTCGGAGAGAAGCATGCAAATCCGGGTCGGCAGCGGGAGCGTTCCCCCTAGATCCTGGAACAATCCGGCGAACACAGGAACTATGAACATGAGCATGAAAGAAGCAGCCAGTATCGCAAGGATCAGAACGATAACAGGGTAGGTCATCGCGCTCTTGACCTTGCGCCTGAGGTCCTGATCCCTCTCCAATTGGTCGGCCAAACGCAGGAGGACGCCGTCGAGCATGCCCCCGACCTCTCCGGCCTTGACCATCTCGACGTAGAGGCGGGAGAAGACTTTGGGGTGCTTTTCGAGGGCCTGGGAGAGGGAGCTGCCGGCCTCTACGTCCTGTCGCACGGCGACCACTACGTCCTTGAGCTTGGGGTTTTCGGTCTGCTCGGAGAGTACGTAGAGCGCACGCACAATGGGGAGGCCGGCGTTGATCATGGTCGCCAGCTGCCGGGAAAAGATTACGAGATCGAGAAGCTTGATTCTCTTGAACGGCTCGAGGATGTCCTTATTGGCAGCGTTCTGCTCTTTTACCTCGATGACGAGCAGCCCCTGATGGCGGAGTTCGGTGGCAACGGCCAACTGGCCCGAGCCTTCCGCTTTGTCCTGGATTACCTCGCCCTGCTTGTCGAGGGCCCTGTAGGTGTAAACTGCCATCCGCTATCTCCTGCCGTACGCCATGCGGTCGCGGCTTTGGCCACCGCTCGCGGCGCCGAGCGAGCCGCCGGCGAGGCGGAGGAGCTCATCAGGGTTGCTGGACCGCTTCTCTGCCTCCGCCTGGGAGATGACACCTCTCCGCACGAGGGCTACTAGGGCCGCGTCCATGGTCTGCATCCCGAACTTACCGCCGGTCTGCATAGCGGAGTAGATCTGGTGGTTCTTTCCCTCCCTGATGAGGTTCCTCACCCCAGGCGTCGGGATCAGTACTTCGCAGGCCACGACCCGTCGCTTGCCATCGTAGGTGGGGATGAGCGTCTGGGTGATGACGCCCTGCAGGGCGATTGCTAGCTGCGCACGGATCTGATGCTGCTGGTGAGGAGGGAAGACGTCTATGATCCGGTCGATGGTCTGCGGGGCGTCCTGGGTGTGCAGCGTTCCGAAGACGAGGTGCCCTGTCTCCGCAGCTGTTATGGCGAGCGCGATGGTCTCGAGATCGCGCATCTCACCAACGAGTATCACGTCGGGGTCCTGCCTGAGCACGTGCTTGAGAGCCTGGGCGAAGCTCTTGGTGTCCTGGTTGACCTCGCGCTGATTGACGATGCACTGCTTGTGCTCGTGCAGGAACTCGATCGGGTCCTCTACGCTCATAATGTGCTCGTGTCTGGTGCGGTTGATCTTGTCGATCATGGCGGCGAGGGTGGTCGATTTACCACTCCCCGTCGGGCCTGTAACCAGGACGAGCCCGCGCGGCTTCTCGGTGAGGTCCTCCACAGCCTCCGGCAGCCCGAGATCGCTGATGCTCTTTATCTCGCTGGGGATGGTGCGGAAAGCCGCGCCCAGAGCCCCCTTCTGGAAGTAGATGTTGACCCTGAAGCGGGCGCTGCGTGGCATCGCGTAGGAAAAGTCGAGCTCCCACTCGTTCTCCAGCCGCTGGCGCTGGTCGTTGGAGAGGAGGTCGTAGATCAGATCGCGCGTCGCGTTGGCCGTTAGGGGCGGATAATCGAGCGGCTCGACCCTGCCGCTGATCCTCACCATGGGCGGCAGGCCGGCCGTAATATGCAAGTCGCTTGCCCCCATATTTGCGGCGTCGAGTAAGTAGTCGCCCAGTCCGCTCTGAGTAATCATATTATCCTCCGGTGGCCACCCACGAGATCTCCGGAGAACTGTATCATGGATTCGTTCTCACAGGAGCACCTCATGCGATGGCACAGGGTTACAGGGTTTTCAACGCTTCTTCGATGGTCGTTATGCCTTTGGCCGCCTTCAGTAGGCCGTCGTCCCTCAGACGCACCATCCCCTGGCTCTCGGCGACGCGGGCGATCTCGCCGGCAGAAGACCGCAGCAAGATCATCTTCCTGATCTCATCGGATACCACCATCACCTCGTAGATGCCGGTTCTTCCCCGGTACCCGCTATCGCCGCACCGGTGGCAGCCTACTGCCTTGTGGAAGTGCAACCCATCCGAGGCTAACCTGAAGGGGAACTCCATCCCTTCCAGGATCTCGCGCTCGATCTCGACGGGCTCCTTGCACCGCTCGCAGAGCTTCCTCACAAGCCTCTGGGCGATCACACAATCTATTGCCGAGGAGGTAAGGTAAGGCTCGACGCCCATGTCGGTAAGGCGGCTCAGGGCCGCTGGGGCGTCGTTGGTGTGCAGCGTGGCCAGGACGAGGTGGCCTGTCAGGGCGGCCTCGACGCTGATCTTGGCCGTCTCCTTGTCCCTTATCTCGCCTATCATCACTATGTCTGGATCAGTGCGCAGGATGTTCCTCAGGCCGGAGGCGAAGGTCAGGCCAACCTTGGGGTTGATCTGCACCTGGTTGAGGCCGGGTATCTTGTACTCGACAGGGTCCTCGACGGTTATGATGTTCTTCTCCGGGGAGTTCAACTCTTTGAGGGTGGCGTAGAGCGTCGTGGACTTGCCCGAGCCGGTCGGCCCCGTAACCAGGGTAGCCCCGTAAGGCCTGCGGAAGACGGCCTCGAAACGCTCGTAGTCCCTATGCTCGAAGCCCAGCTTCCCTAGATCCACCTCGACGTTCGCCGTGTCGAGCAGCCTCAGCACGACCTTCTCACCGTAGGCCGTGGGCAAAGAGGCGACCCTGAAGTTCACCCTCTGGTCTCTGATCTTGACGGAGAAGCGCCCGTCCTGGGGCAACCTCTTCTCCGCGATGTTCAGCTCGGCCAACAGCTTGAGTCTGGCCGTTACGCTGTGCTGGAGCTTGGAAGGGATAGACATGACCTCCCTGAGGACGCCGTCTATCCTGAAACGGACCGTCACCTCGCGAGCCTGGGGCTCGATGTGGATGTCCGAGGCGCTCTCACCTACCGCGTGCTGCAGAATGGAACTGACCAGGCGGACTATCGGCTTCTCGTCGGGCCCGGCGTCGATACCGAGGTCTAATTCGGTGTCGTCTTCCGCGCTCTCGCCGGCCGCCTCCTCCAGTATCTTGGTGATCCGCTCCCCTGTGGCGAAGATCTTGGACTGCAGGTTACGGATCTCTTCCTCGGTGGCCACGACGGGGGTTATCTGGTAGCCGGAGATAATCCTCAGGTCCTCGAGGGCGTAGAGGTTGCTCGGGTCGATCATCGCGACCACGAGGTGCCGGCTGCGCGAAATCCTGAGCGGTAATGCCCCGTGCTTGCGCAGTAACCTCTCGGGCACGAGGGCGACCACGTCGCGGTCGATGTCTCTATCGGAGAGTTCGACGTAGTCGAGCCCGAGCCGCTGGGCATGGGCATGGGCAAGGTCCGAGCCGGAGATGAACCCCAAAGAGAGGAGGATCTTACCGAGATCCTTCCCGGGATGGTCCTTCTGGGCGTCCAGCGCCAGGCGCATCTGCTCTTCGCTTACCTTGCCCTGGTAGAGGAGGACATCGGTGACCTTATCTACCCCAGTGCCTGTTCTCCTGCCGTCAGGAACCTCGGGATACGGGCCACTCTTCCTGAGCTCGATCTCCCGACCTGTTATATCGGAACTCACCTGTCTGTTCTCCTCAAAATGTTCTCCTCAAAAGGTCCGTAATGAACCAGTTCTCTCTCCGTATACATTGCCGACTGTAAAGTATGGCGGCGATCATAACGGACGCCAATATGCCATCTGGACATTTCGAGTAGGCCAGTTGGCACCTTTTTCGGACAGAGCCTGGCAGCACTTTAGCAAGTCAGTACGCTCCAGCCTCCGGCTTCGCCTCCGCTTGTCAGCACACTCCAGCCTCCGACTTCCGCTCGTCAGCACGCTTCGGGCCTTATAAGGCCCTCGCTTGTCAGCATTTCAGCTTTTCGTATGGATTACATATGATAACACCCTGGTATACCCTGGTATACAACGTGCGCGAGTCTTGCCCCTACCATTAGCATCCGTCATTTCCAGCTGTTCTCCGGTCATTTCCGCGCAAGCGGGAATCTACTGCGGTGGGTGCTCCGCGCCTCAATCCAGAAGCGATCTACCCGATTATGTATCAGCCGGGGATGCCTGACTGTTAAGATGTAGGGGAGTAGTTTGGACTTTGGGGCGGTGGTGACGTGCGTCCCCGTCTCTAGAAAGGTGGGTAGGGCGATGGTGAGGAACGGTAGTCTGGGCGATCTTATCAATCTGCTGGTTCGGGAGGAGGGCAGTGACTTGCACCTCAAGGTAGGCTCTCCGCCGGTTACTCGGATTCGAGGACTGTTGAGCCCCGTGGAGGGATATGGGGTGTTGGATCTTCCTGATACCGAGGCGTTCCTCGAAGAGATCATCCCCAAGAACCTAGTCGAGGATTTCGAGCAGGTGGGAGAGGCGGATTTCTCCTACGACACGGAGCTGGGCAGGTTCAGGGTCAATTCGTTCAGGCAGAGAGGCGCGGTCTCGATAGCGATGCGTTACGTGCCCTTCGAGATCCCTGAGTTCGAGACGCTGGGTCTGCCCGAGGTGATCCGCACGCTCGCCTTCGAGGAGCGTGGGATCATCCTGATCACAGGCACAACAGGCAGCGGTAAGTCGACGACGCTCGCCTCGATGATAAACATGGTCAATCACTCCATAGCCAAGCACGTGATCACGATCGAGGACCCCATCGAGTTCACTCATACGGACGACAAGAGCATTATCAACCAGCGCGAGGTGGGTACGGACACAGCCTCCTTCGCGCGGGCCTTGAGGCGCGTGCTGAGGCAGGACCCCGATATCATACTCATTGGGGAGATCAGGGACGCGGAAAGCGCCCAGATAGCCCTCTCGGCGGCCGAGACCGGCCACCTGGTCCTCTCTACCCTGCACACCGTGGACGCCACCGAGACCGTCAACCGCCTGATCGACCTCTTCCCACCGCACCAACGGGAGCAGGTGCGTACCATGATAGCCGGCACGCTCAAGGGCATCGTCGGACAGCGCCTGATCCGTACGAAAGACGGTGAGCGGACGCCCGCCTGCGAGGTGATGGTCACCACGGGTCGCATCAGGGACTTCATCATGGACCCGGCCCAGACAGACCAGATCGAACAGGCCATCTCTGAGGGCGAATACTACGGCATGCAGACTTTCGATCAGGCCCTGCTGAAACTGGTCGAGGAGGACAGAGTCGACTACGAGGAAGCCATGAGGTACGCCAGCCGCCCACAGGACTTCAAGTTGATGGTGTACTCCCTCGGCCGTGAAACAGCCCCGGAGTAGCCAGCTAGTCAGCACGCTTCGGCCTTGCGGCCTCCGCTTGTCAGCATCTCAGCACGTCGCCTAAAGGCGCCTTCTCAGCCCGCTGCCTCCCTTCGGTCGGCGGCTTTGAGCAAGTCAGCAAGGATCTGCGCACACGAAAGCTGAGATGCTGAAGTGCTGACAAGCGCCCGACAGGGCGCGTGCTGACTTGCTGAGAATTGGCCATGTGGCATATTTGCGCGGGCCCCTCTCTCGACCATAATCTTGTTACGGAGAATAAGGAAGGACCCATCTACACATAAGGAGCGGTGATTACCGTACCGACGACGATTGCGATCCTCGGGGGAAACTCGGTTGCCGGACGCGCCCTGGAGGCGCTGCTACAGGGTGTCGGGTACGATACCCGCCTTGTCGACGACCCTCCTGAGAGATCACCGGAGGAGCTCCTCGAAGGGGTCAGGCTCCTGCTCATTGCTCCTACCCTGAGCGCTGAGTCGAGAGAGAGTCTGCTCGCAGATATGGACGGCTCTCTCGACGCGGCGAATATTCCGGTGCTTACGTTATCTACGACCATAAGAGAAGCCCTGAACGATGGTCCTGCGTTTATTCCCTGGCCTTGCCGGCTGGAAGACCTCACGAAGAAAATCGAAGCTGCCTTGCTCTCTTTGCCCGAAGTCGGAAATTTGTAGATAGCAGACTACAGGTTTCAGGTTGGTTTCCTCATCCGTCATTCCCGCGCAAGCGGGAATCCACTGTGCCAGGCGTTTCTCGGTTCCGACCAGAACCGATTTACTCGATTGCGTATCAGGTATCAGGCTTTCTTATCGGCGTCCCCTATCGGCTGGCTACGGGAGCGGTTATCCTACATGGTAATGCATTAAGTGGACGACTCGGAAAGGAGCACAGCTAGTGAGCAGCACCGACTCGAAGAACACAGAGCAGAGCCCACTCCAAAGTGAACTTGGTACCACCACGATACAGGACTCCGTGGTGACTGCCATCATTGGAATTGCGGCCGACGAAGTGGACGGCGTCGCGCCGTCCCACGGGGGCGTAAGGCTGCCCGGAGATACGTCGCCTACCGTCGGAGAGTTCGTAGATAATCTTACGGGCGGCGCGAGCCGTACCCGTGGACTCTCCGTGGACGTCGGTGAGCGGCAGGCGGCGGCGGATATAACGGTGAACGTGCTCTACGGGCGTTCGATCCCGCGGGTGACCAATGCGGTGCGCGAACAGGTGATCAAGCGCGTACAGAACCTGACGGGACTGGAGGTCACAGAAGTAAATATTCAGGTCAACGACGTGATCGTGCCGGAGAGCTAGCTTCTCAGCATTTCAGCCGGTCAGCTAGTCAGCACGCTCCTGCCTTCGGCCTCCGCTTGTCAGCGGTCAGCGTTTCTGCTGGCCAACTTGTTGCATCGCTGAACGCTGATTGGCTTATTTCGAATGGGCAATTCGCAGAGGTAGTGACCAACCGCGAATCGCCCCGGTTGGAAGCACGGATTGGCTGCCGCAGTGGATTCCCGCTTGCGCGGGAATGACCGTCATACTGGAAGATGACGCCCACTCCCGCATCAGCTGAAGTGCTGACTAGCTGAAATGCTGACAAGGCGGCAAAGCCGCCTTGCTGGCCAGCTGACCAGCTCTATGTCACCCTACGCGCACCGTAATACCCATCCACGAACATCATCGGTCTCTCGACGACCTCACCCCAGTAGGCCGAGGCGTGGATGATCTTGCCGCGGCCCGAGTAGATGGCCACGTGGGTTATCGGGTGATTCCAACCAGCTTCCTTGAAGAAGACAAGATCTCCGGGCTGGAGGTCTGACTTCGCCACTGGACGTCCCACGTACCATTGCCCGACGGGGTTATCCGGCATCGTCACCCACTTGCTGAAGACCAGGCTCGTAAAACAGGAGCAGTCCTCCGAGCGGAAAGCCGTGCAAGGCATGGGAGGCGAGTGTCTGTAAGGGGTGCCGAGGTGCATCCTGGCCCTTTCGATCACCTCCGAGGCCACAGGGCTGCCGCCTGTCGCCATCTCCCCGCCTAGCGCGGATGCGCCGTAGGTCGCTGGCCTCCTGCCGTCCGAGAATGTGCTGTCACTGCCAGTGCTGTCATTGCCAGCCTGTGGAGGAGTCTGCGGAGCTGCCTGTGTGCCTGCTACGACCATCACGGCGTCGGCGACGATCCGGCCTTCGGCCTTCGAGCGTCCGGAGACCTGCACGGAATAGCTGTTGCCCGCCTCCATCTTGTAGGCTCCGAGCCTCATCCAGACGCCGCTATCTCTCCGCTCGTTGACTTCGACCTTCTTCAGTCCCGAGGCGGCGCTTATCTGGAAATGAGCCTTCGGGTTGTTGCCCTTCGCGGCGGGCCAGCGGGCGTAGATGGTGTAGAAGCCGGCTGTAGGAATTCTCACCTTGAACCACGCAGGGGTCATATCCTTCGTCGGCTGGACGTATCTGTAGTTCTTGCCGTAGCGGGTAACTCTATTGTCACTCTTCTTCCAGTCTCGCGCCGCGTAGAATTTCCGGGACGAATGGTTGTCCACGATCTGCGAGTAAGGGGTGGGAGGCTCCATGATCGAACGCGTACTCGCTGGCGCCCGCACCCCGGGGTCCGACCCCTCCGACGGCGCGCCCGCCAGCGGCTCATCAGCGAACGAGGCGTTATCCGCCTGCGGGACCTCCACGACGTCGCCCTTCCTCTCCGTCCAGCGGTGGTAGAAGCGATAGTAGCCTGGTCCTGGACCCTTTTCGGAGTGTATCGAGGTAACATCTTTGTCGACATACTGCGCGCTACTCGCGCTTTCTCCGTGATGCCTGGGCAATGCACCCGCCGACACGACGAAGATCGAGACTACCACTGCCACACCCGCAGCCAGAAACACCGCCGACAGAGCCGATTTCAGCCTAAACACAAGCTTACCTCCCCCAGACCCCTGTTTCCCCAACCCGCGACGAGCGTCTCAAGCGGCTTCTCCCTACCGCGCCTCGTTGCGGCCCGCAAACAGGCGTACATCCTCCAAAAGCCAAACAACCCAAACGCGACCGAGGCCGCCGGCGAAGCCGCACCGGATTCTTGACCGTGCCCCTTAATTGTGCCTACTTTTCCGTCCACGCGCCACCTTCTTGCCCGGAAGGGCCGTATTGGGTCTGATAAAGTATGTCAATTGCTGGGGCATAGGAATATATGCCAGGTGGGTATTTTTGTCAGGCTACAGGCATCAGGTGTCAGGTATTCTCCGGGCACGGAGCCGGATCTGCATACGATGTCCAGCCTCTATGGTCCAACCGATCCTACATCGCTCTTCACAAATGCTGGGCCATAAGAAGGAAGAGAGCAAGTGTCCTCAGCAAGGACGACTCTCCACTGCAATACCTGATGCCTGTAGCCTGTAACCTGTAACCTAATAGATCCGCTCTGCGCGGACGATGAACCGGTACTGGAAGGTCGGTATCGGAGTGCACGTCTGTAACGTCAACAGATCCCTGCCCCTTACTACTCCTGTTACCCAATCCTCGTACGGTTCTACTGTGAAGGTCTCAAGGACCCTGTAGTCGTAGCGCCTGCCCTGACGGTCTCTCAAGGTGATCTTGTCTCCTCTATCTAGCTGGTTTAAGCGGTAGAAGACCAGGTGGCTTCCCGTTCCCGGCCATCCCAGACGGTGTCCTGCCA
>Ga0126312_10001912_pt1 | contig 13796 bp, 17 predicted proteins | sample Plot104A_FD_92537 | JGI IMG/M metagenome (GOLD analysis project Ga0126312, IMG submission 92537) | Serpentine soil microbial communities from UC McLaughlin Reserve, CA, USA - Plot104A | ecosystem: Environmental > Terrestrial > Soil > Grasslands | place: USA: UC McLaughlin Reserve, Lake County...
GAGCAGACCTACCTGCAGCCGCCCGAGCAGGCGACCGACATCGTGCACGTGATCAAGGGCGTGATCGAGGCCGAGACGGGCGCGATCGAGCACTACAACCGGATCATCGAGTTCACCGACGAGATCGACCCGGTGACCAACGACATGGTGATCGCGATCCTCCGCGACGAGGAGGGCCACCGGCGCCTGTTCGAGGGCTTCCTGCGCGAGTACGAGCTGGAAGGCCTCGCCTAGCCATAGACTTGGGGGCATGACGGTCGAGACCGGCTCGCTGACGCAGCTCGAGCCGGTCCTCGACGCCGTTCCCACCCCCCTGCTGCTGATCGAGCCGGGCACCGCGCGGGTGCTGTACGTCAACCCCGCCGCGCACCGGCTCGCCGGCGGCCGGATGGAGAAGGCCCACGACAGCGACTACGCCTCGGTCTACGGCGTCTTCGACCCGTCCGGGCGCCGGCTGGCCAGCGAGGAGCACCCGGGCGTGCGGGCCGCGCGCGGCGAGCAGCTCGAGAACGTGGCGGTCGACTGGGTCACCCCGGCCGGGCGGCGCTCGATCGTCGTCTCGGCGCACACCGTGTCGCTCGGCGCGGCCGGGGAGGTCGCGCTGCTCACCTTCGAGGACGTCACCGAGCTCGAGGCCGCGCGCCGGCGCTCGACGTTGCTGGCGGAGGCGTCCGCGCACCTCGGCCGCTCGCTGGACCCGCGCGAGGTCGCCGTCTCGGTCGCCGAGCTGATGGTGCCCGGCTTCGCCGACTGGGGCTTCGTCGAGCTGCTGCAGCCCGACGGGGGCATCCTGCGCGAGGGGATGGCGATGGCAGACCCCGCCAAGCGCCCGATCGCCGAGGCGTACGACCGCCTCTACCCGCTCGATCCCGACTCGCCGATCGGCTCCCCGCAGGTCATCCGCAGCGGCGAGCCGCAGCTGCTCGCCGAGCTGCCGCCGGAGTTCGTGGACGTCGCCGCGCCCGACCCGCGCCAGCGCGAGGTGTTCGAGAGCATCGGCTTCAGGTCGATCATGATCGTGCCGCTGCGCGCCCGCGGCCGCGTGATCGGCGACCTCGCGCTCGCGATGGCCGAGTCCGGCCGCCGCTACTCCGAGGAGGACCTCGAGCTGGCCCAGCAGCTCGCCGACCGCTGCGCGCTCGCGCTCGACAACGCGCGGCTGTTCACGGAGCTCAGCGAGGCCGTCGAGGCCGCGCGCCGGGCCGGCGACGAGGTCAACACGATCCTCGGCGGCGTGGCCGACGCCGTCACCGCCCAGGCGCCGGACGGATCGCTGGTCTACGCCAACGAGGCGGCGGTCGCGATCACGGGCTACCACAGCGTCGGCGAGCTGCTCACCGCGACGCCCGGATCGGTCGCGAGCCGCTTCGAGATGACCGACGAGCACGGAGGGGCACTCGACATCGAGCAGCTGCCGGGCCGCCGCGCGATGGCCGGCGAGCGGCCCGAGCCGCTGGTCGTCCGCAGCCGCCTTGCCGGCACGCGCGAGTGGCGCTGGTCGCGCGTGAAGGCGACGCCCGTGCTCGAGCCCGACGGCCGTGTGCGGCTGGCGATCAACGTGATCGAGGACATCACGGAGCTCAAGCGCGCCGAGCAGGGCCAGCGCTTCCTCGCCGAGGCGGGCCGGGTGCTCGCCGGCTCGCTCGACTACGAGGAGACGCTGGCCGCCGTCGCCCGGCTCGCGGTGCCCGACATCGCGGACTGGTGCGCGGTCGACGCGATCGTCGACGGCGAGCTGCGGCGGCTCGCGACCGCCCACTCGGACCCGCGCAAGGTCGCCGAGGTGCTCGAGATCGCCGAGCGCTACCCGCCCGACCCGTCGGCGCCGACGGGGGTCCACGCGGTACTGCGCAGCGGCCGCTCCGAGGTCTACCAGGACATCAGCGACGAGCTGCTGGTCTCCGCGGCCCGCGACGAGGGCCACCTCGCGCTGCTGCGCTCGATCGGCATGACCTCGGCGATGGCCGTCCCGATGATCCTGCGCGGCAGCGCGGTCGGCGCGATCACGTTCGTGAGCGCCGAGACCGGCCATGCGTTCGACGACTGGGACCTCGAGCTGGCCGAGAGCCTCGCCTCGCGCGCGGCGACGGCGATCGAGAACGCCCGCCTCTACGAGGCCCGCTCGGCGATCGCGCGCACGCTGCAGGCGTCGCTGCTGCCGCCAGCGCTGCCCGACGTGCCGGGCTTCGAGCTCGCCGCGGTCTACCGCTCCGCGAGCGAGGGAACCGAGGTCGGCGGCGACTTCTACGACGTCTTCAACACTGCCGAGGACCAGTGGTACGCGATCGTCGGCGACGTCTGCGGCAAGGGCGCCGAGGCGGCCGCGGTGACGGCGATGGCGCGCTACACGCTCCGCGCGGCCGCCGTGCGCCGCCGCTCGCCGGCCGCGATCCTGCGTCTGCTGGGGGAGGCGATGCTGCGCCAGGAGTCGCCCGACCTGGTCGGGCGCTTCTGCACGATCGCCTGCCTGCACCTGGACCTCTCGCGCACGCCGGCGCGCGCGACGGTCGCCGTCGGCGGCCATCCGCTGCCGGCCGTCCTGCGCGCCGACGGCACCGTCGAGGAGCTCGGGACGCCGGGGACGCTGCTCGGGCTCGTAGAGCGGCCCGAGCTGCACGACCGCGCGGGCGACGTGCACCCCGGCGACACCGTCGTGCTCTACACCGACGGACTCACCGAGGCGCGCGCGCCCGAGCGCGTCTGGGACTCCGCCGATCTCGCCGAGGCGCTGCGGGGCGCCGCCGGCGGCTCGCCGCAGCAGGTCGTCGACCATGCGCTGCGCGAGGCGCTCGGCGTGCAGCCCGCGCCGCGCGACGACATCGCGGTCGTCGCCTTGCGCGCGCGGGCCTGAGCCGGGTCAGCCGGCCGAGCGGGGGTTGCCCGTGGCCGTGCCCTCGTCACCGCGGTCCGCCGCGTCGGGCTTGTCGGACTCGCGGTCGTCGCGGTCGCCGTCCCCGGCGACCTCGTCCGGCTGCTCCTCGGGGTAGCCCTCGGAGCCTTCCTGCGGCGGGGTCTCCACCTCAGGCGGTCTTGCGCTCGAGGTTCGTGACCTCCTCGGCCTTGCGGTCGGCGCGCTCCTGATCGCGGGCCAGCTCTTCCTTGGCCTCGCCCTTGCGCTCCTCCTGGCGGCCCTCGCGGCGCAGCGAAGCGTCGTCGGTGAGGTCGCCGGCGGCCTTCTTGACGCGGCCGGTGATCTTGTCGGTGATGCCCATTCCAGGTACCTCCAATCGGGGGTGCTCTGAAAGCACTACCCGGGGAACGCGCCGGGAAACGGTCAGCCGGAGTGCTCGGCGACGGTCCGCAGCCGCTCGAGCGCGCGCCGGATCAGGCGCGAGACGTGCATCTGGGAGACGCCGACGCGCTCCGCGATCTCGGCTTGCGTGAGGTCCTCGACGAAGCGCAGGTGCAGCACGATCCGGTCGCGCGCCGGCAGCGCCTGCAGCGTCGGCGCGATCGTGGCCCCGTACTCGACCAGCTCGAAGCGGTCGTCCTCGACGCCGATCGACTCCGCGTAGGTCTCGCCGTCGCCCTCGTCGCCGAAGCGGTAGGCCTCGAGCGAGACCGCGTCGTAGGCGGTCGCGGCCTCCATCGCCTCCAGCACCTGCTCCGTGCCGAGGTTCAGCGCGGTGCCGATCTCGTGCACCGACGGCGAGCGCCCGATCTTGCGCGACAGGTCCTTGACGCAGTTGTCCACCTGCATCACGCGCTCCTGCATCCCGCGCGGGACGTGCACCGCCCAGCCGTTGTCGCGGAAGTAGCGCTTGAGCTCGCCGAGCATCGTCGGCACGGCGTAGGAGGAGAACGCGGTCTCGCGCGCGGGATCGAAGCGGTCGATCGCCTTGATCAGGCCGAGCGTGGCGACCTGCACGAGGTCGTCGAGCGGCTCGTCGGAGCGGCGGTAGCGCCGCGCCATCCGCTTGGCCAGGGGGAGCAGCCGCTGGACCAGCGCCTCGCGGGCGGACTGGTCGCCGTGTCGGTGGTAGCGGATGAGCAGGCGCCGATCCTCGGCAGCCCGGCTGATCCCCGTTCCGTCCGGCTCGTTGACGGCTTGCAGGCGCCGTCCTACGGGTTCGGTGCTCATGCGGGTGGTCGTCGCTCCTCGACTCGACCACCCTACCGGTCCCGTAAATCGGGGACCGTCGCTCGAACCTGACTAGGCCAACGGGGTCGAGTCGAGGTCCTGCCGCAGCGCGACGAGCGAGTCGAACACCTCGACGGCGCCGGCGTCGCGCAGCTCGGACTCGGAGAAGCCCCCCATCAGCACCGCGACGACCGGCACGCCGGCGCGCTTGGCCGACTCGCAGTCCCACGTCGAGTCGCCGAGCATCACGGCGTCTCCGCCGCCCGCCTTCTCGACCGCCGCGGCGACGAGGTCCGGCTCCGGCTTGGTCCGCTCGACGTCGTCGGAGGTCGTCCAGCCGTCGACGAGCTCGCGCGCGTCGAGCAGGTCGAGGTAGTGGTCGACCTCCTGCGCCTTCGCGGAGGACGCCAGCACGACGGGGTGGCCGCGCTCGCGCAGGTCCGCGATCAGCTCGCGCGCGCCCTCGAGCGGCTGGACCTCGACGATCAGCGACAGGTAGAGCGCCTTCTCCGCCGCCCGCACGTCGTCGCCGTGCTCCTCGTCGAAGGCCTCCGAGACGAGGGAGGCGACCAGCTGGTCGCCTCCCATCCCGATGTGGCGGTGGATGCGCCAGATCGGCAGCGCCACGCCGTGCTGGCGGAACGCCCGGTACCACGCGAGCGCGTGCTGGTAGTTCGTGTCGACGAGCGTCCCGTCGACGTCGAGGATGGCGGCCGGCGCGGCCACTACGCGCTGCGGGCCTGGGCGGCGTGCTCGCCCTCGCAGATCTCCTCGACGGCCTTGGCGCAGAACGCCTCGAGGTCGTCGGGCTTGCGCGAGGTGACGAGGCCCTGGTCGACCACGACCTCCTCGTCGACCCATTCCGCGCCCGCGTTGCGCAGGTCGGTCTGCAGCGACGGCCAGGAGGTGAGCTTGCGGCCCTCGACGACGCCGGCCTCGATCAGCGTCCACGGGGCGTGGCAGATCGCCGCCACGGGCTTGGCCTGCTCGAAGAACGCGCGCACGAAGGCGACGGCGTCCTCGTCGGTGCGCAGGAAGTCGGGGTTGGCGACGCCGCCCGGCAGCACGAGCCCGTCGTACTCGGACGCCTCGGCCTCGGCGACCGTGCGGTCGACGGGGAACGTGTCGGCCTTGTCGAGGTGGTTGAACGCCTGCACCTCGCCGGAGTCGGTCGAGAGCAGCTCGGGCGATCCGCCGGCCGCCTCGACGGCCTTCCAGGGCTCGGTCAGCTCGACCTGCTCGATCCCCTCGGGGGCGACGAGGAAGGCGACGCGCTTGCCGGAGAGCTTGCCTGTGCCCTCCGACGAAGTCGGCTGGGTATCTGAAGCCATTGGTCTGAGCTCCTTGGTCGAAGGTCGTTGCGATGGGGGCTACCCGGGGCCCCGAGCCGTTTACCGCCGCCGACGCGCCGGGTAGCGCCAAACGCATGGGCTATGTCATCGCCGCCATCGTCGTGCTGCTGCTCGTGGCCGGCTTCGTGACCTTCTTCGTGCTCAACGCCACCCGCCGCTCGGGCGGCGCGGGGCCTCAGGAGCCGTCCGACGAGGGCCATCCGACGGGCATCGCAGCCCCCGACGAGTCGCCGCTCGGCGACACCACCCAGCACTCCGACGCCACCGAGACGGAAGGTCGCCCGGAGAGCGAGGGAGGCGAGCCCCGCCCGCGGGTCGGCGACCCCGGGCCGGAGGCTGCCGCGTCGCGTTCTGACGAGCCCGCCGACCGTTCCCGCTGAGCTGGTTTGCACCCGGCGAGGTGCGGGCATGAAATGCAGCGTCGCGCTTCGCGGATGCCCTCCACTCTTCCGTTTCGGGGCGAGACGAACCCTCCTCCTCATCGACCGGGGCGCCGACGGCGCCCCGGTTGCGTTAACGAGCGGCGCGGGTAAAGCGGGTCCCATGACCGCCTTCGGCGTCCCCTCACCCGGCCCCCCGGCGCCCGAGCCGCCGGCGCCCGCGCCGCCCGGGCCCGAGCCAGACCCCCGGCCGCCGGTGCCCTCACCGGAGCCGATCCCGCTGCCTCCCGACCCGAACCCGCGCCCGATCTGACGTGCGCCCCGTCTCGCAGACCCCGACGGAGTCGAGGGACTACGCGCTGCTGTCGACCGCTTACGCGGCGCTGCTGGCCGGTACTGCCGTGTCGGCGCGCCGCCGCGGGCCGATCGCCCCCACCGAGGTCCCGGCGCTGGCCGCCGCGACGTTCACGCTGTCGAAGCTGATCGTCCACGAGAAGGTCGAGACGTGGCTGCGCGAGCCGTTCGTGGAGGAGCATGAGGGCGGGCGCCGGCGCCCGCGCGGGCGGCGACTGCGCTACGCCGTCGGGGAGCTGCTCACGTGTACGCGCTGCACGGGCGCCTGGACCGCGCTCGCGCTCGTCGGCCTGCGCCTGCACGCCCCGGCGACCGCGCGCACGGTCAACACCGTCCTCGCCGCGTCGGCCGGGAACGACTTCCTGCACGCCGGCTTCAGCTGGATCTGCGCCCGCGCGACAACGCAGGAGCGCGAGGCCGAGCAGGGACCGCCCGCCCTCGCGGACGCCGGCCCCCGCGCCGCCTAGGTCCAGCCGCCCGCGCCCGCGCGCGGCTAGGGGTCGACCAGCGCGAGCGCGGCGGCGCGATCGTCGGCGAGCGTGAACAGGTCGGTGGTGCGCGTGAGCTCGAGCACCCGTCGCACCGCGGGCGAGATCCCCGCGAGCACCAAGCGGGTCTCGAAGCGGTCCAGCTCCGCGCCAGCGCGCAGGAGCTCCTTGAGCATCGAGGAGTCGACGAACGTCGCGCCCGACAGGTCGAGCACGAGCGCGCGATGCCCCGCAGCCTCGTCGACGCACGAGCGAACCGCCGCCGTGGCGGCCATGTCGAGCTCGCCGGCGAGCTCGACGAGCGAGACGCCCTCGGGGGCGGGTCGCGGCTCGACCGTGAAGGCACCGGCCGGCTCTACGCCGCCCTCGATGTGCGCTTCGTGCAGCCGGTGGCCCTCACTCATGCCGGGGTCCTTGCTCCTCAACTTGGACAATGGCGGCAAGATGCTCGCCAGTACACGCCGGATCCGCGGATCATGTCATGCTTCGGACGACGATGGCCGAACATCTGACCCAGCTCGACCCGGCCTCGCCACACGGTTAGGGCCGCTCCGAGGCTGGGTATTGCCCCCTTGTTGATGAGTGACAATCGATTCTCGCCCGGGCTCGGCGAGGGTGAGCAGGAGAGCCGTGGCTCCGACGTCCGGCTGACGCTGCCCGCCCGGCCTGAGAACGTTGCAGTGGTACGCCACGTGCTCGGCGCCTTCGCGGAGGCGCTGCAACTGCCCGACCCGCTGATCGAGGACATGCGGCTCGCGGTGACCGAGGCCTGCACCAACGTCGTGCGCCACGCGTACTCCGACGGCGAGCCTGGCCCGGCCGAGATCCTGATCCGGCCCGAGGGCGACTCGCTGCTGGTGGTGGTCACGGACAAGGGGCGGGGACTCGGCCCGAGCGCCGACAGCACCGGCCCCGGCCTCGGGCTGCCGCTGATCGCGGCGCTCTCGCACTCCTTCGAGATCGAGCAGGTGCCCGACAACGGCGCGCGGCTGCGGATGTCGTTCCGCCGCGGCTCCGAGCTGGAGTCCGTGTGACGGCGGGCCCGCAGAGCTCCGGCGAGCCGCAGACCACCGTGTCGATCGTGGCGGGGCCGCTCGTGGGCCCCGTGCTGCGGCGCGTGGTCGGCATGCTCGCCGCCCGCGCCGACCTGCCGCTGGACCGCCTCGACGACGCCGTGCTGGTGGCCGACCTGATCGCCGCCCGCGCACCCGCGCACGTCTCCGGCAGCCGCGTCGACGTGGCGCTGGAGCCAGGCGCCCGGTCGCTGTCGCTGAAGGTCGGCCCGCTGCGCCCGGGCGGGGGCCAGGCGCTGATCATCGACGCCGCCGTGCCCGGCGTCGGCAACGTGATCGAGCAGCTGGCCGACGAGCTGTCCGTCTCGCCCGAGGACAGCGGCGAGTACCTGCACGTCCGCCTGGCCTACGCGGCCACGACGGCGTAGAACGCGATCGTGGTCGGGTAGGACACCGCGGCTATGGCGGTCGAGTTCGAGATCACCGACCGGAAGGTCGACGACGAGACGCACGTGATCGCGGTCACGGGCGAGATCGACCTGTTCACGGCGCCCGAGTTCAAGCAGCGCATCTCAGAGCTGATCGACGCCGGCCGCTCGCGGCTCGTCGTGGACCTCTCCGAGACCACCTTCATCGACTCCTCGAGCCTCGGCGTGCTGATCGGCGCCCACCGGCGGCTGAAGCTGCGCGGCGGCGCGCTGCTGGTCGTCTGCGACAGCGAGGCGATCGCCAAGACGTTCAAGATCACGGGGCTCGACGGCGTGTTCACGCTCGCCGGCTCGGTCGACGAAGCGCTCTCGGACGACGCCACGGCCGCCTAGGCGCGACGCCCGGCCGCGGCCTCGCATAATGGGCGCGTGGCCTCCGGGTTCTCCCAAGCCGATGCACAGGGCGACTTCTCGCGCGCCCGCCGCGCCCGCCTGCTCGCCGACATCGGCCGGAGGCTGCGCCGCGAGCCCGACGACGTCGGCCTGATCCTGCCCTTCGAGGAGGTCGTCGACGCGCTCGGCGTGGTCGGGCGCGAGGATCGCGGCCTCCAGGTCGTCCCGCTCGACGCGATCGTCGGCACCGTCGACCGCGCCGCCGACTTCGACCGCGGCTTCCGCCCCACCTCCCCGCGGCTGCGCTCGCGCTGGGAGCGGATCGCGGCCGCGCAGCGCCGCGGCGAGTCGCTGCCGCCGATCTCGCTCTACAAGGTCGGCGACCTCTATTTCGTGCGCGACGGCCACCACCGCGTGTCGGTCGCCAAGTCGCTCGGCCGCCAGGACATCGACGCCTACGTGGTCGAGGTCACGACGCGCGTGCGGCTCGGGCGCGACGTGCGCGTCGGCGACCTGCCGCTCAAGGACCACGAGCGGCTGTTCCGTGAGCGCGTGCCGCTCGGGCGCGAGGAGCGCGCCCGGATCTCCGTCACCGACCCGTGGGACTTCGGCCGCCTTGCCGAGTCGATCGAGGCGTGGGGCTTCCGCGCGATGCAGGACCGCGGCTCCTACATGGACCGTCGCGAGGTCGCGCACGTCTGGTTCTCCAACGAGTACCTGCCGGTCGTCGAGATGCTCAAGGCGGGCGACCTGATCGAGCGCGGGGAGACCGAGACGGACGCCTACATGCGGATCTCGGGCATGCGCTACCGGGTGCTGCGCACCCACGAGTGGAGCGACGAGGTGCTCGAGGAGCTGCGCCGGCAGGAGGAGCGCGCCCGCCGGCGGCGCCGCCGTCCACCGCCGGACCGCACGCGCCGGCGCAAGATTTAGGGAGCGCGCGGAGGAGCCGCTCCTAGGCTGGAGCGGTGGAGCGCACCAGCCGACGCCAGTTCCTCGCGGGCGGGGCGCTGCTCGCGGGCGCCGCCGCGCTTGGCGCCGGTGGGGCCGCGCTGTCCTCGCGCGCGACGAGCCCCCCGGCGCCCGGCAGGCGGAAGCCGCTGCGCAAGCTGCTCGACATCGGCCCCGCCGGGGTCATCCAGCCCGGCTCCGCGCAGGACCTGCGGGTGGCCGGCAACGCCGGCTACTTCACCGACACCGGCACGCGCTGGATCCGCATCTGGGCCGACTGGCCGAGCCTGCAGCCGAGCGCGGACCACGCGCCCGACGACGCGCTGAACCCTGCCGCCTTCAAGCTGCGCGCCCTCGACGAGCAGATCGCGCTCGCGAACCGGCTCGGCGTCCACGTGCTGCTGATGCCCTACCGCTTCCCGCGCTGGGCCAACGGGACCCAGGACGGGGTGCCCGGCCCGCGCGGGCAGGCGCCCGAGTACCGCCTCCAGCCCGGCGCCTACGGCCCGGACGCGGCGTGGGCGGCCTTCTTCACCTTCCTGCACGATCGTTACCACGCCGGCCGCGAGTCCGGCCCGCGCGTCTCCGGCTTCGAGCTCGTCAACGAGCCCAACCTGCAGCTGTGGCCGCAGCCGCGCGTGCCGCGCGAGGTCGCGCAGCTGCTCAAGACCGCGCAGGGGATCTCCGCCCGCCGCGCGCACTCGACGATGCTCTACGCGCCCTCGATCTCCGACGACGACGCGCGCAGCAGCGAGCGCTACACGCGCTGGGACGAGTTCGTGCTCGCGCTGCTCGACGAGCTCGAGGCGATCGGCTACCTGCCGCACTCCGGCCAGGCCTGGTCGCACCACAACTACACCGACGTCGAGAAGCGCCACACCGAGACGCGCAGCCAGGCGATCCGGGCGCTGCTGAAGGGCCGCTGGGGCGGCCACGTCGAGGGTGAGGCGCCGACGGTCTACGTGACTGAGGGCGGCGCGCGGCTCTCGCGCATGCCGGACCTCTACCCCGGCGAGGACCCGCGCGAGGCGCAGGCCCGCTGCCTGCGCGAGGCGTGGGCGCTGCACGAGCGCGCCGACGGGGCCGGCGCCGGCGTCGCGATGTTCGCCCAGTACCTGCTGCACTCCGACCCCAACTTCGACACCGGGCTGCTCGACCCGTACCCGAGCACGGTGAAACGCCCGGCCTACGAGGCCTGGAGGGCGTTTCCCGTGTTCGCGTAGATCCGGCTAGGCCGGGGCGGCCGCGCTCGCGGCCTTGGCGCCGGCGCCGTTCGCGCCGCCACCGGTGTAGGTCAGGCTGCGGCCCCCGTCGGGGTCGAACAGCTTGATCGTCGTCGCGTCGAGCACGAGCTCGATCTCGCCGCCCGCCGCGGCCTTGGAGTCGGAGTCCAGACGGGCGACCACGTGCTGGTTGGCGCCGCCGCTGGGCAGGTCCTCCATGCCGGCGTCCTTGGCCAGCTCGGCCAGCTCGTCGGACTCCAGCTCCTGCTTGGTCTCGATGTCGAAGTAGGCGTAGAGCTCGGAGCCCATCGACTCGAGCACGTCGATCCTGGCCTTGAACTTGTGCAGGCCCGGCCGGTCGGGCTCGATCGCCGCGTCCTCGAAGTGCTCCGGGCGCACGCCCGCGATGACGTCGCGCGCGCCCCCGCCGCCGCCGCTCTTCTGCAGCGCCTGCTTGAGGTGGTCGGGCAGCGGCATGTTGCCGAACGGCAGCTCGAGCTTGTCGCCCTCGAGCCGGCCGGGCACGAAGTTCATCGACGGCGAGCCGATGAAGCCGGCCACGAACAGGTTGATCGGGTCGTCGTAGAGCGTCGCCGGCGAGTCGACCTGCTGGATGATCCCGGCGCGCATCACCGCGACCCGGTCGCCGAGCGTCATGGCCTCGGTCTGGTCGTGCGTCACGTAGACCATCGTCGTGCCGAGCCGGCGCTGGATGCGCGCGACCTCGGTGCGCATCTGCACGCGCAGCTTCGCGTCGAGGTTCGACAGCGGCTCGTCCATCAGGAAGCACTTCGGGTCGCGCACGATCGCGCGGCCCATCGCGACGCGCTGGCGCTGGCCGCCGGAGAGGTTGGCGGGCTTGCGCTCGAGGTGCTGCTCGAGGTCGAGGATCCTCGCGGCCTCGGTGACCTTCGTGTCGATCTCGCCTTGATCGGCCTTGGCGAGCTTGAGCGCGAAGCCCATGTTCTCGCGCACGGTCATGTGCGGGTAGAGCGCGTAGTTCTGGAACACCATCGCGATGTCACGATCGCGCGGCGGCAGGTCGTTGACCCGCTCACCGCCGATGATGAGGTCGCCGTCCGTGATGTCCTCCAGCCCGGCGATCATCCGCAGCGCCGTCGACTTCCCGCAGCCCGACGGACCGACGAGGATCATGAACTCGCCGTCGGCGATGTCGAGGTCGATCGCCTTGACCGCCTCGAAGCCGTCCGGGTAGCGCTTGGTGATCCCCTTGAACTGGATCTCAGCCATCCGGTCTCCCCTCTCCTCTCTCTCCTGACACCCCAGGTGGAACCGGTTCCAGCGCGGAGCCTACAGCCGTTGTCCAGTCCCTGCGGGAACAATGGCACTCGCGCGCGTCACGCGCCACCGCGGCGGTAGATCCGCTGGCCCCGCGCGCCGTCAGCCCGGCTCGCGGCCGTCGGACTCGGCAAGCTCGCGCAGGCGCGCGACGGACTGGCGGATCAGCCGCGAGACGTGCATCTGGGAGACGCCGACGCGGACGCCGATCTCCGACTGCGTGAGGTCCTCCTCGAAGCGCAGCCGCAGCACCTCGCGCTCGCGCTCGCCCAGCACCCGCATCAGCCGGTCGACCGTGGCCGCGTCCTCGGCCACGGAGAAGCCCGGGTCGTCGACGCCGACCGCATCGGCGATGCCGGCGCCATCCTCGTCGTCGTCGTCGCGCGGGCGGTCGAGCGAGACGGCGCGATAGGCCCCCGCGGCCTCGCGCGCCTCGAGCACCTGCTCGGCGCTGACCCCGACCGCCTCCGCGATCTCGGCCGGCGTCGGCGCGCGGCCGAGCTCGCGGCTCATCTGTTCGCCCACCCGGTCGACCTTGACCGCGAGCTCCTGGAGGTCGCGTGGGACGCGCACCGACCAGCCCTTGTCGCGGAAGTGGCGCTTGAGCTCGCCGAGGATCGTCGGCACCGCGAACGACGAGAACGCGGTCTCGCGGTTCGGGTCGAAGCGGTCGATCGCCTTCAGCAGGCCGAGCGACGCGACCTGCACGAGGTCGTCGAGCGGCTCGCCGCCGCGCTGGTAGCGCCGCGCGAGCTGGCGGGCCAGCGGCAGGAAGCGGGCCACCAGCGCGTCGCGCGCCGCGGCGTCGCCACCCTCGTGGTACTGGATCAGCAACCGCCGGTCCTCGCGCGAGCGCGCGGCGCGGTCCTCCGGCGCGGCCGCCTGGGCCGGCGCGCTGCGGTCAGTAGATTGTTGGCCTGCACCCGGCAGGCTCGATAGGTCCCCGATGATTCCCAACCCCGTCAACGATGTGCGGCAAACCAGCGCCGGGTCTCTCGGGCGCCGTGGTGCCGCAGGCGGGAGGCTGGACCTCGGCTCCGCACATTGTATTGACCCGACGGACATCGCACCATGAGTACGCCCGTCGTCGGTACCCGATACGAGACGAATCTGACCGTTCTGCTCGCCGACGAGGACGAGGACGCGCTGACCCGGCTCGGTCAGGTCCTCCAGGACCTCGGCCACGAGGTCACGCCGTTCGCCGTCTCCGTCGAGGAGGCGGCCGACCTGATCGTGCGCGAGGACCCCGACCTCGCCATCGTCGTCGTCCACCAGGACGACGACCACGCACTGGCGCTGATCGCGGAGGCCGTCGAGACCGCGTCGGGCCCGGTGATCGCGCAGCTGCGCGGGCGCGACGACCTGGACTTCGTCGCCCGCGCCGCGGAGCACGGCATCTCCGCCTTCATGGAGTCCAACGACCCGCGCGAGGTGCAGGCCTCGATCGAGGTCACGATCCGCCGCTACCGCGAGGCCGCCCGGCTGACGGAGAAGGTCCAGCAGCTGGAGACCGCGCTCGAGCGGCGCGCGGTGATCGAGCGCGCCAAGGGGATCCTGATGGAGCGCCACGCGATCGACGACAAGGCCGCGTTCCAGCGCATGCGCGACCACGCCCGCTCGGGCAACCGCCGCGTGGTCGACGTCGCGAGCGCCGTCGTCGAGGGTCACGCGCTGCTGCCCGCGCGCGGCCCGCAGGAGTAGGCCTTCCGGGGCCGGGGAACTCCCCGGGCATGGGCGCCGAATCCGGCTCGCTCGCCACGATCGTCCGCGACGGCCGGCCCGGCCCCGCGATCGAGGCGGGCGACTTCAAGCGCGCGTTCGCGCGCTTCCAGAA
>Ga0126312_10001913_pt1 | contig 13795 bp, 15 predicted proteins | sample Plot104A_FD_92537 | JGI IMG/M metagenome (GOLD analysis project Ga0126312, IMG submission 92537) | Serpentine soil microbial communities from UC McLaughlin Reserve, CA, USA - Plot104A | ecosystem: Environmental > Terrestrial > Soil > Grasslands | place: USA: UC McLaughlin Reserve, Lake County...
CGGCGTTGCGGGCCGTCAGCTCCACGGCCGGTGCCGACCAGTCCGTTGCGGTCACGCGTCCTCCCGACCGGGCGGCGGCAACCGAGGCAAGCCCCAGTCCACAGCCGAGCTCCAGCGTGGGCGCCCCGCGCAGCGAGCGACCCGCCAGCACTCGTGCCAACGCGAGGGAGCTCGACCACAGCTCGGCCCAGTAAGGCAGCAGCTCCTCGCGGTCGAAGGCTTCGTCGGTGAGCAGCTCGTCGGGGTCCCTCGGGCGCAGCAGTCGCAACTCCCCGCCAGGCAGCGCCACCACCTCTTCGACCAGCTCCCGCACCGCGAGCCGAGCTTAGGGGCCGGGGGTGCGGTAGCCGGTATCGACGAGCTCATCTGACTCGACGACCGCCGGACGCGTGCTCGAGGTCCGGCGCGAGTGCCTTCGCGCCCCAAAAGTTTGAGTTATGACGCTGATGGGGGATACTCCGCTCAGACCGCCACGGCGGGGCCTGACCCCGACTGCACGGTTACCGAATAAGTGGGACGGACCTAGGCCGCTTTCCGGCCTCCGGACGGACCTCCAGACCAGGAGTTCCCGACAGGAGGCCGTATGACCGCCACACTTGTCCCACCCGCGCCACCCCCGCTTCGCTCTGGGTCCAAGACGGGCCCCCGCGAAACCCGCGACAACGAGTTGCTGCTGCGCTACCACCGCCACGGCGACCTCGACGCCCGCGAGGAGCTCGCGGCGCGCTTCGTGCCGGTGGCCCGCGACCTCGCCTCGCGCTACCGCCACACCAACGAGCCGCTCGAGGACCTGGTGCAGGTCGCCTGCTTGGGCCTGATGAAGGCGATCGACCGCTTCGAGCCCGGCCGCGGCTCGCGCTTCATGAGCTACGCCGTCCCCACGATGGTCGGCGAGCTCAAGCGCCACTTCCGCGACAAGGGCTGGGCGCTGCACGTCCCGCGCGAGCTCCAGGAGCGGGTGCTGAACGTCAACCGCGCCAGCGAGACGCTGTCCAAGCGGCTCGGGCGCTCACCCACCACGGCCGAGATCGCGGACTCCCTGCGGATGTCCACCGAGGCGGTCCTCGAGGCCCAGGAGGCCGGCACGGCGTACGACGCCTCGTCGCTCGACTCCCCGCTGTCGGTCACCGAGGACGAGAGCGGCACGCTGCTCGACACCCTCGGCGGTGACGACGGCGGCTACGACTTCGTCGAGCTGTCGGTGGCCGTGGGCCCCACGGTCCGGGCGCTGCCCGAACGCGAGCGCGAGATCCTGCGCCTGCGCTTCGTGGACGACCTCACCCAGCGTGAGATCGGCGAGCGGGTTGGCGTCTCGCAGATGCACGTCTCCCGGCTGCTGCGCCGGGCGCTGGACAAGGTGACCGCCGCGGCCGAGGCGGCCTAGACGCCCGAGCGGCGCCCGAGGCCGGTGAGCAGCTCGCGCACGCGCAGCGGGCCGCTGGTGGAGGGTGCCAGCGGCGGGGTGTCGATGCCGGCCCCCGCCCCCATCCCCTCGATCAGCTCGAGTAGGGCGTCCTCGCTCGTGTGGGACGGCGTCCAGCCGAGCTCCTCGCGCGCCCGCGCCGTGCCCATGATCGGCACGCCGAGCGCCATATCGAGCCAGCCGGGCTCGGAGGGCTGCAGGTGGGCGTGGAACGACAGGGCCGCCCCGGCCCGAAGCACCCGCGCCGGCACGGGAACCCGGCGCGCGCCCAGCGTCCGGGCCAGCTGCTCGGGGTCAAGGACGGGCTCGGCCGCGATGTTGTAGGCGCCCGCGCCGTTGCCGGTCACGGCCAGCCGGTAGGCCTCGCCCACGTCGTGGGAGTGAACGGCCTGGAAGCGAAGCCCTGCGACGTCGGGCACGATCGGGATCAGCGAGCGCCGCACGAGCGGGTTGGGCAGGAAGGGCCCGGCGAACAGCCGCCGGATGCCGGTCGCCGCCCCGCGCTTGAAAATAAGGCCAGGGCGCAGGCGCACGACGCGGACGCCGGGGTTGTCGGTCTCGAAACGGTCCAATAGCCGCTCGCACTCGGCCTTGTGGCGGGAGTAGAACGAGCTGCCGATGCCCTGGGTGGGCCAGCTCTCGTCGACCTCGCGGTCCTTGGGGCCCGGCGAGTAGGCGCCGACCGACGAGGCGTGCACAAGCGTGGCGACGCCGGCCTGCGCCGCGGCCGCGAACACGCGGGCGCTTCCGTTCACGTTGGCGTCGCGCGTGGTCGTCTCGTCCCGGCCGGGCTGGATCAGCCAGGCGAGGTGGATGACGGCGTCTGCGCCCTCGAATTGGGGCACCAGGTCCGCCGAGGCGACGTCGGCCGACGCCCAGGAGGTCTTGCCGAAGTGGCGGTCGGGCACGCGGCGCGCCAGGCCGAGGATCGACTCGACCGAGGAGTCTTGGCCCAGCGCGCGCAGCACGCTCGTCCCGACGTTCCCGCTGGCTCCCGTGACGACGACCCTCATGCCCCCCCACCTACCCCGTGGGAGGCGCGCGAACCCGGCGTTTGGACGGCATGCGGCGCGGGGAGGCCCATCGCGAGGGAATCGACGAGAGGGAGACGGTGGCAAAAGACCGCAGGGAGAACCCGACGCTCGCAGCGCACGTGGCGGAGGCCAGCGGAGCCGAGCGCGAGATCGAGTCCAGCCTGGCGGCGCACCTGCTCCTGGTCACGCGCGCGCAGCACCACGCGCGCCTCGAACGGCACCTGGAGGGCTCCAAGACTCGCGTTGAGAGCCTGGAGCGGCGGCTGAAGGACCTAGGCGGCAGCGCGCGCAGCGTGGCCAAGCCGTCGAAGCCGGCAAAGCAGGTCAGGGGCGCCGCCAAGACCGCCGAACAGCGGGCCACCAAGCTGGCGAGCGGCAGCGCGAAGAAGGTGCGCGACGCCGCCGAGCTGCGCCGCGTGTTCGAGGCCGCGAGCGAGGAGCAACAGGACGCGCTGCGCCAGTCTGCCACCTACACCTCGCTACGCGCGCTCGCCAAGGCCTCGGACGACAAGGACACGGCCAAGCTCGCCAAGCGCCTGCGCGAGGAGCACAGGGAGTGGGCGAAGTTCCTCTCCGATGAGCTGAAGTCGTTGTCGAAGAAGCTCGTCAAGGCGGAGGGCGAGGAGCGTGAAGAGGCGGCCTCGAGCCGTCGCTCGGCCGCGGCGAAGCGGGCGGCCTCGTCGCGCAGCCGCAAGGGCTCCTCGTCGTCGAACGGCCGCAAGGGTTCGGGCTCGCGGGCGCGCGGGTCGTCCTCGTCGAGCGCGCGCACGTCGTCCTCGTCGAGAGCGCGCAAGTCGTCGCCCGGGGCGCGCAAGCCAGCCTCGAGGGCCCGCGGCCGCAGCAGCACGAAGTCATCGTCGGGCTCGGGCGGTTCACGGTCCGGCTCCTCACGCTCCGGCTCATCCCGCTCCGGAGCCAGGCGCAGCACCGCCAAGCGCAGCACCGCCAAGCGGAGCACCGCCAAGCGGAGCTGACCCGGCAGCGGGTATAGACACGGGGTGGCCGGCCCACCCGAGCACCCCACCGACCTCTCCGGCCGCTCCTGGTGGCAGACGCTGAAGCGCACGGTCTCGGAGTTCCAGGACGACAACCTCACCGACTGGGCGGCGGCCCTGACCTACTACGGGCTGCTCGCGTTGTTCCCGGCCCTGATCGCGCTGGTCTCGATCGTGGGCCTGGTGATGGACCCCGAGACGCTCACCGACGCGCTGACCGACGTGATCAAGGACCTGGGGCCCGAGTCTGCGGTCGACACCTTCAAGGGGCCCATCGACGCCATCAGCGGCTCGGACCGCACCGGCGTGGTGCTGCTGATAGTCGGTGTGGTCGTGGCGCTGTTCTCGGCCTCGGGCTACGTGGGCGCCTTCGGCCGCGCCGCCAACGACATCTACGAGACCGAAGAGGGGCGGCCGGTCTACAAGCTGCGCCCCCTGCAGATGCTCATCACGCTGGTGATGGTTCTGATGCTGGCGCTGGTGCTGGTGGCGCTGGTGGTGAGTGGCCCCATCGCCCGCGCGGTCGGCGAGGCGATCGGAGTCGGCGACACCGGCCTGGCCGTCTGGAACGTCGCCAAGTGGCCGGTCCTGCTGGTGGTGGTTCTCCTGATGATCGCGGTCCTCTACTACACCGCCCCCAACGCAAAGCTTCCGAGGTTCCAGTGGGTCTCGCCGGGCAGCCTGCTGGCGGTGCTGGCCTGGATCGCCGCGTCGGGCCTGTTCGCCCTCTACGTGGCGAACTTCGGCTCCTACAACAAGACCTACGGCACCCTGGGCGGCATCGTGACCCTGCTCGTCTGGATGTGGCTGACCAACATCGCGGTGCTGTTCGGCGCCGAGCTGAACTCGGAGCTCGAGCGAAGCCGCGAGCTGGAAGCCGGGACGCCCGGCGCCGAGACAGAGCTTCAGCTGCCCCCGCGCGGGTAGACGACCGCCATGCATCGACTCTCGGGCTGCCGCGTGCTCGTCACCGGGGCCAGCAGCGGCATAGGCCTGGCCACGGCGCGCCGCTTCGCCGCCGCGGGGGCGGACCTCGCCCTGCTGGCGCGCGGCGAGGGCGTCGAGCAGGCGGCGCGCGAGGCGCGAGAGCGGGGCGTTCACGCCGTGGCGCTGCGCGCCGACATCCGGGAGCGCCCCGAGCTCGAGCAGGCGGTCGAGCAGGCGGTCGAGGAGCTGGGCGGGCTCGACGTGGCGGTGGTCAACGCGGGGGCTGCTTCCTACGGGCTGTTCACCGAGACGCCGCCCGAGGAGTTCGACGAGGCAGTGCGGCTGACGCTCACCGGAGCGGTCAACACCATCCGCTGCGCCCTCCCCCATCTGGAACGCTCTGATGGTCGACTGATAGTCGTCTCCTCGGTGGCGAGCCGCGCCCCCCTCCCCCTCCAGGCCTCCTACGTGGCCGCCAAGCACGGGCTGCGGGGCTTCCTGCGCGGCCTGCGCACCGAGCTCAAGGGCGCGGGGTCACGGGTGCGGGTGTGCGAGATCGAGCCGGGCCCCGTCGACACGCCTTTCTGGGACCACGCCACCAGCGCGAGCGGCCGGCTCGCGCCGCGCTTTCCAGGCGCCTACACCGCCGCCACCGTGGCCGACGCCGTGGTAGCCGCCACGGCCCGACCGCGCCGCCGGGTCACCGTGGGCTGGGCCATGGGCATCGCGATCGGCTTGGCCTACGGGCTCGCTCCGGGGCCCATCGAGCGGCTGCTGGGACGGGTCGGCCACTCTGTCCATCCCCGCGGACGTCCGGCCGAGGGCCCCGGCGCCTTGCACACCTCGACCGGCGACGGCCGCGTGAGCGCCGGGCTGCCGCTGAGCCGCCCGAGCCTGCGCGTGGGGCTGATGAGGCTCCTTGGCTGACGCCGTCGTGATCGGCGCCGGGCCCAACGGCCTTGTGGCGGCGAACATCCTGGCCGACCGGGGGTGGGACGTCGCGGTGTTCGAGGAACAGCCGGTGGCCGGCGGCGCGGTCAAGAGCTCCGAGCTGATCGAGCCCGGGTTCGTGAACGACCACTTCAGCGCGTTCTATCCACTGGCCCCTGCCTCGTCGATCATCACCCAACTCCGCCTCGAGGAGCACGGCCTGCGCTGGCGGCGCGCCGATGCGCCGGTCGCCCACCCGCAGCCCGACGGCCGCTGCGCGATGCTGTGGCGGGACCTGGAGCGCACGGCGGAGTCGCTGGAGCGCTTCGCTCCCGGGGACGGGGAGCGCTGGCGCGAGGTCATTCGCTGGTGGCAGCGCTTCGGCGACGCGCTCACCGATGGCCTCTTCACACCGTTCCCGCCCGTGAAGGCCGGCGCCCGCATCGCGGCCTCGCTCGGGCCGCGGGACCTGCGCACCTTCCTGCGCTTCGGGGTGCTGCCGGTGCGCCGCTACGCAGAGGAGAGCTTCAACGGCGAGGGCGGCGGCTGGCTGCTGGCGGGCAACGCGCTGCACACCGACCTCACGCCCGACCAGCCGGGCAGCGCACTGTTCGGGCTCGTGCTGTGCGGCTTGGGCCAGGAGCACGGTTTCCCGGTGCCCGAAGGCGGCTCGGGCGAGCTGGTGGGCGCGATGGTCCGCCGTTTGGAGAGCCGCGGCGGGACGTTGCGCACGGGCGAGCGGGTGGAGCGCGTGCTGATCCGCGGCGGGCGCGCGGCGGGCGTGCGCCTCGCGAGCGGCGAGGAGGTGGGCGCGGCCAAGGCCGTGCTCGCCGACACGGGCGCGCCGGCCCTGTACCGCGACCTGGTCGGCGAGGAGCACCTGCCGGCCCGGCTGCTCTCCGAGCTGCGCCGCTTCCAGTACGACAACTCGACGGTGAAGATCGACTGGACGCTTGACGCGCCGATCCCCTGGACCGCCGAGGAGGCCCGCGCCGCGGGAACCGTGCACCTCGCCGAGGGCATGGATGCGCTGACCCGCACCTCCTCGCAGCTGAACCGCCGGCTCATCCCCGACCGCCCCTTCCTCGTCATGGGCCAGTACGCCGCCACCGACCCGACGCGCCAGCCCGAGGGGCGCGACACGGCGTGGGCCTACACCCACGTGCCCCAGGACATCGACGGCGACGCCGGTGGCGAGCTGACGGGCAGCTTCGACGAGCACGAGACGCAGGTATTCGCGCGCCGGGTCGAGGACGAGATCGAGCGCGCGGCCCCCGGCTTCCGCGACCTCATCCGCGGGCGCCACGTGTTCACCCCGGCCAAGCTCGAGGCCGCCAACCGCAACCTCGCCGGCGGAGCGGTGAACAACGGCACCGCCCAGATCCACCAGCAGCTGACCTTCCGGCCCGTGCCGGGGCTGGGCCGGCCCGAGACACCGGTGCCCGGCCTCTACCTCGCCTCCTCGGCCGCCCACCCGGGCGGCGGCGTCCACGGCGGCCCCGGCGGCAACGCCGCGCGGGCGGTGCTGGCGGCCGAGCGCCTCAAGCGCCGGGGCTTCGCCCTCGGCGCCGGGGTGCTGGCGCTGGCCGGGTTTTCGGCCCTGCGCCGGGGGTAGACGGCGGCGATGGCCCGCAACGAGCGCTACATACCGGTCCCCCCTCAGCGCGTCTTCGAGGTGCTGGCCGACCCGCGCCAGTACGGCTACGTCGTCGTGGGCTCGAAGGACATCCGCGACTGGGACCGCGACTGGCCCGCCAAGGGCACGGAGTTCCATCACTCGGTGGGCTACGGCCCGGTGACCGTAAAGGACAGGACCTACGTGGTGCAGAGCGAGCCGCCGCACAAACTGGAGCTGATCGCCCGAGCCCTGCCGCTGGGCAAAGCGAAGGTGACCTTCGAGCTCACGGCGGCGGACGGCGGGACCCGCGCGACGATCATCGAGGACCCGCTGGTGCCCAAGCCGGTTCACCTGCTCATGCCGCCGGTCCATGTCCTGACCCGAATACGCAATCGGGAGACCCTGCGCCGCCTGTCCGAGGTGTCGGTGGGGTCGCCCGCCGAGCGCGAGCGCATCGCGCAGAAGGAGGGCGCCGCCACCTAGGGGCGGCGCGAGCATCGTGGAGCTGGAGACCGACGTCGTCCCGGGGATTCACCGCGTCGAGGACGCCTACACCAACTGGTACCTCGTCGAGGAGCACGGCCGGCTCACCGTCGTAGACACCGGCGTACGCGGCTCGTGGGAGTCGCTGGTCGAGGCGCTCGGACGCCTGGGACGCAGCGCGAGCGAGATCGAAGCGGTCGTGCTGACGCACGCGCACTTCGACCACATCGGCTTCGCCGAGCGCGCGCGCACCGAGCTCGGAGTGCCCGTCTGGGTGCACGAGAACGACATCCCGCTCAGCCGCCACCCGCAGCAATACGCGCACGAGCGGCCACGCTCGCTCTACCTCGCCACCCAGCCGAAGGCACTGCCGATCGTCGGCGCGTTCCTGCGCGCGGGTGCATTCTGGCCCACTCCCCTCAGAGCGGCCACCCGCTACACGAACGGCACTCTGCCGGTTCCCGGCTCGCCGCGGGTGCTGTTCACCCCGGGCCACACGCTCGGGCACTGCGCCCTGCACCTGCCCGAGCGCGACGCTGTCATCGCAGGCGATGCCGTGGTGATGCTGGACCCCTACCGCGGCACGACCGGCCCCCAAATTGTCTCAGGGGCCGCCACCGCGGACAGCGAGCGCAACCTCGCGAGCCTCGACGCCCTCGCCGAGACTGGTGCGCAGACCATGCTCACCGGCCACGGCAAACCTTGGCGCCAGGGCGTCCAGTCCGCTGTGGAGCAGGCCCGCGCGGCGGGGCCGTCCTAGACGCCGCCCCGCCGCATAGGTCAAGCTCAGGCGTCGAGCTTCTGCTTGAGCAGCTTCTTGCCCTGTTCGGCGCCGCGCTGGCTCGCCTGCTGGGCGCGGCGGAAGAAGTCCGCCAGATCGTTGTCGCCGTCGCGCTCGGCATCGCCGGCGTACTCCTCCATCTTCAGCACGTTGTTCAGGCACTGCTCGACGTACCAGATGAGGTTGTAGTTCTTGTCCTTCGTCCCGGTGACCTGACCGGTCTCCTCAGCCATTCCGTTCCTCCTTGGGTGCTTGCGTTGGCAGCGGTCCGGTACCCGGCCCGGCTTCGGTCAATCGCCGTGGGCGAGCGCGGTGCACAAACTCCGGACCGCGCGCAGGGCCGGCGGAGGGCGTCCCCCTGTGAAAGAAACGCTCAGGCTCCTGAGCCACTTTCGGCAGGCGTGCGCAGTATCCAGTGTGGTCGGGCCGCGCGCTCGGCGGGTCGCGGTCAGCTCTTTCGGCGCGAGCCGCGTGACCGCGAGCCGCCCGAGCGCGAGCCGCCCGAGCGCGAGCCGCCCGAGCGCGAGCCGCCCGAGCGCGAGCCGCCCCCGGAGCGCGAGCGCCCCGACCTGCTCCGCCTCGGCTTCGCCCGCTGGTCGGAGGGGACCTCCTGCCGGACGACCTGCTTGGTCAGCACCGGGATCTGCTTCTCGAGGAAGTTCGCCATCCGCTCCTCCTGGCGGCGGTAGTCCTTCGCGAGCTTGACCGTCTCGCGGTCGCCGAGCTGCTCGGCGAGCGTCTCGATCGCGAAATAGTTGGCGATCTCCTGGTGCTCGTCGTGGTACTCGGTCTTGGCGTTGTGGAGCATCTTGTCCGCTTCGCCGGTGCCGCGCACGGCGTGCAGCTGGCCGGTGGCAGCCGCCGCCGCCTTCGAGGCGACTGAGGCCACGCCTGTCGCCGCCCCGGCCACCACGTCGGGGGCGCCGTCGGGGACGAGCTGGATGCGCTCGGCCTTGCCGCCGAGCTTCTTGATGCGGCGCTCCAGACCCCTGGCCTGCGCCTTGGTCTCCTTCAGATGGTCCTGGAGGCGCTTCTTGTACGGCGCCCGGGTGGTCATCCGGATGTGGAGCTGCAATGCGGTCTCGAGCTCCTTCTCCTTGCCGTAGGCCTCGTTGAGGTACTGGATCAGCTTCAGATCGCCTGCTTGCGGGTCCTGCTTAGCCATGTCTACGCCGCCTCTCCGCCGTCGTCCTGGGGCTCGTCGGGAGCCTCGTCGTGCTCGTCCTCCTGCTGGGGCTCGTCCTCCTGCTGGGGCTCCTCCGGCACGTACAGCTTCGCGTCGGTGTTGCCCTGCTCGGCGAGCTTGCGGTCCTCATCGGTTTCCATACTTCTCCGCTCCCCCGCCGAGCCCGCGTGCAAACGCCTAACCGCCGACCACGTCGCCGCCGTTGGGGTGCAGCACCTGGCCGCTCATGAACGACGAGTCCTCGCTGGCCAGGAACACATAGCTCGGAGCGATCTCGGCCGGTTGGCCGATGCGCCCCATCGGCGTCTGCACCCCAAAGCCCTCGACCTTCTCGGCCGGGAAGGTCGCGGGGATCAGCGGCGTCCACACCGGCCCCGGGGCGACGGCGTTGACCCGTATGCCGCGCTCGACCAGCTGGTTGGCCAGTGCGCGGGTGAAGGCGACGATCGCGCCGTTGGAGGCCGTGTAGTCGATCATGCTCGGGTTGCCCTGATAGGCCGTGACCGAGGCGGTGTTGACGATCGCCGAGCCCTCGCCCAGGTGCGGCAGCGCCGCCTTGACCAGGTGGAACATCGAGAACACGTTCACCCGGAACGTCCGCTCGAGCTGGTGGGCGGTCACGTCCTCGATGGAGTCGCGCGGGTGCTGTTCGCCGGCGTGATTCACGAGGACCTCTAGGTGCCCGAGCTCGCCGGCCGCGCGCTCGACCGCCTGGCGGCAATTGGCCTCCTCGCGCAGGTCGCAGGGCAGGGTGACGCAGCGCCGGCCCTCGGACTCCACCATGCGCGCGGTTTCCGCGGCGTCCTCGTCCTCGTCGAGGTAGACCACGGCAACGTCGGCCCCCTCGCGCGCGAACAGGACCGAGACCGCGCGGCCGATGCCGCTGTCGCCGCCGGTGACGATCGCCGCGCGGCCCTCCAGCTTGCCGCTCCCGCGGTAGTGCTCGGGCACGACCTCGGGCCGCGGCTCCATCTCGGACTCGAGCCCGGGCTGGCGCGGTTGGTGCTGTGCCGGGCGCTCTTCCTGCTGCTGCTCGAAGTCACTGGCCATGCTCGACCGGGTACCCCCTCCGGCAGGCCGGAAACGAGGCTAGGGTGCGCTCCGCGTGCGTGGTCCCGACCGACAGCAGGCGGTCTACCTGGCGGGGGTCGGCAACCGGCGGCCGAAGCTGCCCACCGACTCCAACGCGCTAGAGGAGCGCGCCCGCGACGCGATCTCCTCGGAGGCGTTCGCCTACATCGCCGGCGGAGCCGGCACCGGCCGCACGATGGCGGCGAACCGCTCGGACTTCGATCGCTGGCGGATCGTCCCTCGCATGCTGCGCAACGTCGAGCAGCGCGACCCGACCGTGGAGCTGTTCGGCCGCCGCCTGCGCTCGCCGTTCGTCCTCTCCCCCATTGGCGTCCTCGAGATGGTGCACCAGCGCGCCGACCTGGCGGTGGCCGCGGCGGCGCGAGAGGCCGGCGTGCCGATGACCTTCTCCAACCAGGCCTCTCGGCCGATGGAGGAGTGCGCCCGCGAGCTGGGAGACGGGATGCGCCTGTTCCAGCTCTACTGGAGCACCTCGAACGAGCTCGTCGAGAGCCTCGTGGCGCGCGCCGAAGCCTGCGGGTGCGCGGCGATCGTGATCACGCTCGACACGACGATCCTGGGCTGGCGCACCCACGACCTGGACCTGGGCTACCTGCCCTTCCTGCGCGGCAAGGGCATCGCGCAGTACACCAGCGACCCCGTCTTCACCCGGCTGCTGGACGAGGACGCCGGCGGCGACTCGCCCGAGCCGCGGCCGAGCCTCGGGGCACTGAGGACGCTGTTCCAGCTGGTACGCGCTTATCCCGATCGCTTCGACCGCGCGTTGCTCTCGGGCCGGGCCCGCGCCGCGGTGCAGACCTTCATCCGCATCTACTCCCGCCCGTCGCTGACCTGGGAGGACCTTCCGTTTCTGCGCGAGCGGACGAAGCTCCCCATCGTGCTCAAGGGCATCCTCCACCCCGATGATGCCCGCCGGGCTGTCGCCGACGGCATGGACGGCATCTGGGTGTCCAACCACGGCGGGCGGCAGGTGGACGGGGCCACCTCGACCATCGCCGCCCTTCCGAAGATCGCCGGCGCCGTGGACGGCCAGGTCCCGATCGTGGTCGACAGCGGGGTGCGCACCGGCGCGGACGCCTTCAAGGCGCTTGCTTTGGGCGCCACCGCCGTGGGTATAGGGCGTCCTCATTGCTACGCACTCGCCCTCGCCGGCGAGCACGGCGTCCGTGAGGTGCTCGAGAACTTCCAGGCCGACCTCGACCTGACGATGGGCCTCGCCGGCTGCCGCTCCGTAAGCGAGATCGGACCCGAGACGCTGGAGGCCCTCTGACCATGCGCTACTGGACGCAGCTGGCCACCGAGCAGTTCCCTCCCGCCGACCTTGTGCGCCAAGCCGTCGAGACCGAGCGCTGGAGTTTCGACGGAACCTGCCTCTCCGACCACTTCCAGCCCTGGTGGGAGCCCGGCGAGAGCGCCCAGGCGTGGACCGTGCTCGGGGCGATCGGACAGGCGACCGACTCCCTCCCGTTGGGCACCGGCGTGACCGCCCCGATCCACCGCTATCACCCCGCCGTGGTGGCCCAGGCCTTCGCCTCGCTCGAGTCGATGTTCCCCGGGCGGGCGTTCCTGGGCATCGGCTCGGGCGAGTCGCTGAACGAGACGCCCTGCGGGATGGACTGGCCCCCGGTGGGCGAGCAGGTGGACCGCATGGAGGAGGCGCTGGAGATCATCGATCGCCTCTTCGACGGCGAGCGCCTCGACCATGACGGCGAGTACTTCCGCACCAAGCGCGCGGTGCTGCACACCCGCGGCGAGCGCCGACCGCCGATCTACGTCTCGGCCTTCGGCCCGCGCGCGGCGAGGATCGCCGCCCGCTGGGGCGACGGGCTCTGGACGCTCGGCGACCCCGACCAGACGCCGGAGCTCATCGACGTCTACAAGGGCGCCTGTGAGGACGCCGGCAAGGCGCCGGGCGAGGTGATCCTCCAGGCCGGCTTCTCCTGGGCCGAGGACGACGAGACCGCGCTCGCCGGGGCGAAGGTCTGGAAGGCCACCCAGCCGCCCGAGTACTACCGCGAGGACTGGAGCGATCCCGCCGAGATGCAGCGCAAGGCCCAGAACGAGATCTCCGACGACGAGTTCAAGGAGAGCTACATCGTCTCCTCCGACCCCGCCGTCCACACCGAGCGCGTGCGAGAGCTCGAGAAGCTGGGCGCGACGATCGTGTGCCTCCAGAACGGCTCGGGAGCCGACCCCCACGGCGCGCTGCGGGTCTACGGCGAGCAAGTGCTGCCGCAGCTGCGCGCCTAGGCTTCGCGCACGCGCACGCCCTGCGGGAACTTCGTCAGCGCCCTGACGAATTCCCCGAGAGGGTGGCGTGCTTCAGGCCCGTAGCCGCCTGCGCAGCTCCAGCGCGTTGCGGACGGCGAACCCCTCCCAGTCGTTGTTGAAGTACACGTAGACCTCGGCGCGGCGGCGCCACTGGCTGATGCGCCGGGCCCAGGTCGCGATCTCCGCGCTCGAGTAGTTGCCCCGGCGGCCGCGTGCTCCGTAGTGCAGGCGCACGAGGGTCCAGTCGCTGGTGAGCTCGTGCTCTACGTGAGGGCGCGCGGGATGGTCGCCGATGGCCAGCGCCACGCCGTGCTCGCGCAGCAGGGCGTAGACGTCCGGCACGTACCAGCTCGGGTGGCGGAGCTCGAAGCAGTGCCGACCCGGCGGCAGGCCCTGCAGCGCGTAGGCCAGTCGCTCGTCGTCGCGCTTGAAGTTGTCGGCCAGCTGCCAGACCACCGGGCCCAGCCGGCCGGCGCCCACCAGCGGCTCGATCGCCTCGTAGAAGCGGCTCACGCCCCTGTCCATGTCGGTGAGCCGCTTCATGTGGGTGAGGTAGCGGCTCGCCTTCGCCGCGAACACGAAGTCGTCCGGGGTCTGCTCGACCCAGCGGGCCACCGCCGCGGGCTTGGCCAGCCGGTAGAACGTCGAGTTGACCTCGACGGTCGAAAAGCACTCGGCGTAGCGCTCCAGCCAGCGCGACGCCGGCAGGCCATCGGGGTACAGGCGCCCGCGCCAGTCGCTGTAGTTCCAGCCCGAGCAGCCGACGTGCGCCGGCTTCACGGCGCCAAGACGGCGCTACGAGGCGGGCGCACCGCCCTGGCGGCTCTCCTCGCCCTCGGGCAGGCGCCCGTCGCGGCCCACGTAGCCGCCCTTGCCGCCAGTGATCAGCAGCAGCGCAGGCTCGTCGCCGGGGTTGCGCAACCGGCGAACGGTGGAGGCGTCCACACGGGCGAGCCCGCCCGGGCCGAGCTCCTGCGTGCTGCCGTCGCCGAACTCGATCTCCACCCGTCCGCGGTGGACGAAGTAGAGCTCCTCCTGCTCGTCGTGGAAGTGCC
>Ga0126312_10001914_pt1 | contig 13795 bp, 12 predicted proteins | sample Plot104A_FD_92537 | JGI IMG/M metagenome (GOLD analysis project Ga0126312, IMG submission 92537) | Serpentine soil microbial communities from UC McLaughlin Reserve, CA, USA - Plot104A | ecosystem: Environmental > Terrestrial > Soil > Grasslands | place: USA: UC McLaughlin Reserve, Lake County...
CGACGTGAAGCGGCCCGTCGGTCCAGGCCGAGGCTCGAGCCTGCAAACGGGAGCCTCCTATGCCTACTACAGCGGGGGGTTTCGGGCGCGCAGAGCAGGGCTGCTCATCATGCCCATGAACACGGGCTCGAAGATCGCGATCCAGGAGGTCGTCCGCGGGCTGGTGGATGGGCGGCGCGGCGCGGCGCTGCGCCGGTCGGTAGCGCAAAGCTGGGAGCAGCGGCTGACACTTACAGTGCTGCCCGACGACCTGCCGGACGGGCGCAACGCGGTGACCCTCTCATCGCGCCGTGACCGCTTCGGGATACCACGCAACCGAATCCGCTTCATGGGACCAACCCGCTATCAACGGCGCGCCATCCGCCATCTGCTCGAGGACCTGCCGCATCGCCTCGCTCCTCTGGGCGTCCGCAGCATCGACTTCCGTTATACGCCCGTGGGTGGGCATTCGCTTGGAAGCCTCCGGATGGGCGCCGACGGGGGTGCGGTGGTCGATTCCTCCCTGCGGCATCATCGGCTCCCGAACCTGTTCGTCTCGGGCGGGGCCGTGTTCCCGACCGTTTCCCCGGCCCACCCGACATTGACGATCGCGGCCCTCGCCATCCGTCTGGGCAAGCAGCTGACGCGGGAGAGCCCCTGAGGCCGCGAACCGGAGTCGCCATCGTCGCTGTGCTCCTCCTGGTGACCCTGCTGGTCGCTGGTGTCGGACCGGACCTTCCTGGGCCGCGCCTGCGGGAGAAGCTCGGGCTCGTGAAAGACAAGCCGTTCGAGCTCAAGCCCTGCACCCCCGCTCCGGACCGTATGCGGACAGTCGCCTCGCCGCGTCCGGCCCCCGGGCGTTGGCGACGGGAGCCTCCGGCGCCTCTGGCCAGCGCAGAGGCAAGCGCAGTCACGGTCGGGGGTGAGATCTACGTCCTCGGCGGGTCCGGCCAGCTGGGTCGGAGCCTCGCAACGGTGCTTCGGTTCGATCCCGCCAAGCGGCGCTGGAAGCGGCTTGCGGACATGCCGAAGGTGGTCGACCACCCGCTTGCCGTGGCGCATGGCGACGACATCTATCTGGTGGGCGGATTCAAGGGGAGCGCCGGGGCCGTGCGCGACGTGTGGCGCTACAGCACCACCAGGAAGAAGTGGACGCGGCTCCCGAGCATGCGCTGGGCCCGCGGCGCGCTGGGCGGTGGCATGGCCGGAGGCCGGCTGTATGCCGTAGGTGGCGTTGCCGAGAATCAGCCCTTCGTCAAGCCCGTGCGCACGGTCGAGGTCTTCGATCTCAAGACGCAGCGCTGGGGCGACGCGAACGACATGCCCACCGCCCGCCACCACTTCAGCTCGGCAGTGGTCGACGGCAGGCTGTACGCGCTGGGCGGACGGAGGCCAGGAAACGAGGCACTCGATGCCGTGGAGCGATTCGACCCGGCCACCGGGGAATGGGTGCGCCTCGACCCGATGCCACAGGGAGTGGGCGGTGCGAAGACAGCGGTCTCTCACGGTGAGATCGTGCTCACCGCCGGTGGTGACGATCGTGCATGGCAAGACGGCAAGGGCTGGGTGACTCCCGCGGTCTGGCGCTGGCGACCGCCCGACGGGCCCTGGCGACGGCTTCCGGACCTTCTGCAAGCCCGACACGGCCACGAGACCGCCATCGGCGCCGGCCGTATCTGGGTCCTCCAAGGCGCTCCTTGCCCAGGGTTCGGGCTCTCGTCGTCCAGCGAGTCCCTCGCCCTGCCGCGCGGCTAGCCCCCCTGCCCACGAACTAGCGGCCGTAGTACGGGTCGCGTACGGGATTCTCCCGGGTGCAGAGGCCGGCCCACCTGCGAAGCAGCCTGGGCGTCGACATCGCGCCGTACTCGCGCCAGTGGGCGCAATCGATCGCTCGGGCATTGGGATCCGCCTCGATGGCCTGCTTGCCATCCCGGGCCTTGCGCCGGAACTGTCGGAAGGTCCGCCACTGATAGTGACGGACGACTAAGCGCTCGTCGGCCATCCTGCCCAGCCCTTCGACGCCGTGATTTCCCGTCCTGACGACAACGCCGGGCTGGTAGCGAAAGGCCACTTTCCTCAGGTTCGGTCCCTGCTCGGCCGCACGGCGGTGGTTGATGCGCCGGAGTGGATCGCGCCAGGGCGCGAGCCACTCCCATGGCTTCGGGAAGAAGTCGAACATCTCCGCTTCCACGATGTCGGCGGTTTGGGCGTCCAAAAACTGCGCCAGCGTCCGGCCATCGCTCGTCAGCCAGATCTCGTCGGCGTCGAAAGGGACGATCCAGCGGGCGCCCTCGGCACCCGCCATATGAACCAGGCGCGTTATCTTCTCCGACTGTCGGAAAGCAGGGTCGGAGTCTTCGACGATCTGCACGGGTCGGGTCGCAGCGAGCCCTTCGAGGATGTGGCGGGTCCTGTCGGTGCTGCAATTGTCGGCGACGATCATCCGCTCGATCCCTTGATCGACTAGATGACCAATACTCTGCGCGACAATGTCCTGCTCGTTCCGAAGCATCGTGACCGCCCAGATGCCGGAGTCCATGGCGCCCACGGTACAGCCGCTTCGCATAACCCGGGCTGGGGGGAAGCCTCGACGCAGCAGTCCTCGGTCTCATCACCGCCATGCGGACGCTATCTTGCCTCGTCAGCCAAGTCTGGCGCTCGCGTTTGTCCAACTCTCCTGTTAGTGGCCTTCGGCTGTGTCCAGCTGTGAGGGCCTTGTTCCTGTCTCTCACCCCCTTGCTTCTCTCCGGCTCTAGAGCTTCGCGTCGCGACGCGCTGGCCAGGGGAGCAATCGGCTCGCAGCATGCGATTCCATGTCCTGGCGGAATGTCGCTGGGTTGAGCAGCTGAGAGCTCACCTGTGACTCACGAGCCCACCTCTGCGCGGCTGGATGCAGCCAAATCTGCGGTAACGAACACGCGCGCGAAGTTGGCTCCGAAGGGCCCGCTGCTCGCAGTACTCCTGGCGTTTGGCCTGTCTCGCGCGGGCTACTACGCAGCTGGCGTGCGCTTCGACGCCAGCACGCTGGGCACCTACTGGCAACACATCGATGTTCCGCTCCTGAGACACCACTTGCTCGAGAGTCTCTGGTACCTCCACAGCCAGCCGCCCCTCTACAACCTCTTCCTCGGGGTGGTCGTAAAATTGTGGGGGAATAATCCTGGTGGGGCCTTCAGCGTCATCTTCCTCGCGGTGGGACTTGTCCTCTCTACAGGGCTTCTGTCTCTTTGTCAGAACCTGGGGATCTCGCCGTGGCTGAGCGCCGGCCTGACGATCCTTTTCGTCGCGAGCCCTCCCGCGATCCTCTACGAACACTGGCTTTACGTCGAGTATTTCGTCGTTACGTGCCTCGTATGGGCTGGAGTCTTCCTCCACAGGTTCGCGTCGTCCGGACGACTCAGAGACGCGTTCGTATTCTTTTCGCTCGCGGCCGTTGTCGTCCTTTCGCGCTCTCTGTTTCATCCCCTGTGGCTGCTTGGTCTCGTCGTACTACTGTGCCTGGTCGAGCGCCGGCACACACGCGTCATACTTGCGGCTGCTGCTCTACCTCTAGTACTCGTGGTCGGCTTTTCCGCAAAGAATCTTTTCCTCTTTGGGAGCCTCAGCGCCACGAGCTGCACCGGAATGAACGCGGCGCGCGTGGTAACTGATTGGGTGCCGCGTGCGGAGCGCACCGCCCTCATCCATCAAGGCAAGCTATCTAAGCTCGCGGTGCAGGATCCGTACGGTTTGCCGCGCACGATGCCCGAGCTCTTCCGACGCGAGCGCCCACGCGGCGTGGCTCTTCTGGACCAGCCGACCAAGGCGAGCGGTGCACCAAATGCCGATCACACGGCCTATATCGATATATGCTCCCGCTACTTCGCCGACGCCCGGACCCTCTTACGCCTGCATCCAGATGCCTTTAGACAGGGCGTACAGAACGGCGTCCTTACTTACTGGCGCCCCAGCAGTCAGTACTTCAACTTCAGCCAGCACAATCTTGACAGTACAAAGTCGATCGACCGTATCTTCTCCGCCATCGTCTTCGGCCAGTTTCGGCGTGATGAGGTGTTTCACGACCGCTCCAACCCCATTGCGGCCGGCAGTAGGTTCTGGCACCAACTCGGTCTTGTTGCTTGGTTCGTAGTGGCGGTCTACGCGGCGGCAATTCTCTTCGCCATCACCCTGGCCTGGCGAGCCGTGCGGCACCACGAATGGTCGCCGCTGGCTACCTTCGCGCTGTTCGTACTTGCCACGTCACTGTGGGTCACACTCGTCGGGACCCTGTTCGAAGAAGGCGAGAACAATCGCTTCCGCTTCCTGCTGGATCCTTTGTTGCTCTCGCTGTTTGCCGTCTTGGCATCGCGACTGGTGTTGAGATTCCGAGGCAGGTCGTCTGATCGTTCCACTGGTCAGACGCGCCGCTGAGGTCTCCTGGCCGCCTGCGGCGAGGCTCCACCCAGACGGTGCAGGCTCTGTCTAGCCCTCGACCGCAGCTGAGCGTCGGAAGCCTCTGAGCATTCGCGCCGCGAAAGCCAAAGCGAAGTCCGGCAGTGCGTTGAGCTTGTACAGGGCGCCGGTGTAGACTCCGAACCCGACCGCACCTATAACACCCGCGGCCAGCGGCCCATCGCCAGGCAGGCCAGGGATAAATCTTATAGTCATGACTAGGGCCATCGCCGCGCCTGCCGCAAGGGTGCCGAGCGGCTTGTAGAACGAGGGCCTCACAGCCGCCACCCGCGAGTAGATCCACAGTGCTCCTACGAGCGACAAGAACTCTGTAACTACCACGGCAATGGCGGCACCTGTGGCGTCCAGGGCCGGAATAAGCAGGAAGTTGAGGGCGACATTCGATGCCAGGATGAGACACGACATCAATAGGAGCCCCTGCTGTCGGTTCAGCGCTACGAGCGCGATGCCTAGCACCGTCTGAAGGAAGCTGAACCCGAGGCTGACCAGGAGCAGCTGCAGGATCGGTGCCGCGGTGCGGTAGGGCGGTCCGCCGAGAACCTCGAGGATGTCGCCCGCGTAGAGACCGATGATGATCACCGGCACGGCCGCCAGCTGGACGGTGGTGAAGGCCTTTTGTACGAGCGCACGGAGCCGTTCACTAGTCGGCTCGAGTCGCGCTATCACCGGGAACAGCGTCGCCATGAACATGGACGGCAAGACGTAGAGGAAGTCGACCAGCTTGTACGAGACTCCGTAGAGGGCTACCTCTTGCCTGGACGACAGCAACGAGAGGAGCATGAGATCGAGTCGGAAGTAGATGATGTTGATCAAAAGGATCGCTCCCACCGGGACGGCCGCCTTCAGGACGCTCAGGCCGACCCGAACGCTCGAGCGGCCCAAGCCGACCAGGCGCAGCGCTATTGCGGCGCTTAGGCAGCCGTCGAGGACGGCGGCCGAGGCAGTGGCCGCGCAGACCCAGAGCAGGCCACCGTCCAGCCCTATCGCGGCCAGGACCAACGCGAGACTGAGAGCGCGTGCAACGATTCCGCTGAGCGTCAGAAGGGCGATCCGCTGCCGAGCAACGAAGAAGCTCGCGGACGCCACCTTGGGACCGTTCGGGAGCAGCTGCAGCAGGAAGATGAGAATCGCGGTGCGGAGCAGGGAGTGCTCCGGCCCGGGGTAGACGGCGACCGCGACGAGATAGCCGCACCCGGCGAGCGCCAGGGACATCACGGTGCTGACCAGTGCGATGCTCGCGACCACTCTCCGCGCGTCGTCCGGTTGCCACGCGAGCATGCGCGCGCCTGCAGCGCTCACCCCGAGCTGCGACCCGACCAGAAACAGGGATGCGAACGTGAACGCCGTGAGCAGGGTCCCGACGTCCTGAATCGAGAGGTACCGCGTCGTCGCCGCGACGCTGACCACGCCGGCCAGCGCGATGAAGACACGGCCGCCAACCTGCGCCAGCGTGTTGACAGCAACCTTCTGCAAGAGACCACCGCCCGACAGCCGGCGGCGAAGCTCAGCGAACACGCGTGCCTACGTGTCCGTCATCCGGACAAGAACAACCGCAATGGTGCCTCAGCGTCACGCCCGGTGCAATAGGGCGTGGGACACGGGCCCAGCGACCGCGCGCCTGAAGCTGTCCGGCGAGAACAGCGCCGCAAAGCTCGCCAGAGCCGCCGCGTACTGCGTCGGCGCGTCCGGGTTCCCGGACAGTTCCTCGATGGCCCGCCCCAGGGCTCTGGCATCCGAGGCATCGACGGTCAACCCGAGGCCATGGCTGCGAACCAGGTGGCCCAGCAGCCCGTATTCGTCGGCGACCACCGGCACCCCGCATGCGGCGGCCTCTAGGAGGACCCTCGACATGCCCAGGTGCTTCCTGTACGGCAGGACTGCGCAGCGGGCGCCGGCGAGCAGCTCGAGTCCCTCCCGCTCGTCCACCTCGAAACGGAGCTTCACGCGAGCGCCGGCAGCCTCCATCCGGGACACTTCGGCTGCCAGGTACTCCTCGAAGCCGGCTCGTACGCTGCCGGCAAGGACGATGGTCGGCCCCGTCCGAACCGAGCAGACGGCTCTTGCCAGACGATCGACGCCCTTGCGGTGCTCGAGCAAGCCGAACAGCACGCACCCCTCGCGCTGCTCGACCGAGTCGACCTCCGGTGCCCGCGTAAGCGGAGGCTCCGGGAACCAGAAGCTTCGCGCCCCAGGTCGCCTCCGCCAGCGCCGAGCCGCATCGGTGTCGAGCGTGAATACCGCTCGCGCGGACCGACGGACGCGCCAGTCCGCGATTCGAAGCTCGAAGAGAAGGGCGCGCTTGCGCTCCCGAGGAGACAGCCGGGTTCGGTACGCGCGCGGGTAATGGGCGAAGGGCTTAAAGATGCACGTCGCCGACGGCACCCCCACATGCGCGCGCCCCCCGAGCGCCTGGATCACAGGGTCGCCGTAAAGGCTGAAGAATGCATCCGGCACGGCACGATCGACCGCGTCCCGCATGAGTTGAAGCTCCTGCTCGGCTATTTCCTTGAGCTGTGGCTCCAAGCGGGCGCTCATATCGGGAGTCGGGCGTTGCGCACCCAGGCCGACGAAGTCGACGGACGGACCAACGGCGCTCTCCATCGCATCGGGCCCGGCTACCGTGACCCTGGCTAATCCTTCGAGCGCTTCTGAGACCGCCCGCGCATAGGCTGGATGGTGCCCGTCGGCGATCCAGTCGAACAGAAGGATCCGCGCCTTTGACCGACTCAACCGGCCTTTTTCGTCATCCCGGACGGGCTCTTGCTGCCTGCCCATTTGCGACGGAACCGGTGACGATTCCGTTTGGCGACCCATCCTTTGAGCGCGGAACGATTGTCGAAGCGGATGCGCTGAAAGGGATTGGCGTGAGAGAACCCGAAGACGTGCTCCACCGACACCCCCGCTACGGCAAAGCAGCGGTACCCCAGCTTGCGCCTGACCGTCGTGGAGTAGTCCACCTCCTCGAACAGGCAGGGAGTGTAGGCCTCGTCGAAACCGCCGGCACGCTCGAAGATCGACCGGGGGGTAGCGAAGAGAAAGCCTGAAACGACGTTGCATTCCCTGAGCTCCCCGCGGTCGAGCCCGCCAGTGTCCACGGTAGACATGTGCCGAGCCTGATCGAGATCCCACTCGGTCCCGACCGGCCCCACCACGCCGGCTTCGGGATGCTCAGCCAGTGTGTCGTGGAGAAGGCGCAACGCCCCCGTGCCCAAGCTGACATCGTCGTTGACGAAGCACAATGTGTCCCCGCGGGCTTCGCGCGCGGCCGCGTTCCACGCCCGCGGCACGCCCCTGTTGACGTCGAACGCCACGCTTCGGGCCCACGTCGGCAACTGCGCCTCCTCGGCCGTTAGACCGTTCAGCACGACGACGAGCTCGCCGGTCAACCCGTCCAAGGCCGCGCCTAGTGAGCGACCGAGAGAGGCCAGGTTCGGCGGGCCGTGCCTGCGCCATACGGCCACGCAAACTGTCACCGCGGGCGCCGCCCCGGGTGCCGGTTCTCCGGAGTCCTGCACCTGCCCCATAGTCTGCCCGCCCTGCACCCGCCCCATAGTCTCCCTGCCTCGAGGTTCGCGCAAGTCGCGTGCCCGGAACTCCGGCGCGGTGGTTGACCCGTCGACCTCACCAGGCTTGCGGCTCTCATGATCATTGCTGCTCACCGGCTAACTCACGAGGCTAGGCGCAGGGTCTCGGAAGGATCGCCGACGTAGTGCTACCGAGCTCGATCGCCTTCGTCGCGAACCACGCTGCCGTGGCCGGGGGGGAACAGATGTTGCTGAGGATGGCGGAGGCAGCACGCAACCAGGGCGTGGCCACGCTCGTCGCCGGTCCCCCCTCCCCTCCGGACCTCGCGAATGCCGTGGACTATCTCGAACTCCCGTTCGAGGGGACCCGCGCCGGCTCGCAGGCCGCGCGCTACGTGGACACTCGCCGGGCGCTGAGGCGACTCGCCTGCGACCTGGTCTGGTGCAACGGTCCGTTCCCCGGCTTGGCGGCGCTCGGGATGAGCGTCCCCTGGGTCCTCCATCTCCATCAACCGCCCTCGCGTCTGCAGTCGCCTCTGGTGCGCTCGATGCGCGCGGCTGCGCTCTCCACGATCGTGCCGTCGCACTCCATGGCGCGGGCGCTGCCCGGGAGCGCGGTGCTCTGGAATTGGACGTCAGAGGCTCAAATGCGCGAGGAGCCACCCGAGGACGACGTCTTCCGCATCGGCTTCCTCGGACGGTTGTCGCCGATCAAGGGCGTGACCGTGCTGGCCCGCGCCATCGAGATCCTCCAAGCCGAAGGGAGTGGTCGCATCGAGCTGCTGCTGGGAGGAGATACCCGGTTCGTGTCTCGCGGTCTGCGGGAGCAGGTCCGGCGGTCACTCGGGCGGATCGCCGACGTTTGTGAGCCGCTGGGCTGGGTTCCCGCCCACGAAGTCTTCTCCCGCGCCTCGGTAGTGGCCGTTCCCTCGGTGTGGGAGGAGCCCTTCGGGCTGGTCGCCGCCGAGTCGATGGCTGCCCGCGTGCCGATCGTGGTGAGCGATGCGGGTGGGCTGACGGAGGTTGTCGGACCAGAGCACCCATGGGTGTCGCGCCGCGGGAGCGCAGAGGACCTCGCTCGGGTCCTGAGCCAGGTGAGGGATGAGCCGAACGCTCGTCGAGCGTCCGTCGCGGCCGCCCGACAGCGCTGGGAAGAGCTGTTCTCGCCTCCCGCCGGGCGGCAGCGCTTCATCGGCGTGCTCGAGAGCGTCTTCGAGCGCGCCGGCCGAGATTGAGCCGGCCGAATTGCCCGGCCGAGAGAGACCGCGCCCGCCCTGCTCCGATTGCGGCTCCGAGGACCGGATGTCGCACATAGGATTCGTAACTTGGCCGAACGAGACATCTTCGTCGTGATCCCAGCCCGCGGGGGAAGCAAGGGCATCGAGGGCAAGAATCTCCGCCCGGTGGGGGGCCTTCCCCTACTCGCCTGGAGCATCGAGGCCGGAAGGCGGCTCGTCGAGCAGGACCGCCTGCTCGTGTCCACCGAGAGCGCGGACCTGGCTGAGGTCGCCAAAGGCTACGGAGCCACCGTCGTGTCCCGGCCGGCCTCGCTGGCGGATGACCATGCGGCCACCGAGCCCGTGATGGGGCATGCCTTGGACAGCGTGGACGCACCGGATTCGGGCGTAGTGGTCTTGCTCCAACCCACCAGCCCGCTGCGACGGGAGGCGACCCTTCAGGCGGTGGTGGGGGCCGTCCTCGACGGCGCGACATCCGCTCTCACTGTCCGTCGAGCCCACGACTTCCACTGGGGCCTCGAGGATGGGCGGCCCGTCCGACGCTATGAGCGCCGCATCCGACGCCAGGACATGCAGCCCGACTTCGTGGAGACCGGGTCGATCTACGCCTCCTCGATCGGCGCGTTTCGCCGCTCGGGGGACCGCCTCTCCGGAGCGACTCGGCTGGTCGAGGTCGACGCCTGGGAGGCGCACGAGGCCGACAGGCCCGCCGATCTCGAGGTGCTCGAGGCCATCGCCAGCCAGTGGGGCGACCAAGTGGGGCAAGAAGCGGCCGCCCGGCCAGGCGGCGCCGGGTAGGCGATGGTCGGCGGGGCCGAGGTCCTCTGCACGGAGCGTTTGCCGAGTCCGATGAATCTCGGGACACGGGCGCTCCGGCGCCAGCTGAGGGACGAGCTCCAGGGCTGCGAGAGCGTGCTCGACCGGGGTTGCGGCCGGTCCTCGATCCTGCGGGAGATGCCTCCGCTCGAGCGCTCGGTGGGAGTCCAGGCGCATCGCCCCGCCCTCGACGAGAGCCGGCGAACCGCCATCCACACGGAGTACATAGAGGGAGACGCGCGCCGCGAGGGCTTCCGGCGCCGGGGATACGACATCTACGGGATCGGAGGGCTGAAGGCGAATCGCCGCGAGCGCACGGTCCCCTGGCCCCCTCGAGTCGTGACCCGCCCCCTCGCGAGCCTGAGCCGGCCAGCAGTCTTCCGGCGGCCCAGACATGCCTTCCACTTACTTGCCGTCAGGGGCGCGACTCGGCCGGCCCGAGCGTCCCTCAAGCACGTGGGCTCCGAGTGACTGAGCAGCGAGCTCACCTGGAAGGCCCCCCGCGGGGGGCGGCGCCCCACGTGTCCGTCGTCGTCCCATCCTTCCGGGGCACAGCCCTGCTACCGCAGCTGCTCGAGGCGTTTTGCGCTCAACAGACCGGCCTTAGCTGGGAGCTGATCGTCGTTCTCGACGGCGCGCCCTCGGATAGCCGTCGGACGCTACGTGAGTTCGAATCCGACCTGCCTCTCCACGTCATCGAGTTCCCCATCAACCGCGGCCGCCCTGCAGCGCTCAACGCAGGCCTCGAGGCTGCGCGAGGTGAAGTGCTCGTCAGATGCGACGACGACCTGCTGCCTGACTCGGATTACATCGCTCGGCATTCCCATTGGCACGACAGTTCGTCGGCAGTCGGAGTGGTCGGCCTCTACCGCAACGTGTTCGATGGGGGCCGGTATGCCGAGGTATATGGCCGGGCGAACGACGAGCGGTTTCGCTCGCGCGCGTACGCTGGACCGTCTGCAGACGCGTGGGTCTACTGGGCCGGCAACTGCTCGGTGCATCGTTCCATGTGGGAGCGTGTCGGCCCCTACGACGAGCGCTACACCTTCTACGGAGAGGACGCGGAATGGGGGCGGAGACTCCTTGAGGCAGGGGCCCACATCGTTCTGGATCCCGGCCTCGAGATAAGGCACACGAAGCCGGTGGCGTCCAGTAGCGTGCGCTGCGAGCGGTCTTTCTACGCCCAGGGGGTCACCGCGGAGATCGAGTCGGCTCATGGTGATCCATCCTTGCCTGATCATCCGTCGCGGCCCAGGGATCGCCTCTGGTCGATCCTCGTGAGTATCGGAGCCCGCGGGAACGACGCAGATTGCTACCGCAGAAGGGGACAGCGAATCGACGGACTGCTGCCCTTTCTGCCGAAGTTTCTTGCCCGCCGACTGGTCAGTTGGGGGGTCGAATCGGCCGGAGCTGCGGGAAGGCGGGCCGTCGGAACAGGGAAGTTTCGGCTCGGCTAACCGGCGGGGTGGAGTGACTCGTCCAGCGGAGGATCTCGGACCCGACCATCGGCAAGCGAAGGGTGACCCCCACCAACGCCGTGGCTCGGCGACCCAGGGAGCGGTTATCGGTCGGTAACGGGTAGCGCTCACGTAGAGTCGCGTTTCCGCCGATGGCTGTGCAACGACGCTGAAGTATTCCGGCCGCACCCCGAGTTCACGGAGGCAAGCAAACCGCAGAATGAGTGCCCTCAAGGATCAGTTCAACCGCGACGGCTACGTCGTAGCCCGGCAGCTGCTGTCACCGGACGAGGTGCAGACTTACAGGGACCTGTTGGGCCATCATTCCGGGCTCGATGACTCCTCCTTCAGGAAGGACTTCGCCAGCTCGGGCGGGTGGTCCAAGCCCGACGGCGTCACCTCCACGTCGGACTTCTGGCCGCTGATCTTCAACGAGCGCCTGCTCGAGGTCGTTCGGGACACCCTGGGGCCGGACGCACGTTACACGCAGCACTCTGACCTACACGTCCACGTGGGCTCGGTCGGGTGGCACCGCGACTCCGCGCACCGGACATTCGGGGAAGGTCCGGACTGGGACGAGTCGCGCGCCCCATACCTCATTGCCCGGGTGGCTATCTATCTCCAGAGTTACGGCGAGAGTGGCTCTGCGCTCGGCGTGATACCCGGAACACACCGGCAGGACAAGAAGTCGAAGCGCGCTGCCCGCGAGGTCGAACGCGGCACCAAGCTGCTGCGGATCCTTCGCATCAAGGAGCGGCTCCCGCCGCTGCCAAGGACGCGACCCGTATGGATCAAGACCGAACCAGGAGATTGCGTGGTCTTCAACCAAAGACTGCTCCACAGCGGAAACCGGATCCACGGGCCTAAATACGCCATCTTCCTCTCCTACGGAGCCCCAAACGAGCACGCCCACAATCACCGGCGCTACTACATCGACGATCGCCAGGACCTCGGGTACGGCGACTATCCAACCGATCTGGCGGACCGGCTCCGGGAGGCGGAGCTCTACCTGGAGAAGACCTGACGCAACCTTCGTCAGCAATCGGTAGCGCCGCGCTCGCGCTCGCGGGGCTCGGAACGGCCGACGGATCGCAAGCGCGATGATGTCTACTGGCAGGGCCCTCTGGGTCGTTTCCGTGAGTGATCTCGCCGGGGTGGCCCGGCACGCGCTCGATGTCGCCAAGACCGGAATCGACGGTTGGGAGCTGCACTTTCTCCTACCGGAAGGCCCGCTCGCGGGTGAGCTCCGGCAGCTTGGACACCCAACCGTTACGGGCGCTTTCGGGCGCGACGTTGGGGTGGCCAGGTCGCTCGTGACCCTGCGCCAGACGATCGGCCGTACCGCGCCCGATCTGATCCACAGTCACTTGGCGTGGGGCGACGTCGCCTCGGCTTGGGCGAGGCCCAGCGCCATCCCGCTCGTATCGACCGAGCATGGGGTGGCCGAGGTGCCCCACCTCTACAACCGGACGCGCGCAGGTGCCGCGTCGAAGCGCACCCTGCACCGCTACAGGATGCGGCGGACCGATTGCCTCATCCCGGTCTCCCGAGCGACCGCTTGCGTCGCTGCGAAGCTCTGGGGTCCTCCGCGAGGAGTGACGCGCGTGATCCACAACGGCGTGGATCGCATCGACCGCCCGTCAGCGGTCCCACGTGTCGGCATGCGCTTCGGCTGCTTCGCGCGCCTTGCCCCTGAGAAGGACTACGGCACCATGCTCGATGCGTTCGAACTCCTGCACGGCCGCCGGCCCGAGGCGGCCCTGGAGATCGCGGGAAGCGGGCCCTTGGAAGGCTGGCTGCGACACGAACTGCGACGGCGCGGCTTGGAGTCCTCCGCACATATCCGCGGCTTCATGCGTGCCGAGGACTTTTTCCGGGAGGTCGATGTGGTGGTACAGCTGTCGGTCTGGGAGAACTGCTCGTACAGCGTCCTGGACGCCGTGGTGCGCGGCAAGGGCGTGGTCGCGACCGAGGTCGGTGGCTATCTCGAATATCTGCCGAGCCGCTGCTTGGCCCCGGTGGCCGACCCCGGCCCGGCGGCCGAGCGGATGCTCGAGCAGGCTACCGACGTCTCGCTCCGACCCCACCTTCCGGCCGACTGGCCGTCCGTCAGGGAGATGACGGACCGAATCGCGCACGTGTACACAGAGGTCGTCGAACGCGGCGCAGGGCGCCGGCGCTGAATCTGCGCAGGAAATTGCGTCCGTCCTGTGGCAGTATCGAAACGCTGTGGACGGGCATTCGGGGCGGATGTCGTCTGGCCGCGCCCTATGGGTCGTCGCGGTTAGCGATTTGGCGGGCGTGGCCCGGCATGTGCTGGACGTGGCCG
>Ga0126312_10001916_pt1 | contig 13793 bp, 16 predicted proteins | sample Plot104A_FD_92537 | JGI IMG/M metagenome (GOLD analysis project Ga0126312, IMG submission 92537) | Serpentine soil microbial communities from UC McLaughlin Reserve, CA, USA - Plot104A | ecosystem: Environmental > Terrestrial > Soil > Grasslands | place: USA: UC McLaughlin Reserve, Lake County...
AGAGCCTTTTCTTACCGTCGGATACCTTATTGCCTGAGCAAAAACGCCCAACCTTAGTAGCTCTTTTGAAAGTTCCATTGCCAGCTTTTCTTCACCTATCATTACCGGGATTATCTGGCTTGCCGAGCTTCCAAGCGTAAAGCCCAGTTTTTTCATTGTCTTGGAAAAGTAGTCGATGTTCCTTTGTAGCTTTTTTTGCAGACCCCCCTTCTTTGCCAGCGGGATGGCGGCGATGGCTGCAGCGCACAGATGATCCGGCAGCGCCGAAGTGTAGATGAATTGCCTCGAATTGTTGATAAGAAGCTCTCTTATGGGCGTTGTCGATGCAACGTACCCGCCAAAGCAGCCCAGACCCTTGCTCATGCTGCTGATCTGTATATCCACATCGACCTCAAACTTGGCCGGGACACCTGAAAAGCCGGACCCAAAGATAAAGTCACCGTGAGCGTCGTCAACAATAGTTATCGCGTCATAATCCTTGGCTATTGAGCATATTTCTTCCAATTTTGCCGTGTCGCCGTCCATGCTAAAGATGCCTTCAGTTATCACGATTTTCCTTCCACGTGCATTCCGCACCAGCTCTTCCAGATGTTCATTATCGTTGTGCCTGAATACCTTGATCTCTGCTCCGCTCAGCCTGCACGCGTCTATTATGCTTGCGTGGTTGAGCTCGTCGCTGAATATTGTCGAATTCTCGTCCGCGATGGCGGTGACGGCTCCCAAGTTTGCGTTGTACCCTGTTGGATAGACGAGAGCAGCCTCTGCCCTGCGGTGGTCTGCAAGCATCCCTTCCAGTTTCAGAACCTGGGGGTGGTTGCCTGCAATCAGCCTAGAGCTGCACTGCGAAACTTCCTGCAATGCCTGAATGGTTTTCTTGATGACATGCAGGTTCTGCGACAGCCCCAGGTAGTCGTTTGAACAGAGGTGGACAACTTGCTTTCCATCGACCTCGGCCGTCGGCCCCTTGACCACCACAGTTCTCAGACGGCGGTAGAGGTCGCTCTTCTCAAGAGAGGCAAGGCGTTCTCCAACAAAGGCGATTTTCTTATGCTTTGAGGCCAATCTCCTTTATCATCGCAATGTCCTTGTTCGGCTTGTTCCCACCGGTCGTGAGGTATCCACCGGTGATTATGCCGTTTGCGCCAGCCTTGAGAGCCAGTCTGTCCTTGTCCTTGAGATGCACCTCGCGCCCGCCTGCTATCTTTAGTGTCGTCTTTGGCATTACAAAGCGCCAGACGGCTATCGTCTTGATCGCCTCGAGTGGGTCTATGGGCTCATAACCTTCAAGAGGCGTCCCTTTCCTGCCTATCAGGATGTTTATTGGAACTTCATCAGGATTAAGTGATGCAAGCGAGAATGCGAGCTCAAGCCTCTGGTTCAGGCTTTCGCCCATGCCGATAATGCCGCCGGAGCACAGATCAAGGCCAGCCTCTTTAACGATTTTTGCCGTGTTGACCCTGTCGGCAAAGTCATGGGTCTTGCATATCTTTGGAAAATAACTTTCCGCCGCTTCCAAATTATGATTGTAGCGTTTGACCCCTAGATCCCTTAACTTGCGAGCCCTTTCAGGCGTCATGAATCCAAGTGATACGTTGACTTCTACATCTGCCACCTTCGACCTGATTTCTGTGATGGTTTCACAGATCTGCTGAAAGTCCTTTTCAGGAGGTTCGCGGTAGGCGCATACCAAGCAGAAACTGGTGGCCCCTGCTTCCTTGGCCTTCCTTGCATTTTCAATTATCACTTCTTTTGGCAGCAATGGATATTTTGTAATGCCGGCGTCATAGAAGGACGACTGGGCGCAGAAAGAACAGTCCTCCGGGCACCTGCCTGATTTGGCGTTTATCAGTGCTTCGACATCTACCGTATCGCCATTGAAAGCCCTAGTAATGACATTGGCACATTCGGCAAGCGTAATGATGTCTTTAGTGGCAAGCAGCCGCTCGGCTTCTCCAAAGGTGATCGACCTGCCAGCAAGGACCTTTTGCATGCAATCCTTGATAAACATCGAATCTGGCATTTTGGCAGTCGATGTTGTAAACAGGTAATTAAAACTTTGGTTTACAATGCCCATTTCGAGCACGATATTTCTAAACTCGAGTTTAGAAATATGTGGTAAAATAATGCGTAAAATCGCCTAATCATGATTTGGCTTTTTTGGGCGTCCGGAGCAGGGGGGTTGACCACTGTTTTTTGGCAGTTATTGATTGGCCATATGCAATTGCCAAAACAACGATTTCCGCCATATTTGCAGTAGCTGCATAACCGTCCAAAAAGGGTTCGTTTTCTAAACTGTTCAAAAAATAGCTCCATTTTTTTACCTTTGTTTTGCCCGTTGACATATACACGGGTGTTCATTTAATAACGCTACCCTTTTTGAACAATTTTTTTGACAACGCCCGTGTTAAGCCAAGGCCTACAGGCAAATGCATGAAATACACGTTTGCATACCTGCGAGTAAGCACTGAGGAGCAGACAGTCCAGAACCAAAGGCTTGCACTGGAAAAATGGGCTCAGGAGCATAGTTATCAGATTCTTGACTTTTTCGAAGATCCTGCTACTTCCGGCAGGATCCCTGCTACACAGCGCCGCGGCTTTCAGGAAATGCTCGAGCTGGTCAAAACGGCACAAGTCGATGCTGTCATCGTTTATGAATTATCGCGCGTTGGAAGGACTTTCTGGGATACTCTGGATGCAATAAAGGCCGTAGAGCAGTACGCACCACTGATCTCTTGCTCACCAAGAGAATCATTCCTGCAAACCACCGAACCTAGTGTCAGAAAGCTGATGATTGGAATCCTCACATGGGTAGCAGAGCGAGAACGCGAAATGCTGGTACAGAGGACAAAAGACGGTATGGAGAGGGCCCGGGCGGCAGGAAAAGGCATCGGCAGGCCTCAAAAGGTGATAGACAAGAACCAGCTCATTACGCTCCTTGCAGAAAATCACTCGAAGGCCAGGATAGCCAGAAGCCTCGACATCTCAAAGGCGACGCTGTACAAAGAGCTGAGACAGCTAAGATAGTCTCTCTATTTTTCTCAGCATCTCCAGCTGGACATCGAGCAGCTTCTCAAGGTCGCTCCTTTCAATTGCCAGTGGAGGGATAACCATCATGATGTTGCCAAGAGGTCTCAGGTGCACGCCCATCTTAAGCGACTCGCGCATGATAAAGTAGCTTATCCTCTCTCTGTTCTTCAATACTGCAATCGGCTTGCCGTTCCTTGCCAGTTCGACTCCTGCCAACAGGCCCTTGTGCCTGATGTCTGCTACTATCAGCGATTTTTTGAATTCCTGCAACCTTGCCTCTATGTACTTGGCGTTTGTGTTAATTTGTTGCATCAGATTACGTTTTCTGTAAAGTTCTATGTTTGCCAGCGCGGCCGCGCATCCTACTGGATGACCGGTAAAGGTATGGCCGTGGTAGAACTCCTTGTTTTCGGCATAGTCGCCAAGGAACGCGTTAAAGACGTGATCGTTTGTCAGGGTAACTGCAAGTGGAAAATATCCACCAGTCAGGGCTTTTCCAAAGCAGACTATATCGGGCCGCGACCTCTGGGCAAGGTATTCGACCATGTTGCCAAGCCGGCCAAACCCTGTAGCGATCTCATCCAGTATCAACAGGACATCATACTTTTTACAAAGTTTGGCGACCTTTCTCTGATAACCTCCAGGGTAAATTATCGGGCCTCCCGCTATTTGTGCGCCGCTCTCCATAACAAAGGCAGCGCACCTTTTTCCGTGCTTTTTGAGCGTCTTTTCTGTTTCTTCAAGGCACCATTCCGCGAGATCGCCTTCGTTTTCAAACCGGCTGCCGTAAAGGAGTGGGCTTGGAACCGTGCGCACATTCATCAACATCGGCCTGTAAGCGACAAAGAACTTCTCGATGTAGCCAACAGACATAGCGCCAACCGTGTCGCCGTGGTACCCATGCTCTAGCGAGATGAATTCTTTTTTCTCGCACCTGCCCTTATTGCGCCAGTACTGGAGAGCCATCTTCATCGCAACCTCAATGGCGGCTGAGCCGTTGTCGGTGTAGAATGCCTTGTCCATTTCCTTTGCCAGCTTGACCAGTGTTTCGGCAAGCCTCGCAGAAGGGCTGCTGGCGAGCCCAAAGAGGGTCGAATGCTGCAAGTTGCGCAGCTGCTCGACCATCGCCTCGACAACCTCATTCTGGCCATGGCCCCAGACGTTGCACCACATGCTTGCAATGCCGTCAAGGTATTTCCTGCCCTCACTGTCGACGAGGTAAAACCCTTCACCCTTCACAATAACTCTGTTGTCCCACTTGTTCCAGTCCTTCATCTGGGTGTAAGGATGCCAGACGAATTCCTTGTCGGTGTCTCTCAGGCTCAATTCAGTTAAATGCAGGTTCCATCTATGGCTCTAATAATATTTCCATGCAAGGAGTTTTCATTACGGGGACAAGCACAGGTGTCGGGAAAACCGCGGTAGCGGCTGGGCTTGCGCGGGCCCTGAGAAGGCGCAAGGTTGACGTTGGGGTAATGAAGCCCTTTGCCACGGGAGACAGGTTTTTTTCAAAGAAATACAGGTCGCGGGACACTGCAATGCTTGCCAAGGCGGCCGGGGCAAGCGAACCTGATCACGAGTTGAATCCTTTCTTTTACCGGGCAGCCGCCTCGCCACTCATGGCATCGCAAATAAAAAATGAGCCGCCTGTCAGCATTGCCAAAGCCCTGGCGGCGTTCCAAAACCTTGCGTACAAGCATGACTTTCTTCTCGTCGAAGGAATAGGTGGAATAATGGTCCCATTGACAGAAGGCCAGTCCGTAGCAGATTTTGCCAAGCTTGCCGGCCTCCCTGTTCTAATAGTCTCGCAGCCGCGGCTTGGAACGCTCAACCATACCATCCTTACCATAATGGCCTGTCAGAAATTCAGCTTAGACATTAAAGGCATCATAGTCAACATGATGCCGAAAAAACCAAACAGTGTGGAGCAGAGGACGCCAGAGATGATTGAAAGGTTGAGCGGCGTTCCTGTTCTTGGAGTTCTACCTTTCTCAAAAGGCTCAAATTACATGATTATTGGAAAGGCGTTGGAAAAGGCAGTTGATCTGGACAGGCTACTGCCCATGTAAAAGTTTCAGCCCCTTGACCTTCTTGTCTTCAAGAAAGGCGTTGACATCTTGGATGATTCGGAAGTACGGATGATCTTTCTTGCTTCCAAGATGATATTTTTTGCGGTCTGTTTGAAGCCGCCTCGCAGACACGACCCAGATGTTTTCATGATGCGGCTGAACCGACTCGGCTTCCCTTATCCTACTGCCAAGATCGCCACTATTCTTTATCACCTGGATGACGAGTGCCTTGTCAGGGCTCTTGTTGAGCATTTTCATCGAAGGGATGACGAGATCAAGGTCGACGCCCTTGAAGTTAACTTTTCTGTCAGAGGGCAGGACAGACGCAGTAAGCATAAAGTGAAGGAGCGCTTCGCACAGCGTTCCAATTTCTTCGTCGCTTGCCCCCGGGCCCAGCCTAGCTATGGACTTGTTGACAATTTCCTTACAGTATTTTGCCGAGCCGTCTACACTGGAAGACACGTCTACCCGGATTTTTTCTCTGCCTATCTCGTCTATTGCTGAATACAGTATATCCACGATGTCTGCCGGCATGGTAGTATACATGATGCAAGTAGCGTACGTTTATTAAATCTGATTATGAATTATTACCAGTATGGCCAAAGGAATAGCATTAGGCCTTCTTATCGCCTCGCTGGTGCTCTTGATAATATATGGCGCAGATGCAGCTGTTGCATCCGGCTCTGAAGACAGAAGGGGATTTCTGCCATTTGACGAATCAGTAAGGGGAGGCGCATTTGGCGGAGGCGCTGTCGTGATGTCAATAATCGCATTCGTTATAGCAAGGAAGGAATACGCGCCGGCGGTTTCCGCGCTGCTGTTTGTAAACGGCGGCCTCATAATCGCAGGGATGATAGCACTCATTGCCCAAGGCGCTCTGGCCTCTGAAGACTCGTCAGGGGCAATGCGCACTATTGGCTCAACCATCGCAATGGGGGCAATTTTGATAGGCCTTGGCGTATGGAAAGTCGCCACAGACAGAAAAGTGGTTGCCGCTACAGGCAAAGAGCCGGCTCAAAAATGAAATGCAGCCGATGCGGCCTTGACGCAGAGAGAACCTACCAGTGCGAGCATACCTACAGCAAAGACATGTGCAAGGAGTGTTACCAAGAGATCCACTGGCTTCTTGCTACCGCTAACACTAACAATGGACCAAAACATGCATACTGATCTCTCATACACACATACACACCTATCATTGTCAGGATAACGTTTTATACAAACTGAGGGGTTTGATGGTAGGTACACATGAAAGCAGTCATTCTGGCTGGCGGATATGGCAAGAGGCTGCGGCCTCTTACCGACCAGAAACCAAAGCCTATGATTGAAGTGCTCGATATCCCTATTATCGAATGGCAGGTAAAATGGCTCAGCAAGCGCGGCATCAAAGAGTTCGTCGTATGCGTCGGGTACATGAAGGAGCAGATAATCGACCACATCGGGAGCGGAAGCAGGCTCGGGGTTAAGGTGGGCTATGCAGTCGAAGAAGAGCCGCTTGGAACAGGTGGCGCCCTAAACAACGCGGCAAGTCTGCTTGCAGGCCAAGACTCGTTCTTCATGCTAAACGGCGACGTCCTGACCGAGCTTGACCCGAACAAGCTACTGCACACCAACGGCAGCAGCTCGCATTCGCTGGCGCTTGTTCCGCTTAGGAGCCCGTTTGGCATTGTCGAGGTGGACAAGAATTCCAGGGTGCTTGGCTTTGTGGAAAAGCCAAAAATTCCTGACAAGTGGATCAACGCCGGCGTGTATCACTTTACGCAAGAAGTGTTCAACTACCTGCCTGAAAACGGCAACATCGAGGTAACCGCCCTGCCCGCGCTGGCAAAAGAGGGAAAACTAAACGCAGTAAGATACGAAAATGTCCTGTGGCGCTCTATTGACTCGCACAAGGACATTGAGGAAGCTGCCAAAGAGATCCAAGGCTCAAAGCTGTCATGACCGCTGAAAAGATAGGTTACAGCCTCGGCCCACTGCTTTCGATGTGTGAGGTCCTTGCCTGCGCTAAGATGGCCGACGCGCAGGAAAACGTCGATTCGCTGTGGATTCCGGAATCATGGGGCCGCGAGTCCTTTGCCACGCTTGGCGCAATGTCACAGGCGACAAGAAGGGTCAGGCTTGGTACTTCTATTATCAGCATATATGCAAGAACGCCGGCAACAGTAGCCATGGCAGCCACCACGCTTGATATGCTCTCAGGCAATAGAACAATAATTGGCTTGGGAGCCAGCAGTGCTGCAATAGTGGAGGGCTGGCACGGGGTGAAATTTGAAAGGCCGGTCGACAGGATGCGAGAATACGTACAATGCCTGAAGAGTATGGTAAGCGGCAAGAAGGTGAATTATGACGGCACGTTCTTCAAGGTCAGGAACTTCAAGATCCTTCACCAGCCGCAGAGAAAGCAGATACCGATTTTCATGGCGGCCATCAACAAGAGGATGCTTGCGCTTGCGTCTGAGCTTGCAGATGGCGTGCTCCTCTACCTTCGGCCGATTGACGAACTGAAAAAAACTGTGGCAGAACTTAAATGCAGCACAAAAGGCAGGGACTTTGAAGTCGCCTCGTCGTTCATATGCGCTGTGTCAAACAAAGAGCCGGACAAAGCCCGCGAGCGCGCCGCAAAGACCCTTGCATTCTATGTCTCAGTAGGGAAGTACTACAGCAAGTTTCTGTCTGAACACGGGTTCAAAAATGAAGTGGAGCAGATCATTGCAGAATACGACAAGGGTGGAGGAGAAGCAGCTGCAAGGCTTGTCTCGGACAGGATGCTCAGGTCGCTTGCAATCTGCGGCAGCAGCGAAGAATGCCGCAAGTCGCTTGCGCGGTTCACATCAGCAGGAGTAACACTTCCAATAATCCAGGTGAACCCCGTAGGCGACTCAGAAAGTTCATTTAGGGAATTGCTGTCAACCTTCTGATGTGCGCAGGGTAGCTATCGCCTCGTGGGCAACCTCAAAGTTTGCCAAGGATTCAAAGATGTCGGTGTTCGAGCTTGCATGTGGCCCCTGCATTGATATTCTAAAGAACATCAAAATTTCAAGAAAAGAGATCGACGCAGTCATGTTTTCAAGCTGCGCAACCGAGCAGTACAGCTCGACGATAGTATCCGAAATGTTGGGCATAAAACCAAAGATATCTCACAGGATAGACAACCTGTGCAACTCGGGGACAAATGCTATAGCTTCTGCCTTTTCGCTCATTGCATCAGGGTTGTGCGATACGGCGCTCGTGGTAGGTGCAGAAAAGGCGGATAGCCCCGGCAACAAGCTTCTGTGGGACATAACCCGGGGATCATTCATGTTCCCGGTTCACTGGGCGGCGATATTTGCCAAGGCGCACATGAGAAAGTACGGAACAACCGAAGAGCAGATGGCAATCGTCTCCGTCAAGAACCACAAAAACGCCTCGAAGAACCCAAAGGCACTATTCACCAAGCCGGTAAGCCTTGAAGAAGTAATGAATTCAAAAAAGATAGCTGAGCCAATTAAACTACTTGACTGCTCGGCCCCATGCGATGGCTCTTCTGCAGTGCTGCTCGTAGCTGAAGAAAAGGCTAACAAGTTCGACAGCTCGGTGTGGATAAAGGGCACCGGCCAGAGGACAAATTCGGCAAGCTTTGCCAAGGCTACGAGCGACCTTACCACGATTGAGGCTGCAAAGCTTGCGGCGCGGGACGCCTATAAGACGTCCCAGATCAGACCGTCTCAGGTAGACGTGGCAGAGCTGCATGACGCGTTCACGATACTTGAAATACTGGCGTATGAAGACTTGGGCTTTGCAAAAAAAGGAGAAGGAGGCAAGTTCGTTGGCCAACAAGAAATAGCGATAAACCCACGGGGCGGGATAATTGGATGCGGCCATCCTATCGGGACTACAGGCGTTGCCCAAGTAGCGGAAGTCGCGGCGCAGCTCGCTGGTGCTGCCGGCAAGAGGCAGGTGAAGGGCTGCAAAACTGGCCTTGTCCACAACCTCGCGGCGGCAGGCTCTTCAGCAATAGTAATTGTGATGGGTGCTTGATGCTTGAAGGAATTTATTGAATCCTTGAAAAAAGGGAAATTCCGGCTGTCTGTGTGCAGGTCATGCGGCGCTAAGGCATGGCCTCCCTCTCACAATTGTCCGCGCTGCCTATCAAGGACGTCGCTCCAGCAGATAGAAACTAGTGGCATACTTTTGGAATTCGCCAGCTCGCAAGTCAAGGACAGGCAAGGCATCTTTGGGATCATCGAAATGTCAGGCATCAGGATTGTTGGGTCATTTGAAAGCAGTAACCAATTAAGAGAGGGCATGATGGTAAGGATGTCGGAGTGCGGCGTCAGGCCCGACGGCACTGCCTTTTACAACTTTGTGCCGGCTGAAAAGGCTTGACATTAATATACTTCGGTGCAAGAGTCTAATCGTATATGAGCTATGACAGGTTCGTCGACGAGAGGCTCCTAACAAGCCGCGATGCGCTCAACAGGCTGCAGATCAAGATAAAGCTGGTTGAAATAGACGAAAACGCCCGCGACTTTTCCCAGCGCTTTGGCCACCGGGTGCTTGTCAGAAAGGTGCTCCTGACTATCAAGCACACCGAAACAGAGGAGGTGGAGGAAAGAGAACTTGACGTTGAAGAAATAGAAAAGAGGATGAAGAAAGAAAGGCTGTTCAGCTCGTCGAACCGGTGGCTCGCGTCAAGCGACATCAAGAACGGCTACGTAATAGCAAACCGCCACTTGGATCTGCTGGCAGACGCAATCGCACTTGATATTATTATTATATAGTGATATTTCAAAACTCGAATATTGAAATACTATCCTGGCGGCCTTTTCATCCATACCCTTATTGTTTCAAACCAAAACGCAGCAGTTCCAGCGACTGCAAAGCCGATTGCATGGATGTTCAAACTGCTAAAGTTCAACACAACATAGGCAGTTAGCTAGCATCGTGGCGAAAAACGCAGCAAAAAATGACAGCCGAGGCACCCTCAGCCCGCCGATGTTGACAAATGCTTGCAGGACTCCTACCTGCACTCTCTGCACCACGAAATATCGACCGTATTCGTCTTGGTCCGCAAGGGCAATTCCGACTAGCTTGTCGATGTGGTAGTTTGCGACGCTTGGGCTTGAGAAACCGAGGTCGCGCTGCACCTCCCTGATACCCGCCGGTTCTTTCTTTCTTTCTTTCTTACCATGTGCATATATACACCTTCAGGGTTTTCCCCTTCGGTTGATCCTCGATAGGCGGCTTTTTGCTTTCGTCGGCTGGTGGCGTTTCGTTATTCTTGGCCAAGGCAGCTGGTCACGTAGTATACAAATTTGCTATACAACGGTACCTGTACTTGCGCTATAAAGCTATCGCAGGTGAATCTGATAAAAGTGATATAGCGCCGCTGACCAGACTCGAACTGGTGACCCACTGGTTAACAGCCAGTTAAGCTCCGAAGCACAATATTGCGCTTTGAATTTGCTCTACCATGCTGAGCTACAGCGGCGCACTAACACGAAAAATCCAAACACAAAATAAATGTTTGGGCTTGCTTACTACATGCCTTCTTCGCGAGAGTACACGTACAGGCCGTCCAGAAACACGCGCTGGTCTTTGTCCTTTATTCTCGTCGAAAGCTCGATGTTGGCTGCAGTCTGCGATACATCCTCGAGGCTCGGACCCTGGACTATGACATCCTCGCCTGCCACGCTGACCTTGGTGGCCTCACCCACTATTGTGGAAACCCTCGCTGACCTCTCGCCGAAAAAGTTCTCGACATGCACTTCTTTGTCCTTGACCTTGACAGATATCGGAAAGTGTGCAAATATCACCTTAAGCTTGTACGTGTAGCCCTTTTCGACTCCCTTTATCATGCTCTGGATAATGCTTCGCGCGGTGTTTGTCACTGCCAAGTCGCGCTTGCGCGTGCCATGGGGCTTGACTGTCACCTTGTTGCCTTGGATAGTGACTGCCGCGGGAAGCTTTGTGAAGTCCTTCTTGACAGTTCCAAGCTTGCCTTTTACGGAAAGCACATTACCTTGCTTGGTTACCTTGACGCTTGCCGGTGCCTCTACCTCTGCCATTATTTCCTGATCAGTAGACGAAGCCAACCAAAACTCCTCCCAAGTTTTCTGCTTGCGCATCGTGGTGCGACATGATTCCCTTGCTGGTGGAAACGAGCAATATACCCATGCTGTATGCAGGCAGGAACTGCCTCTCCCAGTCAAAATAAGCGTCTTTCTTGACTGAAAAGCGTGGCGTAATGATGCCGCACTTGTTAATCTTGGCCAACAGCTGAATGCGGAACTTGCCTGCCCTGCCGTCATCTATCTGCTCAAATTCGCCGATATAGCGGTGCTTTTGCATCACGCGCAGTATCTCACTTGCGAATTTGCTTGCAGGGACCACGACGCACTCCCTCTTTCTCCTAGACTCATTGTTGTAAATGGTTGTAAACAGGTTTGACACGACGTTTAACGCTGGCATTTCACAATATCCTCCTACTCGTATTTCACGAACCCCAGGCTTGCGGCGACTTCTCTGAAGCATTGCCTGCACAGCATCAGGTTATACTTGCGCACGAGACCGTCATATGAACCGCACCTTCTGCACCACCTTGTGCCCTTGCCATGCGCGAGCTTTTTTCTTCCAGTCTCTTCGTAGTTTCTTGGCTTTGGTATTTTATCCAACCTCCGCCCCGAATTCCTGCTTGAAGAAATCGATCGCCTCTTCCTTGTTTATCCTATGGGTCCTGCCTATCTGCGCGCTCTTTCTGCTCCTTTTTGCAATCCTGTACCCCGGCCGGCTCAGCACGACATTGACGTCCATGCCAAAGATGCCGATCTCTGGGTTGTACTTTGTTCCTGGAATGTCGATATGCTCGTGAATTCCTAGCGAAATATTGCCATAATTGTCAAACGAGGATGCCTTTAGAACATTCTTTTTGGCTGCAATGACACGCCTCAAGAACTCCAAGGCCGGCTCCCTTCTCAATGTTACAATGGTGCCTATCGGCTCGCCCTTGTGGATGCCAAAGTCCCTCACCGTCTTTTTTGCGCCGCGGACTGCCGGCTGCTGACCCGTAAGCTCGAGCAGCGCCTTCTTGGCCTTATCTATCGGTTCGCCGGACTTGCCGACTCCGATGTTTATCACTATCTTGTCGACGCCTATCCTTTTCATGTCTTGCTGCTGTTCTAATTGTTTACTCAATTTTTAGTTCACCTTCATCACTGGCTTGTTCGAACCGACAACCATAACCATCTCCACCGGTAGTTCAACTGACCTGTGTTCAAACGATACGAGTGCTCGCTTTGGGAGCGAAAATATGCCGTCTTGGATGTCGTCAATCCTGCCGACCCCACCGGCGTTCTCGCCCGTTATGATAAGAGCGGTCATGCCCTTTTCAAATGGAATGTGGTTCTTTATCCCTACTTTTGGCAGCTGGATGACGCATGTGTCTCCGACTTTGAGCTTCTGGTCGCTTATCAGGGTCTTGCCATCATGGAATCCATATTGCAACTTCTTGCCCCTAATTGTTGTCTTGCTTGTCACCTTTACCAGCTTGACGCCCTTTTCTGCATCTTCGACTGCAACTGAAGTCAGAAGCATCGAGTCTTTAGGAACCATGCGGTACGCTTGACCGGTAGAAAGTTCAATTATGTCCATGAGTCCAATAGCGAGATTCGGGTCGCGCCTTATCACGCCATCCACCCTGACCTTGCTTGCATTCAGTATCCTCTCGGCTTCGTGCATCGTGGCTGCCATATGAAGCACGTCGCGAAGAACCATTCCAAGCGGGTACGCGCGACCTTTGGGGTGCGGCCCAGGCTTGACTCTAACAACGAACCGACCCTGCTTTCTCTTGGTTGCCCAGAACGTCGGGGCCATCTGCCTCTTTACTCGGGTGTCGCCGCCTTTCTTGCCCATTACTCCTCTTTATCCTCCTTTTCTTCTTCTTTCTTGGCGGCAGCTGCTGCCCCCTTTTCGGAAGGCTCTGGCTCGCCACCGAGCTTCTTTGACCTGTACTTGTCGTCCAGATTAAGGTTGATTATCATGACGTTTGAAGCGTGTATCGGAACCTTTACCTGACCTCCGCGGATCTTGTTCCTCTGGACTCCCTCGATGTTGAGCGTCCCCTGCTCGGTGTTGACCTTTTCGACTTTGCCTTCGACGCCCTTATATTCACCTCTAAAGACCCTCACAGAGTCGCCTTTGACCACGCGCAGCGTCTTCTTCTTGTACTGGCCGCGCAGGGCATCTGCAAGCGGCGCGCCCATCATCCTATCGCGCTGGTGCTTTGGAACGTGGATGAGTTTTGGATTAATTTGTACCACGCAATTTTCACCTATGCTATACTATCATGCCTGCCAAGTTGGCTATTCTTGGCCATTTTTCTGCCGCTTCTGACGCAACCGGGCCCTTGATGTCTGTTCCCTTGATCTCGCCTTCGGGTGTTACGAGCACAGCAGCATTGTCTTGAAATGCTACACGCACGCCGCTGGGTCTTCTTATCGGGTACTTTTGCCTAACAATTACCGCGCCGAAAACCTGCTTGCGCAGCTCCGCCGGCCCCTTCTTTACTGTCACTGTCACAAGGTCCCCAACTGCCGCCGCGGGCTGCCTCGAGTGCCTCCCCTTATACCTAGTTACCTGCGCGACACGCAGTATCTTGGCGCCAGTGTTATCTGCGCACACAAGGTTTGCCGTAACCGGGATTGCCCTTGTGATGTACGG
>Ga0126312_10001918_pt1 | contig 13790 bp, 16 predicted proteins | sample Plot104A_FD_92537 | JGI IMG/M metagenome (GOLD analysis project Ga0126312, IMG submission 92537) | Serpentine soil microbial communities from UC McLaughlin Reserve, CA, USA - Plot104A | ecosystem: Environmental > Terrestrial > Soil > Grasslands | place: USA: UC McLaughlin Reserve, Lake County...
GACCCGTCGTCGGTGATAGTCCAGCCTGGGTTGTGCGCGACTTCCCATACATAGCCATCGGGGTCGGCGAAGGCTCCGGACATGCCGCCCCACTCGGCGCGTGCCGCCGGCCGTACGATCTTCCCACCCGCCTGCTCAGCCTCGGCAAGAACTACCGCGACCCCATCGGGAGCTCGAACGTTATGCGCGAGTTCGACACCGGGTGCGCCATAGCCCCCGAGTGCGGTCCAAAGCCCCAAGACCATACCACCAGCTTGGAAGAAGCAGACCTCCTCGTCAGGCTGCTGCGCGCCGTCCCAGCCCATCGCCTCATAAAAGGATCGGGCCCGGGCCAGATCGGTGACGCCAAGGGTTACCAGACTGATCCGCTGCTCCATCCGGCAAGCATCGCAGTCCAGCACAAAACATTCACGAACTGTGCTGCCAGGTGTATGCAACTCTTGCGCGGCGCACTGCAATTCCGACCTCTCCATCTAGGGGCAAGTCTGGGTCGCGCGGGACCCTCGACCCGCGCGGCTAGTCGTCGCCGCCCTCGCCCTCATCGATCCGCTCCATCACGTGTGCAGCGCGAGTGGACCCGTCAACGCGCGAGGAGTGCTGGGCCAATGGGTAGTTTGGAGGAGGCGATGGAGGATTTGAAGAGCCGGTACCCGCCGACAGCCGAGGGTCTCAACATCGACTTGGGTCCGCTGGGGTGACTTTGCCGGAGTGAGGAAGTACTGATGAGAATTCTGCGCGGTATCGCTGGCGCTCTCCTCTGGATCGTCGCGGCCCTTCTTGGGCTCGTCGCGGTCGTGCTCTGCATCACCCTCATCCTGTTGCCGCTTGGCCTGCCACTGTTAGGCGTCTCCCGCCGCCTGTTTGGAATGGCTGTCCGACTGATGCTTCCGCGCGAGGTGGCTCACCCGGTGGAGCAGGGCCAAAAGCGGTTACGACACCAGATTGACGATGCGAGCAGCCAGATCAAGAAGTCGAAGCCAGGCAAGGCCGCAGCCAAGGCGGGACGGAAAGTCCGCAGGCGGGTGAAGTAGCAGCACCAACACGTCGGACGAGATCCGGCCTGCGCGGTGACGGTCCTGCGGGACTCTACAGGTCGGCGGCTCCTGCTCGCCCGCGTGTTAGCTATCCCCTGCATGGGATAATGGAGACATAGCGAGTCGAGATTTGGGCTTGGTGGATTGGCCATCGAGCAAGATATCGCTGAGGAGGCGGTGATGGGGATCGACGACAAGGCCGATAACAAGGCCGAGGAACTCAAGGGCAAGGCCAAGGAGACGGTCGGTGACGCCACCGACGACGAGGATCTGCAGGCCGAAGGCCGAGCCCAGGAGGCGAAGGGCAGTCTGAAGCAAGCCGGCGAGAAAGTGAAAGACGCTTTCAAGGGCTAGTTGAACTGGCAATTGGGTTTGTCTGTGTCCCTAGGCCCGACTGGCCGACTCCGCCGGTCGGGCCGATTGTTGGATTGGTCCACTGCTTGAGGCCCCAGCCGCCGGCGTGCCCTGAAGGGAGCGTTCCATAGGGGTAAGCATGGATGATGAGACTTTGAGCAGCGGCGAGTTGGCGGCGCGACAGGGCTACACCGGACGGCCTGGTCAGGGCGGAAAGCCGTCAACCGAGCCGGATGTTCTGCTCGACATACCGCAGCTGAGGGTCGAGGAGATCCTCCTCGACGTCGAAGACCTACGCGCCCATGTCTCGGTTCAGGCTAACGTGCTCAACCTGCTCCGGCTCAGCGTCGGCGCCGACGTGCAGCTGGACGGTGTGCAACTGGAGATCAGGGGCGTGGAGGCCCAGGCGCTGCTGAAGGTTCGGTTGGACAAGGTCGCTGAGATCATCAACCGGGTGCTGTCCACCATCGACCGCAACCCCGAGATCGTCGACCAGATCCTTTCCCCGCTGGAGGCTGCGGTCGGTGAGCTGGCACGCACCGCGGAACGGTCCATCGATGAGGTCGCCGACACGGTGGGCAGCACGGCCCCCCGGGTCGACCGTTCCATTGCGGAGCTGGCCGGAGAACCCGCCGAGACCGAGGCCGTGGCCGAGGAACCGGCCGTGGCAGAGGCACCGGAGGATGAGGCCTGAGCCGGGCCGAGCCGAGGAAGCGACGCCGCGTGGGGTGCGGCGCTGACCGAAGCAGCGGCGCACCACCGACGAGGCGCCTCGCTGAAGGCCGGCGGGCCACCACCGAACCGCCCCGGACGTCGAGTTCGCCGCCACAGTTGAGGCCGACCACGTTCGATTCCAACAGCTGCCCACGACCGAGATCCGCTTCACCGGTACACCCGACTAGGAATCCTCCACCGAGAGCCGGCGCAGAAATCTTTCAGACCGAGTATCGAAGGACGTCGACTGTCACGACGCCCGAGTCGACTACCTGCTCACAACCGGCTCAGAGACGGCAACCCGGCGCCGAAACGGCAACCAACCGCCGGTCCTGACATGTCGCCACCACCTTGACCAGAACCTGACATGACAAATGTCGTTCCTAATCGCTCGGAACACGCCCCACTGAAGCGCTAACGCCGAATGTCCTGGTCCAGGGGTTTTTCGACGCGACCCTCGGCAGCCGCAGCCTCCGCCTTCGCATCGTTGACCGCCGCTTCGGCCAATTCGGCGACCCGATCAGCGGCCGCCACAGCGTCCAAGCTCGGCGCGCCACCGGAAGTCAGCGCGCGGCTGCCCTCCTCGTCTTCAATCTCCGCCGGCCGACTATCGGCCCTACCCTTGTCAGTCGCCGGCCCGCCCATCCGGGAGTAATCTCCGAAGGCCTCGGTGATGGTGCGGATTGCCTGAGTGAGCTCGCCAGGGATGACCCAAAAGGTGTTGTTTTCGCCGCTGGCCAGGTGAGGTAGCGTCTCCAGGTACTTATAGGCCAGCACCTTGGGATCTGCGTTGTTGCGGTGGACGGCCTGGAAGACCAGGTCGACGGCCCTGGCCTCGCCGTCGGCCCGGAGAATCGCGGCCTGTTGATCGCCCTGCGCCACTAGGATCTCCTGCTGCCGAGTCCCTTCGGCGGTAAGGATCTTGGACTGCCGGTCCCCCTCCGCGTGCAGAATCGCTGCGCGTTTGTCACGCTCGGCCCGCATCTGCTTCTCCATGGCCTCCTTGATCGTGAGCGGGGGGTCGATCGCCTTGATCTCCACTCGATTCACCCGGATTCCCCACTTACCGGTCGCCTCATCCAGCACGGTGCGCAGCCGAGCGTTGATTTCCTCACGCGAGGTCAGCGTCTGCTCCAGATCCATGCTGCCGATGACGTTGCGCAGCGTAGTTACCGTGAGCTGGTCGATGGCCTGTAGATAGTCCGCGACCTCGTACGCGGCGGCCCTAGGGTTGGTGATCTGGTAGTACAACACCGTATCGATGTTGACCACCAGATTGTCCTCGGTAATCACCGGCTTCGGCTGCGATGAGAACACCTGCTCCCGCACGTCTAGCTTGGTGTTGATCCGATCCGCCAACGGGATGATGAAGTTCAGACCTGGCTGCAAGGTCGTCCGGTAGCGGCCGAACCGTTCGACGTTGTAGCGACGCGCCTGCGGGACGACGCGAACGGCTGAGATCGCCACGAATACCACCAGGGCGGCCACGATGATGATCGGGACTAAAAAGTTCAGGTCCATATCTCCTCCCGCCTTCGTTGGCGGTCCGTTTAGGGCAGAAGTTCTCGGGGATAGACGATTGCCGTAGCGCCCTCGATCTCCATGACATCCACGACCGCGCCCGCCGGGATGACGTGGTCCTCATCGAGCGCACGCGCCGACCACACCTCCCCGGAGAGCTTGATGAGTCCCTGTGACCCGGTAACCTCTTCGAGAACGACTGCCTTCTTCCCGATGAGTGCGTCACTGCCCTCGCGCGTCAGCGGAGATCTGGTCATCTGCCGTCTCGCGATCGGCCGCACAATAAGGAGCCCCGCCGCGCCCGAAACCGCGAAGGCGAGGACCTGCGCCATCAAGGAGCCGCCCAGCCCAGCGATAATCGCAGCGACGAGCGCTGCGGCAGCGAGCAACCCAAAGGCCAAGGTGAGCGTGAAATACTCTGCGACACTCAAGGCCGCAGCCGCTATCAACCACGCGATCCACTGCATGGAAGCGGCCTCCCGTCAAAAACGGTTATCTCGAACGTACCTCGCCGGAACGCCGCCAGAACACGACGGTGCCCGCGAAATCGCGAGTCCGTTGCCGGCATGCATATGGGAAGCCCAAGTCGTGGGCCTCAGGGCAGCCGCGCAAAAGGTGCTGCGTCAGATCCTTGAGGCGGGTTGCAGCTGGTCGATAAGTTGCTCGACCCGGCGCCGGATTTCATTGCGGATAGGCCGGACAACCTCGATGCCTTGGCCGGCGGGGTCATCCAGCACCCAGTCCTCGTAGCGTTTGCCCGGATAGAACGGGCAGGTGTCGCCGCACCCCATGGTGATCACCACATCGGAGCTTTTGACGGCCTCGGTGGTCAGGATTTTGGGCTGCTCGCTGGCTATGTCTATGCCCTCTTCCGCCATGGCTTGCACGGCGACTGGGTTTGTCCGCTCGGCCGGTTCGGATCCGGCGGAGCGGACTTCGACGGCATCACCGGCGAGTTGGCGCAGGAAGCCAGCGGCCATCTGTGACCGGCCGGCGTTGTGGATACAGACGAACAGAACTGACGGCTTGTCTGCCATGAGGTCTTTCTCCTTCAGCTTAGATATTGAGGTCGCGCAGCAGGGTGGTGACGCGGGCTTGAAGTTCGTCGCGGATGTCGCGCACTCGCTCGATCGGTTGGCCGTGCGGGTCGGGCACGGCCCAGTCCAGGTAGCGCTTCCCGGAATAGATCGGGCAGGCGTCGCCGCAACCCATGGTGACGATGACGTCCGCGGCGTGCACCACGTCGTTGGTGAGCGGCTTGGGGTATAACTCGGTCAGGCTGATGCCACGCTCGGCGAGCACTTGCACCGCCACCGGATTGATCTGGTCTGCCGGCCGGGCACCGGCGGAGCGGACGTGGACCCGGCCGGCCGACAGGTGCGTAGTCAGTGCGGCCGCCATCTGGGAGCGGCCGGCGTTCTGGACACAGATAAACAACAGCTCCGGCACCGGCTGGGCGACCTTGCCGACGGCCTGGGCGGCCGCGCTTAGCCGTTCACGCGCGAAGCGGGCGACCAGCGCGGGCAAGTAGTCCGGGAACTTGGCGGTCGGCTCCAAATGGGCCCGGGCGTCGCCGTCGGCTCGAGCGACGGAGGCTCGGGAGCAGATGCCGTCGTAGCGGTAGGTCAGTTCCTCAATGAGGGCCTCGTAATGAGCTGCCGGCCGGTGAGCCGGGGCTGGGGCTTCAGCTGCGCTGGGCGGTGCGGTGATCCGGTTGGTGGTCATGGCGGTCCTGGGCAGCCGGGAGCGGGGTGGACTTGGGATAGAGGATGCGGATTACGGCATAACCAGCGGCGCCGCCGATGACTTGGGCGAGAAGGAAGGGCGGGACCGACGCGGGGGCGATGCCGGCAAAACTGTCGGAGAACATGCGTCCGATGGTGACGGCTGGGTTGGCGAAGCTGGTGGAGCTGGTGAACCAGTAGGCGGCGGTGATGTACGCGCCGACCGCGTAGGCGATACGGTCAGTCCGCCCGGCGCGGGCCGCGCCGAAAATGACGGACAGCAGCCCGGCAGTTGCGATCACCTCGGCCAGCCAGATGCCCCAGCCGCCGCGTCCCTGCACCGACACGGTGACGGCGGGCAGCCCGAACATCACGTTGGCCAACACCACCCCAACCAGGCCGCCGAGCAGCTGACCGGCGATCAAGACCAGGGCCTCCCGGCTGCCGATCACGCCGAGCAGACGCTCGACCAGCGTGACCACCGGGTTGAAGGCCGCCGAAACCGGCTGCAGGGCAAGGATTAGGGCGACCAGCGCCGCACCCGTGGCTAGGCTGTTCTCCAGCAGCTGCAGCCCCGTGTCACTGGGCGACAGGCGGCTGGCGGCGATGCCGGAACCAATAACGGCCATGACCAGCAGGGCAGTGCCCACCAGCTCCGCCAAGACGCGCCGACCAACCGCGGCCGTCACGCCGCGGGCTCGCCGATAAGCTCGGCTAAACCGGCCAGGGCCTCGGGCCGGGCCCGGTAGTAGACCCAGACGCCGCGCTTGGAGCGGTCGAGCAAGCCGACCTCGTGCAGCACTTTCAGGTGGTGACTGATAGTCGGCTGCGACAGATCAAACGCGCCAGTGAGATCACAAACGCACGCCTCGCCGCCCGCGTGAGAGGCCACCAGGGACATGAGCCGCAGTCGCACTGGATCGGCCAGCGCCTTGAGTAGCGGTGCGATCTGCTCGGCCTGGGCCTGGCTGAGCGGCTCGCGCGACAGGGGCGAACAGCAAGCGACAGTCTCAACCGGGCTCAGCGTCAGCAACGAATTAGACACCCATCAATATTGACAGCGATCAATGTGGCTGGCAAGCTGGGAATCATATAGACAGCCGTCTAAGTCTGCTGAGAATGGCGAAAGGAGTAGGCGTGATGAAGGAACGGGATCTGCTGTGCCCGTGCTGCGACGACGCGCAGTGTGATGGCTCCTGCTGCGGCGGTGAGTGCTGCTGATGGCGAAGGGGGATGACTTCGGGCCCCAGGCGCCGGATCTCCGGCTCGGCTGGTGGGATAGTAGTTTGTCGAATTCCCACCAGCCCTGGGCGCCGTAGGCTGCCCCACACCGACCCTTGCCAAGCCGCGCGGTGATGTCTTTCTGTGGCAGTCCTGCCTTGAACGGTCGCTCCTAGCGGCATCTGCGGGCACTAAACCGAGCCGGCAAATCGCCTCGAACAGCAGAAACAAACACGAAGGCTTGGTAAGACCTGCAATTACATATAGCGACACGCTGAAGTGACAAAGGGCGTCGCCCGTTGCTGCCCCATACGATTTGGTCATTAGTGAGTCAGACGGGCGGCCGATAGAGTGGTGTTGATGCTGATTGCACAGCAGCTGAGCGCTGACCAAGCCCTTGTCGTGGCAATCTTGCTCACTGCCCTTCTCGTCTCGGCTCTGAAGCTGTAGCTGCGGTTTCCACCCTCCACCAGTCCGCGGGCCGTAGTCAGTGCGCTGGGAGTGCCTGATCATGCCTTGTCCTCGACCAGCTCGCCTTCCCACGCCTCGCGGCCCTCGTGGACGGCAAACAGGGCGATGATGAATCCGGCCACCGGGTCCAGCCAGCCCGCCCCGGTGAGCGCAAACAGACCCAGACCGAGCAGGGTGGAAATGCTGAGCAGGACACAGATCCGGGTCTCAGCTGCGTCAGCCAAGATCAGTGGGTCACCGCCGAGTTGCTCAGCAACCCGACGCTTCGCCCGGGCTAGCAGGGTCATCACGACGATCGATGTGGCCAGCAGCGCGAAACCGACGATCGAGGTGTCCGGGTTTTCTCCAGCAACCAGGTCGCGGATGCCTTCAAAGGTGATGTAGCCCGCGAGCAAGAAGAACGTCACCGCGACGGCTTTCAGCGTGCGCCGTTCCCGGCGCGGGTCGGCCTCACCGTGGCGCAGTCGGGCTGACAGCCGCAACCCGACAAGGACAGCGGCCGCAGATTCGATCCCGGAATCTAGCCCGAACCCGACCAATGAGACCAGCCCGGCGAGCAGGCCAGCAGTGATCGCCACCGCCCCTTCAACCACGTTGTAGGCGACGGTGAACTGTGCCAGCCGTAGCCCCCGACGGGTCAGTCGTTCGGGGTCAGTGGCGGTACGGGCGCTGGTCACAGATCGATCTCCAGGAGCTGTCGCTGTCCAGGTCGTAACGTGACACAACTGCACCACCTCGCCGGTGACAACCAACATCCCCTTGGCTGCCAGGAGGATGCCGCGGATAGCGGTGCCGTGCGTCCGCCGCAGGCGCCCGGGTCAGGCCCCCGACGGGTGCGGCGGCCGTTTCTGCTGTCATCCTCAACGAGCGATGATATGGACGGTCCGGTGCACTGTCGAACCGCTCATCGAAGTGAGCTTCCCTCCGGCGATACCCGCCACGGGCGACACAGGGCTTCAGCTGCGCGCCTCGCGGTGCCGGCGGACGTGCCATAACCGGTAGGCAACGCCTAGGGCAAACACTCCAAGGCCGCTGATGACCGACGAGACGGGCAGTGTCAGAACCAGGAGGGCGCAGCCGATCGATCCCAGAACCTGCAGCGGCCGAGGAAAACGGCGATGTTCGCGGTCCTGCGTGTACGCGGACACGTTGGCAACGAGGTAGTACACAAGTACACCGAACGACGAGAAGCCGATAGCGCCGCGCAAGTCGATCGTGAGGACCAGCAGACACACCACCCCTGCCAGGGCAACCTCGGCCCGGTGGGGCACATGGAACCGGGGATGAACGGCGGCCAACCATCCTGGCAGGTCCTCTGTGCGGGCCATCGCGAGAATCGTCCGGCCGACCCCCGCGATAAGGGCCAGCAGGGCGCCTAGCGCAGCCGCGGCGGCACCGAAGCGGACAATCGGCTCGGCCCAGGACCACGAGCCCGCCTGCACAGCGTCGGCCAATGGAGAGGTGCTGTTGGCCACACCAGCAGCGCCGAGGACGCCAAGCAAGGTGATAGCAATCGCGACGTAGACGGCCACCGTGAGGGCTAGGGCAAGCTGAATAGCGCGCGGAATTGTTCGCTCGGGAGCCCTAACCTCTTCGCCCATGGTGGCGATCCGGGCATATCCAGCGAAGGCGAAGAACAGCAGGCCGGCCGACTGCAAAACGCCGTACCAGCCGAGCTCAGGGTCACTGCCCGTAGCCAAGCGAGTCAAGTCGAACTGTCCGCCGAACTGCCCGGCCGCCACGACCACCGCAAGGGTGGCTAGGACGACTGTGACGATGACACGAGTCATGCCCACGGTACGGGTAACTCCCCGGTAGTTCACCCCGGCGAGGAACATCACGGCAGCGGTCGCGACCGCCTGCTCCCAATGGGGCCGCACGGCGTACGCTGCGAACGTCAGCGCCATTGCTGCGCAGCTCGCGGTCTTGCCGATCACAAACCCCCACCCGGCCAGAAACCCCCACCAGTCACCAAGTCGTTCACGGCCGTAGATGTAGGTGCCGCCGGATGTGGGGTATTGCGCTGCCAGCTGTGCGGAGGCAGTGGCATTGCAGTAGGCGACCAGGGCGGCGATGCCGAGACCGATCAACAACCGGGCTCCGGCCGACAGCGCCGCAGGGCTGAACGCACCGAAAACCCCGGCTCCGATCATCGAGCCAAGACCGATCATGACCGCGTCTGTCGTGCCCAGCCTTCGAGCCAGACCTGGACCCCGTGACTGGTCCACGACGTCTCCCTAGTGCAAAGCGCGGGCGAAAGGAACCCGCTGCAAACTACCCGGCGATTGTCACTTTCTCACGGTCGATCAACGGCTTCCGCTTCGATCAGCGTTGGGTGGTGACGTTCCATAGGGGGCATCTGGCACTCTGCCCACTCGTCCCCTTTAAGACAGCGAAGACGTCACTCGCCTAAAGCGTCAGCTGCTTGCGGTGGTGGTCGAAATGTTGTGTGCCGTGGTGGTACACATCGAAAACCCCCTCATTGCGTCTTCAAAATAGGGATCCCACTTCGTTGGGAAGTGCATCACCAGCGCAAGATTCTGCTCGGTTTCCCCGGCGAGCCGATGCTGGAGGGTATCGATCGTCCGATCCATGACCGCGGTCATGGCAGCCTTCGGCAGCACCTCGCCACCGCCCCAGGAGCCGAGGTAGTTGATCACGTGGAAGGGGCGCTGACCCGGCGTTCAAGGTGGCGGCGAAGCGACGGCTCCAGCTTGGTGGCCAGCGACCGAACATGCGGACCAGGGGCAGTAAGGTGCGCACGATAGCGTGTGGCCCATAGCTTCGTATCCTCCCGCTGGGAATTTCGACGATCCGCTCGAGGTCTGGGTCATGCAGTCGTGGTGAAGGGCTTGGTGGCGCGAATGATGGCGGCGTGCATCTGGTCGGCCGCCTGGCGCGTGAAGCGAACTGACGTGTTCGTGAAGCCAGCGACCGTCAGCCCATCCAAATACTCCTGCCGCGAGAGAGCGCCGGCAATGCAGCCGACATATTCGCCGCGGTCAGCTCGCTGCTCTGGGCTGAGGTGGTCTTCGGCCACGACATCGCTGATACCGATGCGCCCGCCCGGCTTGAGGACCCGAAACATCTCGCTCAGCACCTTGGGCTTGTCGGTCGATAAGTTGATCACACAGTTGGAGATCACGACGTCCACCGACTCGTCAGGCAGCGGCACAGCCTCAATGGTGCCCTTAAGAAACGCAACGTTGCTGGTGCCGGCTTGGGTGGCGTTCGCGCGCGCTAACTCAAGCATTTCGTCGGTCATATCGACGCCGTAGGCGAAGCCAGTCTTACCGACCCGCCGAGCCGACAGCAGCATGTCAATACCGCCACCAGAGCCAAGGTCGAGCACCGTCTCACCCTCCCGCAGCTCAGCCACCGCCAGCGGATTCCCACACCCCAAACTGGCCGCCACTGCCGCAACGGGAAGGATGTCCCGGTCCACAGCCGAGTAAAGGGTCGACCCGAAGGTCTCGTCGGTCTCCAACACGGTCGGTCCGCAACAGCCAGCCGAGTCACCGGTCTCGGCCGACGCGCTGCTACCGGTGCAGCACGAGTCCTCAGCGTCGCAGCAAGTGGCTTGCCCCTGCCCGGCGGTGACGCGAAGCGCGGCGGCGGCATACCGCTCCCGCACCTGCTCTCGAAGCGCTTCCGACGAGATTGCCACGACTACCTCACCTCTCCGCAACATTCATAGACGTCTGTCGATGCGATAGTTTAGCGCCGGTACATCGAAGTTTGTCAATGTGTGCCACTATTGCTGTATGCCGACGACCGATGGGGAGGTACCCGAGCGGATTGAGCTTCCGCTCCTCGGCGAGTGCTGCCCGCCCGTCGTCCAGCAGATAATCCGAATCCCCGAAGCCGAGACATTGGCGGCCCGGTTTAAAGCACTGGCCGATCCCACCCGGCTCCGACTCATCTCGCTGGTCGCCGCCCAGCACAACGCCGAGGCCTGCGTCTGTGAACTGACCGATCCCGTCGGGCTTTCCCAGCCGACCGTCTCCCACCACTTGAAGATCTTGGTCGACGCAGGCATCTTCTGCCGGGAACAGCGCGGCAAATGGGCCTATTACCGCCTGGTGCCTGAAACCTTGGCCGATCTCGCTCGTCTGATCATTCCGGGCGTTAACTGAGCAGCTCGCGGCTGCAAGCGCATCTACAGTGAGGGGCGTGAGCGCGGTGGAGGAACTGCGCGCCTCAACGAGCCGGTCTTACACAGGCTTGGTGCTCGCCGTGACCGCTGCAGTGGGGGTGGCGGTGGCGGTAGGCATTCTCGCCGCCACGCAACAGCTTGAGCAAGCCCAGCCGTTCGCTACTGAGGGGCTGGTGCGGTACGGGCTGCCGGCCTTCCGGGTGCTGCACGACCTTGCGGCAGCTCTCACGATTGGCCTGTTCGTGCTTGCCGTTTGGCTGGTGACGCCGGAGCCAAACAGCTCACCTGACGGGCTAAGCGGGACACGGCAGTGGCTGATGCATGCCGGCTTCGTCGCATCAATGACCTGGGCTGGCTCGTCGGCTGCCGTGCTGATCTTGACCGCGTCCGATGTCTCAGGGATCCCGGTTGGCGGGCAGGATTTCGCGGCGGCGGTCATCTCCTTCGTGTCGCAAACCGACCTTGGCCACCAGCTTGCCTACAGCCTGCTGTTGATCATCATCGCGGCCTCGGTTGCGGTTTTTGCCACACGGGTGGCCGTCGCCGCCTGGGCGGTCGTGCTGGCGATCCTCGCGGTGTTGCCGCTCGCATTCGGCGGCCATGCCGCGGGCTTAGAACACCATCTCAATGCGACAGACAGTCTGGCCATACACCTGGTTGCGGTTTGTATCTGGGTTGGGGGACTGGCTGCGCTGGTCTTGGCAGCCCAGCGCCTCGGAGTGCAACTGCCCGCGGTCGCAAGTCGTTACTCCACTTTGGCGGGCGGCTGCTTTGTCGCTGTTGCGGCGACCGGGCTCATTAACACGTGGCTGCGGTTGGGCTCGCTCAGCCAACTATCCAGCACCTACGGGGTGCTGGCCATTGCCAAGGCGGCGGCGCTGATCGCGCTCGGGTTCGTCGGTTGGGCGCACCGGCGGGTAACGCTCCGGCGGATCCGACAGAATCGCGGGTGGTTTGTTCGATTGGCCGTCATGGAACTGTTCGTGATGGGCGCGACGATCGGTCTGGCCGTGGCCCTGTCCCGGTCGGCCCCGCCCTCCGGAGCGGCGGTCGACCACGTCGCGGAGGTGCTCGGGTTTCCGACGCCGGAACCACTCACCGCCGGCCGCTATTTCACCGCCTTCTATCCCGACCTTCTGTGGCTGCTCGTGTCACTTGGGCTGGCGGCGGCGTATGCCGCCGGCGCGGTGCGGCTCCGGCGGCGCGGTGACGCCTGGTCGTGGCTACGTACGACGGCCTGGCTGGCGGGCTGCGGCCTGCTCATCTTCGTGACCAGCGGCGGTCCGGGCGTTTACGGTCGGCTACAGTTCAGCACGCACATGCTCCAGCACATGAGCTTGATGATCATGGTGCCGTTCTTTCTCGTGCTGGGCGCCCCGGTCACCCTCGCATTGCGGGCTCTGCCACGACGTACCGATGGCAGTTTCGGTCTCCGAGAGGTGGTCCTCAAGCTCGTCCACTCCAGTGTCCTGCGGGTGTTGGGTCATCCGGTGGTGTCAGCTGCTCTGCTGATCGTCAGCTTGGTGGCGTTTTACTACACGTGGCTGTTTCCGCTGGCGATGATCACCCATCTCGGCCACATCCTGATGACTGCGCACTTCGTGCTGGTTGGCTACCTCTTCATCTGGTCGCTGATCGGCGTAGACCCTGGTCCGGCTCGTCCAAGCTATCCGCTGCGGCTGCTCGTGCTGCTCGTGACCTTGTCGTTCCATGCCTTCTTCGGCGTCTCGCTGATGGAGTCCGGAACGGTTCTGGCGCCACAATGGTGGGCCGCCCTCGGCCGTACGAACCAAGCCGCGCTGCTAGCAGACCAGCAAACCGGTGGCGCCATTGCCTGGGCCACCGGCGACCTACCCTCCTTATTGCTTGGGCTGGCACTGCTCATTGGATGGATCCGCAGCGACACGGCCGAGGCCAGACGCCGCGACCGGCAGGCCGATCGCGACTCCGATGCCGAACTCCGCCGCTATAACGAGCAGTTGGCGGCGATGGCCCGACGAGATGAACACTTAGGATCCGGCGGGTGACCCGTCGGCGGAAGGTCACGTCCGCGGAAGTGGTGTTCGATCTGGTCTCCGCGTGATCTTGGTTCGGACTCTATGCGGTGATGGCGGTGGTGGTCACCTCCGTTGAGGTCTCGTTTGTGATCTTGGTGAAGCGGCTTTTGCTGAGGACGTCCAGGCCGATGTAGCGGCGCATTTCGGTCCATTCGTCGTGTTGCTCGGCGAGCACGGCGCCGACCAGGCGGATTAGAGCGGTCCGGTCGGGAAAGATGCCGACTACGTCGGTGCGGCGGCGGATCTCGCGCTTCAGCCGCTCTTGGGGGTTGTTGGACCAGATCTGCCGCCAGATCGCCTTGGGGAAGCTGGTGAACGCCAAAATGTCAGTCCGGGCGGCATCCAGATGCTTGGCGACGGCGGGCAGCTTGTCGACCAGCGCATCGAGGATCCGGTCGAACTGGGCGTGCACGGCGTCGGCGTCGGGTTGGTCGTAGACGCTGTGCAGCAACGCTTTCACCCAGCCCCAGGCGTTCTTCGGGGTGGCCGCCATCAGGTTCGCCGCGTAATGGGTGCGGCATCGCTGCCAGGATGCGCC
>Ga0126312_10001919_pt1 | contig 13780 bp, 11 predicted proteins | sample Plot104A_FD_92537 | JGI IMG/M metagenome (GOLD analysis project Ga0126312, IMG submission 92537) | Serpentine soil microbial communities from UC McLaughlin Reserve, CA, USA - Plot104A | ecosystem: Environmental > Terrestrial > Soil > Grasslands | place: USA: UC McLaughlin Reserve, Lake County...
CCTCAAGGACCGCTACGGCCCCGACAATCTGTTCAGGATGAACGTCAACATCCCCCCGAGCCGAGGGAGCTGAGCTTGGAGGTCGAGGACGCCGTCGCCGGCCTGTACCGGCTGCCGCTGGCCGAGTTCGTGGCCGGCCGGGACCGGCTGGCCCGCCAGCTCCGGGCGGCCGGTGACCGCGAGGCTGCCCGCCAGGTGGCGGCCCTGCGCCGGCCCTCGGTCAGTGCCTGGGCGGCCAACCAGCTCGCCCAGGCCGCACCCCATGCCATGGCGGAGCTGCTGGAGGTCGGCGCCGCCCTGGCCCAGGCCCAGCAGGACGCCCTGGCCGGCCGGCCGGGGGCGGCCCGGCGGCTGCGGAGCACCTCGGCCCAGCTGCGGGCGGCGATCAGCCGGCTGAGCCAGCGAGCCGAGACCCTGCTCCTGCGGGCCGGGCATGCGGCCAGCGACGCCACCCTGGGCCGGCTGGCGGCCACCTTGCAGGCCGCCGCCACCGGCGACCAGCCCACCCGGACCGCCCTGGCCGAGGGGCGGCTGGCCGGGGACCTGGACCCGGCCGGCTTCGGCCTCCCCGTGGAGGCCGCCCCGGCGGACGCCGCCCCGCCACCCGCGGCGCCGGGGGCCGGGCGCGCCGGGGCCCGGCGGGACCAGGCCCGCCTGGCCGCCCAGCGGGCCCTGGAGCGCACCGGGCAGGCGGCCGAGCAGGCCCGGGCGGCCCTTGAGCAGGCCAAGGCCATGGCCGCCGGTCAGCGGCAGGCCGCCCTGGCGGCGCGCCAACGGGCCGAGGAGCTCGCCGACGCCGCCCAGGACCTGGCCGAGCAGGCCGCGGCCGCCGCCGCCACCGCCGAGCAGGCCCGCCAGCGGGCCGAGGCGGCCGAGCGGGACGCCGAGGCCCTGGCCGACCGGGCCCGGCTGGCCCAGGACGCCGCCACGGCCGCCGAGGACGTTCACGCCGCCGCCACCGCCGCCCTCGAGGAGCTGCAGGACCAGTTGCCGGACAGGACCTGAGACCACCCCGTGCGGCTGCCGGCCGTGGCCGCCCGGGACGGCGCCCTGGCCAACACCGCCGACGGCCGGCTGACCAGGGCGCGTTTGCGCGTTTGGGATTTCGGGGACAAGAGCCGCGGTTGGGGCGGGGGTGACGAGGAGGGTGGTCATGAGGCCTCGGAGGCGGACGACGGCGCTGGTGGCGACGGTGGTGGCGATCAGTCTGATGGTCGCCGGCGGGGTGATGGCGGCGACACAGTCCCGCGACGAGGCGGCGTTGCAGCCGGTGCGGCAGGAGGCCGACCGGGGGGTCGAGGGGCGGGTCGAGCGGCTGCTGGCCCAGATGACCGTCGAGGAGAAGCTGCAGCAGGTGCAGCTGCTGTCAGACGGGCAGATCACCGACGAGGACGCCCGCCGGGGCGTCGGCGGGGTGTTCAGCCTGGTGGACCCGGTGAGGATCCGGCACTTCCAGGAGATCGCGGTCAAGGAGTCGCGGCTCCACATCCCGATCCTGTTCGCCTACGACACGATCCACGGCTTCCGCACCGTCTTCCCGATCCCGTTGGGGGCGGCGAGCAGCTTCGACCCGAGGGTGGCGGCCGACGACCACCGGATCGGCGCACGGGAGTCGGCCGCGGTCGGGCTCAAGCAGATCTACAGCCCGATGGTCGACGTGTCGCACGAGCCCCGCTGGGGACGGATCGCCGAGGCCGGTGGGGAGGACCCGTACCTGAACTCGGTGTTCGCGGCCGCGCGGGTCAAGGCCGCCCAGGGCAGCGACTACAGCCGGCCCGACAAGGTGGTGACCAGCGTCAAGCACTACGCCGCCTACGGCCAGCCTGAGGGCGGCCGCGACTACAACACCACCGACATGTCCACCCAGCGGCTGCGCAACCTCTACCTGCCGCCCTTCAAGGCGGCGGTCGACGCCGGGGCGGACACGGCGATGTGCTCGTTCAACGCCATCAACGGCGTGCCCGGATGCGGCAATCGTGAGCTGGAGACGGACATCCTCAAGGGGGAGTGGGGCTTCGACGGGTTCATCGAGAGCGACTACACGGCCGTGGCCGAGCTGCGGGCCTGCCCGCCGCGCACGCCCGACGAGGGGCCGTGCGGGCACGGCGTGGCCGCCGACGGGCCCGACGCGGCCGCGCTGGCGCTCAATTCCGGCACCGACTCGGAGATGGTGAGCACCTTCATCCGCGACTACGGCCGGCAGCTGCTGGCCGACGGCCGCATCAGCATGGCCCGCCTCGACGACGCGGTCCGCCGGATCCTGCGGGTCAAGTTCCGGGCCGGCCTGTTCGAGCGCCCCTACGTCGACCCGGCCAAGGCGGAGGCGGCCCAGCTGCTGCCCGACGCCGTGGCCGCCGCCCGCAGGGCCGCCGGCCGCTCGATGGTGCTGCTCAAGAACGAGGGCGGCATCCTGCCGCTCGATCCCACCAAATCGACCGCGGTCATCGGTCCCCTGGCCCGCAACCAGCACGACATGCTGGGGCCGTGGTGGGGCCAGGGTCGCGACGAGGACGCGGTCACCGTCTACGACGGCATCAAGGCCCAGGACCCGGACACCACCTACGCCCAGGGCTGTGCGATCGCCGACAAGGAGCCGCCCAACAACACCCCCGCCGACGAGTGCGGCTCCGACGCCGGCTTCGACGAGGCGGTGGCCGTGGCCGAGGCGGCCGACCAGGTCGTGCTCGCCCTCGGCGAGTCCCGCGGTCAGAGCGGCGAGGCCGCCTCCCGTAGCGAGATCGACCTCCCCGGCCGGCAGGAGGAGCTGATCGAGCGGATCAAGGCCACCGGCAAGCCGTTCGTGGTCGTGCTCTTCAACGGCCGGCCGCTGACCCTGGAGGGGGTCGAGGGGCCGTCGCCGGCGATCCTGGAGGCGTGGTTCCCCGGGGTCCAGGCCGGCAACGCCGTCGCCGACGTGCTGTTCGGCAAGGTCAACCCGGGCGGCAAGCTCCCGGTGAGCTTCCCCCGCCGGGTCGGTCAGGTCCCGATCTACTACAACCACGAGCCCACCGGGCGACCGTGCGACCCCGGGTCCAAGTACAACTCGCGCTACCGCGACATCCCGAGCTGCGATCCCCAGTACGCCTTCGGCTACGGCCTCAGCTACACCAGCTTCGACATCTCCAACCTCCGGCTCAGCTCGTCGCGGGTGTCCCGCGACGGGCGGGTCACCGCCTCGGTCGACGTGGCCAACACCGGCGACCGCGAGGGCGACGAGGTGGTGCAGCTTTACCTCCACGACCCGGTGGCCAGCATCTCCCAGCCGGTCCGCCGCCTGCGCGGGTTCGAGCGGGTGACCCTGGCCAAGGGGCAGAAAAGGACCGTCAGCTTCACCCTCGACCGCAGCGACTTCGGCTTCTACGACAACCGGGGCAAGTTCGTGGTCGAGCCAGGCCGGATCGACGTCTACGCCGGGAACAGCTCCACGGCCACCCTGATGCGGTCGTTCACGGTGCGCTGACCACCTGGCCGGCCGCTGGTCGTGGGATGCTAGGGCCATGCTGCTCGACCTCACGCCCGACGAGCTGCTGGCCACGACGCGCAGCGTCCGCCGGCGGCTCGACCTGAACCGCCCGGTGGAGCGGGAGGTGCTGGAGGAGTGCCTGCGCCTGGCCCAGCAGGCGCCGACGGCCAGCTACGCCCAGAACTGGCACTTCGTGGTCGTGACCGACCCGGAGCGGCGGGCCGCCCTGGGGGAGCTGTGGCGCAACGTGGCCGGCCCGTATCTCGAGCGGCGGGCCGCCGCGGCCGCGGCCGACGAGCGCGTGGCCCGCATCTCCGAGGCCGTCCGATACCTGGCCGATCACATCCACGAGGTGCCGGTGCACGTGGTCCCGTGCGTGGAGGGCCGGACCGACCATGCCCCGGTGGTCACGCAGGCCTCGCGCTGGGGGTCGATCATCCCCGCCGCCTGGAGCTTCATGCTGGCCGCCCGGGCACGTGGGCTCGGCACCGTCTGGACCACCTTCCACCTGCGCCACGAGCGCGAGGCGGCCGGGATCCTGGGGATCCCGTTCGACACGATCATGCAGGTGGCGTTGATCCCGGTCGCCCACACCGTCGGCACCGACTTCCGGCCCGCCGCCCGCGCGCCCCTGGACACGATGGTCCACTGGGACCGGTGGTAGGGCCCGCCCCATGCACGCACCTGGCATGGTGGGCACCGTGGTTCGGGCGCCATGCACCGACCTGCTCGGTGACCATCGTGGTTCGGACGCCGTGGGCCAACCCCAGCCCCGGACCCGGACCCGGACCCGGACTGGGAGCCTGCCCGCGGGCGGCCTCCGCCCGGGCGCGGCTTCCAGGGCGGCGTCGACAGCCACGACCTGATCCAGCTCGCCCGGTTGCTGCTGCGAGCGCCTATCGGAGTGGCGCACCCCCGAGCCAGGCTCGCCGGCCAGCTGGAGGTCGGCCTTCTCTCGGCCGGTCAGGCGGCCGGGGCCGAGTGTCGTCGGCGAGGTCTTCGATGGGGTGGGGTGGCGGTCAGCCGCCCGTCGGGCTGGTGTTGGAGTTGCCGGCCGCCCTCATGGACGGCCCGGTGGTGGGCCCGGCACACCAAGGCCAGGTTGTCCAGGTCGGTGGGGCCGCCATCCAGCCAGTGGACTAGATGGTGGGCCTCACACCAGGCCAGCGGACGGTCGCAGCCGGGGAAGCCACCGCCGCCGTCGCGCACGGCCAGGGCGGTCCGTTGGGCGGGGGAGACGACCCGGGTGGTGCGGCCGACGTCCAGGGGCTGGCTGGGGGCTCCACCCAGGACCGGGGGCAGCAACCTCGCCGCGGTCCGCAGCTGGGCCGCCAAGCTCCCGTCGCCGCCAGGGTGATGGTGGTCCCGGTAGCCAGCGGGGTCGTCGTCGCCGGGCGTGTGGCCGCCGGGGTCATGGTGGCCAGCGCCGCCAGGATGGTCGCGGCCATGGTGGTCGCCGGGCTCGTCGTGGCGGTGGTGCCCGTTGGGGTGGTCGGCGTCGTGGTGGCCGGTGGGGTGCTGGTTGGCGTGGTGGTTGGTGGCCTGGCGGGTGACCAGGACCCGGGTCAGCGCCCCATCGCAGGCCAGCCGCTGACAGGTCTCGGCCGACAGCGGCCCCAGCTCGGTGTCGCCGCCCAGGCTGGCAGCTCGGCCTTGGAGGCTGTCCAGCTCGACCAGCACCGTCAGCTGCGGGCGGACCCCACCGGTCTGGGGCAGCCGCCCGCCCTCCAGCTGGCGGCGGGCCAGCTCGGCCAGGGCGTCAGCCCGGCGTTGGCCGCCGCTGCGCTCATCGGCGGCATTGGCCGGGCGGGCCAGCGGCTCCAGGGCGGCCAGCAGGCTCTGGCCGGCCTCGGGTTCCAACCGCCCGTCCAGGGCGACCATGCCCTCCAAGGTCGCGCTCAGCCACAACCCGCGCCGCCCATGGCGGCGTTCGGCCTGGCTGGCGCTGGTGTCGGGATCGATCACCTCCTGTAGGTGGGCCAGCACCTGGCGCAGCCGGGGCGGGTCCAGCCGCCGGGCCGCCTCCAGGAGCACCGGTTCGGCCTCGGCGGTGAGCTGGTGCGGGAGCTGGTGGGTGCCGGCGGCCAGGACGCTGGCGTGGGCTGGCGAGAGTTCCCCGTCGGTCAGGGCGGTGGCGGTTTGGGTGAGGGGGCCGCGGAACAAGGCCCGGGCGGTGCGGACACCACCGCGGGCGGCGCCGGCGTCCATGGGCAGCCGGGCCCGCAGCCAGCTGGCGGTGGAACCGGCCTGGAGGTCGTGGTCGGCGCCGGCGGCGCTGCGGGCGTCGACGGCGGCCAGCTCCCAGAGCCAGTGTCCTTCCAGGCGGTCCAGCAGCCGCCGCAGCCCCAGGACCCGTTCGGCCCGGTCGTGGTCGGTGAGGCCGGTCAGCTCCTCGACCGCTGCCGCCAGGGCCGCCAGCCCCTCGGGCTGCCCGGTCGAATGTGTGTTCGAGTCACCCTGTCAAGCCCCCACCCGAACACAAGCACCAACACCAAATCTGGGGACAACTATTTCTGGCCTTCGGGCCGGCAACCGCTTCCCACCAGGGCCTGCCCTCGGCGCCGGGTCGTCATGGCCTGCCCGTTGGATTGAGCCGACGCTCGTGCCAGGTGCGTGCATGGAGCCGCCCTGGCCAGTACCAAGCGGCGCAAAACCTGGGGCCCGATGGGCCGGGCCACCGTGGCGGGTGCGCGCATTGGCCCAATGCGCCAGCAGCCAAGCCAAGTGCATGCCTGGGCCCGAGGGCCGGGCCATCGTGCCAGGTGGGTGCATGGCGCCCGAGGGCCGGGCCACCCTGCCAGGTGGGTGCATGAGGCCCGAACCACCGCCGTCACCGCGCCACATGCATGAACCTCAAGCCCTGGCCAGCAACCGGTTCATCCTGCCGGGGTGAGGCGCGCTCACCCTGCGTGGCGTCAGAGTGGGTCCGACCTGATGTCCGGCGCACTGGCTGGAGGTGAACGCGAGGATGGCCGGCCTCCTCGTCCGCTACCGGCGGGACTGGCTGCGCTGGGACCTGCTGGCCGGGCTCACAACCGCGGCCGTGGTGGTCCCCCAGGCGGTGGCGTACGCGTCGCTGGCCGGGCTGCCGGTCGAGGTCGGCCTGTACGTGGCCATCGTGCCCATGGTCGCCTACGCGCTGGTCGGCAGCTCGCGGCCGCTCAGCGTGAGCTCGACCTCCACCATCTCCATCCTGACCGCGGGGGCGCTGGTCGAGGCCGGCGCCGACGGCGACCCCGGGCGGGCGGTGGCCACCGCGTCGCTGCTGGCCCTGCTGGTCGGCGGCTTCCTGGCCGCCGCCGGCCTGCTGCGTCTAGGGTTCCTGGCCGACTTCATCTCCTCCCCGGTGCTGGCCGGCTTCAAGGCCGGCATGGGGCTGTACATCGCCGCCAGCCAGCTCGGCAAGGTGCTGGGCGTCCCGGTCGAGGGCGACAGCTTCTTCGCCAAGGTGTGGTCGGCGCTGGGCCAGCTGGGCGACGCCAACCCGGCCACGGTCGCCCTCGCCCTCGGGGGGCTGGCCGCCCTGCTGGCCCTGCACCGCTGGGCCCCGAACGTGCCCGGTCCGCTGGTCGTGGTGGTCCTCGGGATCGCCCTGGTGGCCTCGACCGACCTGGAGGGCCGCGGGGTCGCGCTGGTCGGGCCGGTGAACGGCGGCCTCCCCACCTTCGCCCTGCCCGACCTCGACGGCGTGGGCCGCCTGCTGCCGGCCGCGGCCGGGATCGCGCTGATGTCGTTCATCGAGTCCATCTCGGCCGCCCGCGCCTTCGCGGCCAGGACCGACCCGCCGGTCGACGCCGACCGGGAGCTGCTCGCCCTCGGGGCGGCCAACCTGGCCGGGGGGCTGTTCCAGGCTTACCCGGCCGGCGGGGGCACCTCCCAGACGGCGGTCAACGACGGGGCCGGGGCCAGGACCCAGGTCGCCGAGCTGGTCACGGCCGCGATGGCCGTCCTCACCCTGACCCTGCTGGCCTCCCTGCTGGCCGACCTGGCCCAGCCGATCCTGGGGGCGATCGTCCTGGTCGCCGCGATCGGGCTGGTCAACCTGGCCCCGCTGCGGCGCATCCGCTCGGTCCGGCAGCGGGACTTCTGGCTCGGGCTGGTGGCCCTGGGCGGGGTGCTGACCTTCGGGGTGCTGCGCGGGGTGCTGGTGGCCGTGCTCATCTCGCTGCTGGTCCTGCTCCACGAGCTCGACCACCCCCACATCGTCGCCGGCCAGTCGGCCCCCGGCCTGCTGGTCGTCCGGCCCGAGGGGCGCCTGTTCTTCGCCAACGCCCGCCGTGTGGTCGACCAGATCGGCGCCATCGTCGTCGACCAGCAACCCCCGCCGCGGGTGGTGCTGCTGGACCTGACCGTCGTCCCCGACCTGGAGATCACCGCCCTGGACCGGCTGGCCGACCTGGCCGAGGACCTCCATGGCCAGGGCATGATCCTGTGGGTCGCGGCCCCCAGCCAACGGCCCCTGGAGATGCTCCGCCGGGCCGCCGAGCTGCTCGGCCGCACCGACCTCCAGTCCGACACCGGCCGCCTCGGCGTCCGCCTGTTCCCGACCATCGACGAGGCCATCAGCGCCCACCGGGACCGGCCGCAGCCGGACCGCCCCCCGGCCTGACCGCACGCCCCCGAGCGGCTCAGGGGTCGGGAGCGTCGATCCAGGCCTGCAGCTCCCGGGCGAAGTCGTCGTTCTGGGTGGCCCGGATCTCGCGGACGAACGACTTGGCGCAGTGGTCCCAGCAGGTCTTGGCCGACTCGTCGAACAGGTCCCTGACCAGCTCGTCGCCCAGCAGCCGCCGAGCCCGCAGGGTGGCGATGAAGTTGAGCTGGTTGATGTAGTTGCGCAGCTGGAACCTGATCTCGGGGTCGTCGAGCCGGTCGCCGATGGTGCCGTGCCTGATGAGGCGGCGGACCCGGCTGGCATCCTCCGACTGGTGGGCGTTGAACAGCGAGATGACGGCGCTCAGCTCCCACGCCTTCCTGGCCTCCCTGGCCTGGCGGCCGGCCAGGACCGAGCGCCAGAAGGCGACGCCGGCCGCGGCCGCCGCGATCACCGCCGAGACGATGGCCAGGCCGGTGGAGTCGAGGGCGCCCACGTTCAGGGTTCGGCGAGCTCGAGCTCGAGCGGGGCCAGGAGGCGGCCCAGGACCTGGCGCCGGTCGTCGCGTTGCAGCAGCCAGGTGGAGCCCTTGGGCCAGTCCAGCGGGTCTGTCACCGTCAACCCGTCCGCGGCCAGCCCCTCCAGGAGGGCCCCGATGGCCTCGCCGTGGGTGCACAGCACCGCGTTGCCCAGGGCCAGGTCCCAGAACACGCCGAGCACCTCGGCCGGGCCGGCCCCCACGCCGAGGGCGGCCAGCGGCTCGATCTCGAGGAAGCGGTCGGCGGCCAGCGGCTGCACGGTCTGGACACAGCGCAGGCTGGGGCTGCACAGGATCCGCTGGATCGGGTAGTCCTCCAGGCGGACCACCAGCCCCTCGGCCTGGCGGCGGCCGGCCGCCGACAGCGGCCGCAGCAGGTCGGGCCCCTTCCAGCCCCGCTGGTCGCCGGCGTCGGCGTGCCGGACCACCAGGAGCATCGCAGCACACCTTCTCTCTCGAACGCCGCCGACCCTGACCATCCCACCTACTGCGACCTGGGGCATCACCCATCTGGGATGAGATTCACCGGTCCCGGGGCAGGCTTCGGCGTAGCATCCGGGGATGGCCTGGACGACCGCCGACATCCCCGACCAGTCGGGCCGGGTGGCCGTGGTCACCGGGGCCAACGGCGGGCTCGGGCTCGAGGTGGCCAGGGAGCTGGCCCGCCGCGGCGCCCGGGTCGTGATGGCGGCCCGCGACCAGGCCAAGGCGGAGGCGGCCCAGGCGTCGATCCGCGCCCAGGTCCCCGACGCCCGGCTGGAGCTGCGGCCGCTCGACCTGGCCTCGCTGGACTCGGTGGGCGAGGCCGCGGCGGCCATCCTGGCCGACCATCCCCGGATCGACCTGCTGGTCAACAACGCCGGGGTGATGGCCATCGCCGAGCGGCGGACCGGCGACGGGTTCGAGATGCAGCTGGCCGTGAACCATCTCGGCCACTTCGCACTCACCGCCCGGCTGGTCGAGGCCCTGCTGCGCAGCGGCGACGCCCGGGTGGTGTCGGTCACCAGCACCGGCCGCCACGCCGGCCGCCCCCTGGACCCGGCCAACCCCCATCTCGTCGGCAGCTACGAGCCCTGGCGGGCCTACGGGCAGGCCAAGCTGGCCAACGTCCAGTTCGCGCTCGAGCTGGAGCGGCGCTTCCGCGCGGCCGGGGTGCCGGCCCGCAGCATCGTCGTGCACCCGGGGTTCGCCAACACCGACCTGCAGGCGCGCAGCGTGCGCGACACCGGCGGCGGCCGCAGCCAGCGGTTCTTCCACGCCGCGGTGCGCCGGTTCGGGATGACGCCAGCCCAGGGGGCCCTGCCGCTGCTGCGGGCGGCCACCGACCCGGGCGCCGTCGGCGGCGCCCTCTACACGCCGCGCTGGGTGAACTGGGGGCCGCCGGTGCGCCGGCCGCTGTTCCGCCGCGCCCGGGACCGGGAGGCCATGGCCACCCTGTGGGCGGTGTCGGAGCGCGAGACCGGGATCGCCTTCGAGGTCAAGGCGCCGGCCTGAGCCTGGTCAGGAGGCGCCGGGCCCGGTGGTGTCGACCGGCTCGACCGGGTTGGTGAGCGTGCCCAGGCCGGTGATGGTGATGGCCACCCGGTCGCCGGGGCGCAGGCTGAGCTCGGGGGGCGGGACGATCGAGGTGCCGGTGAGGAGCACCGCGCCGACGGGCAGGTCCTGGCCGCGCCAGAGCCAGTCGACCAGCTCGGGCGGGCTGCGTTTCATGTCCGCGACCGAGCAGCGGTCGCGGAACAGCTCGGCGCCGTCCCGCTCGATGACCAGCTCGATCTCCATGGCCTCGGGCTCGGGCGCCTCGTCCACCGGGACCAGGCAGGGGCCGAGGGCGCAGCTGCCCCGGTACAGCTTGGCCTGGGGGAGGTACAGGGGGTTCTCGCCCTCGATGGAGCGGGACGACACGTCGTCGCCGATGCTGTAGGCGACGATCCGGCCCCGCCGGTCGGCCACCACGGCCAGCTCCGGCTCGGGCACGTCCCAGTCCGAGTCGGCCCGCACCCCGATCGGCTGGCCCGGACCCCTGGCCGAGCCCGGCAGGGCCTTGAGGAACAGCTCGGGGCGGTCGGCCAGGTAGACCTTGTCGTAGGCGTCCAGGCCTCTGGACTCCTCCAGGCGGGCGTCGCGGCTGCGCAGGAAGGTCACCCCGGCCGCCCAGACCGGCTGGGCGCCGGCCGGGGCCAGCACCGGGGCGTCGTCGGGGACCGGGTCGCCGGCCGGGCCCTCCAGCAGCGCCGCCAGGGCCCCGGGGTCGCCGCCGAGCACGCCGTCGATGCTCGCTCCCGCCTCCAGCAGCTCGGCCGGGCCGTCTGTGGCCGGGCCCCGGGCCAGGCGGGGCCGCCCGTCGACCAGCAGCCGCCACAGCGCCACCGCTCAGCCCCGCGCCCGATTCACCGGGGCACCCCTCTGGGGCTCCCCGGACCCCTCCGGGAGGACGGTGATGGTGCGGGTCGAGGTGTAAAAGTCCCTGGCCGCCTTGCCCTGCTCGCGGGGGCCGAAGCTGGAGTCCTTCTCGCCCCCGAACGGGGCCAGGTACTCGACCCCGGAGGTGGGGGCGTTGACCCGAATCATGCCGGTGTCCAGCCGGGCGGCCAGGTGCAGGGCCCGGTCCAGGTCGCCGGTGAACACCGAGCCGACCAGGCCGTAGCGGACCCCGTTGGCCACCCGGACGGCCTCGTCCTCGTCGGCCACGGCCAGGACGACCGCGATCGGGCCGAACACCTCCTCCTGGGCCAGGCGGGCGTCGGGGGCCAGGCGGTCGACCAGGGTCGGGGTCACGAACCAGCCGGCGCCGTCCCCGGCCGTGCCGCCGGTGAGCAGGCGTCCGCCGGCGGCCGCGGCCTCCTCGGCCGCCGCCACCACCCTGGCCCGGGCCGGCTCGGTGATCACCGGCCCGATCACCGTGGCCGCCTCGGCCGGGTCGCCGACGGCCAGGTCGCCGACGGCGGCGATCAGGGCCTCGGTGAACCGGGCCGGGTCGCCGACCACGATGGCCCGGCTGGTGGCGGTGCATTTCTGGCCGGCGTAGCCCATGGCCGCCCCGGCCACCACCCCGGCGGCCCGCTGCGGGTCGGCGTCGGGCAGGACGATGGAGGCGTTCAGGCCGCCCATCTCGGCTTGGCTGGGGATGCCCCGCTCGGTGGCGGCCACCGCGACCCGGCGGCCGACCGCCACCGAGCCGGTGAACGAGACGCAGTCCACCCGGTCGACCAGGGCCGTGCCGGTCTCGGCCCCGCCGGGCACGACCTGGAGCAGGCCGTCGGGCAGGGCCGGGGCCAGCAGCTCGGCCAGGCGCAGGGCCACGGCGGTGGACTCGGGCGACGGCTTCAGGACCACGGCGTTGCCGAAGGCCAGGGCCGGCGCCGCCTTCCACAGGGGGATGGCCACCGGGAAGTTCCAGGGGGTGATCAGCCCGACCACCCCCCGGGGCCGCCGCCGGGCCAGCAGCAGCCCGGCCGGGCTGGGCCCGGGGTAGGTCTCGCCGTCGGGGTCGAGGGCCTGCTGGGCGTAGTAGCGCAGGATGCCGACGCCGCGGCCCACCTCGGCGCCGGCCTCCGTCACCGGCTTGCCCACCTCCCGGACCACCAGGCCGGTGACCTCCTCGGCCGCCCCGGCCAGGGCGTCGGCCGCCGCCACCAGGGCGGCCGAGCGCTCCAGGGCCGGCGCGGCCGCCCACCGGGCGGCGGCCGCCCGGGCACGCTCGACCGCCCCGGCGACCGCCTCGGTCCCGGCCTCCTCCACCTCGACCACCAGGTCGTCGGGTCGCTGTGGGGAACGACTCTCCAGCGCCACCTGCCTCGCCTCCATCGTCGTCTCCGGTCGCCTGCCGGGACAACAGTAGCCGAGGGGCCGGGCGCTAGCGGTTGCGCGCGGCCGCCGACTCGTCCTCGGCGGCCGGTGCCGCCGAAGACGGGGACCGGCGGCCCCTGGCCAGGGCGATGCCGGCTGCCACCAGGCCGAGGACGCCCACGATGAGGCCGATGATGGCCAGGGTGCGGGCCGAGGCGGCGTCGTCCTTGGCCTGGTCGCGTTCGGCGGTCAGGGCGGCGTCGACCCGGGCCGTCTCGCGGTCGGCCCGGGCGGCCAGCTGGCCGCCGGTGGGCTGCTTGACCGGGTACTGGACCAGGGCCGGGTCCTCGATGTCGGAGAAGCTCCGGGGGCCGGACTTGAAGGTCTGGTCGACCTTCTGGCCCTTGATGGATCCGGTGAAGTGGAAGCTGTAGGTCCCCGGGGCGGTGGGGATGAAGAAGGCCCGGTAGTCGCCCGGGGTGCCGAACTCGCCGACCTCGAAGAACGGCTCCATCGACAGGGCCAGCGGCTCGGCGGTGCCGGTGGTGACCTCGACCTTGAGGGTGTCGGTGAGGTCGGTGACCGGCTTGTCGTTGGCGTCGGCCAGGATCAGCTGGACGCTGTTCTTCTCGCCGGCGTACGCCGGCTCGTCGCCGAAGCCGACCACGAAGTGGTACTTGCCGACCGTCTTCTCCTCATGCGCGGCGGCCGGGCTGGCCAGGAGAGGGATGAGCAGGGCGGCCAGGGTCGATGCGACCACGGCGGCCAGGATGCGTCGTCTCATGACTGCTCCTCGGTGGAGAGTGGTGCCGTTGGCAAGAGTCGGCCGGCCGGGCACCGGCCTCGGCGGCCGTGCCGGCTCAGCGGGCGACCAGGGAGCGGGGCGGGGCGCGGCTGCCCCGGCCGGCGGCCAGCAGCCGGCTCGGCCAGGCGGTCACCAGGTCGGCCACGGCCGGGCCGGCCGGCTCGGCCCGGCGCGGGCGCGGACGCAGCGCCCGGCCGGCCGCCTCGGCGACCCGGCCGGCCAAGGTGAGCAGCACGGCCAGGGCCAGCGCGATGGCTGCCTGGACGGCCACGCCGATGCTCAGCAACCGACCGTCCAGCAGGGCATGGGCCGGGATGCCGGCCTCCAGCCGCTCCAGCGCCTCCTGGACCAGGTAGATCGCGACCTGGAACCCGGCCAGCTGGGCGGCCAGGCGGCCCAGGTGCTCGCCCGGCTGCGGCGGCCCGGACAGCCGGCCGGCCCGGAACCGCCGCCGCAGGGTCGCGGCCAGCGAGGCCAGCCCGAGCACGCTGGCGGCGGCGATGGCCTGGGTCCAGTAGGCGTGGCCGGTGGCCCCCAGCAGGGCCACCCGGACCGTCGGGGAGGGCACGGCCAGCACGTAGGCCACCATGTGGCCGA
>Ga0126312_10001920_pt1 | contig 13779 bp, 14 predicted proteins | sample Plot104A_FD_92537 | JGI IMG/M metagenome (GOLD analysis project Ga0126312, IMG submission 92537) | Serpentine soil microbial communities from UC McLaughlin Reserve, CA, USA - Plot104A | ecosystem: Environmental > Terrestrial > Soil > Grasslands | place: USA: UC McLaughlin Reserve, Lake County...
CCAGGCGACCGAGGTCATCAAGCTCGTGACGGGCGCCGGCGAGCCGATGATCGGCCGCCTGCTGCTCTACGAGGCGCTCGGCGCGACGTTCACCGAGCTGAAGGTCCGTCGTGACCCGGAGTGCCCGATCTGCTCGAAGGACCCGGCGGAGATCGCCGACGAGGAGATGGGCGTCTTCCCGGACTACGAGGCCTTCTGCGCGGCCGCGGGCTAGCCTCAGGCCGATGGCAACCGTGAAGATCCCACCCGTGCTGCGCCCCTCCGTGGGCGGCGAGAAGGAGGTCCAGGCCGCCGGCGACGACGTCGGCGCGGTCCTCACCCAGCTCGCCGAGCAGCACCCCGCCACCCAGTCGCAGCTGTTCGGCGCCGACGGCTCGCTGAACCGCTACGTCAACGTGTATCTCAACGACGAGGACGTCCGCGTCCTCGACGGCCTCGGCACCTCGGTGAAGGACGGCGACACGCTCGTCATCCTCCCGGCCATGGCCGGCGGCGCCGCCGCGTAGCCGCCTCCTCTGCCGGTATCGTGGCCACCGTGGCCACGATGCCGGGCCTGCGGCCGCTTGCGTTCGGAGAGATCCTCGATGTCGGGATCAAGCTCTGCCTGCGCAACTGGCGCGTGCTGGTCATGTGCGTCGTCTGGCTCGTCCTGCCGGCGCAGATCCTCTCCGTCTCGGTCGTGTGGTCGGTCGCGCCGGACGCGCTGGACCCGACGAGGACGGAGACGATCGACTCCGGCGAGGAGACGCGCTTCATCGTCGCCCAGGGGATCAGCGGGCTCGTCCAGGGCGCCGTCTACCTGATCTCGACGGCCGCCTGCTTCAAGGCGATCGCCGACGCCTACCTCGGCACCGAGCCGTCGGCGCGCCGGTCGCTGGCCTTCGGGCTACGGCGCGTGCCGCGCCTGCTGGCGCTCTACATCCTGTACTTCGTCGCGTTCGCGTTCGTGTTCGGGCTGCTCGCCGGGCTCACGGCCGCCGTCGGCTCCGCCGTGCTGGTGCTGTTGCTCGTCCTCATCCCGGGCGCGATCTACGTCGCCAACGCCTGGTCGCTGTCGACCCCCGCGCTGCTGTTCGAGGACGCCGGCCCGATCGCCGCGCTCAAGCGCTCGTGGGCGCTCGTGCGCGGGAGCTGGTGGCGCGTGCTCGGGATCATCCTCGTCGGCGTGCTGCTGGTGAGCATCCTGGCCGGCGTGCTGCAGGGGATCCTCGTGCTGATCCCGGCCGCGGTCGCCGACGGCAACGAGGTCGCGCTCGCGCTCGCGACCGTGATCGCCGGCACCGTCTCGGGCACGCTGACGACGCCGTTCACGGCCGCGATCTTCTCGCTCGTCTACTTCGACCAGCGGGTGCGCCGCGAGGGCTTCGACCTCGAGCTGCTGGCGCAGGGCCTGGGGGAGGCCGCGCCGAACCCGTCCGCGCCGGCCGCCGCCGAGTACCGGCCGCCGGAGGTCACCCCCGAGCAGCGCGCGCAGGCGCCGTTCTGGCCGCCGCCGCCCGGCTGGCAGCCGCCGGCCGAGCCGGGGAGCGATCCCGAGCCCGAGCCGCCGCCACCGCCGCCGGGCGGCTGGCAGCCGCCGACGCCGCAACGCTGGCCGCCCGAGTCGCCCGAGCGCGGCCCCGGCGGCCTGTGAGCAAGCGCCGCGCCGCCGCGGCCTCCGTGCTCCTCCTCGCGCTCGCCGCTCCCGCGCCCGCCGCCGCCGAGGACGTGAGCGCCGCCGAGCTGCGGGCGCTCGCCCAGCGCGCGGCCGACGACCCGGCGGCGCTGGAGCGGCTGCGCGGCGTGGACTCCGTCGACGGCGCGCCCGCGGACGTGGGCGGCGCGCTCGGCGCCGCGAGCGGCGCGGAGCTGCGTGAGCGGCTGGAGGCGCTCGCGGGGCAGGCCGGTGAGCGCGTGGAGATGAGCGGCGACCCGCGTGCGGACGCGCGCGAGATCGTCGCCCAGCGCCGCTTCCGCGGCACGCGCGTGCAGGGCCCCTTCCGCGGCCTGCTCGACCGGATCGGGCGCTGGCTGGAGCCGCTCGGCGACCTCGTGCCGCGGCTCGACCGCGCGCTGCCCGGCGGCCGTGCCGTCGTCTGGACGCTATTGGCGCTCGCGATGCTCGGCCTCGGCTGGCTGCTGGGCGGGCGCACGATCCGCCGCCGCGCGGCGCTGGCCGCCGCCGGTGGCCGGGACGCGGGCGAGCGCCGCGAGTCGCCCGCGGAGCTCGAGCGGCAGGCCGAGGAGGCGCAGCGGCGCGGCGACTATGAGGCCGCGCTGCGGCTGCGCTTCCGGGCCGGGCTGCTGCGGCTCGACGCGCGCGGGACGATCGACTACCGGCCGTCGCTGCAGACCTACGAGGTCGCGGGGGCGCTGCGCAAGGTGGAGTTCGACCGGCTGTCCGCGGGCTTCGGCGAGGTCGTGTACGGCGGGCGGCGGGCGAGCGCGGAAGACGTCGACGCCGCCCGCCGCGACTGGGAGGCGGTGCTGCGGTGAGCTCAGGCCGCGGTGCGCAGGCGGCGGGGCGGGTCGCCGGGCGCGGCCCGCAGACGCCCGCCGGGCGCTTCGCCGCCGGCGTGGCGCTCGCGCTGCTCGCGTTCTCACTGCTCGTGCTCGCCGTCGACCGGCTGGCGCCGCAGCCGGAGGGCCCGGACTCCTCCGCCTACGCGACGGCGCCCGCCGGGCTGGCCGCCTACGCCGACCTGCTCGCTCGCCACGGGATCCGGGTCGAGCGCCGCCGGCGCGCCGTCGCGGACGGCGCTCCGCCCGCGCGCGGAACGCTCGTCGTGCTCGACCCGCGCGCGGTCGAGCCGGAGGAGGCGGGGGCGATCGCGTCCTGGGTGCGCGCCGGCGGCCGGCTCGTGACCGGCGGCGAGCGCGGCGTCGCCTGGCTGGCGGGACGGATCACCGAGCCGCTGCCGGCGCGCGAGGACAGCCCCGCCCGCGGCGCCGGCGTGCTCGCGCCCGTCCCCGAGACGGCGGGCGTGCTCACCGTGCGGCCGGTCGCGGGCGGGGAGCTGCACGCGGTCGGCGGGGCGCTGCCGCTGCTCGGCCCGCCGAGTGCGCCGCTGGCGACGCTGACGCTCGTCGGCCGTGGCCGAGTCGTCGTGCTCGCGGACGCCTCGCCGCTGCAGAACCGCGGCCTGGCGCGCGCCGACAACGCCGCCTTCGCGCTCGCGCTCGCCGGGGGCGGCGACACGGTGACCTTCCTGGAGACCGTGCACGGCTACGGCGCCTCGACCGGGCTCGGCGCGCTGCCCGCCGGCGCGCGCTGGGGCCTGCTCGGACTGCTGCTCGCCGCGCTGGCGTTCGCCTGGAGCCGCGCCCGCCGGATCGGCCCGCCGCAGGAGGCCGAGCGTCCGCTGCCGCCGCCGCGCGCGGACTACGTCGCTTCACCCCGGCCGCGCGCAGCGCGCTCGCCGAGCGGCTGGCGGGGGCGCTGCAGGGCCGGGTCGCCGGCGTGCGCACCGAGTTGCCGGCGGAGCGCTTCCTCGAGGACCTCGCCGCCGCCAAGGCGTCCCGCCGATGACGGCGCGTTGCAGGCCATGGTGGACCGGTGTGGAATCTTCAGCCGGACGTTTCCGTCGCCCCGTGAGGAGGGTGCATGTCAGACCTGCCAGGCCAGACCACCGATACGCCGTCGGGCGGGCCGCCCGGAGGAGGGGAGCCCGGCTACCAGCAGCAGCCCGTCCACACCGGCTCGGGGCCGTCCGGCCCGCGCGCGGGGTTCTGGCAGCGCTTCGGGGCGCTCATCCTCGACGCACTGATCCTGGCCGTGCCGAGCATCATCGTCGTGATCGCCCTGGGCAACGGCGGCGCGGCGAACCTGATCACGACGATCATCGGCATCGCCTACTACGTCTACTTCGAGGGCGGTCCGACCGGCCAGACGATCGGCAAGAAGGCGCTCGGCATCCGCGTCTACGACTTCCGCGGCGGCGGCGGCCCGATCGGCTACGGTCGCGCGTTCGTGCGCTACCTCGTCCGCATCGTCTCCGCCATCCCGATCTTCCTGGGCTACTTCTGGATGCTGTGGGACAAGGAGAAGCAGTGCTGGCACGACAAGGCCGCCGGCGACGTCGTCGTCCCGGTCGACGCGTACCCGGTCAGCTGACCGACTTCCGTCGCATCCTGAACGAACCCGGCGCTACGCACGGCCGGGTTCGTTCACGCTATTGACAAACGTCTCGCGATCGGTTCGGATACGCCCGATGGCCGGCCGAACCGGATCGCTGGAGACGCTGCGCCGTCTCAACCGCCTGCGCGTGATCGACGCGCTGCGCGACGAGGGGCTGATCTCGCGCGCCGACATCGCGCGCCGCACCGGGCTCTCGCGCTCGACGGTGTCGAGCCTCGTCTCCGAGCTGCAGGCCGACGGGCTCGTGATCGAGCGCCCCGAGCCGGCCGCCGCCCACGGCGACCAGGGCGGCCGCCCGCCGATCCTGCTCTCCTTCGACGCCTCCGCAGGCGTCGCCGTCGGGATCGACTTCGACCACCACCACGTGCGCGTGGCGGTCTCCGACCTCTCCTCGCGGATCCTCGCCGAGCGCGAGCAGCAGCTCGACACCGACCACGCCGCCCACGAGGGCCTCGACGCCGCCGCCGAGCTCGTCGGCGAGCTGCTGGGCGAGGCGGGCGTCGACGAGGCGCGCGTGATCGGCGCCGGCATGTGCCTGCCGGGCCCGGTCCACCGCCCCACGGGCGTCGTCGGCTCGACCGCCATCCTCCCCGGCTGGGTCGGCGTAGCCGCGGCCGACGAGATGCACCAGCGGCTCGAGCTGCCGATCCTCGTCGACAACGACGCCAACCTGGCCGCGCTGGCCGAGGCGGCGTTCGGCGCCGGCCGCGACGCCAAGGACCTCGTCTACCTGATGATCTCGTCGGGCATCGGCGCCGGGCTCGTGCTCAACGGCCGGCTGTACCGCGGCGCGGAGGGCCTGGCCGGCGAGCTCGGCCACGTGCTCGTCGACGCCGACGGCCCCGTCTGTCGCTGCGGCAACCGCGGCTGCCTCGAGACCGTGGCCGGGACGGATGCGCTCGCGGACCTGCTGCGGCGCAGCCACGGCGACCTCGACGGCCGCGCGATCGTGCGGCTGGCCCGCGACGGCGACCTCGGCTGCCGGCGGGTCGTCGCCGACGCAGGACGGGCGATCGGCAAGGCCGCCGCGACGCTCGTGAACGTGCTCAATCCGGAGCTGCTGATCGTCGGCGGCGACCTCTCGGACGCCGGCGAGCTGCTGCTCGACGGCGTGCGCGAGTCGCTCGAGCGGTCCGCGCTCCCCACGGCCGTCCAGGCGGCCGAGGTCGTCGCCGGCTCGCTCGGCGACCGCGCCGAGGTGCTCGGCGCCATCGCGCTCGTCCTCTCCGAGGCCGAGCGCGACCACCCGCTTCGACCCATGGTGGAGGCGCGGTGACAGTTGGGAGGAGGAGAACAACCAATGAGGAGGAGGAACTCCATGCGTAAAGGTGCATGGCTCGCGGCGACCGTCGCGGCAGGCTGCGCGCTGGCCGTCGCCGGGTGCGGCGACGACGACTCGGGCTCGGACTCGGGCGGCGGCGGCGGTGGTGGCGGCGGCGACAAGCCCGGCAAGGTCGCGGTGCTGCTGCCGGACTCCAAGTCGTCCGTGCGCTGGGAGACGGTCGACCGGCCGTTCCTGGCGGAGGCCTTCAAGGCCGCCGGCGTCGAGGCCACGATCCAGAACGCCGAGGGTGACAAGTCCACCCAGCAGCAGCAGGCCGAGCAGGCGATCACCAACGGCGCCAAGGTGCTCCTGCTGGTCAACCTGGACTCCGGCTCGGGCGCGGCGATCGCGGCCAACGCCAAGTCCCAGGACGTCAAGGTCATCGACTACGACCGCCTGACGCTCAAGGGCGACTCCGACTACTACGTCTCGTTCGACAACGAGCAGGTCGGCAAGCTCCAGGGCGAGGGGCTCGTGAACTGCCTGGGCGACAAGAAGCCGGCGAACGTCGCCGTCCTCAACGGCTCGCCGACCGACAACAACGCCACGCTGTTCAAGAACGGCTACGACTCGGTCATCAACCCGAAGTTCGATTCGGGGGACTGGAAGAAGGTCGATGACCAGTCCGTGCCCGACTGGGACAACCAGAAGGCGCTGACGATCTTCGAGCAGATGCTGCAGAAGTCCGGCAACAAGATCGACGGCGTGCTGGCCGCCAACGACGGCCTCGGCAACGCGGCGATCTCGGCGGTCAAGCAGCGCAAGCTGCCGCAGATCCCGGTCACCGGCCAGGACGCGACGCTGCAGGGCGTCCAGAACATCGTCAACGGCGACCAGTGCATGACGGTCTACAAGGCGATCAAGAAGGAGGCCGACGCGGCCGCCGACCTGGCGATCGCGCTCGCCAAGGGCGAGACGCCCGACGCCCCGGACACGATCAACAACGAGACCAAGGACATCCCCGCGGTGTTCCTGGATCCCGTCGCGGTCACCAAGGACAACATCAAGGAGTACCTCGGTGAGCCGGACTTCCCCAAGAAGGAAGAGATCTGCGCCGGCAAGCTGGCATCCAAGTGCGATGAGCTCGGGCTCTAGCCGCTCGTGAGCAAGTGCGGGATGATCCCCCGGGGCGCACGCCCCGGGGGTGAACCCGCGGAGGAGGAGAGAACCCAAGTCATGAGCGACCCGATCCTCGAGTTGCGCGGCGTGTCGAAGAGCTTCGGCGCGGTCCAGGCGCTCTACCAGGTCGACTTCCACGTCGCCCCCGGCCAGGTGATGTCCCTCGTGGGCGACAACGGCGCCGGCAAGTCGACGCTGATCAAGTGCATCGCCGGCATCCACCCGTTCGACGAGGGCGAGGTCGTCTTCGAGGGTCAGCCGGTGAACATCCACGGCCCGAAGGACTCCGCGCGCCTGGGCATCGAGGTCGTCTACCAGGACCTCGCGCTGGCCGACAACCTCGACGTCGTCCAGAACATGTACCTCGGCCGCGAGGAGATGGATGGTCTCCGGCGGCTCGACGAGACGGCGATGGAGGCGCGCGCGAAGGAGACGCTCAAGGGCCTCTCCGTGACCACGATCCGCTCCGTGCGACAGCTCGTCGCCGGCCTCTCCGGCGGCCAGCGGCAGTCGGTCGCCGTCGCCAAGGCCGTGATGTGGAACTCGAAGGTCGTGATCCTCGACGAGCCGACGGCGGCACTCGGCGTGGCGCAGACCAAGCAGGTGCTCGACCTCGTGGCCCGGCTCGGCGAGCAGGGCCTTGCCGTGATCCTGATCTCGCACAACCTGCACGACATCTTCCAGGTCGCCGACGGCATCACCGTGCTGCGACTGGGCCAGAACGTCGCCGAGTTCAGGCGCAAGGAGACCAACCAGCAGGAGGTCGTCGAGGCGATCACCGCCGGCCAGCTCTCCAAGGTCCCCGGACAGCAAGAGGCCATGGCATGAGCGCCGTCGCCGCACCGCCCGCTCCGGACCCGAGCCACCCGAAGGACACGATCGGCGCCTACGCGCGACGCTGGTGGACCGACGTCAGGTCCGGCGAGCTCGGCTCGCTGCCGATCGTCGTCGGCCTGGTGATCATCGCGATCGTCTTCCAGAGCCAGAACGACCGCTTCCTGACGGCGGGCAACTTCGTCAACCTGCTGCTGCAGACGGCGCCGTACGCGGTCATCGCCATGGGCGTCACGTTCGCGCTGCTGCTCGGTGAGATCGACCTGTCGATCGGCTTCGTCTCCGGCGTCGGCGGCGTGCTCACCGCGATCCTGCTCACGCCCGACGGCAACGAGCTCCCGACGTTCGTCGTGTTCGTCGTCGTGCTCGGCGCCGGCCTGGCGATCGGCACGTTCCACGGGCTGATCATCACGAAGGTCGGGGTCCCGTCGTTCGTGGTCACGCTGGCGGGGCTGCTGGCGTGGAACGGCGTGGTGCTGCTGCTGATCGGCAGCCGCGGCACCGTGATCCTGCAGAACGACTTCGTGATCGGCATCGCCAACGACTTCCTCGCCCCGGGCGTGGCCTGGATCCTGGCGGCGCTCTGCGTCGCGCTCTACGTGGGCGTCCAACTCAACGCGGTCCGCATGCGGCGGCGCGCGAACCTCGAGATCGACCCGACCGCCATCATCGTGCTGCGCGTCGTCGCGCTCGCGGTCGCGCTCGCCATCGTCGTGGCCGTGGCGAACGAGGACCGCGGCCTGCCGTACGCCGCGCTCGTGGTCGGCGGCCTGTTCATCGTGCTCAGCTACATGCTCAACCGCACGAAGTTCGGCCGCCACGTGTACGCCGTCGGCGGCAACGCCGAGGCCGCGCGGCGCGCCGGCATCAACGTCGACAACGTGAGGATCGCGTGCTTCGCGCTCTGCTCGCTGCTGGCCGTGATCGGCGGCATCATCCTCGCCTCGCGCCTGCGCTCGGTCGACACCAACACGGGCGGCGGCCAGGCGCTGCTGTACCCGATCGCCGCGGCGGTGATCGGCGGCACCTCGCTGTTCGGCGGCCGCGGCACGATGAAGGCCGCGCTGCTCGGCGCGCTCGTGATGCTCTCGATCGACAATGGGCTCGGCCTGCTCGGCCTGTCCTCGGGCACGAAGTTCGTCCTCACGGGCGCCGTGCTGCTGCTGGCCGTGACGGTCGACTCGATCTCGCGCCGGGGTCGCGCCCAGAGCGGCAGGGCATGACGGAGCGGCTGCGGGTCGGGATCCTCTCGACGGCCAAGATCAACAACGCCATCCTCACCGGCGCCCGCGCATCAGCGGGCGCCGAGGTGGTCGCGGTCGCCTCGCGCGACCGCGGCCGCGCCGAGGCCTACGCGGCCGAGAAGGGGATCCCGCGCGCGCACGGCTCCTACGAGGCCCTGCTCGCCGACGAGGCGGTCGAGGTGGTCTACGTCCCGCTGCCGAACTCCATGCACCTGCCGTGGTCGGTCAAGGCGCTGGAGGCCGGCAAGCACGTGCTCTGCGAGAAGCCGCTGTCGCCGCGGGCGGCCGACGTGGAGGCGGCGTTCGACGCCGCCGAGCGGGCGGGCCGGATCCTGATGGAGGGGTTCATGTGGCGCTACCACCCGGCCACGGAGAAGGTCGTCTCGCTCGTGCGGGGCGGCGCGATCGGCAACCTGCGCGTCGTGCGCTCGGCGTTCGGCTTCGCGCTCGACCCGGCCGCCGACAACGTGCGCTGGTCGAGCGAGCTCGAGGGCGGGGCGATGATGGACGTCGGCTGCTACTGCGTGAGCGCGCTGCGGCTGCTGGCGGGCGAGCCGGAGCGGGTCTCGGCCGAGCTCGTCGCGGGCGGTGACGGCGTCGACGCGCGGCTCGCCGGCGTCCTGCGCTTCGGCGGCGACGTGCTCGGCACGTTCGACTGCGCCTTCGACGTGCCCTACCGGGCAGGCATCGAGGTCGTCGGCTCGACGGGCACGATCGTGTCGCTGGACCCGTGGCACGGGCAGTCGCCGGTCGTGCGGATCCTGCGCCCGGAGACCGATCCCGAGGAGGTGGCCGTCGAGGCCGCCAACCCGTACGCGGGCGAGCTCGACGATCTCGCCCGCGCCGTGCGCGAAGGCTCCTCGCCACGGCTGGGCCGCGCCGACGCCGTCGGCCAGGCACGCACCATCGAGGCCCTGTACCGCGCGGCGCGCGACGGCGGCCCGATCGCGGTCTAGAGCACCTCGGCGATCAACGCAGCGGCTCGTGCGGCGCCGTCGCGCTCGACGTCCGCGGTCGCGGGTGCGCTGCCGGCGGCCTCTGCGATCGCCGTGGCGATCTCCGTCTCGGTGGCGGTCGCCGCGTCCATCGCCCGGCCCGCGCCGTAGCGCTCGAGGCGATGGCGGACGTGGCGCGTCTGCTCGAAGTGCCGGGCCAGCGGGAAGTACAGGAACGGGCGCTTGGCCGCCGCCAGCTCCATGCAGGTCGTCAGGCCGCCCTGGACGACGGCGACGTCGCAGGTCGCGAGCAGCGCGGGGAGCCCGTGCACGTAGCCCACCACCTCGACGCCCTCGCCGGCCGTCACGCGGTGCGGGTCGATCCCGGGCCCGCACACGACGAGGAACCGCAGCCCGGGCACCCGCCGGCGCGCCTCGGGCGCGGCGGCGACGACGCGCTCGAGGAGGCTCTCGCCGACCCCCGAGCCGCCGACCGTGACCACGCAGACGCGGTCGCCGGCGCCGAAGCCGGCGGCTGAGACCGGGTCGCCGGGCGCGAGGACGTAGCCGCTGAAGTCGAAGTGCTCCTCCACCCAAGGCCGGATCTCCGGCAGCCCCTCGCCGAAGGTCCCGGGCACGACGTCCTCGGGCGACCCGACGAAGATGGCCCGGTCGCGCACGCGCGGGAAGCGGGCAATCTGCTCGATCATCTCGGCGTTGTAGTCGGCCGTCAGCGCCGCCTCGTCCGCGCCGCCCCCGGCCGTCGGCAGCCAACCTACGAAGTCGGTCAGGAACACATAGGCGGCGGTCTTGAGCTCGGGGTTCTCGTGCAGGTTGTGATCGAGCTCCCACGCTTCGTCCCCGATCCAGACGTCGTAGTCCTCGGAGCGCACGACGTCGTGGAAGACCATGAAGTTGGCGAGCAGGATCTCGTCCATCCGCCGCCATGCGCCGAAGACGTCGAGCTCGTGGCCGCGCGCGGAAGCCGCGATGTGGCGCGACTCGCCCGCGAGCCGGGCGCTGGCCGGGTGGATCCGCTCACCGCACGCCTCGAGTACGTGCGTGACCGGCGCCTGGGCGAGCCAGTCGATCTCCAGCCCGGGCACGAGCCGGCGCAGCTCGCGCGCGATCGCCGCGTCGCGCCATGCGTGGCCGAGCCCGATGGGAGACGAGACGCACAGCGCCCGCTTCGGCCGCCGAACCGCCCGCCGCCAGATGCGCCGCGGCGGGCGACGACCGTAGGCGCGCTCGGCGAACTCGCGCAGGGCGAGGTTGAACATGACCGGATGGCGGCTGTGCGGGCAGTGGCCGGCGCCCTCGAGGGTCAGCAGCTCGGCGCCCGTGAGCTCCGCGAACCGCGCGCCGCGGTCGGGCGGCACGAGCCGGTCCTCGGTGCCCTGGGTGACGAGCAGCGGGCAGCTGACCCGCTCCAGCAGCGCGTGGACCTCGTCCTCGCCGGCGGCAGGGGCCTCGAGCGTCTTGGCGAGCGCCTCCGGCGTCGTCTCCAGGCCCCAGCCGACGGCATCCTCGAAGGGCTTGGTGGAGTGCGGCTCGGGATAGCAGCGGTCGAAGAAGAACTCGAGGAAGCCACGGAAGTCCTCTGCCCAGTAGTGGCGGTTGACCTTCGCCCAGCCCTCGTAAGCGGGCAGCTCCGCGTCGAACGAGTGGCCCGTGCGCTCCGGGAGCGGCGGTGTGAGCGGCAGGGCGGGCGAGAGGAAGACGGCGCCGCGGACACGGTCCGCGTGCTCGGCGGCGAGGATCAGCCCGGCCTCGGCGCTGCCGCAGTGAACGACGAACGCGAAGTCGCCGACACCGGCGGCCTCGAGCACGGCGAGCGCGTCGCCGGCCAGCACGCGCTGGCCGTACTGCTCGACCGAGGCTGGGCGATCGGAGCGCCCGTTGCCGCGCGCGTCGAACGTCACGACGCGGAAGTGGCGGGCGAGATAGGGGACCTGCGCCTTCCAGGAACGTGAGTGCAGGATCGCCCACGGAGGGAGCAGCAGCAGCGTCTGCTCGCCCGTGCCGAACACCTCGTAGCCGATGCGGACGCCGTCGCGCTCCACGTGGCCGCTCGCCGTGGGGGTGAGGGCCCGCGATGCGTCCACGGCGTCCGCGAGGGCGGTCATGGCTAGGCCGGCGCTCCGGCGCGCAGCTCGCGCACGGCCTCGGTGGTCAGGCCCTGGCCGCCGATGCCCCAGTCGCCGCTCTTGACCTCCTCGAGCACGACCCACGTCACGCCGCGCATGGACTCGCCCTCGATCTCGACCATGGTCTCGGTGACCTTCTCGAGCATCTCCTGCTTCTGCTCGGCGTCGAAGACGCCCTCGATCAGCTTGATGTTGACGAACGGCATGGTGAACCTCCGTACAAGATAGTTGGTCGGTCGACCGACCAACTATTACGGTACAATCCGCTTCGTGTCAAGGACCACCGACGGAAGGGCCCAGCGAGGCGATGCGACCAAGCGCCGGATCCTCGACGCGGCGCGCGACGTGCTCGTGGAGCACGGCTATGCGCGCACGAGCACGCGAGTGGTGGCCGAGCGCGCCGGCACGCAGCTCTCGCTCGTGCACTACCACTTCGGCGGCAAGCAGCAGCTGCTCTCCGCGGTGCTCGAGCGCCAGAACACGGAGCTGCTCGAGCGCCAGCGAGCGCTCTATGACGGGCCGGGGCCGCTGTCGGAGAAGTGGCGCGTGGCCTGCGGCTTCCTCGACGAGGACCTCCGGTCGGGCTTCGTGCGGGCGCTGTGGGAGCTGTGGGCCGCGGGGCTCTCCGAGCCCGAGCTGGCGGTGCGCTGGCGCGAGGCCATGGGCGGCTGGCGCGAGCTGCTCATCGAGGTCTTCGCCGAATGGGCCGCCGGCCTCGATCGCGCGCCGCCGCTCCCGCCGCGCGTGCTCGGCTCGCTGGCGGCGAACATCTTCCAGGGGATCGAGATCGAGCTGCTGGCCGGCGTCACCGACGACGAGTCGCCGCACCGCGAGGCGCTCGCGCATCTCGGCGCGTTGATCGAGCGGGCGGAGGAGGCCCGTGGTCAGTAGCTGAAGACCGTCGCCGGCTCGTCGCCCAGCCACTCGAAGAGCGGCGTACCGCCGGCGACCCGCGCGTTGGCCACGAACGTGCCGGCGTCGAGCTTGCGGGAGTCGACGCAGAACGGGCACGCGAGCAGCTCGCCGCCGCCCTCGGCGTATTGCGCGAACAGCCGCTCCAGCGGCGGGCAGCCCTCGCAGGCCACGCCCTCGGCATGGCCGGGCACGGCCAGGCGCACCGCGTCCTTGGTCAGGAACATCGCGACCTCGTTGCCGCGGCCCAGTGCCGCGCCCGCGACCAGGAACGCCACCATCACGCGCTCAGGGTCCTCGAGCCCCGTCGCGAGGTTGACCAGCACCTTGCCCGCCATCCGTGCCTCCTGACCGTCGTGTTCCCCAAGCCTCGCCCCCCGGCGGCGCATATGCAAGTCATGAGGCCGGCGTGACCGCGATCTAGGCTGGCCGCGTGGACTTGCTCAGGCGGATCCTGCGCGCCGTCGCGGTCGACGTCGACCTGCTGCGGCGGCGCCGCGAGCTGCGGCTGCTGATGATCGGGCAGGGCGTGTCCCTGCTGGGCTCGGCGGTGACGCTCGTGGCGATCCCCGTGCAGATGTACGACGAGACGGGGAGCACGGTCGCCGTCGGGCTCGTCGGAGCGACGCAGTTCGTGGCGATCGTGGCGCTGGCGCTGCTCGGCGGCGCGCTTGCGGACGCGTTCGACCGCCGGCGGCTGATGATCGGCGCCGAGCTCGGCTCGCTGGCGGTGACGATCGCGCTGTGCGCGAACGCGCTGCTCGCACAGCCTCAGGTGTGGCTGCTCTACGGCGCCTCGGCGCTGCTGGCCGGCCTGATGGCGATCCTGCGCCCGCCGCTGGACGCGCTCGTCCCGCGGCTGGTCGAGCGCCGCGAGCTGGCCGCCGCCAGCGCGCTCTACGGCGCGGTGCGCAACGCGGCCGGGCTCGGTGGGCCGGCGCTGGCCGGCGTGATTATCGCGGTGGCCGGCTTCCCGGCCACCTACGGGCTCGATGCGCTGTCGTTCCTGATCTCGCTCGCTGCCCTGGCGCGGATGCGCACCCCGCCGCCTCCGCCCGACGCCGAGCCGCCGAGCTGGCGCGGGATCAAGGAGGGCGTGCGCTTCGCCCGCTCCAAGCCGGAGCTCGTCGGCACCTACCTGATCGAC
>Ga0126312_10001921_pt1 | contig 13776 bp, 11 predicted proteins | sample Plot104A_FD_92537 | JGI IMG/M metagenome (GOLD analysis project Ga0126312, IMG submission 92537) | Serpentine soil microbial communities from UC McLaughlin Reserve, CA, USA - Plot104A | ecosystem: Environmental > Terrestrial > Soil > Grasslands | place: USA: UC McLaughlin Reserve, Lake County...
GAGCGAGGTGATCTCCGAGAACGGAGACCTCTTCGGTCTGCGCGAAGCGAGCGTGCAACTCCCAAAACACAAAACTGCTTGAACTTCGATTCCGCGCCCTGCTGACCGAAGAAGCTTCGGGAGTAGAGGTAACACGTGCGTAGGTTGAGCGCACATCGTCGGGTTGCTTGCAGATTGCGGGTCAGCATGTCGCGGTGCTCGCGACGGTGATCTACTACTCGCTGCGAGCCTTCACCGTCCCTGCGAGGCTACGCATCCCCCTGTCCCTAGTCCTGACCTGGCTCTACATCCTGGTCGCAGGCGCGCCCCCTTCGGCGATAAGGGCGGGGGTAGTCGCGACCCTGGTGCTAGGAGCCTCTCTCTTCGGACGCCAGCTAGCGCCCGTGTGATAGTCAGACTTACGACGGATTGAAGGTCCGCTTCTCGGCCACTCTGGGCGAGGAGCCGGAGGTCGAGGTGGCGCTAGTGTAGCTAAGCCCGTGTGCAACTCTAGGTAAGCGCTGAGTTCTCGAGCGCCGGAGACTAGCTAATTTGGGCTAGGGAAAGATCACTCATTTGGGGGATGCGCTCCAGCCCGCTCAGGAGTAGGCTGAGTCCGTTGCGCGGCCAGCTGACGCCACGTGAGCGTGCAGGACTGCTACCTGCCCCCCTCCTAGATCTGGGCTAGCTACCTTCCGGCTACCAAGCCAAAGGAGAACCAAAGAAGGTGAGAGCGGACGCGCAGACTGCGCCTGGCGGCGGCAAAAGAGAATCCATGGTGCAAAGGTCGTCAAGTGAGAGACGAAGTGAGCAGTATTCTCTTGCAAAGATCCTAGTTATCTGGGCACTTGCAGCTGCCCCAATGGGCATCTTGAGCTGGATCGTTTCCCCGCTACTGGCACCCGATTTCGAGTCAGATCCTCTCGGATCAGGTGTCACGAGGCTGGTGCTACTCACACTGGGTTTGATCTGGTTGTTTGTCCTTTCCATGGTTATTGTTCGTCGAGAGGAAGGCGACCTGCGCTGGGCGACGGTCAAGAGGAGACTCCGGCTCAACGTCCCGCGGGAGCCAACAACCAGCGAACCCCGCGCAAAGCTCTGGTTGTGGGTGGTACCGTTCCTCGTTGCGGTCGCGGTTGTAGAACTCGTACTGGACTCTCCCTTACAAAGCGCTTGGGTGTCGGTCTTCCCGTTTTTTGCAGAGCCCACAGGCTCTAGTTTTGATGCGATCTTCCAATCGCAAGAAATCCTGGCGCGGCTAGAGGGTGCCTGGTGGTTCTTCGCCTTGTTCGTGTTTCAGGCCGCGTTCAACACGATCCTGGGGGAGGAGTTTCTGTTTAGGGGGGTGTTGCTGCCCAAGATGGAAGGTGTGTTTGGGCGCTGGAGTTGGGTGGCAAACGGTACAATCTTTGGGCTTTATCATGTTCACGCGCCATGGGTGATACCTAATGCAGTCCTCACCGGCCTCTTGTACACTTTCCCCGCCTATCGTTACAGGAGCACATGGATGTCTATCATTGTCCACTCTGCACAGAGTGTGTTCTTTGCCTTCTTGGTGCTCGGGGTCGTGTTGGGGTTAGCTTAGGGCTGGACCAACTTTGACGCTTTGAGCCTGATGCAGCAAGTCGGGCTCATGAAGCAACTGTCAGGGTAGCTGGGCAACCTCTTTCTAGAAGTCTAGGGTCCCGCTTTGTTGGGACTCCGGCCGTTCTTCTTACCTACTGTTCACCCGAGTGGGGGGAAGGAGCCTTCTCGCAAACCCAAGCCGTAGGCAGCACGCACCTCCCCGTGTACTGTACAGACTTACGACGGCCTGAAGGTCCGCTTCTCCGCCACGGTGGGCGAGGAGCCGGAGGTCGAGGTGGGGCTGCGACCAAGAAGCGTTCTCCGAAGTAGCGCTATCTTCGCAGCTTTTGCTACAATAAATGCAACCGCTCTGGTGGGGAGCGTGGAGCACGGAGGAGTGAAAACTATGGTGGACGCTACAGAATTCTCCCCTATTGGAGCACTGGACATCGCGGGGTTGCAGGACGGCTTCAGGGGAGAGCTACTCCGCCCTCAAGACTTCGGCTACGAGGATGCTCGCAAGGTGTGGAACGGGTCGATCAATCGTTTTCCGGCCCTAATAGCGCGGTGCGCTGGCGTGGCCGACGTCATCGCAGCTGTGAGGTTCGCGAAGGACAATGGACTCCTGGTCGCAGTGCGTGGTGGGGGACACAGCTACCCCGGCCTCTCGGTCTGCGATGGCGGCCTCGTCATTGACCTCTCGCTGATGAAGGGCATCCGCGCCGATCCCCATTCGCGCACGGTGAGGGCTCAGGCTGGTGTGCTGCTTGGAGAGCTCGACCGGGAGACACAGGCGTTCGGGTTGGCCGTCCCGTCTGGCATCGTAACGCACACTGGGCTTTCGGGTCTTGCTCTAGGCGGCGGAATAAACTGGCTACAGCGCAAGTACGGACTTGCCATCGACCAGCTTCTCTCGGTGGATCTGATCACCGCTGAGGGTGAGTTCGTCAAGGCGAGCGCGACAGAGAACCCCGACCTCTTCTGGGGGGTGCGGGGAGGAGGCGGCAACTTCGGGATCGTCACCGAGTTCGAGTTCCGCCTCAACCCGGTGGGTCCGATCGTACTCGCTGGACCTATCTTCTGGCCCATGGAGGAAGCACCCATGGTCCTGCGCTTCTACCGTGAGTGGATCAAAGAGCTACCGGACGAGCTCATGACGATCGTGTCCTGCCGGAAGGCGCCGCCGCTTGCTTTCGTGCCCCGGGAGCTGCACGGCGAGCTGGTGGTGGGCGTCATATGTTGCTACGCAGGTTCCCTCGAGGAGGGGGAGAAGGTCGTGAAGCCGCTCAAGGAGTTCGGTTCGCCAGTACTCGATCTGTGCGTGCCCAAGCCCTTCCTCGCCCACCAGGCGATGTTCGATCTGTCGTTCCCGCACGGGCGGTGGTATTACATTCGGTCCTGCGACGTCGCGCAGCTCACCGACGAGGTCGTAGATATCACGATCGATCACTCGTTGCGGATCAACTCCCCGCTTAGTGCATTGACGCTCTGGCAGCTCGGAGGGGCAGTCGCGCGCGTGGGCGAGGAGGAGGCGGCCTTCGGCGGACGCAGCGCAGGGCATACGTTCAACATCGCAGGCATTACCGAGACCGAAGAGGGCTTCGAAGAAGAGCGGCAGTGGGCCAGAGACTTCTGGTCGGCACTTGAGCCCTACCACACGAGCGTCTACGTGAACTTCCTGATGGAGGAGGGTGAGGAGCGGATCCGCCAAGCCTACGGGGCCAAGAAATACGAGCGACTCACGGCGTTGAAGCGTCGCTATGACCCCGACAACCTCTTCCGCCTCAACCAGAACATTAGGCCCACCGCCACTGCATGACGACCCATATGAAGCATCCTAGCAGTAGAGGGTAGGGTCGGGGCGATCCGATCTCGGCTCTTCCCTTCGCCTCTTCACCGAAGTGACCAGAAGGTAAGGCATTCTCCGTAATCCAAGCCGTATGTAGCACGCACCTCCCACTACACTGTACGAACTGACGACACCCTAAAGGTCCGCTTCTCTGCCACGGAGGGTGAGGAGGCGGAGGTCGAGGTGGGGCTGATCTAGCGGTTGCGTGCTTGTGCCCTACTCGCGGGGCGGCGGCAAGGTAGGGGTTCTCAAGATGTTCGCCCGTAGGGCGTCCTCGGGAGTTCGTGTCAGTCACCAGCGGCTTGTTGCTCGAAAAAGTCGGCTACCCACTCGGGGTCCGGCGGTTCGAGCAGGATCTCCGCCATGTCCTCGGCATCCGGATACCCTGTGGCTAGAATCCGTCCGACCGCTCGATCCAGGGCATAGTCGCTGCGCCGAAGTGAGACGCCGCTGGCCCCGAGGAAGAGCCAGAAGGCTCCCACCGGCTTCCCCTGATAGGGCATCCCGACGCTACCAGCGTTGACCACCCTCTTGCCGCCGACGCAGCGGTCGAACTGGGCGTGGGTGTGCCCACACACTACGAGGTCTTGATCAATCCCGGCGAGGATTTCCCGGAGGCGCCCTTCGGTTGTTGCGGCGGTGACGATCTCCTCGTCGCTCCTCGGTGAGCCGTGGCAGAACAACACTTGCCCTAGTCCTTCGACCTCCACGACGAGATGCTCGGCGAAGGAAGCCAGCAAGTCCCGGTGTCCGCGGTCGATCTTGGAGGCGGCGAAGGCAGCGACGCGCTCCGCGGGGTCTGCACTATCGATAGCGTCGGTGTACCTTCCGTCGTCATAGGCTGCGACGACCTCCCGATCGGCGTTGCCTCGGACGAAGCAGGTGCTCTCCCTGAGCGTCGCCAAGCGGTCCAAGACCTCGGCGGGCATTGGACCAGCCACTACATCCCCGCCGACTACCACGAGATCAGGATTGACGCTCTCGAGGTCTGCTAGGACAGCCTCCAGGGCCGGCAGATTGCCGTGGACGTCGTAGATGGCCGCGAGGCGCGAACCCTTGTGCACCATACTTCCGGCATGATATCGCTATTCACTTGACGGCGTGGAAGATGCGTTCTCAAAAATCCAGGCCGTAGGCAGAGCACGCACCTCCCCGTGTAATAGTCAATCTTACGACGGACCAAAGAGTAGTGTATTTTTGTGGCCTCCCGGGCGCATAACACTAGCGAGCCTGGCGTGCTCTCTGTACCGACATCTAGTCCCGTTGAGCGGCATCGTCAGGGGTAACCACCAGCAAAGGAGGCAGGGTTGTTACGCAAGGTTCTATACGCTGTAGCAGCTAGTACGCTGTTGGCACTACTGCCCGCTATGGCAGTCGCTCAGAACAGTACTGCTCAGCCGGTAGATCCACCCCAGCAGGTTGCTCACCTGCGCCAGCAATACGAAGGGCTTACCCCACAACAGATAGAGGCCCGAGGCTACGTGGCCGAGGGACCATGCGTCCCGAGTCCTCAGGGTTCAGGAGCCATGGGCATCCACGCCATAAACCGGCAGCTCTACGAGGCTCAGTTCCCCAATGGAGAGATGGACCCCGAAAACCCGCCCGTGCTCCTGCTTGGCGAGAACGACGAGGTGATCGGAGTGGAGTGGGAGGCCAAGGACGTAGGGCAGGGACAGATGAAGATGTTCGGGCAAACCATTGAGCTTCAGTCGGGGCATCCGGGGGTGCCCGAACCCCACTACATGCTACACATCTACTTCAAGCCCGGTGGCAAGGTGCTGTTCGGCACGAACGACCAAACCGCGTTCGATCCCGAGGGCGTCTGTCCCGAGATGTCCGCTAGTGCCACCGCGAGTTCTACTGCATCCGCGAGTGCATCCGCAAGCGCATCCGCGAGCTCGACGGCCACTTCTAGCGCGAGCGCGACCACCAGCGCTTCGGCGCTTGTCGATAGCGGCGGCATGTCGCCTATGCTCGTACTGGGGGCTGGCGCTCTAGTGCTGTTGCTCGCCGGCGGGCTCATGGCGGCCACTCTAGTCCGTCGGAACTAGCAGATAACGTCGTTCGAAGGGTCGGAGTCCAGTCTCCGGCCCTTCTTTATGCCTTTATGCGGCTACCGGCTGGTAGATATGTTCTCGGAAACCCAAGCTGTAGGCAGCTAGCACTTCCCCGTGTGATAGTCAGACTTACGACAGCCTGAAGGTTCGTTTCTGGGTCACGGTAGGCGAGGAGGCGGAGGTCGATGTGGTACTTGACTAACCATCCTGCGCCTCGAGGTCGGGTATCCGTCGAGCGTTCTCGTGTGTCCTTTCGGTTAGCGGTCTCGCTCGAGCATCTCCGCTTTCTCCCGCAGGATCTCAATGGCCAGCTCGATCGTTTCCAGGTGAGTGTGCAGGCTCAAGATGGCTGCACGAAGGGTGAATCTACCATCGATATTGGTCGAGGAGAGGAAGACGCGGCCGTCTCGCTGTACTGCGTCGATCAATCTCCGGTTGAAGGCGTCCGGATCTCCTCGACTGGGGAGGTAACGGAACGTCACTATGGAGAGATCCGGGGGAGGTCCTACCTCGAAGCCCTCTTCGAGTCGCATCCTCCGGTGGAAGTGGCGCGCGAGGAGAAGCTTTTCCTCTAGCGCGGCGCGGAACGGGGCGACCCCGGCCAGCTTCAGGGGCAGCCACAGACGCAGGGCCCTAAAGGGACGGGTTAGCTCGGGTGAGAGGTCCGCGGGGGAGACTTCGTCCCCGGAAGCCAGCGTGTCCTTGTCTTGCAGGTAGCTGGCGTCGTAGTGGTGGGCCTCCAAAATGTGGCCACCTTCCCTCACCAGTACGGCTCCGCTGCCGAACGGAAGAAACAGCCCTTTGTGCGGATCGAGCACGACCGAGTCCGAACGCTCTATCCCCCTCAGCATCTGCTTCCCATGGCCGGTGAGGGCGAAAGGAGCCCCGTAAGCCCCGTCCACGTGCAGCCAGAGGCCGTGTTGTTGGGCGACGTCGGCCAGCTCGTCGAAGGGATCGACGGCCCCCGTGTCCGTGGTGCCCGCGGTCGCCGCGATCAGCCAGGGGCGCAGGCCCGCCTTCACGTCGCCTTCGATCGCTTTTTCGAGAGCCTCGGCTCTCATGCGATGCCGCCCGTCGAGGGGAACGAAACGCTTGACCGACTCCTTGAGCCCCGCAATCCTCAGCGCCTTGTCGATTGCGTGGTGAGTCTGTTCGCTGAGGTAGACGACCGCCTTCTCGAAATCTCGCGCCTTCAGGCCGTGGGCCTCCTTGGCCGTCACGATCCCGATGAGGTTGGCGATGCTTCCCCCGCTCGTCAGGTCCCCGGCAGACGTCGCCGGGTACCCCAGAAGATCCGCCATCCACCTCAGTAGCACGCGCTCCATACGGACGGCTCCGGGCGAGGCGAAGTACAACCCTGAGTACCGGTTGGTGACGGCTGCCAGATAGTCGGCCAAGGCCGAAGCGTAGAGGTTGCTGCCAGGGATGTAAGCCAAATGGCCCGCCGATCCGATAGTCACCCCGCTCCGGTTTACGCCGCGATCTAGCAAGTCTAGGGCCTCGTCCGTGTCCGTCGATCCCTCCGAGATCGGGTAGTCGTACAGGGAGTTATCCTCGCCATCGGACGCGACGAAGACCGGTCTGCCGGCAAGACCCTCCATAAAGGTATCTGCGTAAGCGACGACCTTGTCCCTCAGGAGAGCCCGTTCTTCGGCGCTCGGGTCCAGTGGTCGGGCCTCGAGCTCGAGGCGCCGAATCCTTTCCTCATAGTTCGGCTGGTGTTTAACGCCCGGGTTGGACATAGGGTTCGTGAGGAACTGACGCGCCGGCTGCTCGTCCGTGTGCTCAAGGTCAGGCACCCGTCGCTCGTCCATCCTCTCTCCTCTCGTTTCGCCGGGAGGGCTTCGCCACTCCTAGGCCCCAGTCCTCGGCCCCGTCACGGCCACCGCTCCAAGCTGCTGGAGGATGCCTAGGTGGTCCCAGCTAGATGCTATGACATCTGAGATCTGACCCTCGGAGAGGCGCAGGGTGGTGGTCCCCGTCCACCTCACCTGCCTACCCGTCGGTGCGATGGTGCCTGCCGGGCTCTCCCACTCTCCCTGGTGGGTTCCGCTCCCGGTCCAGACGGTGGCGATCTTGTCCTCCTCAGCGACCTGCTCCTCGATCGTGAGCCGGTAGTCTGGGAAGGCGGTGAGCAGCATCTGGGTGACTCGCCTTGTTGGTTCCAGCAGATCGGGGACCATGATCTCCTTTAGGATGCCGTGCTCACGACTGTCGTGGAACTCCTCGAAGTATCGGCGGACGACGGCCTTGTTCTCTTGGGACATCCCTCACTTCCTTCCTGGATCTTAGGCCAACTAACCTCTATCCGACGCCGCCATGATGCCAGCCGGAGACCTCTGGCGCATCTGCCGATGCCGGAGGTATATTCACCCACCAGCGTAGAAGGAGTACTCTCGGAACCCAATCCGTAGGCACCACGAACCTCCCCATGTGATAGTCACTCTTACGGCGGGCCAAAGTGTCAAAGTTACTTCGACCTGAAGGTCCGCTTCACCGCCACCCTGGGTGAGGAGGCGGAGGTAGAGGTGGCGCTAGTCTAGCAGTTGCCGGCTCGTTCCGGCCCCGACGAAACTTGGACAGCCGAAGACGGACAGCGCCTCAGCCTTATGGGCTCTTGACCTCTGGCAATTCCTCCCGCGGGGCCGACAGCACGGTTGCGCCCTTTTGGCGGAGGTCCCTAACCGTTTATCCAGCCTCTTAGGGGATGCACTGAAATGCATAGACTGGTATCCTGTTCTGTCAGGAGCTTGACGTACGTGGGGTAGAGGCCAAGCACCTCATCCCAAAGAGTGAGCACTTATGGGGAGTGGGGAGCCAGTTGTGCAACCGATTACCGCGTATGCGTGGCTAGTTTACTTAGAGAAGGTTAGATGTGTTCTACCAGGCGATCATAATCGAAAGCGGGACCCAACGTAATGACCGGTGAACGGTTGCGTCCAGAGGATGTAGGCTTCGGTAGACTCTTTGAGAGGATCCATGAGGCGGTTATAGTTGCGGAGGCCAGAACTCAGCGTATAGTCCTCTGGAACCCAGCGGCCGCGAAGATGTTCGGCTACTCGGCATCCGAGGCCCTCAAGCTCCGCGTCGAAGCGCTGGTCCCCGAGCCTCTCAAGTCCGCCCATCGGGCAGGGATAGCCCGCTACGCTGAGACGGGCCACGGGCCCTACGTTGACTCGGACACGCCGCTGGACCTTCCTGCCGTGAAGAAGGACGGTGAGGAGATCAGCGTCGAACTGTCCTTGAGTCCGATAAGTTCGGTTCACAACACGGATGGCGGCGAAGGCCATTTCGTGCTCGCCATTATCCGCGACGTCACCGAGCGCAAGCGGTCAGAGGAGGCGCTGAGGCAGAACGAGGAACGGTTTCGTCTCTTGGTGGAAGGCGTTAAAGACTATGCGATCTTTATGCTCGACCCCGAAGGTAGAGTGGCCAGCTGGAACGAGGGGGCGCGCCACATCAAGGGCTACAGCCAGCAAGAGATCCTCGGAGGCCACTTCTCTATCTTCTATCCGGAGGAAGATACAGAGCTCGGCAAGCCAGTGCGAGCGTTAGAGACAGCGTGGGAGAAGGGGACCTATGAGGAAGAGGGCTGGCGGGTGCGCAAGGACGGTTCGAGGTTCTGGGCGAGCGTCTTGATCACGGCCTTGAGGGATGAGGCGGGTAACCTACGCGGCTTCGCGAAAGTGACGCGCGACATCTCCGAGCGCAAGCAGGCCGAAGAAGCGATCCGACAACTCAATCAGGACCTCGAAAACCGGGTTAAGGAGCGCACCTCGCAGCTGGAAGCCACCATTGCCGAATTAGAAAGCAGCCGCCAGGACTTGCTTCTAAGCGAGGAGCGCTTCCGACTCTTGGTGGAGGGCGTTAATGACTACGCGATCTTTATGCTTGACCCCGAGGGGCGCATTGTGAGTTGGAACGAAGGGGCCGAGCGCGTACAAGGCTACCAGATGTGGGAGGTCATTGGCGAGCACCTCTCGGTTTTCTACACCGAGGAGGACGTCGAAGGTGGCCTTCCGGAGGAGGAGCTGCGCGTCGCAGCTGCCGAGGGCCGCTTCGAGGAAGAGGGTTTACGTGTGCGCAAAGACGCCACGCGTTTCCAGGCCGAGGTCGTGATCACGGCGCTGAGGGACGAGGCGGGTAACCTACGCGGCTTCTCTCAGGTGACGCGCGACATCACGGCTCGGAAGGATGCCGAGGAGGCGTTGCGCGATTCGCTCAGAAATCTGGCGGACTTGAAGGCCGCTCTAGATGCGTCCGCGATGGTGGCGATCACCGACCAGCACGGCAAGATCACATACGCGAACGACAAGTTCTGCGAGATCTCCAAGTACTACTTGGAAGAGGTGTTGGGTCAGGATCACCGCATCCTCAACTCTGGCTACCATACCAAGGAGCTCTTTGAGGACCTGTGGAGTACTATCGCTCGAGGCGACATCTGGCGAGGCGAGATCAGGAACCAAGCACGGGACGGTAGCCCCTACTGGGTCGACATCACAATCGTGCCATTCTTGGACGAGACGGGCAAGCCCGATCAATACATCGCGATCTCCAACGATATAACCAGGTACAAGGAGGCCGAATAGGCACCGCGGAGGAGCGAGGTGAGCTACCGCACGCTGACTATCGAGATGGCGACTGCTCGCCTTACACTGTGCGAACTGACGACACCCTGAAGCTTCGTTTCTCTGCCACGGTGGGCGAGGACGCCGGAGGTCGAGTTGGCGCTGGTCTAGCCGCAGAGCGTTCGACTACCCGAAGATTACGTTCGAGGAACTCGCCGGTTTCGGTTCGTCTGCTCCTAGAGACCGACCCTCGCTACGACCAGGGGCCGATGCAGTTCGTCTGGCCGCAGACTAAACTCTTTCAGAAGTGAGACGGAAAGGCAACACATGAGACGCGGGATCTTCTCGCTGCGGCGGCTACGGTGGAAACTGGCGCTAAGCTACACGCTCGTGACCGTGCTGGCTTTGCTCGTCGCGGAGTTGATCCTGGTCTCGGTCCTTATCGCCTTTCTGCTCTCGCCCGTAATACCCAGCCTCGCCGCCCGCTACGTCGGAGATGAGGTCGCGCCGCTCATGGAGCCAGGGCTGGACCAGAACCCGCCCGACGTGCGAGCTCTGCGCGGGGAGGTAGATCGGCTCACCAGCGACACGAACGTCAGGATGGGGGAGGGAGAGGGCGGTATGGACTTTACCCTGGGCCCGCAAGACGGCAACCTGCTGGTGCTCGACGAGGAGCGCAGGTTGATAGTCTCGAGCCGCGAGGTAAGGGGGCATTCCGAAGGGGAGCCTCTGGACCCAGGGCGGTTCCCAGATCTCGCCCCGCTTCTTACGGGGGCGCTCGGGGGAGAGGAGGACCCGTGGAGCCTCGGGGCGTACACCTCCGACAGGGGAAGGATGCTCGCGGCGGCCCCGGTCGAGGATGGTAACGGGCGGGTCCTGGGCGCGGTAGTCGTCGTTATGGAGGTGCCGAACCTCACGGGCCCACTCTTCACGGTGATCGGCGTGGGCGCGGTGGCGCTGGCCATCCCAGCCGCTATCCTGGGTATGATCTTCGGTTTCCTGACAGCGTGGGGCCTCACCCGGCGTCTGCAGAGGCTGGCCTGGGCGGCGCGGGCCTGGAGCCGGGGCGACTTCTCCGTAGCGGTAAAGGACAGCTCGAAGGACGAGATCGGCCAGCTCTCGCGCGAGCTCAACGAGATGGCGGTGCAGCTGGAGGGTTTGATCCAGACCCGCCAGGAGCTGGCGACCCTCGAAGCGCGCAACCGCTTCGCGCGCGACCTGCACGACTCGGTAAAGCAACAGGTCTTCGCCACCTCCTTCCAGGTAGCGGCGGCCAGGGCCCTGATCGAGAACGACCCTGGAGCCGCGGAGGCCCACCTGACGCAGGCCGAAGAGCTGGCGCGCCAGGCGCAGAAGGAGTTGAACGTCCTGATAGGGGAGATGCGGCCGGCCGCGCTCGAAGGGAAGGGGCTTGCCGCGGCGCTGCGCGACTACGTGAAGAGCTGGTCGAGCAGGACCGAGATCCAGGGCGAGGTCCACATAAGGGGCGAGCGGGAGATCCCGCTCGAGGTGGAGCAGGCGCTCTTCCGCGTTGCGCAGGAGGCGCTGGCCAACGTCGCCAGGCACAGCGGCGCAGGGAAGGTAGAGGTCGACCTGTCCTATACCCCCGAATCCCTCTCTCTGCGCGTCGCCGACGACGGTCGCGGCTTCGAACCGGCGAAGGACCCCGGCGAGGGCTTCGGCTTGCAGAGCATGCGCGAACGGCTCGCGGAGATCGGCGGGCGCCTCGGGGTCGAGAGCACGCAGGGAAAGGGAACGACGATCACCTGCGTCTGCCCCCTGCAGGATCCTTCGAGGTACACGAAACGATGAACGATCCCGTGACCGTGCTGCTAGTAGACGACCACGAGATGGTGCGCCGGGGGGTGCGGGCGTTCCTTGAGACGCAGGAGAACATCACCGTTGTCGCCGAGGCGGGGAGCGGGGAGGAGGCCGTGCGGCTCGCCGCCGAGCACGCGCCGGACGTGGCTCTGATGGACCTGATCATGCCCGGCATGGACGGCGTAGAGGCCACCCGCCGCCTGACCACCAGATCTCCGCGCACCAGGGTAGTTATGCTGACCTCCTACCACGACGACGAGCACATCTTCCCCGCCATCCGCGCCGGCGCCCTCTCCTACGTCCTCAAGGAGGTAGGTCCCGAGGAGCTTGCCGATGCGATCCGCAAGGCAGCCGCGGGGGAGGCGGTGCTGCACCCGCGCGTGGCCGCGAGGGTGGTGCGCGAGTTGCACGGCGCCAGGCGCGACGAACCCAACGTGTTTCACGAGCTCTCCGACAGGGAGTTAGAGGTGCTCAAGCTCATCGCCGACGGTCTCAGCAACGCGGAGATCGCAGGCCGCCTCTACGTGAGCGAGAAGACGGTCAAGAGCCACGTGTCGAATATCCTCTCCAAGCTGCACCTCGCCGACCGGACACAGGCCGCGGTCTACGCCTGGCGCCAGGGCGTGGTCAGGCGCGACTGAGATCCTACTTGCTAAGGATCGTCGAGGCCACGCGGTACGTGACCCCCCTGAGGGAGGGTGGGTCTCTGCCCGCTATCGTGGAGGCAGACGACCTGGGTACCTACGTTCTGAAGTTCCGGGGTGCGGGACAGGGTCCCAAGGCGCTCGTTGCGGAGATAGTGGCGGGTGAGATCGCGCGCACGCTCGGACTTCTCGTGCCCGAGATAGTGCTCGTGAACCTCGACCCCGAGCTCGCCCGCGCAGAGCCCGACCCCGAGATACAGGACCTCATAAGGGCGAGCTCGGGGCTGAACCTGGCGCTCGACTACCTGCCCGGCTCTCTTGGCTTCGACCCCATCGCGAGCCCGCCCGCGCCGGCTCTCGCCTCCCACATCCTGTGGTTCGACGCCCTCGTGACCAACGTGGACCGTACCCCGCGCAACCCCAACCTCCTCACGTGGCACGGTCGCCTGTGGCTCATAGACCACGGGGCCTCCCTCTACTTCCACCACGCCTGGAGGGACTGGAGAGCCGCTAGCAGGCGTCCGTTCGCCGCCGCCAGCGACCACGTCCTCTTGCCCTTTGCCGAGGACATCTTCGGCGCCGACGCAGCGTTGGCCCCCCAGCTTACGAACGAGGTTCTACGCGAGGTCCTTGACCTCGTGCCCGAAGAATGGTTGGAAAACACACACGGCTTCTCGGACGCCGCAGCGGTGCGCGCAGCGTATGCAGAGTTTCTATCGAACCGTCTCGATGAGCCACGCGGGTGGGTCAAAGGCGTGGAGGAGATCCATGAGCAAGCCGTTTGAGTACGCCGTATTGAGGGTGGTCCCCCGCGTCGAGCGCGGGGAGTTCATCAACGCCGGCGTCGTGCTCTACTGTCAGGGCGAGAGATTTCTGGGCGCGAGGGTGTACCTTGACCCCGACCGCCTCATGGCCATCGACCCCTACGCGGACCTCGAAGCCGTGCGAGCTCACCTGGAGGCCGCCCGCTCCGTGTGCGCGGGCGACCCCGAAGCGGGGTCGGTGGGCAGCCTGCCCCTCGGGGAGCGCTTCGGGTGGCTGGTAGCGCCCCGCAGCACCGTGGTGCAACCATCGCCCGTGCACACCGGCCTTACCGACGACCCCGAGGCGGAGCTGGAGCGGCTGCTGCAGAGCATGGTCCTCCCGCCGGGCCAGGGGCCGACCACCCACTAGAGCGGTAGTCAATGAAATTGGACCACCCCTCCGATGTCTGCTTTAAGCATAGCGCTATAAGCTTCGGAGTGCCCGACATGCCCCCGCCAGACGTGGGAAGGAGCATGGGTCCAATATCA
>Ga0126312_10001922_pt1 | contig 13775 bp, 10 predicted proteins | sample Plot104A_FD_92537 | JGI IMG/M metagenome (GOLD analysis project Ga0126312, IMG submission 92537) | Serpentine soil microbial communities from UC McLaughlin Reserve, CA, USA - Plot104A | ecosystem: Environmental > Terrestrial > Soil > Grasslands | place: USA: UC McLaughlin Reserve, Lake County...
GAGGCGGTCTTCCGCGCGCTCAACCGCGCGGGCTACGACGGCCCGCTCTCGATCGAGTGGGAGGACTCGGGGATGGACCGCGAGTACGGCGCCCGCGACGCGCTGGCGTTCGTCCGCAGAACGGACTTCGCGCCGTCGGGCGTCGCGTTCGACGCGGCGTTCGCGCGAGGGGACTGAGGCCGGGCCGGCGGCGTCCGCGCCGCCGGCCCACAGGAAGGCCTCAGCCGCGCGCTAGTAGCGCACGCAGGTCAGGTAGTCGAACCCGGCCCTCGCGGCCTCGAACGGATCGAACGGCTGCGCCGGGTTGAAGCGCGGGTCGTGCTCGACCACGTAGTAGCGGACCGGACCCTTGCTCGCGGCGAAGATCGAGGGGAAGTCGATCCCGCCGGCGCCGACGATCTCGATCCGGCCGGGGAACGCGCCGGTCGCCATGTCCTTGACGTGGAACAGCTGCGCCCGGTTGCCGAGCCGGCGGACGAGCTCCGCGGACAGGTCATCGGCCTGCGCGACGCTCGTCGCGCCCTCCGCGGTCCCGAGGCCGCGCGTGGACCAGTACAGGTCGAGCTGGAAGACGACGTTGCGCCGGTCGGTGTGCGCAAGCAGCGTCTCGTACGCCGAGACGTCGGCGAACTGGCGCTCGAACTCCCAGTTGTGGTTGTGGACCATCAGCGTCTGGCCGGCCTTGCGGGCGCGCTCGCCCAGCGCGTCCAAGTACTCGGCGTAGGCCACCCACTGGGCCTCGGTGGCGTAGTTCGGCGTCGCGCCGGAGCCGAAGTACTTGATGCCGAGGATCTTGTTCTCCGCGAGGATCCGGTCGAGGTTCGCGGGCGCGGTGGGCGTGCCGACGTCGACGTGGCGCGCCGAGGCCTTGATGCCGTACTCGTCCAGCAGCGCGCGCATCTGCGTCGCCGACAGGCCGCTCAGCGTGAACAGCTCGATGTTCGGGTAGCCCGTGTCGCGCAGGAAGGCGAGCACCTGCTCGAGCCGCGCCTGCGTCGCGGCGTCGGTGCCGAAGCCGCCGCGAAGGCGCGGCGTATGCGTGCAGACATGACGCTCTTCTCCTTCACTCTGGGCGGCCGCCCCTCGCGACCGCGTCGAGGTGAGAAATCTACACGACTTTGTTCGTTACGCAAGCAGAAGTCCGAAAACCGACTGTAGACTTTGACCACGCAACGGACTAAAGTCTCGAAGGGCGATGCTCCGATATGCCTACGTTTCGAGCGGTCTGTCCCGGCACCGGCTCGAGGACGCGCTGGAGCTGCTGCTGGAGGCCGGCTACGACGGCGTCGCGCTCACGCTCGACCATGTGCACTTCGATCCGCTGGCGCCCCGCCTGCGGGTCCGCGCCGAGCGGCTCGGCGGGCTGCTGGACGAGCTCGGGTTGGCCCGGGTCGTCGAGACGGACTCGCGCTTCCTGCTCGATCGCCACCGGCCCGACCACCCGAGCCTGCTCTCCGAGGGACGCCAGCGCCGGCTCGAGCTGCTGCGCCGCGCGGTCGACGTCGCGGCCGCCGTCGGGGCGCCGGTGGTCTCGATGCGCACCGGAGCCGCGCCGCGTCAGCAGGATCCCGTGACGGCTTGGACGCTGCTGATGGACGGCATCGAGAGCGTGCTCACCGCCGCGGGCCGGGCGGGGGTGGCGATCGCGGTCGAGCCCGAGGGCGGCATGCTCGTCGAGCGCCTCGACGACTTCTTCACGCTCGCCCGGCGCCTCGGGGATCCGGCCGGCTTCGGGCTCACGCTCGACCTCGGCCACTGCGCGGCCGTGGAGCCGGGACCGGTGGAGGAGAGCGTGCGGCGCGCGGCGGAGCGCCTGCTGCACGTGCACGCCAAGGACATGCGCAGGCGCGGGGACGAGCAGCTGATGCTCGGCGACGGCGACCTCGACCTGCGGTCGGCCCTGCGGGCGCTGACCGAGGTCGGCTACGGCGGGCTCGTGGCCGTCGAGCTGCCGCGCCACGCGCACCTCGCGCCCGACGTCGTGCCGCGGGCGATCGCCCGCCTGCGCGACGCCGAGCGCGGCCGCGCGGAATCGACGCTCTAGGCGCGCTCGACCGCCTTGGGCTCGTCCGCCTTGCGGGCGCCTGAGCCCGTCAGCGAGTCCTTGAACTCGCGCATCCCCTGACCGAGCGAGCGGCCGGCCTGCGGCAGTCGCTTCGGCCCCAGCACGAGCAGGGCGATGACGAGGACGACGATCAGCTCGGTCGGTCCGATGTTGGGCATGGTGGCCTCTCGATGGTCAGTTGACGGCGGGACGGTGACGGCGCCCGGGGGCGCGCATGCGCAGCTCGTAGCCGAGCCACGCCAGCAGGAACACGGCCGCGAACACGGCGAACGGCAGCCAGCCTGGGAGGGACGTGTCGCCGGCGGCGGCGCGCGCGGAGCTCGGCCCGCCCGCGCCGGCGATCGTCCGGGCGGGCGGGACGTCGGCGGGCAGCGGATGCCCGCCGAGCCGCGCGACCCGCCGCACGGCGGCGATCGCGGTCTGCGCGAGCGCGTCGCCGTCGCCGGGCCGCCGGCCGGCGAGCGGCCCGAGCAGCGTGGGCACGCCCGCGGGCGTGACGGGGCCATAGACGTCGCCGCGCATCGCGCGGCCCGCGACCCCGACGCCGTGCGGCGTGATCACCAGCAGCGGCGCCGTCACCGGCCTCGCCGCCTCGAGCTCGGAGACGAGGAAGTCGGCGTAGCGCTGCGGGTGCCGGAGCATCGCGGGCGTGTCGGCCACGTCGTCCTTCCCGCCGACGAGCGCGACCTTGACGGGATAGCCGTCGCGGCGCACGGCCTGCAGGAGACCGAGCAGCCGCAGCTCGAGCGCCTGCGAGGGCCGGTCGGCGAACGAGGGGTACAGCGGATCCGTCTCGAGATAGTGCCCGGACGGGTCGCCGTGCCCCCACGCCGGCGCCGCGGCGCCCAGGGACGCCGCGACGCAGGCGATGGCGAAGGTGCGCAGGCGCACGATCAGTCGGCGTCGCTCTCGTACGCGGCTTCGTCGGCGACGGTGCTCTTGCCCTTGGCCTTCACCCCGCCCCGCAGCCCGAGCATGTTCTGCAGGCTGTACTTGGCGTGGCGCAGGGAGCGTCCGGGATCGGTCGCGGGGCCCGGGCCGCTGTCGCTCTCGATGATCGCGAACTTGGAGCCCTTCTGGCCGACCTCGTCGAAGATGCGCTTGTAGCCCACGACGGCCGGGTCCGGGTCGACCGGGTAGCCCTGGCCGATCGAGCCCTCGCCGGCGAGGATCGCGTCGGTGAACGTCGGGGTGCGCGCGATCGTCTGTGTGAACGGGTTCACCCCGCGGGCCGGTGGCGGCACGAGCCGGCTGCCGTCCTTGATGTGCCACGCGACGATCCGGTGTGCGTTGCGCTTCCAGTAGTCGAGCGGCGCGCCCCAGAGCGAGCCGTCGACGGGGTCAGGGAAGCGCGCACGCCCGGCGTAGGAGTGCAGGATGTCCGGCTCGAAGAACACGACGCTCGGGTCGGTGTTCTCCGTGAACCAGTCGATGCGGTGCACCCGCGAGAGCTGCGGGTTGGCGGGGTCGTTGAAGAAGTTGAAGTTGTTCTGCTCCGCGTGGAGGTAGTAGCGCAGGCCCTCGGCGGCCAGGGCCGCGCCGACCAGGTTGTAGTTGTTGGCCGCCACCTCCCAGTTGGCGAGCAGGTTGGCGCCGCCGCCGCCGACCGGGTCGCCCGCGGTGCCGATCATCGTGTGCCCGAGCGTGTGGGCGATGTCGATCTGCGTCTGCCGCGTGGTCGGGTTGACCATCGCGGCCAGGCCGCCGGTGTGGGTCCCGAACGACAGCAGTCCCGCGTTGTCCAGGTAGGACCGGATCTCCGCGTGCGTGGGCTGGCGCCCGAGCTCGTTGACGTTCTGGGTGAACGAGAAGAACTCGATGCCGCGGTAGTCGACGGAGGCGAGGTACTCGAAGACTTCCTGGAAGCCGCCGGGCAGCGGCACGAGCGGGCCGAGGTCGGTCGGGTCGTCGGGGAAGTCGGGGCCGCCAAGGAAGCCCATCGTCGGCGCGATGCCGGCCGCGGTACTGCTCGCGATGCTGCGGCGCGTGATGGCGTCGCGGATCGAGAACTGCTGCACGCCGAGCTTGCCCGGCGGCACGAGCCGCTCGCCGACGCCGTTGCCCGGGCCGCCGAAGGCGCGCGGAGCCCAGGAACCGAAGGCCGCCGCTCCGGCCGCGCCCGCGGCCGCGCCGAGGAACTTCCGGCGGCTGATGCTGTGGTCGTTGCCCATCTCGTCTCCTCCTCGTGTCCTCACTACTGGATGCCGGGGCCGCTGAACTCGACCCAGTTGAGATTTCCGAGGCCCGTCGCGGGCCCCCCGTCGGCCTGGCGGAACACCAGGTAGATCCGCCGGCTGCCGGTCACCGGGGTGGCGAAGGGGCAGCGTTGGCTCGTGAACACGGCGTTGGAGCCGGTCGCGAGCAGCGTGCAGGTGGCGGCCGTCGGGCCCGTCGGCGAGTCGAGGCGCACCTCGACCAGCCCGCGGGTGGAGCCCGCCGCGGCGTTGTTCGCGAACCGGAACGTGATCGCTTGGTCCATGTGCGCGAACGTGAACCGGTTGTTGAGCGCGAGCCAGTCGCCCGGATCGAGCCCGTTGCGGTGCTGGCCGCCGCCGGCGTCGCCGGTGTTGGCCGTCGTCGTGCCCTCCTGCTCCTGGACGAACTCGACCTGCTGGCGGCGCAGCTGCACGACGTGCTGCTTCACCGTGGTCAGCGCGGGCTGGCCGTTGGCGCCCCGGTCGGTGTAGGAGGCGCTGATGCCGCCGGCGAGCGCGCCGCCGTGGTCGGCGTCCTCGGCGAGCGTGTGCAGCACGCCGGAGCACCCGCTCACGCTGTCCTCGCCGTGCCCGTGCGTGTCGTGCACGAGCACGAACGTGACCTCGACCCGCGAGCAGTCGACGGGCCCGTCCTCCGGGTCCGTGACGGTGACCGAGAACGGGATGTCCTGGCCGAACTCGAAGAAGTCGCCGTCGAGCGGCGTCTGGATCGCGATCGTCGGCGACGTGTTGCCGACCGTGATCTGGGTCGTCCTCGCGTCGGTCTTGCCGCTCGAGTCGGTCACCGTCAGCCGCGCCGTGTAGACGCCGTTGGCGGCGTAGGTGAACGAGGGGTTGGGGTCGACCGAGTCGACGGTGCCGTCGTCCTGGAAGTCCCAGGCGAACCGGATCGAGTCGGCCGGGTCCGGATCGCGCGATCCCTCGCTGGAGAACGCGACCGTCAGCGGTGCCCGGCCGTCGGTCGGCGTCGCGCCGAGCACGGCCCGCGGGGCACGCTGGCCCTTGACGTAGGCGAAGCGGTACATGCCCGCGTCGGGGTTGGCGGCGAAGAAGCCGTCGCCGTAGGTCAGCAGGTAGAAGTTGCCGTCCGCCCCGACCTGGAGGTCCATCGGGTTGTCGCACTCGAACGGCTGCGCGACCGAGCCGACGGCCCCGCAGTTGAACAGCGGGTTGATCTTCTGGACCTTGCCGGCCGAGTCGAGCCGGATCTCCTTGAGGTAGTCACGCGTGAACTCCCCGAACAGGATCGCCCCGTCGTAGTACGGCGGCAGCTTGGTCGTGCTCGGGTTCGCTGGGTCGTAGCGGTACTTCGTCGCGCCATGCGGACCCACGCCGCCCGTGGCGAGCTCGGGCCACAGCCACGGGCACGGCCGAGCCGTGGCCGTGTTGTAGCTGTCGAAGCACGGGGTGCCCCAGGTGGCGTCCTGGAAGGAGTACCAGAGGTCCGGGTTGGTGATCGGCGGGGTCACCGTGCGCCCGGTGTTCCAGCGCGAGCTGTTCTCCGGCCCCCGGGACGCGTTGCCGCACTCGTACGTCTCGCCGAGCGTGGTCGACGTGTTGAAGTCCCACTTGTAGTAGGGGAGGTCGGTGCGGTAGCACAGCGGCCAGCCGTAGTTGCCCGGCTTGCGCACGATCTCCATCCGCCCTGTGCCGGCCGGGCCGCGGAACGGCCCCGGCACGCTGGAGTCCGGCGAGTAGTCCGTCAGGTAGGCGACGTCGTTCTCGTCGACCTGCAGCCGGAACGGGTTGCGGAAGCCCATCGCGTAGATCTCGGGCCGGGTCTTCCCATCGACGTCCTCGGACTCCGGGAAGAGGTTGCCGGGCGGCACCGTGTAGGAGCCGTCGGCGGCCACCTTGATCCGCAGGAGCTTGCCGCGCAGGTCGTTGGTGCTCAGCGCCGAGCGCCGCGCGTCGAGCCACGGCGGGTTGTAGAGCCCGCCGCCGGTCGTGGTGGCCGTCACCGCACCCGGAGCCGTCCCGGTCAGGCCGGAGCCGTCCGCGGTCAGCTGCGCCACGTCGCGCTCTGACAGCGCGCCGCGGAAGTTCACGGACACGTTGGCCACGTTCGCCGGGCCGCCGGTCGCGAGCACGTCGCCGGAGCCGATGGCCTCGAGCGCCTCGAGCGCCGCCTGCACCTGCGCGGCGGTCGCGTTGTGGGCGAGCGGCGCGGTCGTCTGTCCCTGGAAGGTCAGCGTGAACGTGCCGCCGGTCGTGCCGGCGGTGCGCACGGTCTGCGTCTCGTTGGTGAGCATCCCGTTGAACGGCGCGAAGCCACCGGAGTTGCCTCCGCCCGCCGGCGTGTCGTCGCCCGTGACCATCCAGAGGTTGTTCTGGCGGTCGAAGTCGATGTCGCCGGCGACGTGGCAGCACGCGCCGCGGTTGTTGTCGACCTTGAGGATCTTCTGCTCGCTGGAGAGGTCGATCGTGGGGTTCTCGCCGTCGACGAACTTGAAGCGCGACAGCTGGAAGTAGCCCTTCCAGGCGTCCCACGCGCCCGGGTCCGCCTGCGGCGCGAGCGGCGCGGCGCCCGCCGGCGTGCTCGGCGGGTACGGCGGCTCCATCGCCAGCGGCGCGTAGTAGAGGTAGATCCAGTGGTTGGTCGCGAAGTCGTTGTCGACCGCCGGCCCGTAGAGGCCGTCCTCGCTGTTGGTGTAGACGGGCAGCGTCGCGATCACCCGAGAGGAGTTGTCGCGCGGATCGTGCAGCCGCAGCTGGCCCGCGCGGGCCGTCTGCAGGATCCGCCCGTCGGGCAGCTGGTCGAAGCCGATCGGCTCGTTGAGGTTCGGCGGGGCCCCGATCTTGGTCTGCTCGTAGTTGGCGAGCACGGTGGCGCCGCAGTCGCTGTAGACCGGGTCGGCCATGCCCGCGGCCCACTCGATGCCGCCGGCCAGGTGGCGGCGGAAGGCGGGCTCGCCGTAGGCGGCGGCGGTGTGGCCGCCGGCCGTGTAGAACGAGCGCCCGCCCTGGTGGTCCTTGCACCAGGCGATCGGGTGGTCGAAGCCGTTGCCGCCGCCGGGGTAGGTCGTCTCGTCGATGGTCGCGAGCACGTGAGAGCGGCCGCGGACGTTCGACGCGAAGTCGTACCACTCGTCCGTGCGCTGCCAGTACTCAGGCAGGCTCTTGCTGGCGACGTGGACGCGGTCGGCCACCTTGATCGTGGCCTGGGTGACGGCGGACGCGCGCGTGGCACGCGTGCCGAGGAGCTCGGTGAGGAATGCCCAGGAGGGCTCCGTCTCGATCGCGGAGTGGACGCCGACGAAGCCGCCGCCGTCGCGGTAGTAGTCCTCGAACGCCGCCTGCTGGGCCTCGTCGAGGACGTCGCCCGACGTGTTGAGGAAGACGACGGCCCGGAACTGCTCGAGCCGGTCGGCGCGGAACTCGGCGGGATCGGCCGTCGCGTTGACGATGAACCGGTGCTCCTTGCCGAGGTCCTTGACCGCCTTCACCCCGGCGGCGGTCGAGGCGTGCTGCTCCCCGGCCGCCTTCGTGAAGACGAGCACCTTGTACTCGCGGCCGCTGTCCGCGGCGTGCGCTGCGGCCGGCAGCGCCAGCACGAGCAGCATGGTCAAGCAGGCACGACGAAGCGTCCGCGAGAGCGCGGTCATTTCCTTCCCCTCCTCCACAAGGAACCGGACGGGGAGGAACCTACTCCGCCTTTTGACGTTAAGCAAGCAGAAGTTTGCCGACGAACCTACGAAACCGCACCCAGAAACGGTGGATCACGCGTAGGTTCCGCGCTTCAGGAGCCAGAACGGGGGAGAGGTTCTCAGGCCGCGGCGATGCCGCTCTGCAGCGCGCGATCCACGACATCGGGCGCGAGCACGTGCTCGATCACCATGATCGCGGCGCCGACGACGCCCGCGCGGTCGCCGAGGCGGCTGGGCTCCGTGCGCAGGTCGCGCGTGGCCAGCGGGAGCGACCGCTCGAAGATGACCTCGCGGACGCCGGCGAGCAGCTGCTCGTGCGCCTCCCCGAGATCGCCCCCGATGATGATCACCGCCGGGTTGAAGAAGTTCACAGAGCCCGCGAGCACCCGCCCGAGCGACCGACCCGCCTCGCGCACCATGCGCGCGGCGCGAGGCTCGCCGCCCCGCACGAGCCGCACCACGTCACGGCTGCCGTGCGCCTCGAGGCCCTGGGCCTCGAGCTGCTGTGCCAGCGCCCGCCCGCCCGCGACGGCCTCCAGGCAGCCGACGTTGCCGCAGCGGCAGAGGACCTCCTCGTTGCCCGGCACGCGGATGTGGCCGATGTCCCCCGCGGCGCCCTGGGCGCCGCGGTGGATGACGCGGCCGGCGACGATCCCGCAGCCGATGCCGGTGCCGACCTTGATGAACAGCAGGTGGTCGGTGTCGCGCCAGTGCCACCAATGCTCGCCGAGCGCCATGATGTTCACGTCGTTGTCGACCAGCACCGGCGCCTCGTAGCGGGTCGAGAACCAGCGCGGGAGCGAGAACCCGTCCCAGCCCGGCATGATCGGCGGGTTGACGGGCTGCCCGGTGGCGAACGCGACAGGCCCGGGGACCCCGATGCCGATGCCGCGGACGTCCTCCGGCGACCGGTCGAGCTCGCGCAGCATCGCGGCGAACTCGTCCTGGACCTTGCCCAGCACGGCCTCCGGGCCCGTGGCGATATCCAGGTCGAGCGCCACCTCCTTGAGCGGCGCGCCCGCGAGGTCGCTCACGGCGAGCCGCGAGTGGGTGGCGCCGAGATCGCCGGCGAGCACGACGCCGGCGAGCTGGTTGAAGGCCAGGATGGTCGGAGGACGGCCACCCGTCGAGGTGCTCCCGCCGGCCTCGTAGACGAGCTCGTGCGCGAGCAGGGCGTCGACGCGCTGGGCCACGGTGGAGCGGGCGAGGCCCGTCCGGCGCGCGAGGTCGGCGCGGGTCACGGCCTCGCCGTCGCGGATCAGCCGCAGGACCGAGCCCGCGCCCAGCAGTGGTGTGGTCGTGCGGTCGCCGCTCTGGCCGCTGCCCCTCATGAACGGACTGTAACTCACTTCGCCGTCAGTGCTCCCGCCTTGTGCCGTGATTCTTCGTTTCTCACGAGCTTCTATGCCAAACCTACCAGACTTCTGCTTGACAAACGATCAAAGTCGTGCGAGGGTGCCCGCCATGGCTCACGTACTCCGAGTCGGGATCGCCGGTGCCGGCTTCATCGGCGCCGTCCACGCCCGCTCAGCCCGACTGGCCGGCGCGCGCATCGTCGGCGTCTCCGCGTCCTCGCCGTCCCGCTCCGAGGAGGCGGCCCGGGCGCTCGGCGCCGAGCGCGCCTTCGCCACCTCGGAGGAGCTCGTCGAGTCGCCCGACGTGGACGTCGTGCACATCTGCACGCCCAACCACCTGCACCTGCCGCTCGCCGAGGCGGCGCTGGCCGCCGGCAAGCACGTGGTCTGCGAGAAGCCGCTCGCGACGGACCTCGCGGGCGCGCGCACGCTCGTCGACGCGGCCGCCGCGGCCGGCACCGCCGCCGCGGTCCCGTTCGTCTACCGCTACTACGCGACGGTGCGCGAAGCCCGCGAGCGCGTGCGCTCCGGCGCGACGGGCCCGGTGCGGCTCGTCCACGGCACCTACCTGCAGGACTGGCTGACCGACGCCGAGGACGACAACTGGCGCGTCGACTCGGTGCTCGGCGGCGCCTCGCGCGCCTTCGCCGACATCGGCTCGCACTGGTGCGACCTCGCCGAGTTCGTGACCGGCCAGCGGATCGCCCGCCTCAGCGCGCGCACGCTGACCGCGGTGCCCGAGCGCGTCCAGGCCGAGCACGCCGCCGCCTTCGCGCGCGGCAACGGCGCCGGCGAGAAGCGCACGGTCGACACCGAGGACGCCGCGATCGTGCAGTTCGAGACCGACGGCGGCGCGGTCGGCAGCACGGTCATCAGCCAGATCTCTCCGGGCCGCAAGAACCGCCTGTGGCTCGAGGTCGACGGCGCCAAGGAGGCGCTCGCCTTCTCCCAGGAGGAGCCCGAGACGCTGTGGAGCGGCACCCGCTCCGGCGCGACGCTCGTGCCGCGCGACATCGCCGGGATGAGCGCGGACGCCTCCAGGCTCTCCTTCCTGCCCGCGGGCCACCCGCAGGGCTACGTGGACTGCTTCGACCTGTTCGTCGCCGAGGCCCACGCGGTCGCCCGCGGCGAGGAGCCGCCGGACGGGATGCCGCTGTTCGCCGACGGGATGCGCTCCGCGCAGATCGTCGAGGCGGTGCTCGAGTCCGCGCGCGAGCAGCGCTGGGTCGACGTGCCCGCCGCGGCCGGCGCGGAGGTGTCCTCATGACCGACGCCCCGATCCTCGAGGTCCGCGGGCTCGAGAAGGAGTACCCGGGCGTGCGCGCGCTGCAGGGCGTCGACTTCGACGTGCTCCCGGGCGAGGTCCACTGCCTGCTCGGCCCCAACGGCGCCGGCAAGTCGACGCTGATCAAGTGCGTCTCGGGTGTCGTGGAGCCTACGAGCGGGGAGATCCTCGTCGGCGGCGAGCCGCTGCCGGTCGGCGCCCCGTCGGCGTCGCTGAAGCGCGGCGTCGCGACGATCTACCAGGAGCTCGACCTCGTCGAGGACCTGACCGTCGCCCAGAGCGTCTTCCTCGGCCACGAGCTGCGCCGCGGGCCGCTGCTGGACCGCGAGGCGATGAGGCGCGAGACGATCGCGCTGCTGGAGCGGCTCGACCACCCGACCATCCCGCCGAACGCGCACGTGCGCGCCCTGCGCCCCGCCGCGCAGCAGGTCGTCTCGATCGCCCGCGCGCTGTCGCACGACGCCCGGCTGCTGATCATGGACGAGCCGTCAGCGATCCTCGACGACGAGGAGGTCGAGACCCTCTTCGGGGTCGTGCGCCGCCTCAAGGAGGCGGGCGTCGGCGTCATCTACATCTCGCACCGGCTCGACGAGATCCCGCGCATCGGCGACCGGGTGACCGTGCTCTCCGACGGGCGCACCGTCGCCACGGGGCTCCCGGCGGACACGCCGCAGGGGACGCTCGTTGAACACATGGTCGGCCGCAAGGTCGATCAGCTCTACCCCGCCCGGTCCGCCGCGACGGGCGACGTGGTGCTGTCCGTGCGCGGCGTGTCCGGCGCGCCGATGGTCAAGGAGACGAGCTTCGACGTACGCGCGGGCGAGGTGGTCGGCATCGGCGGCCTGGTCGGTGCCGGCCGCACGGAGCTGCTGCGTCTCGTCTACGGGCTCGACAAGCCCGACACGGGCGAGGTGTACGTGGGCGGCAAGCGGCTTCCGGCCGGCAGGCCCGCCGCAGCGATCGCCGCCGGGCTCGGGCTCGCGCCCGAGGACCGCAAGTCGCAGGGCCTGCTGCTCGACTGGAGCTTGACCAAGAACGTCTCGCTCGCCGACCTCGGGCGCTTCCGCAAGGGCCCGCTGATCGACGGTCGGGGCGAGCGCGGCGCCGCGCTGGAGCAGCTGCGCGCGCTCAAGACCGTGCCCGACGACGGTGAGCGGATCACGCGCGAGCTGTCCGGGGGCAACCAGCAGAAGGTCGTGCTCGCGCGCTGGCTGCTGCGCGAGTGCAAGGTGCTGCTGCTCGACGAGCCCACGCGCGGCGTCGACGTCGGCGCCAAGTCCGAGATCTACAAGGTGATCGCCGACCTCGCCCGCGAGGGCCTCGGTGTCGTGGTCGTGTCCTCGGAGCTCTCCGAGCTGGCCGGCTTCTGCACGCGGGTGCTCGTCATGCGCGAGGGCGCGGTGGTCGCCGAGGTCGGTGGCGAGGAGGCCACCGAGCTCGAGCTGCTGCGCCACGCCGTCGCACCCACCGACACACAGCCCGTCATCGCGGGGGAGGAGATCTGATGAGCACCACCGACGCAGCGTCCGGGGAGGGCCGGTCGCTGCCGATTCCGAAGCCGCGCGGGCGGATCCAGCTGCAGGAGTACGCGCTCGTCGGGGTCGTCGCCCTGATCCTGATCGGCGGCGCGATCCTCGAGCCCGACTCGTTCCTGACCACGGACAACATGCTCAACGTCCTGCGCCAGGCGAGCGTGGTCGGCGTGCTGGCGATCGGCATGACGTTCGTGATCGCCACGGGCGGCATCGATCTCTCCGTCGGCTCGATGGTCGCCGCGGCGGCGGTCGCGGGCGGCCAGCTCGTGGACTCCGGCAGCGCCGCGTTCGTGCTCGGCGCGCTCGCGATGGGCATCGTGCTCGGCGGCATCAACGCGAGCGCGATCGCGTACGGGCGCGTGGTGCCGTTCATCGCCACGCTCGCCATGTTCACGATGGCCCGCGGCCTCGCGCTGTGGCTGAGCGACAAGACGCCGGTCTCGCTGTTCAGCCTCGACGGCGTCCGCTGGTTCGGCAACGGGGAGGTGATCGGCATCCCGTCGGCGGCGATCGTCTTCCTGGCCGTCACGGTGTTCGCCTGGGTGTTGCTCAACCGCACCCGCTACGGGCGCTACGTCGTGGCGACCGGCGGCAACCGCGAGGCGGCGCGGATCGCCGGCGTGAAGGTGCGGTGGATCGTCTTCAGCGTCTACGTGATCTCGGGCATCTGCGCCGGCCTCGCCGCGATCCTGGTCTCCGGGCGCCTGGCCAGCGCCTCCCCGATCATCGGCAACCTCTACGAACTCGACGCCATCGCAGCGGTCGTGATCGGCGGTTCCGCACTCGCTGGTGGACGCGCGACGATCGTCGGCACATTCCTAGGCGTCATCACGTTCGCGCTGATCTTCAACCTGCTGACGCTCATGGATCTCGCCGTCGAGATCCAGCAGATCACCAAGGGCCTGATCATCCTGGCCGCCGTCCTCGTCCAGCGCCGAGAGCGCTGAATCCATCACACGTTCGTCCCTTCCAGAGGAGGAAGTTCCATGTCCATCAAGCACATCGCCGGGGCGCTCACCCTGTCGCTGGCGCTGGGGGTCGCGGCCTGTGGCGGCGACGACTCCGGCTCGAGCGATTCCGGCGACGACACGACCAAGGAGGCCAGCGGCTCCACGGCCACCAAGTCCGAGGGCCCGGTCAAGATCGCCTTCAGCGCGCCCGGCGCCGATCACGGCTGGATGGCCGCGATCACCGAGAACGCGCGCGACGAGGCCGAGAAGCTCGGCGACGTCGAGCTGAAGGCCGCCGAGGGCGTGACCGACTCGGCCGCCCAGGCCGACCAGGTCGAGACGCTGATCGCCGGCAAGCCCGACGCGCTGGTGATCCTGCCCAACGAGCCCGACGCCCTGATGCCCGTCGCGCAGAAGGCCATGGCGGCCGGCATCCCGGTCATCGACGTCGACCGCGAGTTCACCGAGCAGGGTGCCTTCCGCGCGCTGATCACCGGCGACAACTACGGCATCGGCTACCAGGCCGGCAACTACTTCGCCGACGAGCTCAAGTGCTCGGGCAACGTGGTGGAGATCCAGGGCATCGCCGGCATCCCGGTCACCGAGCAGCGCTCGCAGGGCTTCCGCGACGCGCTCAAGCGCAAGTGCCAGGACGGCGTGAAGATCGTCGCCAGCCAGCCGGCCGACTTCGTCCCGGACAAGGGCCTGTCGGTGATGGAGAA
>Ga0126312_10001923_pt1 | contig 13775 bp, 10 predicted proteins | sample Plot104A_FD_92537 | JGI IMG/M metagenome (GOLD analysis project Ga0126312, IMG submission 92537) | Serpentine soil microbial communities from UC McLaughlin Reserve, CA, USA - Plot104A | ecosystem: Environmental > Terrestrial > Soil > Grasslands | place: USA: UC McLaughlin Reserve, Lake County...
GCATCAGCGTTAGGCGCTTTCGCCAGGCAGAACGCGGTCTGGCGCTCCTCATCAAACCAGTAGGTGAGAAATCGGACACCATACCGGCCCTGGACCTTGAGGTCCTTGAGGTGGGCGAGTGCGGCTTCCTCGGCTGAGAGGCCGACGAACTCGTGGCGGTCCATGAAGAACGGCACACAATGAGCATGACGCGGTGTCCATGTCGAGGCAACGGCCATCGCCGTGCCGCTCGTTCGGCCAGGGCCTGGGATGAAGGCCGTGCCCACCCGTGTGCGGCGAATAGTCTTGTTCACCTGCGGCGGAGGCTGGAAGCGTCGCGTCGACCCCTGCGGGCCGGGAAGCTGAGCCGCCAGCCGCCGGACGGCATCACCGACACGCACTACGCCCACCTGCTGCCCGCCCAGAGGGGCTGGGAGCAGATCGCCGACGACGCCCTGTCCTGGGCTGTCGACCATGCGCGGTGACAGGGCGCCCCAGACCCGGATTGGCCATGACCCTGCCCGATGGGAGGAGTGTCAGCCGGCATCCAAGACAACACAGCATCGGTCCGGTGCCGGTTCGAGCCGGGCGACAAGTCCGATCTGTTCGACCCCTTCCGTAACCGCAGTCATGATGGCGAGGTTCATGCCGCATACGAGCTGGGTATGTTCTCGGGCCAGCGCGTGGAATGGGCAGTTGGCCAGCACGATGGTGCCGTTGGCACGGTGTGGTTCGTACCCGTACTCCGTCAGAACCTGAGTCGTTGCGGCGATAAGCCGTTCACGGCTTGGCTGAGGACCCGCGGCTGCTTGGGCCTGGTCTGCAACAGTGCGACCCCAGTTTGCGGCAGCCACCTTCAAGGCGTCCACGACACTCGTACCGTCGGCAGTCGCGTTGTCGATGGCACTGGCCAATAGCTGGCCCGCGATGTCGTATCGACGTTCGGGCAGCGTCACGGACAGCTGTCGGCTGGATCTGCTGTAGAACTTGGTGGGGCGGCCAGCGCCGGGCCCTTGGCGCGCCGACAGCCGCTTGAAGCTTGTGTCCAGCAGGCCTTCCTCAGCGAGCTTGTCCAAGTGGAACTTGGCAGCGTGACGCGCAATCCCGAGCGCTTCGGAGGCTTGGTCCCGGCTGACGGGCGTCGGCTGTGCGCTCACGTAGCGGTAGAGGTCGCGCCGAATCGGGTCGGCGAGTGCCGCGATGCCGGCCACCTGCCCTGCGAAATCGCCGAACTCGGTCATGAACCCCTTCTAAAAGACAGTTGACTTGACGAAAGAAGCCTCTTGGTCTAACGTCAATATTACTGTCCTTTACAAGATGGAGTCAACGACGATGACTGCGGAGCTGCTGTCAGTACAACCTGTCAAGGCTGCCGAGCCAGTACGCGGTTTCCCACGGCCGGCGCTGCGGGTGGTGGAGCCGGCTCGAGAAGTTGATCTGATCACCGCCGAAGAGGCTGCAGCGGCATTCCTGGTGGCGCTCGGAATAGACCTTGACACCGAGAGCTTGGCAGCTACGCCGGCTCGGATGGCGCGCGCCTACGCCGAGATGTTTGCCCCACGCCCCTTTGACCTGACCACGTTTCCTAATGACGCCAGATATGACGAGCTGATCATTGCCCGCTCGATTCCGCTGCATTCGGTTTGCGAGCATCACTTACTGCCGTTTGTCGGAGTAGCTCATGTCGGCTACCTGCCTGGAGAGCGGATCCTCGGGCTGTCCAAGCTGGCCCGGGTGGTCGAGCTCTTTGCCCGCCGCCCCCAAGTGCAGGAACGGCTGACGCAGCAGGTGGCCGATTGGCTTCAAGATCAGCTCGAGCCGCGCGGTGTTGGTGTCGTAGTGGAAGCCGAGCACCTGTGTATGACCGTACGAGGCGTCCGAGCACCGGGCGGCAGCACGGTGACCTCGGCACTGCACGGCCAGCTCCGCCACAACGCCGCCTCCCGAGCCGAGTTCTTTACCTTGATCGCCGCTCACCAGCAGCCCGATGTCGATCAAGGTCGACTTACGCAACCGAATCCCTACGAAGACAATCCGCTATCCCAAGACAAGGCGTACTCATGACAACAAGACCAAACTTCCTCATCGTGGGCGGCGGCCTGGCCGGCGCCATCGCAGCACAGACCCTGCGCGACGAAGGTTTCGACGGCAGAATCACCATTCTCGGCGAAGAGTCGCACCTGCCGTACGAACGCCCTCCCTTGTCCAAGGACTACCTCCAAGGCAACGCTGATCGCGACAGCATCTTCGTGAATCCGAAGTCGTGGTACCTCGACCACGCGATCGAATTGCGTCTTGGCGCTGCAGGGACCTCGCTCGACCCGGCATCCCGGACCGTAGTCACCGCGACCGGTGCTCGGCTGGGTTACGACAAGCTGCTGCTGGCCACCGGCTCGACGCCGCGACGCCTCAGCGTGCCGGGGGCCGACCTCAACGGTGTCCGCTACCTGCGTAGCGTCGATGACAGTGATCACCTCAAATCCGGCTTCGAGCGAGCACGGCGGGTCGCCATCATCGGCGGGGGCTGGATCGGGCTTGAAACGGCTGCCGCTGCTCGCCAGGCAGGGTTGGACGTCACCCTTCTGGAGCGCAGTGAAATGCCACTGTTACGCATCCTTGGCCCAGAGGCTGCGGCCATCTTCACTGATCTGCACCGGGACCATGGTGTTCACCTGCGCTGCCAAACGGGGGTTGTCGAACTGACCGGTCGGGATGGGTGGGTGACCGGTGTGATTCTGAGCGACGGCAGCAGGATTGATGCCGACATGGTCATCGTCGGCGTCGGGGTCGCCCCCAATAGCAAACTCGCTGCAGAGGCAGGACTCGACGTCGGTGACGGGGTCATCGTCGATGAGCACCTCCAGACCTCCGACGCAAATGTCTTCGCCGCCGGTGACATCGCCTCGGTGTACAACCCACGCCTTGAACGGCATATTCGGGTCGAGCACTGGGCCAACGCCCGACGCCAAGGCGCGACCGCCGCCAAGGCCATGCTCGGACACGATGCCGTCGACGCCCGACCGTCCTACTTCTACTCCGACCAGTACGACCTGGGCATGGAGTACACCGGCGACATCGGCCCAGCCGGTTACGACAAGGTCATCTTCCGTCGGCACGCTGACCCCAAGGAGGTGATCGTGTTCTGGCTCAACCAGCAACGCGTCCAGGCCGGCATGAACGTCAACATCTGGGACGTCGCGGAAGACATCGAGCGGCTCATCGAGTCAGCAAGCCCAGTCAAGGCGGAGGATCTCGCAGATCCCGAAATCCCGCTCTCAACGCTGCCGTACCGGTCGCTCGTCTCACAGCGCTCTTGATCATGGCTCCGCCGCAGCGCGCCGTTACAGCCCGGACTGCGCCTCGATGCGTCCAGCGGCGACCGCCGCGCTGAGCGCGGCGTGGTCCCGTTCGTTTTGATCGGCGTACATCTCGGCGAAGTCAACGATTGCGTTGTCGAACTTCGCCGATTTTCCAAGGTACGCCGCAATGGCGATTCGGTCCCCAGAACGGGCATGTGCGCGAGCCAAAGTCCAGCCGCACAGCTGGGCGTACAAGACCATGCCAGGCGGAATCATCTCTTCGATCACAACAGACAACTTCCAGTCCCGCAGCTGCCGCAGGTAATAGTCCTGGTTCCGCTCTCCCGTTGGTCGCGCGCGGAGCCAACCAAGGAAGATGTCGCTCGATGCCTGCATAAGGTGCTGGCCGGCGACCACACGCTCGCCGTCGTTGGAGTATTCCGATTCGCCCGCATAGCCGGCGAGGGCCGATGGCCCCGCTTGTTTCGCCTGGAGCAGAACGGCTTCCCCCTCGACACCCGCCTCCAACAGCAGAATCCATGCCCGGGTACCGACACTGCCCACGCCGACAACTTTGTGCGCGACATCGGCGAGGGTGAAGTGGTCGAGCAGGACCCGGCGGTCCGACTGAAGCGTGTCGCGATAGTCGGCTATGAGAGTACCGAGCCGTCCGCGGACCTCGTCGGGGTCCAAATCGGTCATGTCATCAAGCCGTTCGATCAGTGGCGGTTGGCTGATGATCCGACGCTCTCCGTCGACGATGGTGGTCAGCTTCCCTATCGCCTGCAAGCTGTCCCGGGTGCGCGCTTTAGCGAGTGCTGCCTCAGTCGCCTTCAGACGGGTCTTTCCCTGCTTCAGCCCGCGGGCGCTGAGGCCTGCCTTGTACTCAGCAATGGCATCTTCGATCTTGAGGTGTGCATACCAAACGGACAGGATCGGCTGCGCAGCGAAGCTTCGCATGGCTGTGCGATAGCTGGCCACGGCGGCCAGGGCTGCCTTGCGGTATTGCTTCTTGGTAAACCCATTGTCACGTCCGGCCACTACGAAGCTTGCCGCCAGTCGCTTGACGTCCCACTCGAATGGGCCTGGCAGTGTCTCGTCGAAGTCGTTGAGGTCGAACACCAATTGACGTTCCGGCGAGGCGTAAGCGCCGAAGTTGGACAAGTGGGCATCGCCGCACAGTTGGGTTCGCAGACCCGACGTCGGGGTGGTGTTGAGGTCAGCGGCCATCACCAGCGCAGCACCCCGATAAAACGTGAACGGCGATACCAGCATCCGACCGTGCCGAATCGGCACTAGCTCCGGTACCCGGGTCGTTGCCTGGCTGAGCAACAAGCCGAGTGGATCCCGCGACTTCGCCGGCAAGAACTCCGCTTGCGCCTCCAACGGCGTCCTGTCACGTGCAGCCTTTCCCGTCGACGCCTGCTGCTCCGGACTCAGGCGCTGGTGCCCAGCACTGTTTTCATGTGAACTCATAGCCCGCCTGCCACTCGTTGTCGAACGATCCATCGCAATCTGATCAGATTTGCAGGGCTATTGTCCCGAGACGTGAACCAGCCTCTCCGCCGCAGGTTCAAGGCAGCCGCCGATGCGTTTGTCAGCAATGCGGTGAACCGCAACCTGCGGCGCGCTCAGCTGAGCTTTCTCGGAGCATGGACGGCCGAGTGGGCCTTCACTGTGGCCCTGGGCATCGTGGCCTACCGGGATGGCGGCGCCACGGCAGTCGGGTTGGTCGGGCTGCTGCGCATGGTGCCGTCCGCTTTACTGGCCCCCCTGATCGCCCCGCTGGCGGACCGAGGACGTCGGGAGCGCGCTCTAGTGCTGATTTCGACCGTACGCGGCGTCGCTACGGGCGGGGCGGGATTGGTCCTGGGCCTTGGTGGACCGGTATGGATCGTCTATGCCCTCGCTGCCGTCTCGACCGTTGCGGCGACTCTCTACCGGCCGACCCATTCAGCTCTGCTGCCCTCGCTGTGCCGGACCGGACATGAACTTGCCAGCGCAAACGTCGTACGGGGAATGCTGGATTCGGTGGCCACGCTTGTGGGTCCATTACTGGCGGCTGTGCTGCTGGAGTTCACCAGCGTGGCGGTAGTTTTCGCGGTCGCCGCGGGTGCCTCGCTAGCGGCGGCTGCGCTGGTGCTGCGCTTGCGCTACGACGCTCCACCAAGGCCGGCCGCTCCGCCGGGAGCCTCCCTAATGACACAGGTAAGGGAAGGTATCCGGGCTGCGGTCGGGAACCGCGACTTAGCACTGCTCATCGGCCTAGCGATATTGCAGACCTTTACCCGTGGGGCGCTGACCGTGTTCACCGTCGTTGTTGCACTCAATCTGCTGAACATCGGCGAGCCGGGCGTCGGCACGGTAACGGCGGCTGTCGGGGCAGGAGCGGTCATCGGCTCGCTCGTTGCATCTACGTTGGTCGGATCGCGGAGGCTGGCGCAGTGGTTTGGCGTAGGTGTAGCGCTGTGGGGTTTGCCAATCGCGCTAATAGCAGCCTTCCCGCATCAGGCAGCTGCGTTGGCCTTGCTGGCCTGCGTTGGGATAGGCAATGCGCTTGTCGATCTCGGTCTGTTCACGTTGATAGCAAGGCTGGCTTCCGATGATGTGCTTGCTCGGGTGTTCAGCCTGCATGAAAGCCTGGTTTCGCTCACCGTCGGGTTGGGTGCTGTCGTTGCGTCGCTCGTCATTGATCTGAGCGGCCTGCGCGTGGCACTGGTCACAATTGGCCTGCTTTGTCCGGTCCTTGCGGTGGCATCATGGCAGCGGCTGAGACGGCTGGACGGCTACGTCGGAGAACTGGACAAAGAGATCGGGCTGCTACAAGGCGTAGCCATGCTTCAGCCGTTGCCGTTGCCGGCCATCGAACACCTAGCACGTGGCCTGGAACCAGTCCATATGCCCGCCGGACAGGCGGTATTCGACCAGGGTGATCCGGCCGACCGGTTCTATGTCATCGAGACAGGCGCCGCCGACGTGGTCGGAGACGGTCGCGTCGTCGCAACGCTGGGTCCAGGCGATGGGTTCGGCGAGATCGCGCTGCTGCGCCGGGTGCCACGCACGGCCACGGTTCGGGCGGCCACCGACCTGCAACTTCAAGCGCTGACGTCTGACCGCTTCCTTCCTGTCGTCACAGGCTTCCCACCCAGCGCGCGTGAGGCGGGCACATCGATGGACACGATGCTGGACCGATACAGCCCGGAGGAATCCACCGATGAGCAAGACGGTCCAGGCCATTAGTTCCGCGACATCGCCGACGAGTACGTTTGTCAGCCCTCCAGAAGCGGTGTGCCGAGTCAATCGCCTTGCTATGAGATCGCCAATGGCCCAAGCAATCTCATTGCCCGGAACGCTGAACTTATCGCGGGATCAACCGTGGCCAGATGCTCAGGTAGCGCTCAAGGAACTAACGAAGAATTTCTGTCTGCATTGAGTCGCTTACCGCGACCGGCTGTCCGGGAACTAGATCAGCGATGGCACTGCGTACTTCATTGGGAGAAACCCGCCCTCCCGGTTGGCGGTTTGCCGGCTAGTAGTTCGAGGCCTGATCCGCGATCGTGAGATGGGGTCAACAACGACCTAAAGACAGAAGGGCTGTCATGTCTGCGATCCGTCGACATCCGGTCGTCACTTTCTTTCTCCTCGCCTATGCCCTCAGCTGGGGCGCCATCCCCTGGCAGAGCTTCTTCGCCCCCGGCGTCCTAGTCGCAGCGCTGATCGTCGTTTCGTTGACCGAAGGCGTCGCCGGGCTGCGAGCCATGGGCTCGCGGTTGATCCGCTGGCGGGTCAACTGGATCTGGTACGCGCTCGCACTCGCCGTACCCCTGTCAGTCAAGTTCGCATCAATTGGGCTGAACACCGCCCTAGGCGCACCCGTTCCGCATATCGCCGAGTTCAGCGTCTGGTACAGCCTGCCGGTGGCGATTGCAATAAACATCGTCAATCCCCTCAACGCACAACTTCCCGAGGAGGCCAGCTTCCGCGGCTGGGCGCAGCCCAAGCTGCAGACCGCCCGGACACCACTCGCCGCCACCGCGCTGATGGCGGTCGGGGTCACCATCTGGCACGCCCCGCTCTTCGTCATGCCCCAGTTCGGGTCCAGCCCGATCGAAGCCCTGGCCACTATCGCGGTGACTTTCTGGTACGCCTGGCTGTTCAACCACGCCTCCGGCAGCTCGCTGCTCACCCTCATCGCCCACGCCACCGAAGGCACCATCGAGACGAGCACGCTATGGCAGGCGACTGCCGACACAACCCGGATGACCTGGCTGTACAGCCTGGTCTGGTGCTTGGTCGCTATCGGCCTACTGGTCTTCAACCGTCGGTTCTGGACCAAACCGCCAGCCGCCGAGGTCGACGAACTTGATCATGCTCTTAGACGGGCTGCGTCTGAGCCCGAGAAGTAGCCCATCCACTTCGAGCACTACCGCGTCTAGCGTCCGAGGAGGCGGTTCAGCCACCCTGGACCGGCGATGAGGGCTCGCTCGGGAAGGCGACGATGTAGCCCGCGGTCAGCGCTGACCACAAGCGGTTTCTTCCCCGAGGCTGTCAGCCGGTTCGCCTCCTCAACGATCTCGCTGTCACCGTCCCTATCGGCGCGCAGCACTGAGACGCCCTGCGGCCCCTCGGCGCGTTTGGCCGCACCCTCCACGACGGCACGTACGTCGCTGATCCGCACAGTCCCAAGCCCGTCGGGGAGGGCGACCTCGGCGCCGTGCAGAGGCTTCAACCCGTTGAGCAGCCGAGTGGCTGCGGCCGGCCTGTCGTGCCACCAGCCGTCTGGCCGCGATCCCATCACGTTGGCGATGTCTACCAACATCACCACGTCCTGCGGCTTGTCTGACGTGTTCACGACCCCTCGTGTTTCGTCTTTTCGCGTAAGTGAGGTAGTTCCAGCCTCGCCGGTCCGCTGAACAACGTCAACGACGACCAGCAGGGCGGTCGATCTGTCGGTTTTGCCCTAATGAATGAATCTCCTTTATGCCATGTTCGATAGATAGAGGAATCTCCAAGTTCTCATGCCGTGACAAATTGCGGGCTTGAGAGGAAAATATGCGGTGACGCGGCGACCTTCGGCAGGGTCCTGCTGCTGGAGGGAAAGTGTGTGGCAAGGTCTTCCACAACTCGGCCCAGCGTTGGCCAGGAGGGCTGGCATTCCAAGCGCTACCACCCGCCAGGCCAGGAGCAGTGGCGGGATTCGCTCCCTCCGGGGAACCGGGAAACGCTGGGGATTCAGAGGCAGGGTAGCCAGGAGTTCCTAATTGTGAGTAGGCGATAAGCGTGGATCGATTCAGTATCGCTAGCTTCAATCTTTACAATCTTCAGCTACCGGGTCAGCGAATGAACCCCGGCCAGAAGCCGTGGACGAAACGAGAGTTTGAGCGGAAGGTCTCGTGGACAGCCGAACAGATCAACTCACTCAAACCAGACATCGTCGGCTTGCAGGAGCTTTGGCACCGGGATGCGATGGGTGAGGTCTTGGACCGTCATGCCTTAGCTGACAGGTACGAACTGTTAGCCGAACCAGCCGATGGGGATCGGATCATTTGTGGCGCTCTCGTGCGTAAAGGCATGCGTAGGGGTGACCCGGAGTGGATCGACCACTTCCCCGACGCCGTCCGGCTGGAGTCACGTAACTCCCTCGATTTGCAGGCACCGGAGATCAGTGTCGCAATATCGCGCTTTTCACGGCCGGTTCTGCGGTTCCAGGTCGCACTGCGTGATGAGTCGCCGCTTGCCGAGGTATTCGTCGCCCACCTGAAGTCCAAACTGCCCACGAGAATTGACCAGGAGGTGTGGTTCAAAGACTCTCCCGAGACCTACAAAGAGCACGCTACGGCGCTCGGCGGGGCCCTCTCGACAATTCGTAGAACCGCGGAGGCCGCTGCCCTACGCGTCTTACTTACGGGCGTGATGAAAGGCACGGCCACGCCGGTCATCGTGCTCGGCGACATCAATGACGGTCAGCACAGCAACACCGCGAACATTCTCACCGAACAGCCCCGATACCTGGTCGGTGATTCCCAAGGTGGTGCCGACGTCGGCCTCTACACGGCTCAAACGCTTCAGGAGTACCGTGACACCCGAGACGTCTACTACACGCACGTCCACAACGACCTGCGCGAGTCGCTTGACCATGTCCTGGTAAGCGAGCAACTTTATGACCACAGCCGTCGGCGACTATGGCTATTCGATGGGCTGATCATAAACAATGATCACCTTAACGAGGACGATCATCGCGGTACTGGAACAGGCGACCACGGACTGGTGTGCGTGAGCTTCAAATACCGCCCTCTGGAAAGCAACTGATTACGCATTTAAAGCGCTCAACAGAGATAAAAGGCGCTGGTTCTTTAAGGCGTGGCCTTTGCTGATCCATCTATAAGGTCCTTCGGAATCTTGGTGGGATGAATCTGTTGTGTTTCAGCAGGACTCGGCGGTAACGTTCATGCACACAGAGATTTGGTCGGCCGGCCGTCGGGGGCGGGATTGGCTCGCCGCGATAGAAGCTCATGCACACATATCGAGTAGCAGTTTCTCCTGTTCGAGATTGCGCAGGCCTACCAAATCTCTGATGCCCGGGATCCCAATGAACGGAGTGAAGCATGCCCCAGTTTGAGATGGACAGTGAAGATGCCCAGGTTGGTGACCAAGTCGACCCCGTAGAGGATGTCCAACCCGCGAAGGACGTTGTCACTGGGGATGTCCGGGGCCCAGGCATCCCGGACCAGCTACGGTCCTCCGATCTGGTCGGCGACCTTACCCTGGCCGAAGGCGTACGTCACACACCCGCAGGCCTAAGGGTGCTCAGGACCAGCTATGTATTCAGAATCAACGAGCTGGTCCGCGGAAACACGTCGGGTGAGTACGTCACTATCAACGACACGGGGGGCGTATATCCGGATGGCTCGAGCGTGTCGACCGAAAATTCGTTCAGGTTGGACCCGGGTGGGCGGTACATGGTTTTCGCCGACCGGGTCGGTGAGGATTTGTGGCTCCGACAGGTCCTGCAGGTTCACGGGGACGGCGACGTGGTAGCCGACGCCTCCGGTCGTGTTCTGGTGCAGAGCCGAGACGGTGTTCCCGTTGCGCAGGCAGCGCCGACCTACGGGTCGCTTCGCTACGTTCGGGCGGCGGCGAGTCCAGTCGAGGCGATGGAGGGCCCTCCCGACGAGGCGTCCATGCCGCTGCCTACGCCGCGGGAGGCGCCCGGGGCCGCGCGACAGGGAGCGCTGAGCCTGCAGGCGGTCGTGCAGTACCTCCGGTCCGGGGGTAACCAGCCTTCGCCCTCCGAGGATGCTCGGTCCGCGGTGGAGGGCGATGACGATCCCTCAGCGGCCCCACCGACGGCACGCCAGCCGCCAGCTAACCGCGAGCAGTCGGGTTCGGAGTCGGCGCGTGGCATCGCAAGCGAGGGCACGGCCAGAGCGGTTCTCATAGGCAGTCACGTCACCGCTTTTCAGAGTCACTTTCACTTCATGCCCGACGACGACAACTGGGCGTGGACCAGCCATTGCCGCGGGAGCTGGAACGCCCTGGTCAACAACAACCTCGGCCTGTTCGCGTACAAGATCACCACATCCGACGGCCAGCCCATTCGCAACCGGCTGCCGGTGGCCGATAACAACCAGAACAATGTTGGGGTCTTGTCGAATGCCCAGATGACCAACGGGGGCTACGACACGTGGAACGTGCTGTCGGCCAACGGAGTTTGCTACACCTGGGTCGACAGCAACAACCGAATTCGCGAGACCGACATCCTTATCAATCCGGCTATCGCCGGAAATGAGGCACAGTTCCGCAAGTCACTGACCCACGAGTTCGGGCATGCCTTGACACTCAACCATGAGACTGCGCGGATGGCCCTGCTGTATCCGGGTACGTTCCGGCAACCCCCAAACTATGCCTCCCTTTGGTACTCCAGGCGGGATGATCATCAGGGCGTGCGAGGCATGCTGCAATGGGTGAACGCCAACATCGGCGCTGGGACCTGGGATGTCGCCCAGTTCACAGACATGGCCACCTGGTCCCAGGCGCACGATAACCCCGGTACCGCCGGGAATCTCGTCATGACCCGTATCTCAGCCGAGACGCTAAGCCCGGGCGACACCGCCACCCTCGACTTCGTTCACATGGAGAACCGGGGCAATGTCCCTGCCCAGAACGTCCGGTTGAAGTTCTACCTGTCAACGAACGACGTGATCTCAGCAAACGACCACGAGATAGGTTCCGTCATCTGGAGCACGTTCACGAGCTGGTGGAGCGGTTCTCTCACTGTACGAATACCAAACACCGTCCCAGCCGGTCAGTACTTCCTCGGCTGGATCGTCACCACCGACACCGCAGAACGATCGTCGGCCAACAACACGGCGATTCTGATGCGCGACCATAACGCGGCGTTCGAGAAGGTGCGCATCGCCGTCACCTGAACCGGCAGAAAGATCTCTGCCAGATGCGACCGCTAGGCCTCGTACCCGAGGTCGGCGACCGAGATGACGAGCTCCCCCTCTCGTAGCGGCCTGGTTGGCGTGAACGCGGCCCACATGGTCCCGCGCACGTGCCGCCGGAAGATATGGCGTACGAGCGCACCGCGGGGATGGAGCTGGGCGCTCGCACGGAGGCCCTCCAGGAGACGAGTAAGACCCTCGCCGAATGTGGGGATGCCAGCGTTGACTGCGTCAGCGAAGGCCTGGAATGCCGCCTCCGTGCGCCCCGCCCGCGCCTCGCACTCGCCACGGAGGATGTAGGCGTCACTCAGCGTGGGTGCAGCGTCCACGATTGCCGAGGTGAGGTGGTCGAGGTCGTTGTGCAGCCCAAGCCGCAGCAGGACGTAGCCAGCGAGCAGGCCAGCGAAAGGGTCAACACGCGCCTCGGCGGCGAGCTCCTCGGCGAGCGGTTGTGCCCCGTCAAGCACGCCGCCAAGCAGCATTCGCTCGAGGAGCTCAAGACGACGTAGCCGCCGCCAGGAGGACGACTCGGTGGAGCCGATGTGCGGATGAAACTGGTATAACCGCGTCCGGGCCGCATCGATTTGGGCGATGACCACCGCAAGGCGGTTCGGCAGAACCGGCAGCGCGAGCACCGTCGCCGACTTGCCGCACTCGATGGAGAGCCAGTGCGGGACCGCGTCGCTGATGGGCGAAACCGCTCCCGCGACGGCGTACTGCGATGGCTCCAGCGTTTTGCGATCGCCCTTCGCGGGGATTCCCCAGCCCGTGGGCCAGGTGCGCATCGACAGGTCCGACAACGCTTCGGGATTGCCGTCACCGGCCACCGCGTAGAGCGCGATGCCACTGCCTCGCAATCCGGTCGGCGAAGGCACGCCGGCACCGAGCCCTTCCAGCGACGCATCCCCGCTAAGTGCCCCGCCAATGGCCGCTGCCAGCACTGTCGACGGCTGCGCCCACGCCATCGGTTCGGCGCCGGTGAAGGGAATGATGTAGTCGTCCTGCGACCGGCCGCCGAGCGCCTCGGCGAGCCGGACGACAAACGGATCCGGCGGCTGCACGCCCAGCCGAACTTTCTCGCTGTCGCCGCTCGAGAGCACGACGAACGTCTCTTCCTGCGGTTTCTCGGCGTCGGCGGGCGCCGTCGCGACACCAAGCTCGTCGCCGGTCGCGCGCTCCGGCCGGAGGTGGCGAACGCGATAGAAGCCGGGACTCGTCTGGCAAGTCGTACCGCTGCGGCACACCGATACCATGTGCCCTGATTCGTCGCTGATCTCCGCCGTCGAGAGTGGATCCTGCGAGAGCACCTCGATTGTCCCCGGCGCGAGGGCGCCAGGGCCGGGCACGGCCTCTGCTGGTCCGTCGTCGGGTCGCAGCTCGATCTGGTCGGTGAGAGCGTCGTAGAGCTCGATCGGTGCCCTGAGGGTGCCGACGCGCCGGTCCTGGGTTTGCACGCGCGCCGCGTACGTTCGGGGGGGCAGCGAGACCTTGATGGTCGCCCGTGGAACTTGGAACGCGCGTACCACCGGCGTGCCGATTGCATCCAGCACCGTCACGTCCGCCTTGTCGAAGGGCGGCTCCGCCTTCAGCTCGAGCGTCAGCTCGACATCCTCGAACTTGCCGCGCGGGTACGACGCGAGGCGAGCGTCGCGGTCTCGGTCGGCGACGCCCCGGCCGCCAGCGTCCTGCGGGATCTGGATCGGCCAGCCTCCAGATGGCGGCGGGTCACCAGAGGATTTCGTCGGATGACTCTTCTCGCGCATCCTTCGGTTGACGTAGTTGGTGAGGCTCTCCCAGCGCACCTCGTAGCAGTTGCGGTCCCAAGACCACGCCTTCGCCCGTTCCTTGCCGGCAAGACCCTCCATCAGAACCTCGCTGAACGCACCGACCGCCTCGTCGAACCCGACTTCAGCCGCCGTTAGACCGGGCGAGGTCGCGTACAGGATGAACTGCTGCACCGGTGGCTGGCCCGGGTTGCGGCGACGCGGGATCGGCCACCGTCCGATCGTCTGACGTTTCCGGAGGTCGTTGCGGCAGGCGTCGATGAAGA
>Ga0126312_10001924_pt1 | contig 13772 bp, 13 predicted proteins | sample Plot104A_FD_92537 | JGI IMG/M metagenome (GOLD analysis project Ga0126312, IMG submission 92537) | Serpentine soil microbial communities from UC McLaughlin Reserve, CA, USA - Plot104A | ecosystem: Environmental > Terrestrial > Soil > Grasslands | place: USA: UC McLaughlin Reserve, Lake County...
CCGCTCCCTCTCGTCGGTCCGATCGACTACCATCCCGTCCACCAGGCCCGCGTACATCCTTGCTACGCCCGTGGCAGAGACCTCGTGGCCTAGCGAGGCGAGCATCTTATCCGCCGGACCCTTAAGCGCCCGTCCTCCGACGATCGGGCTGACGGCCACCTTAGGGGCGGAGGACGAGGCCAGGGCCTCCATCATCCCAGGCAAGGCCAGGATAGGGCCGACGCTCACGACGGGGTTCGACGGACACAGGACGATGGCGTCGGCAGAGCTGATCGCCGCAAGGACACGTTCCGTAGGTCTGGCCATATTGACACCGCGCAGCTCGATCGCAAGCACCTCGTCCCTTTGCCCGCGGCGTACGAAGTATTCCTGGAACTCGAGCCGGCCTTCAGGGGTCTCGAGCACCGTCGAGACAGGATCGTCGCTCATCGGCAGCACGGTGCTCTCCACGCCGAGAGCACGAGATAGTCCGACCGTAACCTCCGTCAACGTCATACCCAAGTGCATGCGGGACGTTCTGAGTACATGGGTCGCGAGGTCCCTGTCGCCGAGCTTGAACCAGGCTTCCTCGCCGTAGCGTTCGAGCATGTTCAAGGCCGCGAATGACTCGTCCGCGATGCCCCAGCCGGTCTCGGGGTTGGAGATCCCGGCTAGCGTGTACATGACCGTGTCGAGGTCGGGGCAGATGTGGAGCCCCCACAGGTCGAAGTCGTCCGCGGTGTTCACGACCACCGAGAGATCCCCTGACGAGAGTACGTCCTGCAAACCACTGGCGAGCTTCGCACCACCGACCCCGCCGGCGAACGCACAGACCTTCATCGCGCCCCCGATACAATGCAAGCTCTCCTAGCCGACCGTAACATCGTTACCACCAGAACCGCGCGTCTGCCAAGGGCTCAGTGTGTCGTCTCGATCATAGCTTCCTGCTGGAGCATCGTCCTCCGTACGATCCAATCCTGACTCCGGGCTGCTATCTTAGCATCACAGGTGAGATCCTCATGACCAGAGACACAGGACTGTTCGTTGCCCGCAAGTGAGAGCATGGAGATCCTGGTCGCAGGCCCCTTCGGCGACCCCGAAGACGGCTTCGGGCTGCAACAGGCCGTACTCGAGGAGGTCGCGGCGGAAGAACGCGGCCCTACCGCCCTGATGTGGACCTCCTCACGCTACGTCGGGGCGACGCGGCAGGAGACGCGTCTACCCGGCTTTGCAGCGGCCACGGAGGCTGCCTCGGGATTCGGCTTCCCCGTGCTGGTGCGTAACTCCGGCGGCGGGGCCGTGGCGGCGAACAGGGGCTCCATAACGTTCTCCCTCACCTTCCCCGTAGGGGATCTGCGTCACGGCCTCTACGAGCGCTACTCGGAGGGCGTTGCCCTCATCACCTCGGCGCTGCGACGTGTCGGGGTCGAAGCGGAGGGCGGCGAGGTCGAGGGTGAGTTCTGTCCTGGGGCGTACTCCGTGCGCTCGGGTGGTCCATGGGGCGTCAAGCACGCAGGGCTCGCACAGCGGGTCACGCGCCGGGCCGCGCGCCTCGAAGCCCTCGTGCTGGTCTCGCAGACGGATGAGGTCAGTACCGTGCTTGAGCGCTTCTACGGCCTCCTTGGACTACCGTTCCGGCCAGGGAGCGTAGGAGATCTAACGGCGGACATACCGCGGGTGATACAGGCGCTCTCGGAGGAGGTGCGCCTGCGGTACGGGGCGGAGGCAGGCCGGTTCGGGAGGACTATGGACCGGGCGCGGTCGTTGCGGGGCGAGTGGCGTGTCGCCCCCGACACAGGGTCCTCGTAATGAGGTAAAGTCTCGCCCGATGGAGTTCGTATTCAACGCGTTCGTGACGCTGCTCGTGGTCGTGGACCCGCTGGGTCTGGCCCCCATCTTCGGCGCCCTCACGCAGGGCTTCTCGGAGAAGCGCAAACGCGAGTCGGCCATCAGGGGCACCGCGCTTGGTGCCATCATACTCTTCTTGTTCGCCCTCGCTGGTGACGTGCTGCTCGAGGCCCTCGGCATCGGACTGCCGGCCTTTAGGATCGCCGGCGGCCTGCTGCTCTTCCTACTCTCGCTCGACATGGTCTTCGCCAGGCCTTCGGGGATGCGCGCCACGGCCGTGCGCGAACAGGAGGAGGAAGAATACCAGCAAGATATCTTCGTCTTCCCCCTCGCCATCCCACTAATCGCGGGACCGGGGGCGATCACCGCGGTCCTCCTCTTTACCGGCGGTAGTAGTGCGGCCCAGGTGGCGCTGTTCTTGGGGGTGCTACTCTTGATCCTACTTCTGACTCTTGGCTCTCTGCTACTCGCCCCGCGCATCATGCGGCTCCTGGGTGAGACCGGGGCCAACGTACTCACGCGCGTCCTTGGCGTGCTGCTCTCTGCGCTCGCCGTCCAGTTCGTGATCGACGGCCTCCAGTCGAGCGTCGCTTAAAGGGCGGATATACTCTCTGGTATGTCGGGCGCGCCCATAGTGATCGTCGGCGGGGCTACCTGGGGGCCGGGTAGTTACCGCGACTTCGCGAGCACGCTGCGGGAGATCTCCGGCTCCGAGGTGCACGTTGCCCCTGTTACACCCCTGGATTGGACCCTCGGATACTTCCGGGGCTTCGGGCAACTGGTCTTCGAGGTCGCGAGCACGGTGGACAGGGCGTTGCTCGAGAGCGAGGCGAAAAAGGCGGTGCTCGTGGGACACTCGGTGGGCGGTCTCGCCTGCAGAGTGTACATCGGCGGAGATCCCCCGTACGGAGGCCGGCGCTACTCGGGGCACAGGAGGGTGGAGGCCCTGATCACACTCGGCACCCCACACACCGTCGCCGATAAGGAACGCCTCGCCCCTATCACCCGCGTAAACGAGCTCTTCCCCGGCGCCCTCCACGCGGGCCTGCGCTACCTCTCGGTCGCGGGGAGCGCCGTCGACGGCGCCTCTTCGCCTAAGGTGCGCAAGCGCTACGAGCGGTTCGTCGAAGAAGGAAGGGTGGCCGGGGACGGGGTCGTGCCTGTGGATGCGGCCCTGCTCCCTGGCTCGGAGAGCCTGATCGTAGACGGCGTCCATCACAACAGGCGTCTCGGCCGTTCGTACGGCTCAGATAGGGAGATGGTGGAGCGATGGTGGCCCGAGGCGCTGCGTGTGGGAGGAGAGGGTCGAGGGCATGGATGCCACCTGACGGTGTGAACGAGCGAGAGCATCCCTGGGAGATCAGGGATGCCGACGCCGACGCTTTGCGGAGCGCGATGCGCCACTTCCCTTCCGGCGTGACGGTCGTGACGAGCGGGCGGGAGGAGAGGGTCGAGGGCATGACTGCCAACGCGGTGATCTCCGTCTCCCTCGACCCGCTGCTCTTCCTGGTAAGCGTCCACAAAGACGCGCGCATCAACCCACGTATCAAGGAGGAAGGCTCCTTCACGGTGAACCTCCTGGCAGACGACCAGGAAGGACTCAGCAGGCTCTTCGCCTCGCCCGAACGCTCCAGCGGACTGCAGGCGCTCCACTCTTTAGGCGGCGGCTACAGCTCGGTGGGGGCGCCGCTGGCGGCCGGCGCACTCGCGGCGATCGACTGCGAGCTGGCCGAGATCTACGCGGGAGGCGACCATGACCTGTTCCTCGGCAGGGTAGTCGAGGTCCGTCTCGGCGATACGCGCAAGGGACCGCTGATCTACCACGAGGGCGGCTATCCGGCCATGAAAGCCGCCCCCCGCCCGGAGGAGACGGGCGCCTTCGTCGACTCCGTCAGGGGCTTCGACGCCCGCATAAACCGCCTGCGGGACCGAAGAAGGCGCTAGGTGATAAGCAAAGACTTGCTCTCGATCGTCCGTCCGCGTCCTTCGGATACCAGAGGCCTCGTCTACGCCGGGGGCATAGAAAAAGATGGAATGATCCTGGGCGGCAAAGCACGCTCGCAGGTGACCACAGAAACCTACGAGATCAAGGGTGGGTACCTGGATCTCCTGAAAGCCCGCGCAGGCGCGGACAACCCCGCCAACCTCACAAACTTCCTGCCCGGCGCCGGACGCGGCTACGAGCCCCTCTGGCGTGTCCACTCCCTACGCCTGCTCACCGGTGAACCCTTCTCGAACGAGCGGGAACTCGAGATCATCACAAGCCTCGTCCGTCCCGTCAGAGGCGGCCGCTACCTCGACCTTGGCTGCTCCGCAGGTCTCTACACCCGCGGCCTGAGCGGCGAGCTCGACGGCGGGGAAGTCGTCGGGATAGACATCTCCCCCTCCATGCTGAGAGAGGCGACCCGGCGAGCACGCGCGATCGAGGCGAACCCGTCCTTCGTAAGGGCGAACGCGAAGAACCTTCCTTTCCTCGATGGCTCTTTCACGGGCGCCGTCTGCGGCGGCACCCTTAACGAGTTCGGCGACCCGTCACGCGTCCTGCGGGAGACCTACCGGGTACTCGAACCCGGCGGACGGCTCGCCATCATGGGCATCCTCCGCGCCCGCTCGCCACACGGACGCCGGCTCCAGCGCTTGCTGTCCACGGGCGGCATCAAATTCTTCCATCCCGACGAGCTACAGAGCCTCCTCGACCACGCGAGCTTCGAGCCCGACCCGCTTCAGACCTACGGTCCCGTCTTCTTCGCCAGCGCGACGCGTAGGGACTGACGTCCTACAAGGCCTCGACCACGTCGGGGGTCGGGAGCGCGCCCTGGGCGCCTTCCTTCGTCACCGCAGCCGCCCCGGCCCGCACAGCATAGGCCACCGCGTCTTCCAGCGAGGAGTCGTCGGCGAGCCTTGCGGCCAGAGCCCCGACGAACGCGTCTCCAGCGCCTGTGGTGTCAACGACTTCCACACTCGGGGCCGCGAGATGTTTCGCGGATTCGCCGCTCGAGAAAACGGCGCCGCTTTCTCCGATCGTGACCACGACGGATGCTGGCCCCAGGGAGAGGAGTTCGGAGGCAGCAGAGATGGCTCCTTCTACGCCTTCGACCCTCTCGCCTAAAAGGAAGGCGGCCTCGTGCTCATTGAGCACCAGGGGATCAAGGTTCTCTAGCAGTGTCCGCGGAACCTCGAACGGGGGTGCAAGGTTGACCAGCGCGCGGGTCCCGTGCCCCGCCGCGACCTCGACGGCGCGCAGGACGACTTCGGGCGGGATCTCCATCTGGGCGACGAGCGCTTGCGCCTCTCCGATAGGACCGGAAGCATCGTCTACGTCCTCCGCACTGAGGTGGCGGTTCGCGCCAGGTGCGACCGTGATCGCGTTCTCCCCATCCGGCGTAACGGTTATGAAAGCCGTACCCGTGGACGAACCTGAGACCTCCTGCACGAGGCTTGTATCGACGCCCTTATCGGCGAGCGAACGTACCAGCGGCTCCCCGAAACCGTCATCGCCAACGCGGCCGAGAAAGGTCACTTCCGCGCCAAGGAGGGCCGCCGCCGCGGCCTGGTTGGCCCCCTTGCCGCCGTTGTGGGTCGAGAGAGTGGCGTCCGTGACCGTCTCGCCGGGCGCTGGGCGCCTCTGTACGCTCAGGACGAAGTCCTGGTTGATCGAACCAACGACGAAGACGTCAGCCACTCCGACTCGTCGGTGCCCTACCTGCGACTAGCGGCCAGCGTCCGCACGATCACGGAGGCGATCACGAGCGCCACAGCCCTGACCAGCCCTTGCAGGACCGCCTCTGTCACGTCGTCCCTTATCCCCCTGCGTTCGGGGATCTTCTCTCCTATAAACCTGGCCAACGGCTGGCTGAGGCCGATGGAGATCGCAATAGATAGCAGCGTCAGAAGCCGCTGCTGGGTCTTGTCGCTCATCCCGCTCCTCTCTCCCGACGCCGCAGGATCGCTTATCCCGCGCATCTCTCTCACCCTGTCGAAGCCGGCGACGGTGATCATGTACTCAGAGGGCGTGTCGGCCGGTGCGATGTATTCCTGTTCGATCAGGTACCTGGCGGCGACTTCGCACTCGGGCGACTCGGGGTCGAGATCCGCCCTCGGCGCCGCGCCCTGTTCGGGCATCTCTGGTCCCCCGATCGGCACCGGCTCCGTGAGCTTCCCTCTCGACAGGTCGTGGAAAGCCCCCAGCAGCCGCATCGCGTCCTGTTCCACCCCGCTAGTAGCCAAGATCTCACCTCCTCGGCCTGCGATCGGTCATTCGACGGCACCTTCACAGTACCCGGCCTGGGCGCAGCCTAACCCTCGTCCTCTGCAAGGCATCCGTCGAAAGGTCCCATGCGTAAGTGTAGAATGACGCGGGCAGCGTTCTGGACTCGGACCAAGGGCAGGATGTCAGAGGTAAGAAGAACAGTCTTGGACAACCGCTACGATGTCGTTCGACCACTCGGTAGCGGAGGCATGGGCGAGGTGTACCTGGCCCGCGACAGGGTGCTCGGGCGCGACGTGGCGCTGAAGGTGCTCAGGATGCAATACGCCGGGGACGACGAATTCGCCGAGCGCTTCAAGCGCGAGGCCATGAGCGCGGCGTCCCTCTCCCACCCGAACATCGTCCAGGTCTACGACAGGGGCGAGACGGAGGAGAAGGCCTCCTACATAGCCATGGAATACGTGCCCGGCGGTACGCTCAAGGAGAGGATCTCCAGGGAGGGACCACTCGAGGCCGCTGATGCCGCCGCGCTCGGGGCGCAGGTCGCCGAGGCCCTCGGAGCTGCCCACGAGCGGGGCATGGTCCACCGCGACATAAAGCCCCAGAACGTATTGCTCACCCCCGGGGGCAGCGCGAAGGTGGCGGACTTCGGCATCGCCAGGGCCGGCTCTTCCGTGACCATCTCCAAGACGGGATCCGTGATGGGCACCGCCGGCTACATGTCCCCTGAACAGGCCCTCGGCAAGCCCGCGACCCCGAAGAGCGATCTCTACTCCCTCGGCGTAGTCCTCTACGAGACGCTCACTGGCGAACTGCCGTACACCGCGGACAACCCCATCGCCGTCTCTATGAAGCACGTCAACGAGCCGCTGCGGCCTCCCATTGAGCTAAACCCCCGCATACCCGCGGGCATGAACGCCCTAGTCACAAAGCTAATGGCTAAAGACCCGGAAGACCGTTACTCGGACGCCGAACAGCTCGCTGACGACCTCTGGAGGGTGAGTCGAGGGCTCGAGCCACTCGAGGCTGGTGTCGAAGTGATGCAGAGACCACCGACGCAGCCCACCGACGTCGCGCCGTCAGCCCTTACGCGTGAGATGCCCAGACCCCGTCCAGGCCCGACCTCGGTACGGCGCCGGCGGGGCCTGCCCTGGTTGCTGCTCGCCGCGATCCTACTTGCCCTCGGCGTACTCGGTACCCTCGAAACCGTTGTGGGGCCAGACGCGATGAATGGTTGGTTCGACGTCTTCCAGGGAGACAAGCCATCGCCGGGACGGGCTGCCGCACCGGAGAAGGTAGAGGTGCCCGAAGTGGCCGGTCTCACCAGGAGCGTGGCGGAGCACAGGCTCAACGTCGCCGGGCTCGAGGTCGGTCAGGTAAGCTCGTTTCCGAACGACAACGTCGCCGCAGGCAGGGTCATCGCGCAAGGCATCGGTGCAGGTACACCCGTCAAGCCAAACACCGAGGTGAACCTGGATATCAGCTCAGGACCACAACCTTCCTCGTCCGCAAGCTCGTCCGCATCCGCCCAGTCAAACGCCGAACCCGCGGCCCCGGCAAGCGCCTCCGTGTCGGCGCAGCCTGCTCAGGGCCAGGTTCGCCAGGCGATCCAAAAACCCTCAGCCGGACAGAATAGCCCCAAGGTCAACGTCACCAAGGTGAAAGTGAGTCCACCTGCACGAGGGCCGGGCCCGGCTGCCCCGGCAAAGGGGCCGGTAGACGACAGCGGGAAGCAAGGTGGAAACAGCGGACACGGTGGTGGAAAAGGTAAGGATTGAGGCGGTTGGCAGTGGGTCATTGACCCACTGCCAACCGCGCGGTCAGTTAGTCAGCTAGAACAAGAAGCTGAAATGCTGAAGTGCTGACTAGCTGAAATGCTGAACTGCGGAAAGGATGAGAAACGTGAAGGCGATCCGGATACACGAGTTCGGCGGACCAGAGGTCCTTGGCTACGAGGACGTCGAGATCCCCGAACCGGGCCAAGGTCAGGTACGCGTAAAGCTCGCGGCCTCAGGCGTCAACTTTATAGACGTCTACCAGCGCACGGGACGCTACCATGGCGACCTGCCGCGACCGCTCGGGCTCGAGGGCGCCGGCGAGGTCGACGCTGTGGGCGAAGGCGTCGATGACGTCTCAGAAGGAGGCTACGTCGCGTTCGCGAGCGCGCCAGGATCCTACGCGGAGTACGTCGTCGCCCCCGCCGAGAACCTGGTGCCATTCAACCCGACGCTCGTCGAGGCCCGGGTGGCCGCCGCTGCCATGCTGCAGGGCATGACAGCGCACTACCTGACGCACAGCACCTTCCCGCTGCAGGAGGGCCAGACGGCACTCGTGCACGCGGCGGCGGGCGGCGTCGGGCTCCTGCTCGTCCAGCTCGCGAAGATGCGGGGGGCGACCGTGATCGGGACCGTAGGCACCGAGGAGAAGGCGAAGCTCGCCACGGAGGCAGGGGCCGACGAGGTCATCCTCTACACCGAGCAGGACTTCGTCGAGGAGACAGAGCGTATCACGGACGGAGAAGGCGTCCACGTGGTCTACGACTCGGTAGGCAAGGAGACCTTCGACGGAGGCCTCGACGTCTTGCGCCCGCGCGGCTACATGGTGCTCCTCGGGGCATCCAGCGGTCCTGTTGAGCCAGTCGATCCCCAGATCCTCAACCAGAAGGGCGGCCTCTTCCTGACCCGCCCCGCCCTCGCCCAGTACACCGCGACCCGCGAGGAGCTTTTGTGGCGCGCCGAGAGCGTCCTCTCCTGGATCGGGCAGAACAACCTCAAAGTCCGCATCGGCGGCACCTACTCCCTAGAAGACGCAGAGCAGGCACACCGCGACCTCGAGGGCCGCAAGACCACGGGCAAGCTTCTCCTCATCCCGTAAGACGGGACCATGAAGCTTGACGCCGGACTCGGGACGGAAGGCAAGTACCTGAAAGAGGTAGACCGGACCGCCCGCGCCGCCGAGGACCTTGGCTTCGCAGGGCTGTGGGCTAACGAGACCAAACATGACGGCTTCCTGCCCCTGGCCATAGCCGCCAACGAGACGCAAAGGATAGAGCTGGGCACCTCCGTCGCCATCGCCTTCTCGCGCTCTCCCATGGAGACGGCGCAGACCGCCTGGGATCTTCAGGACCTCTCCGATGGACGCTTCTTGCTAGGCCTCGGTACGCAGGTCAAGGCCCACATAACCCGTCGCTTCTCGATGCCCTGGAATAGGCCCGCCGCGCGGCTACGCGAGTACATCCTGGCCCTGCGCGCGATCTGGGAATCATTCCAGACAGGAGAGCCCCTAAGGTTCGAGGGCGAGCATTACCGGCACACACTAATGACGCCGTTCTTCAACCCCGGCCCGATAGATCATCCGGAGATCCCGGTCTACATAGCGGGGGTCAACACCCGTCTCGCCAGGCTCGCCGGGGAGATCTGCGACGGCTTCCACGTCCACCCCTTCCACTCCCCCGAGTACGTACGGCAGACCGTCAAGCCCGCCATAGCAGAGGGCGCCGAAGGAGCCGGCCGCGACCCTGAGCAGGTCACGCTCGCGACCAGCGCTTTCATCATCGCCGCCGGAGACGAAGATAGGGCCGCCGAACAGAGGCAATCAGCCCGGTCCCAGATCTCGTTCTACGCTTCTACGCCGACGTACCGTACGGTCCTCGAAGCCCACGGCTGGGGAGAGGTCGGCGAGAGGCTAGGAAAGATGGCGCGCGAGAAGAAGTGGCGCGAGATGCCGGCCCTCATCACCGACGAGATGCTTGCGGCGTTCGCCGTCGAGGCTGCCCCGGATGAGATCGGAGCCGCACTCAGTAAACGCTACGAGGGCCTCATAGACCGCGTCGCACTCTACCTCCCGTTCGTGCCGGGCGAGCGCGATGAGTTCTGGCAGACGGTGGTGGAGTCCGCTACGGCTTCAGGACTATCTTGATGGCGCCGTCCTGCTTTTTCTGGAAGATTTCGTAGCCCAGCGGCGCGTCTTCGAGGGACATCTCGTGGGTCTTGAGGTCATCGACGCCAAGAGGATCATCGTCGTTCAAGAGCGGCACGATGTCGTCGACCCACTTCCTCACGTTGGCCTGTCCCATACGGAGTTGTATCTGCATGTCGAAGAGGTCCCCGAGCGGGAAGGCCTGGATAGGCCCAGTGTAGACGCCGGTGAGCGAGAGCGTTCCGCCGCGTCTCAGTGCGGACATGCTGTCGCGCAGGGCGGTCGCCCGGTCGAGCTGCAGCTTGGTGGTCTGAAGGATGGTGCCAACGAGCGAGCCTCCGGCCTCCATGCCTACGGAATCTATCGCCGAACCGACGCCGCGGCCGTCGGTGAGGTTCAGGATCACATCTCTCACGCTGTCGACCGCGGAGTAATCGACGGTCTGAACCCCGTGTCTGGAGGCCATGGCGAGACGTTCTGGCACGTCGTCTACGCCTATGACTCGTCCTGCGCCTAGTTGCAAGGCTATGCGGGAGCACATCTGGCCGATCGGGCCGAGGCCCCAGATCCCTACGGTCCCGCCCTCGGGGATGTCCGCGTAGGCGACGGCCTGCCAGCTCGTCGGCAAGACGTCGGAGAGGTACAGAAAGCGCTCGTCCGGCGGCCCCTCCGGCACTTTGATAGGACCGAAGTGGGCCTGGGGCACGCGCAGGTACTCGGCCTGCCCCCCGGGGACCGCTCCGTAGACGTGGGTGTAGCCGAAGAGGCTCGCGCCCTTGCCGCGTCCGAGGAGACTCGAGGCCCGGGCGAGCTTCCCCGTATCGCGCGTGTTCTCGCACTGGGAGTAGAGTTCCTGGTCGCAGAAAAAGCAGTGTCCGCAAGAGATGTTGAAGGGGATCACGACGCGGTCGCCCGGCGCGATGTGCTCGACGTCGGCCCCGACCTCCTCGACTATGCCTATCGGTTCGTGCCCGATGATGTCGCCCTCCCGCATCAGCGGTGAGAGCTTGGCGTAGAGGTGCAGATCCGAGCCGCAGATCGCAGTCGAGGTGATCCTTACCACGGCGTCAGTCGACTCCTGGATGATCGGGTCGGGGACGTTGTCCACCCTGACGTCCTCTTTGCCGTGCCAGACTACGGCTTTCAAGGCTCCCTCCCCCCTACTCCGGTGAGTATCTCACGTATGCGCAATGGCCCGCCGGTCTTCGGGGAGAGCGGAGGCGTGTCGAGCCCCGCCCCGGTCCTAAGACCCTCGAGCAAATCGAGAAGGGCCTCGTCGGCGCTGCGTTCTGGTGTCCAGCCTAGCTCCCTGCGCGCCCGGCTGGTGTCCATCACGGGCACGCTCATCGCCATGTCCAGCCATCCCTCGGGGGCGGGCTGGAGCCTGAGCTGCCACGAGAGCCTCGCGCTCGCCCGCGCCACCTGCGACGAGACCGGCACGGGCCTGGCGTCGAGTATCCTCCCGATCTCCTCTGGGTCGAGAACCGGCTCGGCGGCCAAATTGAAGGCGCCGCGTGCCTCGTCGTTGACTATGGCGAGCCTGAAGGCCTCTCCCACGTCGTAGGAGTGGATGATCTGGGACCGCAGGTTCGGTATGTCGGGGATGGCGTTTATGAGGGAGGTACGCAACAGGGGGCTCGGCAAGAACGGACCGACGAAGAGGCGTCGGATGCCCTCGGCCGCCTCCTTCTTGAAGACGAGCCCGGGACGCATCCTGACGACCCGGACTTCGGGCGCCTCCTGTTCGAAGCGGTCGAGCCTGCGCTCGACCTCGGCCTTGTGTCGGGCGTAGTATGAGGTCGGCGTGCCGTTCGTAGGCCAGCTTTCATCCACGCGGCGGTCCTTCGGACCCGGCGAGTACGCCCCGAGCGACGAGGCGTAGACGAGCGAGCGAACTCCGGCCTCCTTCGCTGCCATCGCCACCCGCATGCTCCCCTCGACGTTCACCATCCACTGTTTGGTGAGGTCGCGGGAGGGCTGGATGATCCAGGCGAGCAGTACGACGGCGTCGGCCCCCCGCAGGTGAGAAACGAGATCATCATCCACCACGTCGGCTGAGGCCCACTCGACTTTCGGCATCGAAAGACCAGGCATCCGGCGCGCCAGACCGAGGACGGATTCTACTTCTTGCTCATCCGCGAACGAGCGCAGCACGCTGGTCCCGATGTTGCCGGTCGCCCCTACCACGACTACTCTCATGCAGGGACCTTTACCCTACTCCCCGAAGGGTGAAACGCCGGGATGTTGTACCATCGGCCCGAAGCTAGCCTGGGAGGATTGATGAGAGTACTTGTGACGGGGGCGCAGGGTAAGGTCGGAAAGGCCACGGTGGCCGCGCTTCGGGAAGCCGGTCACGATGTAAGGGCGACGGACCTGATGCCACCGGTCTTCGAGCGGCCCGAGGGAGGGGAGGCAGACTACTTCCAGGCCGACCTCACCGACGCCGGCGATGCCTTCGCGGTCGTACGTGGCGCCGAGGCCGTCGTGCACACGGCCGCGATCCCCGAGCCGACCCACAATCCGCCGCACGTCGTGTTCCAGAACAACCTCATGGCGACTTTCAATACCCTGGAGGGCGCGATCCGGTTCGGGGTGCGCCGTTTCGTTAACACCTCGAGCGAGACGGTGCCAGGGTTCTTCTTCCCCGAACGGCCTTTCCTTCCCGATTACGTGCCCGTAGACGAGGAGCACCCGATCCGTCCTCAAGACCCTTACGCGACCGCCAAGTATTTCGGCGAACTCCTCATGGACGGCGCCATTCGGCGTTCGGACATCAGGTGCATCTCGATCCGACCTTCCTGGGTGCAGCACGAGGGCAACTACGAGCGTAATCTGGGCCCGATGGTCCGCGACCGCTCGGAGCTGAGCCCGGGCTTCTGGAGCTACATCGACGTCTACGACCTGGCCGACGCCATGGTGCTAGCCGTCGAGAGCGACCTGCCCGGCCACGAGGTCTTCTACATCGCCTCGCCGGATAACGTGGGCGGCAGGCCTTTCGAGGCCGCCGTGCGCGAGCACTATGGGGACCAGGTCGAGGTAAGAACTCCCCTCCCCCGCGAAGACTCCTCAGGCATCTCCATCGAGAAAGCCAGACGCATGCTCGGCTACGACCCCAAGCGCTCCTGGCGCGACTACCTCGACGATGATGGACGTCTGAGATCAGAGGTAAAGGGCTTGTTCCTCGAATAGAGCGCCCCGTCTACCCCCAGACCTGCTGCGCGGTCTCGACTATGGTGCGGAGCTTGTACTCTTCGTCTTCGACGCTTATGGCGTTGCCGATAACCGAGGTGGCGAAGCCACACTGCGGGCTTAAGGCCAGGCGCTCCAGGGGGACGAACCTCGATGCCTCGTGAAGACGGGCCTCCAACCCTTCTTTCGTCTCGCGCCTGGGCGTCTTGGTGGTGACGAGGCCGAGGACGGCGATCTTGTCTTCGGGCACGTGCGAGAGGGGGCCGAAGTCCCCCGAGCGTTCGTCGTCGTATTCGAGCATCAACCTCTGCGCGTTTATGCCGCCGAAGATGCGGCGCGCCAGCGGCTCGTAGGAGCCCGAGACCAGCCAGCGACTTCCCTGGTTGCCCTTGCAAAGGTGGAAAGAGAAGGTGACGTCGCTGTGGTCCCCGATCACGTAGTTGTCGAGCTCGACCCCGCGACTCAGCCAGCGGTCAAGGTTCCAACCCCGCTGCTCGTAGAACGCGCGGGTCTTGGGATCCAACAGTAGCGGGTAATGCGGTGCGTCGAGCTGGATGTACTCGGCACCGAGCCGCGCCAGCTCCTCGACCTCCTCGCGCAGGATCTCGGCCACGTCCTCCAGAAAGAGGTC
>Ga0126312_10001925_pt1 | contig 13771 bp, 13 predicted proteins | sample Plot104A_FD_92537 | JGI IMG/M metagenome (GOLD analysis project Ga0126312, IMG submission 92537) | Serpentine soil microbial communities from UC McLaughlin Reserve, CA, USA - Plot104A | ecosystem: Environmental > Terrestrial > Soil > Grasslands | place: USA: UC McLaughlin Reserve, Lake County...
ACTTGATCTGGAACCGGAAGATCGACCCCGGCAAGGTGTTCGATCTCGAGCTGCCGCTGGACGAGGCCGCGGCCGGCTATGAGACGATGGACACCCGGCGGGCCATCAAGGTGCTCCTCCGCTCCTGACACAGCCGCAAGGCGCAGCTAGCCAACCACCGCCCTCGTCAGAAGTGGCGGGCCTCCTCCCACTCCATTGGCGGCCGATACTCCACCGAGCGCTTTGCGGCCGAATCAAGTTCATCAGGTGTCAAGAGCACGACTGTCCGTATGCTCGCGCCTCCCGCCTCGCAACGGCAAGTGCGAACGCGGCGGCACTCTCGTTGTCCGGAAGATCGGCGACAGCAAAGGCGTCATGCTCGCCGAAGGCAAAGAAGAAGTGCTCTAGCCGTCCCCCAACACTCTGGGCGGCCCGGGCCAAAGCCTCGCGTCTACCGCTTCCGCCCTGCCGTCGAAGTCCCTTGACGCCCTCAACCGTGTACGACGCTTCAAACAAGAACCTCGGCACAACAGCCCTCTTCTGCGGTCGTCGCCTAACCGTCTCACCCCGTATCGGTTGCTTCAAGGTGTCACGAAACAGATGTCATGGGTAAGGGCGGACCTCGATGTGACTACAGGTTCTTGACCGCCCGGATGGCCGCGACGGCGCGCGGGAATCCGATGTAGGGGAAGCAGTGTACGAGCGCGGCTACCACGGCAGTCTTGGAGTTGCCTACCTGAATGCAGGCCCGGCCGTGGGGGCCGAGCTGGGCCGAGGTGTCGCCGATCGCGGCTAAGGCACAGAGCACCAGCAGTTCGCGCTGAGACAGGCTGAGTCCGCCCCGCGTGTAGAAATCGCCGAAGCAGAATTCCGTCAAGAATCGCGGCAGTAGCTCGTTGAACGGCTGGGGCAGGTCGGCCATGTTGTCCGTGATCTCCTCTCCGTAGAGAGGAGCCTGCTCAGCCTGGCCCTTAGGGTACCGGTCGTTGTCCGACACCGTGCCCTGAACGGGGAGCGGCAGTGCAATGTCCTGACCCCGAAAGACCTCGTTGACCGTGGCGACCGCGTTGAGCGTGCGCGGGAATCCGATGAAGGGCGCCAGCTGGTAGATGGCCTCACGGATCTCGATCGGTTGGACGCCGACGTTGAGCGCCGCGGCGGCATGCGACTTCAGCTGCGGCAAGGTCTGCAGGCAAGCCAGCACTGTGACGGTGATCAGTTCGCGGGTTTGATCGTCCAGCACACCAGTGTCAAACACGTCGCCGAAGATGAATCGGCGGAGGATCTCCATCAGCTCCGGATCGTTGTCGGGCGCACTCTGGTCCCGCGGTCCGAACAGCCGCTGATAGGTGGCCTCAGCGTGGGCCTGGCGTTCCGACACTTCGGAGTTGTGCTCGTTGGGAGTCATAGTGAGCCACTGTTGGCCCCGCACAAGCACGCGTCAAGAGTCGACTCGCCGAGGGATGTCTGTCGTTTGATCGACCGACGGCGTTCCCGGCCGAGGCTACTGACTTGCCGATGGTTGCCCACCGGGCATAACCCGGTGGCCAGACCGGGCCGTTGCGGACCAGGATGACCATGGTGAGTGAACAACCCAGTCGATGGAGCAAGGCTTCCGTCTACCCAGACATGTGGGTCGACCCAGGGGAGGATCCCCGCAACAGCGGCGGAGTCAGTCCGGACGGCGAACTGGCGACGCTGCAGGATATGTGTTGGACTATCGACTGACGCTTCGGATGAAGTGCGAGGGCTTGGACGCGGAGCAACTGGCTCGTCGGTCGGTGCCGCCCTCGACCATGTCGCTTCTCGGCCTGCTCCGCCACCTCGCCGAAGTGGAACGCGACTGGCGCAACTGGATCACGTCTGGTGATCCGCTGCCGAAACTGTACGGCCAGCGCGACGCCGACTTTGATGGCGCCGTCGCGGAGCCGACGGTGGTCGACGCCGCGTTTGCCGACCTCGCCCACGAGCAGGCCGCGACCGACGCAGTGCTGGCCGAGCATCCGAATCTGGGCGAGCGATTAGGGAAGGACGGTATCGCCGTCAGGGAGTTGTTAGTACACCGGATTGAGGAGTACGCCAGGCATTGCGGGCATGCCGACCTCTTGCGCGAACGCATCGACGGCCGCGTCGGTCAGTGATGAATCGCTAATCGGGCAGCTTCTGCGCGAGCCTGATGACATCAAGTAGAGGGCCGTCATCTAAGGCAGCCAGAAGCGCGATCGCTTCATCGAGCGGCGAGACCCTGTACCACCTCGAGATTCCACCTCGCTCTACGCCCACCAGCCGGCAGGTAGAGCTTGCGCCGCCGCTATTCAGCGTTACTATGTACCAATAGCTAGTAACACTGAGTAGGGCGAGGAGGTGTTCCGTGGTCAAACAGATGACGGAGATGCTCAAGGGCACCCTGGAGGGCATCGTCCTCGCGATCCTGGCCTTGCGGCCCGCGTACGGCTACGAGATCACCGCACGGTTGCGCGAGCAGGGCTTCTCCGGCATCGCCGAAGGCACCGTTTACGCCCTGCTGGTCAGGATCGAGCAGCGCGGCTTCGTCGACGTCGAGAAGATCCCGTCCGAGAAGGGGCCGCCGCGCAAGGTGTACTCGCTCAACGCTCGGGGACGGGAATACCTCGAAGAGTTCTGGAGGACGTGGAGCTTCCTCGCGGAACGGCTCGAACAGCTCCACGAAGGAGGCAGGTAGACATGGCCGCAGGATGGATCGAGCTGGTCACCGGATCGCTCGAGCAGAAGAGGCAGTACCGCCTGTACAAGGCGAGGATCAAGCAACTCCCCGCGAACTATGGCGTCGCGGCCGAGGCGTTGGAGCGATACCTGATGTACGCCGGAGGGATCGCGAAGGGCGACGTCGCGGTGCGGATGTACGGCGACCTCGTTGACCTGTTCGAGGACAGCGCGGCGAACGGAACCCCGATCCGCGACATCGTCGGAGACGACCCGGTCGAGTTCGTGGAGACCTTTGTCGCGAACTACTCGGAGGGTTCGTGGATCAACAAGGAGCGCGACCGGCTAACCAAGGCCATCGATCGGGCAGCCGCAGAGGAGACCTCTGAGGGGAGCGCGGACTGATGCCGACCGCGCAAACCTCGGCGATCCATGTGCAGGGTCTGGAGAAGTCGTACAAGCAACTCGAAGTGCTATGCGGCGTGGACTTCGACGTCACGCGGGGGAGCATCTTCGCCTTGCTCGGCTCGAACGGGGCGGGCAAGACCACGGTCGTGAAGATCTTGTCCACGCTGCTCAAGGCCGACTCGGGGACTGCCAGGGTCAACGGCTTCGATGTCGCCACGCAGGCTGCCGACGTGCGGGAGTCCATCAGCCTCACCGGACAGTTCGCGGCTGTCGACGAAATCCTCAGCGGGAGGGAGAACCTCGTGCTGGTCGCCCGGTTGCGGCACCTCGAGGACCCGGGCACGATCGCCGATCACCTGCTCGATCGTTTCGCGCTGAACGACGCGGCCGCGCGGAAGGTGTCGACGTATTCGGGTGGCATGCGCCGCCGCCTCGACATCGCGATGAGCCTCATCGGGAATCCGCAGGTCGTCTTCCTCGACGAGCCGACGACCGGGCTCGATCCCCAGGCGCGCATCGAAGTGTGGCAGGCCGTCAAGGAACTCGCCGGGCAAGGCACGACGGTGCTGCTCACGACGCAGTATCTGGATGAGGCCGAACAACTCGCCGACCGGATCGCGATCCTCCACGAGGGTCGGATCATCGTGAACGGCACCCTCAGCGAGCTCAAGCAGCTGCTCCCGCCAGCCAAGGTCGAATACGTCGAGAAGCAGCCGACACTCGAGGACGTCTTCTTCGCCATCGTCGGTGACTACGGCAAGGACCGCGACGCGCCGGCGATGACCTCAGCGTCGGCACGGCCGAGTCAGGAACAACGATGACAAACCACTTCTTCGGCGACACCGCCGTCCTACAGGGACGATCCCTGCGCCACATCACGCGCAGCCCAGACACCATCATCACGACCACGATCATGCCGATCGCATTCATGCTGCTGTTCGTCTTCGTGTTCGGCGGCGCGATCAACTCAGGGTCGGATTCGTACGTGAACTATCTGCTGCCCGGCATTCTGCTCATCACGATTGCCTCGGGCGTCTCCTACACCGCGTTCCGGCTGTTCAACGACATGCAGAGCGGCATCATCGAGCGCTTCCAGTCGATGCCGATCCCACGGTCGTCCGTGCTGTGGGCGCACGTGGGGACATCGCTGGTCGCTAATCTGACGTCGCTCGTGGTCGTCGTGCTCGTCGCCCTCCTGATGGGCTTCCGCTCGGGAGCGGGGGTACTGGCGTGGCTCGCGGTCGCCGGCATCCTGATCCTGTTCACCCTTGCGTTGACGTGGATCGCGGTAATCCCCGGTCTCTCCGCGAAGTCCGCGGACGGCGCAGTCGCATTCTCCCACCCGCTCATCTTCCTGCCGTTCGTCAGCTCGGCATTCGTGCCCACCGACACCATGCCCGGCCCGGTGCGGGCCTTCGCCGAGTACCAGCCGGTGACGTCCATCGTCAATGCGATCCGCGACCTGTTCACCCAGCAGCCGGTCAGCACCGACATCTGGATCGCCCTTGCCTGGTGTGCCGGCATCCTCATCGTCGCGTGCACCTTCGCCATGGTCATTTACCGCCGCCTGCTCTCCTAGCAGAGCATCCAGCGGGGTGCTGGCGCTGGGCGTGCGCCGCAGGCGTGTCTGAGCATGAACGGAGCGGGTGTCCGTTGCTGGCAAGAGGGCGGATGGGGGTGTGGCCGCGCTCGTGGGCCGTCAGACTCGGTCTCATCGGGATCTCGATGTCGACCTCGACTCCGGTAGCGTCGCATCTATGGGTGAGGAACTGATCGCCTGCACAGGGCTGGGAAGCGGGCGCACCCGACAGCATTGAATGGCGCATTGTGGTGCATAATCCCGGTCCGCACGGCTGGTAACTTCCAGCCAAGACAGTGACGTGAGGTGCGACATGCATGACAAGGTTGCGTTCATCAGCGGTGGCGGATCGGGCATCGGGCAGGCAGCGGCGACGTTGTTGGCCCGGCGCGGTGCGAGAGTTGCGCTGGCCGGCCGGACCCCAGATGAGCTCCTGGAGGTGGCCCAGGCGATCGGCCGCGCCGGCGGCACCGCCACCAGCGTGACTTGCGACGTGAGCGACGAGGACTCCGTGCGCTCAGCGATTGCCGCCACTGTGGACAAATGGGGACGACTTGATGTGGTGGTGGCCAATGCCGGAGTCAATGGCAGGTGGGCCGGGATCGAGGATCTCAGCGTCGAGGACTTCCGTTCCACGCTCGATATCAACTTGGTGGGCACTTTCACCACGATTAAGTACGCGGTTCCGCACCTGAAACATCGAGGGGGCTCAGTGATCATCACTTCCTCGGTGAACGGCACTCGGATCTTCTCCAACTCCGGAGCCTCGGCCTATTCCAGCAGCAAGGCGGGGCAGGTTGCCCTGGCCAAGATGTTGGCAGTAGAACTCGGGCCGGCCAAGATCCGGGTGAACGTGATATGCCCGGGTGCGATCAGTACCGAGATCGGCGACAACACCAATGCCGACAATGACGACGTCAAGATCCCCGTCGAGTATCCCGAGGGCAACATTCCTCTCACTGGCGGGGAGTCAGGCTCGGCCGAACAGGTTGGTGAGCTGATCGCCTTCTTGGCCTCAGACGAGGCCAGTCACATCAGCGGCACCGAGATGTGGATCGACGGTGCCCAATCCCTGCTTCAGGGCTGAACCTGGCGCCACACCGAGCGGCGCACCACGTCTGCATCCCGCATCCCTTTATAGGGAGCACGCGACAATGTCGCCACTTACGATCAATCTCAAAGTCAGCTAGCTCTCAGCTTGATTGAGAATCCTGGCACTGGTCCTTCAAGCCGCAGGTACGTCACAGCGATCGAACCGGGGAGATCGTCATGAGGAGCCTTCTGCGTTGACCATCCAGCCTCCAACCAAGAAAGATGCGGCAACGGCCGCCAACTCGGAGGGCGTCGAGGCTGAGGAGCGGCCCAGCAGACTAGATCGCCGGGTTCGAGTCCGTTCGCTATCGCTGTACCGACGATCGCCCGGGATCGTCCTTTCAGGCCTCATTGCCGTTGTATTTGCGGTCGGGTATCTGCTCGCTGCGCCGATGGGCCGTGATCTGTCGGCACAGTTGGCTCACGCTCAGCTGGCTCAGCAGCATTGGCCAGTCCTGCTAGATCTGCGTTGGTATGGCGGTTACGACCCGCTCGGCTATAGCGTCTTGTCTCCTCCGGTGATGGCACTGCTGGGCGTCAGGATGACGACGGCGTTGGCCTACGCCGCCAGCGTGGTGCTTTTCGCGGCGTTGTTGCAACGCACTTCGGTGGCGCGACCGGTCGTGGGCGCGATCACCGGAGCGGTGTGCCTCGCCGGGAATCTCGTGGTCACGCGGACGACGTTCGCGCTGGGACTCGCAGTTGCCCTCGGCGCGCTTTTGGCTCTCGTTTCGGGCCGTCTGCGCATCACGACCGTGCTGGCCGTCTTGGCGGCGTTGTGCAGCCCTGTGGCTGGCTTGTTCCTGGGCGTTGCCGGTGGTGCGCTCTTCTTATCCGGGCGGCGACGAAGCGGAATGACAGTGGCCACGGCTGGTCTGGTGCCGACGATCGTCGTTGGCTTCGCGTTTGGCAACGGCGGATATCAGACCTTCGTATGGAAGCAGGCCCTGGTTAGCCTTCTCGTCTCCGTAGCCGTGGCCGGACTCTGTTGGCGGCGTCCAGTCGTCCGGTGGGGCGCGCTGCTATCGGCCGGCATGGTCGCCGGGGCTTATCTGATTGCGACGCCGGTGGGTACGACGGCGACGCGTTTGACCGAGCTGTTCGCTGCGCCGATCATTATTGCGGTCGCCACGGTGCCTCTTATCGGCGTCATTGCAGCCACCGCAGCAGTGGGTCTGGTATTACCACCGGTTTCCATCACAGAGGTGCTACAACGCGGCGATCCCGCGCTCAGCCCGAAGTACTACGAGCCCCTCCTGGACAAGCTGCGCGCTCGCGAAGTTGCTGGACCCATTGAGATCGTTCCGACGCGTCGGCGCGGCGAAGCGGCAGCCGTGGCACCGGTCGTTGCCATTGCAAGAGGATGGTCGCGGCCGGTGGACACCGGCGACAGCCCCATCTTCTACGACGGGACTCTCAACGCCGACACGTACCGGAAATGGCTCGACGAGAACGCCATCTCCTACGTTGCTCTGTCTAACGGGCCGTACGACTGGGCATCGTCAGATGAAGCGACCTTGGTGCGCAGTGGTTTGAGCTACTTGCGGCCAGTTTGGTCGGACCCGACATGGACCCTTTATGCCGTAACGAATCCGGCGCCGGTCGTTTCATCTCCAGGGCGAGTGATTACTCGGGATCCGGTCTCGCTAACCGTGTCCCTGCCTGAACCTGGTGAATACGTCGTGCGGGTGCACTGGTCCCGATACCTATCCGTATCCAATGGGTGCGTGAAACAGGCCCCAGACGGCTGGTCGACCGTGGTTGTTCAGGATGCCGGCACTGTCAAGATCAAAGGCAGTTTGGCGCCACGCAATTGTTGATCCACTTCGAAGGTCTGTCGGCGACTTTCGATCGTGACAACGTTTCGCCAGACTGTTCCGAGCTACCGAATATCGACTCATAGACCACGAGGGCCTCCATCCTGAATCACTTCCTCTCTTCGGGACGCTGGGCAGCCCGGCTCCGTGTCTCTTGCGACGCAAGCCTCATCACGGAAGAACAGCACCTCGTTGCTTGTGGTTCCTCGCCGGCGCCTTACCGATGTCGTGCCCGGTCGCGGACGAGGTGGTCGCGATGTTCGGGCAGCATCAGTACGAGTGGCAGGGTAGTGCCCGTCAGCCGTGGAACCGACGATAGGAGACCGTGATCGCACATCGGATCGAGTTCGGCAGTGACAGCCTCAAGCTGAGAGTGGATGTCGACGATGACGGCCGTATCGCGATCGCCACGATCGCCGGTGGCGGCACATCACTGCGGGCCGGGCACCATGTCGCCGCCCTCGAGCTGCAATCGGTGGAAGCACCGCATCATGTGCCGGTGCTGCGGCTCGCCGGCTCCGCCGGTGGGGCTGGGCTGCGTTATCGGGCGCACGCCACCGGCGTCGAGGGTGGGATGCACTGGCTGGCGGTGACCGCTGAGGACGACGATCGGGTTCGCGTGCGCTGGCTGCTGCGCACGCGAGCCGGATCGGCCGCGGTGACCAGCACGGTGGAGGCGACCAATATTGGTGAGGATGAGCTGTCCTTAGGCGCTCTGCCGTCATTGTCGCTTCCTGTTAGCGGGGAGGCGGCCGGAGCAGCGGTCGGGCCTGAGGAGCTGGACTTGATCAGCGGCGCTAGCGACTGGTGCGCGGAGAACCGCTGGCAGCGGCACCCGGTACGCGGCTACCTTCCGTCGCTGTTCTCGATCGCCCACCAGTACTCAGCCAAAGGTGCTCATAGTGCCCGAGTCCTCGGTTCCTGGTCAACGGGTGGCATGCTGCCTGCTGGCGTGTTAGCCGCGCGGGACGACAGCTTCGCACTGGCCTGGCAGATCGAGCACAACGGTCCCTGGCGGTGGGATCTGGCCGAAGAATCTGGCGGGTTGACCCTCACCCTGAGTGGGCCAACTGATGCCGATCACCAGTGGCTAGCCGTACTCCAGTCGGGTGAGACGTTCACCACAGTTCCGGCTACCGTCGCTGTGGGTGCCGGCTGGCAAGCCGCCATGGCTGAGCTCACTAAGCACCGCCGGCTGGCCCGGCGACCTCATGCGGACAATGAGCGCCTGACAGTGATCTACAACGATTACATGAACACTCTGATGGGGGACCCAACGGCCGCGCGGCTGCTGCCATTGGTCGATGCGGCCGCCGAGGCCGGTGTGGATGCGTTCTGTATTGATGCGGGCTGGTACGACACCACCATGCAAGGGTTCGCCGGCTGGTGGGACTACGTGGGGGAATGGCAGCCGTCGACCGTCCGCTTCCCGAACGGCATCACGGAGGTGCTCGACCGGATTCGGGAGCGCGGGCTGGTGCCGGGGCTCTGGTTGGAGCCCGAAGTGGTTGGAATGCGTAGTCCGATCGCTGATCGGCTGCCCGACGACGCCTTCTTCTGCCGGCGCGGACGCCGAGTGGCCGAAGCCGGGCGTTATCACCTGGACCTGCGGCATCCAGCCGCTCGGGCTCACCTGGATGCCGCCGTGGACCGGCTAGTCGAAGACCTGGGTGTCGGCTATTTCAAGTTCGACTACAACATCAACCCTGGCCCGGGCACTGACGTGGGTGGCGCCAGCGCAGGTGCCGGCCTGCTGGGCCACAACCGAGCTCAGCTGGACTGGTTGGACGCATTGCTCGACCGGCACCCAAATCTGCTTATTGAGAACTGTGCCTCCGGGGCCATGCGGTCCGATTTCGCGCTGCTCTCCCGCCTCGCGCTTCAGTCAACTAGCGACCAGCAAGACGTGGCTCGCTACGTGCCGATAGCCATTGCCGCGCCGATGCTGATGTTGCCGGAGCAAGCAGGCTCATGGGCCTATCCGAGCGCGTCAATGGGTCGGGAGGAAACGATCGCCTCACTTTCCCTCGGCCTGCTCGGCCGGCTTTACCTGTCCGGATACTTGCCGCAACTTTCGCAGGATCAGCGGGCGCTGGTGCGGGAAGCGATTGCAATACATCGCGAACTGCGCGGTGCGATCCGTTCACTGGTGCCGCGATGGCCGCTCGGCCTACCTGGCTGGGACGACCCCTGGGCCGCCTTCGCACTTGTGGGTCCCGACGTCACACTACTTAGCGTCTACCACCGGGGAAACGGCCCAGCCGACGCTGCGGTTCCGCTGTCCTGGCTTGTTGGCGTACCGACCAAGATGGAACCGGTCTTCCCCAGCGAGGTCAACGATTGGACGCTCGAGTGGGACCCGGCCACAGCCGTGCTGAATGCGCGCGCCCCGGACGGTCCCGTGGGCGCTCGCACAGTCGCGGTGCGCACCGCGAACTGACAACCCTAGGTCCAGCCGCGCGGGCGGCGTGTCGAGGTGATCCTGGACCATCGGCAAGGACTCCGCGACGGTGTCGAGGAGCTTGTCAAACCGTGCTTGCACCGCGGCAGCGTCGGGCTGGTCGTAGACCGAGTGCCGCAGGGCCTTCCCGCCAAGGCAGGCAGCTTTGGGGCAGGCGGCCATCAGAGGCGACCCTGACCGCCTGAAGCCCGGGTGCACGTCGCGCGGTTCCCGACTCCGCTTTGTGGCTAAGTCCGTCCTGACGGGGTTGAACCGTCCCCAGTCGACCTGTCGGCTATCGTGAAAGCCATGGGTTGCTTCGCTGTCATGGTCACCCGGACCGCCCTTTAACGGCGGTACCTCGCTTGCCGTAGCTGCGGCTATTTCTGCCCCTGCCGAGACAGTACTGGGGCGTACCGCCGGATCAGTGTCCTGCCGGCAGCCACTCGCATAGTTTCTGCGCTGCCGGGTCATTCTGCCTGATCAGGGGAGTCGTGTCTCAGTCACAGCGTTTCGATTCACAGTACGAAGAACCGTTACCATACTCGTCCGCAGCCGGACCTACTGCCGGGAACGGCCCGCCCGACCGGCCGCCGTCGACGCCTGTCGACGTCGGGACTAGACCCGTCACGAAGGACCAGCGTTTCACCACTCTGATCCTGATGGTCGGGCTCCCCGGAGCCGGGAAAACCACCCGGGCCAAAGAACTTGCCATGACGTACCACGCGCTCCGGCTGACACCGGATCACTGGATGATCCCGCTGTTCGGCGAGTCAATGGCCGATGGCAAGCGATTCGTGCTGGAAGGGCGGCTCATCTCGGTTGCCCTGCAGGCGCTTCGGCTGAGGACCAGCGTCGTGCTCGACTTTGGGCTCTGGGGCCGCGATGAACGGTCGGCATTGCGCTGGCTGGCGGGAGCGAGCGGGGCGGCATGCCGGGTGGTCTACCTGCCCGTGGACAAGGACGTCCAGCTCGCCCGCATCGCAGGCCGCCAGGAGACGGCACCGCACCAGACGTTCTCGATGAGCGAGGCCGACGTAGATCAATGGCGGATGCAGTTCCAGGTTCCTGACGCCGGAGAACTCGATGGCGGTGAAATCCCCGGTCCGCCAGCGGACTGGCCGGGCTGGCCGGAGTGGGCGGCAGACCATTGGCCGTCATGCACTGACAGCTAACCCGAGTGCCCTGCCTAGGAGCGTCTTTGGCGATGAAGGATCAGTCGGGATGGGTGGTCCTGGCTGTTGAAGATGCGGTTGACCGCAGGCTGGTACTGGTCGATGGTTTCGCTGACAATGTCGCCGCCAGTGTTGCTGTTGCGCCGCCGCGGCGTTGCTGAACGATGTTCCTGGGACGTCGCTATGGGCAGGCTAGCCGAACTGGGCGGGGTCGGGTCGTGGCGCGGCGAATCGATTCGACTGCTGCCCTGTGCACTTGAGCAGGTCCGGTCAGTACGACGCGCCGTTCTAGTTTGAGGGCTGTAAGCTGGCGAATCATTCGGCTTGGTTGAGCGACCTTAAGGGTGACCGTCGGCCATGCGCTTTGAGCAATCCATCGATATCGACGCCCGGCAGCAGCGCGTGTGGGACGTGCTCAGCAATCTCGAAGCGTGGCCGCAGCGTATCGAGACGGTCGACATCGTTGAGCTGCTCACACCCGCTCCGGTGGGTGAAGGCAGCCGCGTCCGCCTCAAGCAACCAAAGCTGCCAGAGGGCAGATGGGAGATCACCGTCTGGGATGCGCCGTCCTACTTCGAGTTCCGTCAGCAGTCAGGCGGCGTTACCAACGTCGCGGGACATCGTGTCGAGGCGCTGGAGGAAGGCCGCTCCCGGCTGACCCTGACACTGGATATGCGAGGCCTGCTGGTCCCGCTCGTCGCTCCGTTCTACAAGGGCCTGACCAACCGCTACATGACCATCGAGGCTCAGGGCGTGAAGCGCGCCGCCGAGTCCGTTTGAGACGTGAGGGTGCCCTCGAAGTCCGATACCCCGCCTCTGCTCCTGTCGCTGGCGGCTGTGCCGATCGCCACGGGTGGGCCCCATACAGCATCCGCTGTTGCATGTATGTTGCACGATCGGCCGCCGGAGACGACCAAATTACGTGATGACCAGGTGGAATTGCTGTCGGGGTGTCCGTGACTGGTCGGCCTGAGGGATTCAAATTGAGCCCCGCGCTACTGACGTACGTATCAAAGGCACTCGCGTCTCGACCGGCTCGGCGACTTGGCCGTCGCCGCGAGCGGCGAGGGTTGGCAGCCGGAGCTGACCGCGGCGTCCTGGGCGAAGGGTGGTGATATGCGGGGCCAGCCGTCCGTGCCTCGCTCACTACGACCTGTCTCATACGATGATTTGATGAGCAAGCGTGGCATGGTGCTCGTCGAGGGTGGATCGCTCATCCAGGGCAGCGAAGACTTCTACTCGGAGGAGCAGCCGATCTGCGAGGTTGCCGTCGGGGACCTCTGGGTGGACATCCATCCGGTGACCAACGCCGAGTTCCGACGGTTCGTCAAGGACACCGGTCATGTAACGGTGGCGGAGCAGCCGGCCGACCCGGCGGAGTTCCCCGACGCCGATCCGCAGGATCTCGTTCCCGGGTCGCTGGTGTTCACGCCGGCGGCTGGGCCAGTTCCGCTGGATGATTGGCAGCGATGGTGGCGTTGGCAGCCCGGGGCCGAGTGGCGTCACCCGGACGGACCCGGCAGCTCACTCAACGGCCGGGACCGGCATCCGGTGGTGCACGTGGCTCACGATGACGCACTCGCCTACTCGGCCTGGGCCGCTAAGCGTCTGCCCACTGAAGCTGAGTGGGAGTACGCCGCCCGGGGCGGGCTGGTCGGTGCCCGCTACCCATGGGGTGATGACTTCATGCCGCGCGGCAGGGTGATGGCTAATACTTGGCACGGCGATTTCCCGTGGCGCAACGACCTCCCGAAGAAGAACGGGATGACAACGCCCGTCGGCAGCTACCCGGCCAACGGCTATGGACTTTTCGACGTCTCCGGCAACGTCTGGGAGTGGACCGCGTCGGCATGGACCGCCTCACATGCCCAGATGCACATCGAGGCGCAGGCGGCGGCCTCCTGCTGTGCTCCCGTTAGACGCACCGAGAGCACCCGGTTCGTCACCAAAGGAGGGTCACACCTGTGCGCGCCCAGCTACTGCCACCGTTACCGGCCGGCCGCTCGGCAAGGCCATACCATCCGCAGCACCACTGGGCACCTGGGTTTCCGCTGCGCAGCTGATCCGTGAGCCGGAGCAGCACGTTTCACCTCGGCGCGCGGGTTAACGGTCCCTCACACGGGTTAGCTGGGCCCGGGCCACAGTCTGGTGAGCGCTTCCGTCGGTGCGGCGCTGAGAATCTTGATTGTCCCGATGAAGGCTGGCCTGCGCTGACTCCCTCGTCGTGCCAGCCGAGCTTTGGCCAGCATGGCGATGCGTGGGTTGCTCGTCGTCGTGCCACCTGACCTAGATCGAAACCGGTTGAGGGTTGAGTTACTGGCGGGCGAACGCTGCGCGTGCTTCTGCGGCCAGGTCGACGAAGGATTCGCCGCTGACGTCGATGAAGAGGCGTTTGATTGTGCCGCCGACGAACGTCCAGGGCGATTCGCCTGCGTAGTCGTGGGCGACCGGCTCGGCTCCGGAGCGTGCGACGACCAGGCCGCCGCCGCCGAGTCCGAACTTGCCGGGCTGGGTCCGGATCGTATCCTCACCGACCTTTTGGTCGCGGATATAGAGGCTGAGCGTGCCTTGGGGAGGCATCGTGTCGCCTTGTCTGTCG
>Ga0126312_10001926_pt1 | contig 13771 bp, 14 predicted proteins | sample Plot104A_FD_92537 | JGI IMG/M metagenome (GOLD analysis project Ga0126312, IMG submission 92537) | Serpentine soil microbial communities from UC McLaughlin Reserve, CA, USA - Plot104A | ecosystem: Environmental > Terrestrial > Soil > Grasslands | place: USA: UC McLaughlin Reserve, Lake County...
CGCTCGGCGCTCGCCGTCTTCCAACTCCGCGATTCGCGCCCTGGTGCGGCGCTCGGCGTAGTCGAGCGTCTCGCGCATCCCCGCCTGGACGGTGGCCAGCCCGAAGCGGCCGATCAGCGCCGCGATACGCTCCGCTCCGGCTCGGCCTGCCGCCAGCTGGGCGCGGAGGTCCGCCTCGCGCTGCGGTGGGTTGCGCATCCTGCTCGCGAGCTCGTGGAGCACCTCGCCTGTCAGGCGGGTCGGCGGGATCACGACGCCTTCGTCGGCGAGCGTGCGCGAGTCGGCCGGCATGCTGCCGGGCTCCTTGGCGCCCACGTCCGCGTGATGCGCGCGGCTCGCTGCGAATCCGACCAGCTGGTCGTCGTGGAAGAGCGGCGAGATCACCGTGATGTCGGGCAGGTGCGTGCCGCCTTTGAAAGGGTCGTTGAGGATCCACGACTCGCCCGGCCGATGGTCTTCCCCCAGCACCGCGGCGACGGCCGACGGCATCGCCCCCAGGTGCACGGGAATGTGCTCGGCCTGCATGACCAGCTGGCCCTCGGCGTCGAACAGGGCAGTGGACGCGTCGCGGCGCTCCTTGATGTTCGCGGAGTGCGCGGAGCGCACCAGGACTGCGCCCATCTCGTCACAGGCCCCGCGCAACGCGCCGAGCATCACCTGGAGTGTGATGGGGTCGAGCCGGCTCACTACGTGGGCTCCCGCCGCCCGGCGTCGCCCGTCGGGGCCCGTTCGCCGGGCGGCGACCGTTCGGGAGGCTGCGCCCGTTCGCCGGCCTCCGTCCGCTCCATCAAGACGGCGTCGGCTCCCGCCTCCGCCCGCCAGCCCGGTGGGACAACGAGGGTCGAGCCGGGCAGCTCGAAGATCGCGGGTCCCGACGCGCGCGCCTCTCCCGCACCCAGCACCTGCGTCTCGAGGATCTCGTCGTGGAAGCGCGCGCGGCGCGTGCCGCGCACCTGCGCCGGGGCGGCCCTGCTGGGGCGCAGCTCCGCGCCCGGCAGTGCCGCCGCAACCCGCACCGTGACGAGCTCGAGCTCCGACTCGGGATCGTCATAGCCGTAGCGTTCGGAATGGGCACGGTCGAACGCCCTCCGCAGCTCCGCCGGATCGGGCTCGAGCGCTCCCGGCACCTGCAGCTCGAACGCCTGGCCGGCGTAGCGGAGGTCGTAGGTCGCCCGGAGCTCCGGCTCGGGCGGGTGTGCCGCCGAGTCCCGTTCCGCGTCGGCAAAATCGGCCTGCCCGGCGTCGGCTTCCGCGGCGCGCGCGTCGTCGGTGCGCGCCAGGGCGCCGAGTTCGCTTCGCCCGTTCTCGCCGAGTCGGCGCACCACCTCCGCGACCCGCTCGCGGGTGAGCTCGTCGCCCGCGAGGAGGACGCTCTCCACGAGGTCGCGACGGCGCTCCGAAAGGACCAGCCCGAGGGCCGAGAGGACACCGCTCGCGTGCGGCACGAGCACCCTGCGCATCCCCAGCTCGTCGGCGATCTGCGCCGCGTGGAGCGGTCCCGCGCCGCCGAACGGCACGAGCATGAGCTCGCGCGGGTCGATCCCGCGTTCGACCGTCACGACCCGCACCGCCCTCGCCATCTCCACGCTCGCCACGCGCGCGATGCCGGCGGCAGCCTCGTCCAGCGACAGGCCGAGCTCGTCCCCGAGCCTCCCGACAGCCCCCTCGGCCGCCCTCTGGTCGAGCCGCACGCCGCCCGCCAGCGGCGACCCGGGGTCGAGGTACCCGAGCAGCAGGTTCGCGTCGGTGACGGTGGGATCCTTGCCGCCTCGGCCGTAACAGGCCGGACCGGGGTCGGCGCCGGCGGAGCGGGGTCCGGCGCGTAGAGCGCCGCCGGCGTCCCGCCATGCGATCGACCCGCCGCCCGCGCCGACGGTGTGGACGTCGACCATCGGCAGCGCGAGCGCGCGTCCGCCGACGGACCGCCCGGTCCCGACGGCGGCGACACCGCCGAGAGCGAGCGAGACGTCGCACGAGGTCCCGCCCATGTCCAGGCCGACGGCGTCGCCCGCCCCCACCCGGGCCGCTCCCACCGCTCCGCCCGCCGGGCCGGACAGCACGGTCCACGACCCGTGCCGTGCGGCGGTCTCCGCGCTCGCGGTTCCGCCGCTCGACAGCATGACCTCGGGCGCGGGGAGCCCGGCCTCGCGTGCGCGAGCGGTCAGACGCTCCAGGTAGCCGCGCAGCAGCGGCGAGAGCGCGGCGTCCACGACGGTCGTCGCGCAGCGCTCGTACTCGCGGAAGACCCCGGCCGTCTCGTGCGAGGTCGACACATGCACTCCCGGCAGCGCCTCCTGCGCCAGCTCCGCGACCCGTCGCTCATGTCCCGGGTGGCGAAATCCCCACAAGAGGCACACGGCGGCGGCTTCCACGTCGAGTGAGTTCAGTGTCGCCCGCAGCGCCTCCTCGTCCAGCTCGCGTAGCACGCCGTCGGGTCCCGTCCGCTCGCGCACTCCGAGCCGCAGCTCGGCCGGCACCAGCGGCGGCGGATGTCCGGCGCACAGCCGGTACAGCTCCGCTCGCGCCTGGCGGCCGAGCTCCTCGAGGTCCGTGAAGCCCTCCGTCGCGAGCAGAGCCGCGCGGGCGACGCGCCCCTCCAGCAGGGCGTTCGTGCCGACGGTCATGCCATGCACGAAGCGCTCGACGTCGCGCGTCGTCGCGTCCGCAGCGGCCAGCGCTTCGTTCACGGCGTCGATGACGCCCTCGGACTGGTCGGAGGGGGTCGTCGGCGACTTCCCGGTGACGAGACGATCGCCCGTGAGCAGCGCCGCGTCCGTGAACGTGCCGCCGACGTCGACCCCCAGGATCACCTGGGGGACGCTATGCGATCAGGCCGCTGCGACCTCGAACTTCTCCTCGAGGTGCTTGTGCGACGGGCAGTACTTGCTCCCCGGCAGCGGCACACGCTGGCACGGCGTACCCCTGCGCGTGCTGGCGTGGCAGCAGACCGGGCTGCCGTCGAACGTCACACCGTTGCGAAGCTGCCTATCCACGTAGTCCGTGGCCAGCGCCATGTGCTCCTCGCAGATCCGGTACACCCGAAGCTGGTCGGCGATCGGGAAGTAGCGCCGAACGTCCTTGAACAGCGTGCGGACCGGATGAGCGAAGTAGTGCCGGTCGAGCGCGAGACGCTCCATCGACGCCTCGCAGGCGCGTAGGAACCGCTGGCGTGTCAACGCGACGTCCTCCCCCCTGCCCGGGACGACGTCCGGCGCCAGCTCTCGATAGATCGAGCGACTGAACTGGTACATCGGGCCTCCCTTACCCTCTTCTAGCGGCCGTGCCTCCTGCCTGTCGCGATTGAAACAATCCCCTGTGAAACCGCAACGTCGGCGCGATAAGCACCGGTTAAGCCGACTGACTAGTCAGTTACCCGCGCGCCAACGGTTTCATGCGCGAAATTTGGGGCGGCGCGCGCCGCCCGGTTACTCCATCGGCCGCATGAGCCAGTCCATACGGCCACGCGCGTACAGCAGCGGGTGGCCCTCCTCCAGCCGACCGCCTTCGAGGTCTCCGATGAGCACCGTGTGGTCGTAGCGGACGAAGTTGTCGACCCGGCGGCAGCGCAGGTAGGCCAGCGTGCCGGTCAGCTCCGGCACTTCCCAGTCCCAGCGCCAGTCGAGCCCCACGAACTTGTCCTGCGACTCGCGGTCCGCGAATCGGTGGGCCAGGGCGATCTCGTCGCTGCGCAGGATGTGTACGCCGAAGCGCTCGCTCGCGACGAGGGCGTCGTGGCAGCGCGAGCCGTGCCAGACAGAGACGAGCAGCGAGGGGGGATGGGCGCTGTACGAGGTGAGCGACGTCGCCGCCAGGCCGCAGGGGTTGCCGTCCGGCTTTCGAGCGGTCAAGACCGCGACGCCGGACGCGAGGCCGGTCATCGCCTCGACGAACAGCTCGTGCAGCGGCGCGTCCCTGCTCATTCCCATCTCTCGAAGCGGGGGGCGGCGCCCGCGCCCACCAGGGTATGCATGCCGTCGAGGTCCGGGTTGATGCTCGGGTGGTCGATGCGCTGGTGGGCGCCGCGACTCTCCTCCCGGGCGAGGCACGCTTCGGCGATCAGGCGGGCGAGCGGGAAGGGGTCTTCGAGCAGCCGACGCAGGCCGCGGGCATCCCGCCGTAGGCCCGCGTCGCGCCAGAGCGCGGCCCGAGTCGACTCGGACGGCAGGGCGGTGTGCCCCGCCTCGGCGAGGACGATGGCGCTGGGCGGATCGGGGTCGGCACACGCGGCCAGCGCGGCCCGGCGGCCGAACACGAAGCACTCGGCGAGCGAGTTCGACGCGAGCCGGTTGGCGCCGTGGAGCCCGGTGCAGGCGCTCTCCCCGACCGCGTATATGCCCGGAAGCGTCGAGCGGCCGATCAGGTCGGTGGCGACGCCGCCCATCGTGTAGTGCGCTGCCGGGGCCACCGGCACGAGGTCGCGCGACGGGTCGACGTCCACGTCGGCCAGAGCGGCGGCGATGTTCGGGAAGCGCTCGAGCTCGATGCCGCGCATGTCGAGGTCCACACGTCCCCCCGCGCGCAGCTGCTCCTCGATCGCCAGCGCGACCTGGTCGCGCGGGGCGAGCTCATCGACGAACCGCTCGCCGGCGGCGTCCAGGAGCGTCGCGCCCTCCCCGCGCACGGCCTCGGTGATCAGGAAGCCGTCACGCGGGCCCTCGCGCCGCAGCGCGGTGGGATGGAACTGCATGAACTCGAGGTCGGCGAGCAGCGCTCCGGCGCCGTCGGCCAGCGAGAGCCCCGACCCGATCGCTCCGCGAGGGTTCGTCGTCCGCTCCCAGAGTGCGGCCATGCCGCCGGTGGCGAGAATTACCCCGCGCGCGAGCACCGCCAGCGGGCCACCGCGGCGCGGCCGCGCGCTCAAGCCGACACACCGGCCGTCATGCGTGGCGAGCGAGGTCGCGGCCAAGGGCTCGAGGACGCGAATGCGCTCGTTGGTGGCGGCGAGTGCCGACAGGTCGCGCGTGATCCTCCTGCCGGTGGCGGCGCCGCCGGCGTGCGCAATGCGGCGACGCGAGTGGCCTCCCTCCAGCCCGAGGGCGAGATTTCCGGCGCGGTCCGCGTCGAAGTGCACCCCCAGCTCCTGGAGGTGCCGCACGCGTGCAGGCGAGTCCTCGCATAGCACCTGGACCGCGCTCGGGCGAGCGGCTTTGCGGCCGGCCTCGAGTGTGTCCTCACGGTGCAGCTCGGGCGAGTCGTCCGGCGCCAGGGCCGCGGCGATCCCACCCTGGGCCCAGTAGCTCGCGGTCTGGGCCAGCGGCGAGCGGCTGACGAGCACGACGCGCGCCCCCTCGCCGGCGGCGACCAACGCCGCGTAGAGGCCGGCGGCGCCGGCGCCGACGACCGCGACGTCGGTGCGGAGGGGGTCGTCCACGGGGCGCCGGTACCGTACCGGCGCGCGTGCCGGTCTTCTTCCACCATCCCTCCTCGCTCGACCACGACACCGGCTGGGGACACCCCGAGCGCGCCGAGCGCATCCGGGCCGTCGAGGCGGCGCTCGAGGGGCGCGACTGGCTCGGGTGGGAGCCTCGCGAGGCCCCCCGAGCTACCGAGGAGCAACTGCTGGCGGTCCATTCTCGGGAGCACGTGGAGGCCGTGCGAGGGATGAGCGCGCGGGCGGGCGCGTTCGACCTCGACACGCCGACGAGTGAGGGCTCGTGGGAGGCGGCGCTTCGCGCGGCCGGGGGCGCCTGCGCCCTCGTGGAGGCGCTGCTCGGCGGCGGCGAGCGAGCCGGCTTCTCGGCGCTGCGGCCGCCGGGCCACCACGCCGAGCCCGCGCGAGCGATGGGTTTCTGCCTGTTCGGGAACGTCGCGGTGGCGACGCGCCACGCGCTCGACTCGCTCGGCGCCCGCCGTGTCTTCATCCTCGATTGGGACGTCCACCATGGCAATGGGACGAACGCGATCTTCCACGGCTCGAGCGAGATTCTCTTCGCGAGCATCCACCAGTACCCGTTCTATCCAGGCACCGGGCCGCTCCACGACGTCGGCTCGGGCGGGGGGGAGGGGTTCTCGCTGAACCTGCCGGTGCCGGCGGGGTCTGGGGAGGACGTGTTCTGCTCGCTCGTGGAGCACGTCGCGGCGCCCGCGGCGCGGGAGTTCCGGCCCGAGCTGATCCTGATCTCCGCCGGGTTCGACGCACACCGCATGGACCCGGTCGGCGGCTGCACGCTCGACACCTCGTCGTACGGGGCGCTGACTCGGCAGGCGCGGGCGCTGGCCGACGAGCTCGACGTCCCCGTCGGCGCGGTGCTCGAGGGAGGCTATGACCTCGATGCGCTGTCCGCCTCGGTGATCGCCACGATGGAGGCGCTCGCCGACGGCGGCGAGCCCCCCGCGGTCGCCCGGCACCCGCTGGCGGAGGCCGCCGCCGAGGTGGTGGGCCGCTACTGGGACCTGTGACCAGGGGTCCGCGTCGGCGAGCCTCAGTGCCTAGCCGACCGGCTTGACCAGCTGCGGGTACGCCCCTTTGTAGCGGTCGGCGAGCTGAGCGGCCTGTCGAGCCGCGCCCTCGCGGGTGTCGAAGCGGCCCGTAAACACGATCCAGAGCCCGGTGCCGAGGTTGTAGTCGTCGGAGCGGAGGAGACCCGCCTCGAGACCGCTGCGGCGGGCTTGGCGGGCGACGCCGCGCGCGCCGGCATGGTTGCTCGAGCTGACGAGCACGACGGTGTAGGCCGTCACGTTCCGCGGCCATTCGAGAAATGCGTTCGGCCCGGTCTTGGGGGCTCCCGGCGCTACTGGGGCGGTGCCCGTCGGCGCGGTCTCGGCCGGCGTGGTGGCGCCGGTCTCAGCTGGTGCGGTGGTGGCGCCCGTCTCAGCCGGCGCGTTCTCCGTCGAGCCGCCGCGCTCCTGGCCCTTGCCCGACACAACAGCCGGGGCCTGCCGGCTTCCTCCCGTGGTGTCTGCCGCCACCTGCCCGCCGTCGTCGTCGCTCGTGAGCTCCGAGATCGCGAACCCGAAGAGGCCGGCGCCGATCACGGTCACCAGGACTAGGACCGTCGCGATCGGGGTCATGGGGTCGCCGGCGTACGAGTGCCGGTGCTTCAGAGCGATCCGCCCGCCGCAGTTCAAGCAGACGAGCTGGCGGCGGTCGACGGGCTCGCCGCAGGTCGGGCAGGGCGCCGTCTCGCTCACCGGTTGTCGAGCGCGTCCTCCAGAGCGCGCACCTCGCCGTCCACCTCGCCGAGCTCGATCGCCTTCCGCTGGAGCAGCTCGGGCGCCCGGCGGCCCTGACGGTGAAGCTCGTAGACGAGCGCGCCGAGGTCCAGCAGCAGCGCCTCCCGCTCGCGCCTGCGCGCGCGCAACCGGCGCCAGGTGCGGAGATCAGCTACCAAGTGCCTCCTCTACCACTCGCAGGATCCCCTCGCGGCGGCGTTCCATCGGGAAGCTCGTGAGGATACGCTCGCGCGCCCGGCCGGCGGCCTCCGGGCCGAGCTCGAGCGCGCGGCGCACTCCGTCGGCGACGTGTTCGGGCCGCTGTGACGGGATCGGCACCCCGGCGTCTCCCACGACCTCGGGCATCGCTGTGACGTTCACGACCACTGGAACGCAGCCCGCGAGCATGGCCTCGGCGACCGCCAGCCCGAAGCCCTCGTGTCGCGAGGCCTGCACGTAGACCGCCGCCCGGCGGTAGCGCTGGTGCAGCTCGCTCTGCGCGAGCCAGCCGGTGAGCTCGACATTCTCCGGCGCGCGTCGGCGCAGCTCGTCGACCGAATCGTCGAGCCACCTCCCCGCGAGCTCGAAGCGCACGTCCGGCAGCCGCGCAGCGGCCTCCACAAAGGAGATCTGCCCTTTCTGGATGAGGGTCGTGCGGTCGACCGCCCCGACGGTCAGGGCCGTCCTTTGCTTGGACTCGTCGGGGAGCCGGCCGAACGGGTCCGGAACGCCGTGGTGGACGACGGTGACCCGCTCCGGTCGGATCGGGGTGTTCCGCTCGAGCTCGCTCAGGCTGTAGCGCGAGTTCGTGACGAGCCGGCGAGCGCGACGCATGACCCAGCGGCTAGCCCAGCGCCTCAAGCCGCCCCGCTGGTAGCCGTAGCCGATGTCGGGCATGTTGGCGGTGTCGAAGCCGCCGACGACCATCACGGACGGCTTGCGCAGAAGCCAGGCGAGCGTGATCGGGAAGAAGGTGTGCCAGGAGGCGAACCAGCCGAACACGAGGTCCGCGCGCAAGACCCCTCGGAGGACCGCGACGGGGTGCGGGACCCGGCCGGGCTGGTAGAGGTCCTCGACCTCGTAGCGCTCCACGAGGATCTCTCGATCGATCGCCACGAAGCTCGCCTTGCGGCTGTGGACGAAGAGGATGCGCCGTCTCACACCGCGACGGGCTCGCGCGTCTCTATGAACGCCCTGTGCCACTGGGACAGCTCCAGCAGGCAGAAGAGAATGCCCTTGTGGTCCGTCCGGCCGCGCCGGTGCTCGTCCACAAGCCGCGCGACCGCCGGCGGCGCCACGAGCTCCCCGAGCGCCTCGTCGCGCGCATACCGACGCTCCACCTCCTCGCCGAGCGAGCTGCGCAGCCAGTCGTCGTATGGGGTTGAGAACCCGTGCTTCGGGCGATCGGCTATGCCCGCCGGCAGCAGGCGGTCCATGGCCATCCGATGAAGCCGCTTCCCTGCGCGCGGCCGGACCCGGACCCGGGCCGGGATCCGCTCGACGAAGCGCATCAGCTCGACGTCGAGGAACGGAACCCGCAGCTCCAGGCTGGCGGCCATCGACATCTTGTCGTTGCAGACCAGGATGCCGTCGGGGAGGAACATGCGCGTATCGAGGTAGAGCGCCTGGTCTAGGAGGGGGCGGCCGGAGACGTCGGCGAGAATTTCACGGGCTCGATCCAGACGCTCGGCCTGGGCTTGGTCGGTCGGGCTCCCGCTGGCAAGCGCGGCGCGCACGGGGGCGTCCGTGATCTCCACCAGCCTCAGCAGGCGCTCGGCGTCGCCGCGCCCGCGGAGCAGGTGCGCCACGCGGCGGGCGTTCGCCGCACGCGGCAGGGCCCGGGCCAGCGCAGCTGCCGGGTGCGCCGCCGCGGCCGGGACCAGCCGCAGGCCGCGCAGCAGCGCCGCCGCCTGGTGGCGGCCATAGCCCCCGTGTGGCTCGTCCGCGCCCTGCCCCGCGAGGACCACCTTCACTCGCTCCGCGGCGAAGCGCGAGAGCTGGAGGAGGGCCGGGGCGCTAGGGATGCCGCAGGGCTCCTCGAGCCGCGGCATGCAGCGGGCGAGCTCGCCGAGGAAGTCGGTCTCGGTCATAGCGGTGTCGTGGTGGTCGGCGCCGATCAGACGGGCGCTCTCGGCGGCGTACTCGCGCTCGTCGAGGACGGCGCCGTGGCCCGGGAACCCGATCGTGAAGGTGGCAGGGCGCCGCTCCGAGCGAGCCGCCATGGCCGCGACTACCGCCGCCGAGTCCACGCCGCCGGAGAGGAAGGCGCCGTATGGGACGTCCGACATCATCTGGCGTCCGACGGCGTCGGCGAAGCGCTCGGCGAGCTGGTCGGCGAGCTCGTCATCGGCGAGCCCCGTCAGCGCGGGACCCGACGGCTCGCGCCAGCTCTCCACCCGCACACCGCCGTCCTCGGTGGCGACGAGCGTCGACGCGGGCGGGAGCTTGCGCACCTCCTCGAACAGCGTCCGAGGCGAGGGCACGAAGCGACACGCCAGGTAGTGGTCGAGCGCTATGCGGTCGACGGCCGGGTGCACGAGCCCGGCCGCGACGAGCGCGCCCACCTCGGAGGCCAGCGCGACCCTACGACCGTCGCTCCACCAGTACATAGGCTTGACCCCGAACTGGTCGCGGGCGGCGACGAGCCGGCGGGTGCCGTCGTCCCACAGCGCGAAGGCGAAGATGCCGTTGAGGCGGCGGACGAAGTCGAGGCCGTGCTCCTCGTAGGCGTGGACCACGACCTCGCTGTCCGAGTGCGTGGCGAAGCGGTGGCCGCGACCCTCGAGCGCCCCGCGCAGCTCGCCTTGGTTGTAGATCTCGCCGTTGACGATCGCGGTGATCCGCCCGTCCTCGGAGTCGAGGGGCTGGTCACCCCCCTCGACGTCGATGATCGCCAGCCGCGTGTGGGCGAGGGTGACCGGGCCGATCCGCCGGATGGCGTCCCCGTCCGGTCCCCGGTGCCTGAGCGCCTCGACCATCCGCTGCGCCGCGTCGAAGCCCGTCGTGCCGGCCGGATCGAGGATTGCTGCGACCCCGCACATGCGCGGGGATGATCGCAGGGCGTCACGTCACTCCCTTGTCACACCGCGGTCTGGAGCCGTGCGTCCCATCCGCGGAGCATCGGTTGCGCACGCAATCCGATCAGGAGGTAGGTCGATGTACCGCTCGATGGGACGCATCCACGCCGCGCTGCTCGCGCTGCGCCGCGAGACCGGCCAGGGCACGGTGGAGTACGTGGCGCTGATCCTTCTGGTGGCGCTGGTAATGGCGGGCGTAGTGGCCGCGATGAAGGGCTTCCAGACCGACCAGGGCAAGGAGCTGGGCGACATGATCATCGGGAAGATCAAGGAGGCGGTGCGGAAGGTGCAGTTCTAGCGGGCACCGCATGGCAGAGCCGGATTCCGCTTGGTAGAGCCAAACTCGACCGCTGGGGGACCGCTCAGGACCGCTCGGGCGGGCACCCGACTGCCGCGCAACTGCAGCGCGTGCGCTCCTCGAGAGTAGTTCGGTATCCCCACCCGTGAGTTGTTCGGGCCAATCCAGGTCCGCTAGGTAGGCGTGCCAATCCCGAGCGCGCGCGCTGGACATGTCCGAACCCGTAACACCGGAGCGCGATCCTTGGTGCCATGCAGACACAAGCGAAGGACGAGCGCTCCTGGCGGTGCACACTCGAGTTGCCCGGCGACATCAAGCGCCCGCTGGCCGAGCTCGCGGCTGCGCGCGAGCGCAGTGTCAGCGCCGAGATTCGATACGCGCTTCGCAAGCACGTCGAGCGGGACGCCTGGGAGAGCGGAGGGAGCGCCAGCCGTGGCTTGGGAGGGACTCATGACGGACATCGAGCTCACCCAGTACGGCTACAGCAGGGCGCTGTGGCTCCCGCAGCGTGACTGGTGGCTGCGGCCGAACGGCTTGAGCGTGTGCTCCAAGGAGGACGCGCTCGGCGAGGTCCGCGAACTCCTCGGTCCCGACGACGAGGAGGACGAGAGGCGCGAATGAAGCTCCGCATCCCGCATCGCCACCTCGATGAAGCACTCGACGCCAAGAGCCTCTGGGAACTCCCGGAGGCGCTCGAAGGCGAAGAGCGGCAGATCGCACGCGAATATCTATGCCACGCCCGCGAGTCCGGCGCACAAACCGTCGGCGAGGCGCTCGAGGCGCTCGAGGCGCTCGACGGCGAAGGGCGCAAGAGCCTGCTCAACGGGCTGCGCCGAAAGCTCGGGCTCGCACCCCAACTGCCCCCGGCACGCGGCGGGAGCGGCTGGTCCGCGTGGCAGCTATGCGCGGTCTGCGGCCGCCAGCCGGCCGATGAGCTGACCGGGGCTCCGCGACCCGTCTCCGTCCGACGCTGGCACTGCGAGGCGCACCTCGACCAGGCTCGCTCGGAGGACATGCAGCCGGTGGGTTCCGGCCTCCGTGTCACCGGCGTCGGCGTGCTTGTCGAGCACAACGTGGGCGAGATCGAGCGCGACCGCATCGAGGCCGAGCTACGCGAGCGCAGACATCAGGAGCGGCTCGCCGTCCGCAAGCTCGAGGCCGAGGAGCTTCGCCGCCGGCAGGAAGCGCAGCGCGAGGAGCTCCGTCGCCTGACGCCACCAGGAGTCGGACCATGATCATGAACTGGGGAGACGCTGCCAGCGTCGTCGGGCACCGGCGTACCGTCTCCCACGAGACCGGCCACGCTGCTGCAGCGCTGACGCTCGGCATCGAGCCCAAGTCGATCAGCGCGAGGTTGATCGACCTGACCGACCCGACCCTCGCCGACCGCCCGCACGAGACCATCGGGAGCGTCGAGCTCCCGTGGCCGGACGGCAGCACCGAGGTGCTGCGCAAGCGGGCAGTAGTCGCGCTTGCCGGCAACTTGCTCGAGGGCGCCCCCGGCTGGCCACCGCGGTGGCCCCTCTCCCTCGCGCCCACGAGTCCAGACGAGAACAGCTCGTCGAGATCGTGGGGATGCTGGGCCTGGACGAGCGTGCGTACTTCGACCGTGTTCGCGACGCCTACGCGACTTTGTGCAGCGTCCGCTTCGACCGGTACTCGAAGGTGTGGGCGAGCTGCTGGAGCGTCACCACCGGCTCGATTGGCCCGATGATCAAAGCGCTCAAAGCGAGCGTCGACGATGACGCACTCCGTGACGAGGATGGCCTCATCAGCGACGAGCAGGCGGAACGGGATCGCGAGCAGCTCCGCCGGCAGCAAGCCGAGGAGAGCGGGATGGTCCTGTCAACGAACGGCGACGGGCCCGCCAAGTCCGTCGAGGACGTTCGAGGCGAAGCCCGTGAGCTGACGGTCAAGTCGCTGAGCGGCCTGCACATCGATGTTGCCGAGTTCGAGGTCGAGTAAGCGCCGAAGAGATTGAAAGGAAGGAAGCTAGCTGGCCGCAACGATTGACACCTACAACAGCCGGTCGCAACTCCCAACGTCACCCACGAATGGAACCCTCGCCGTGATTCAAAGCGTCGGGCGGGTGGCGGAGCTGTGGGTCTTCATCTCCGGCACCGGCTGGCTGCGGGCAAATGGTGTCACCAACGTCGGCAACTGATGCCCCGGGGGGAGGGTCTTTTTTTGACACTCGCAGCGTCGCTTACCGCCAAGTAGCTCGGCACACCGAAATCGGCAGAAAAAACGACCCCAACCGACCCCCGTCTAAGTGACCCTATTCGACCATGAGACGATCGCCGAGTTGCAGCGCCTAGCGCGCTCCCGGCCCAGGCCTGGCCGTGCGGCGGTGGCCAAGGCGTCCGCCATCCGGACCTTAGAGCGGCTGGGCCGCAGCAGGCACGAGATCCCGCCGTGCCCACCCGATTGGCACCCCGACCCAGGTTCGGAGTGGGAGCAGCTCGACCGGGTGTATCTGGACGAGCACGGGGAGGTGCGGGAGCGTAGTGGCGGAACCTCTACTTCGGGGCGAGGTGAGCGATGACCGCCACCAGCAAATGTTTGTGCGCATGCTGGCTCTCGGCGACTAGCCAGCGCTGCGGATTCGCTCTGGCTCCCTCCCGCGGCCGACCTTGGCGCACGGCCGCGAGACCCGGGCGCGTCCTTGAGGAGCCCTCCTTGGACGAAACAGTCCGCGCCCGAGCCGACGCTCTGCTACCCGGCGCTTGGAGCAGCGAACGGGCAGAGCGAACTACGAGGTCGGCGGGACGATGAGTGTGGCTTTCCGCTCATCCGCACCACGATCGACGGAATCGAGGGCGACTGCACGCCTTCCGGCCCTGCCCTGGGCCCTGGTTCCTCGCCTCGAGCGTGAGGCTGCGGGAGGACGCCGGCGAGCGGGAACGGCCGAGGACGGGACCCCCAGACGAGTCCGGTGGGCTACCCCGCGGGGGGCGCGTCTAAGACGAAGATTTCAAAGGCCCGATCCGGCTCGAAGACGATCTGGCTGTGGTAGGTGAGGACCTGTCGGCCGGTGATCCGGGCGACCGCCTCCATCGTCGTCTCGGCCATCGCCTCCTGAAACCGAAGGCGATACTCGCGCACCAAGATCTCCTGGCCAGTCTTTAGCAGGGTCTCTTCGTTGCGGGTCAGCCCGCCCTCCATCACGCAGAAGACGTAGTTGTCATTGATGTAGGACTTGGCCTTGGTCGGGCCCTTGCCGTAGTACTCCTTCATGAGCCCA
>Ga0126312_10001927_pt1 | contig 13771 bp, 13 predicted proteins | sample Plot104A_FD_92537 | JGI IMG/M metagenome (GOLD analysis project Ga0126312, IMG submission 92537) | Serpentine soil microbial communities from UC McLaughlin Reserve, CA, USA - Plot104A | ecosystem: Environmental > Terrestrial > Soil > Grasslands | place: USA: UC McLaughlin Reserve, Lake County...
AGCTCGTCGCGCGAGCGGGCGACGGCCTCTACGTGACGAACGTCGCCGGCCTCCACTCCGGGGTCAACCCGGTCTCGGGGACCTTCTCCGTGGGTGCCTCCGGGCGGCTCATCGAGGGGGGCGGGCTCGGGGCCCCGGTACGCGAGCTCACGATCGCGAGCGATCTGCTGTCGGTGCTCATGCACGTACGGGCGGTGGGGTCCGAGGCGCGATGGATGCCATTCGGCGGCAGCGTCCGAACCGCCCCGCTGCTCGTCGCGGAGATGGCCGTCTCGGGCGCCTGACCCGCAAAATGCGGCTTCCGATGCGGGTTTGCGCTTCCGTCGTCCGGGGGCATTGTTAGGTTCGAGGCTCCTGCAATCCCCCGTTAGGAGGAGATCGTGACGAAGGCCGAGTTCGTGGATCAGGTCGCCGACGAGGCTGGCCTTTCCAAGGGCGACGCGGGCAGCGCGGTCGACGCGTTCCTCGATGTCGTACAGGAGACGCTGAAGCGCGGCGGCGAGGTCAACTTCACCGGCTTCGGGAAGTTCTCCGTCGCGGACCGCGGCGCGCGCCAGGGCGTGAACCCGCAAACGGGCGAGCGCATCCAGATCCCCGCCAGCCGCGTTCCGCGCTTCAGCGCGGGATCGGCGCTCAAGAAGGCAGTGAAGGGCTAGGCGGCTGCAAACCGTCGCCTGCCGGTGTCATCGGGCCGCTCACCCGCGCTCGCGGGCTTCGCGACCCGCTTAGGCAGGCTCGGTTTTCGCTCGCCTGGCGCGTAGGCGTTGCCCGGGGGACAGGCAGGACACTTCGGCGATCGGCTCGCGGCACTCGTCGAGGAGCGCCGCAGCGGCGTCGTCCTCGGTCTCGATCCGGATCCCGCCGCCCTCTGGCCCGCTGCGGTGGCGGCCACGGAGGTAGGTGACGCCCGGCAGCTCACCGCGCAGGCCGTCGAGCGCCACTGCATCGCCGCGATGAGCGCGGCGGGCCATGCCTGCGTGGCCGTCAAGCTCCAGCTCGCCTGCTTCGAGCGGCTCGGCGCCCCCGGCTGGCGTGCCCTCGAGCGCGTGGCGGGCTGGGCGCGGGATGCCGGCCTGCTCGTGATCGCCGACGGCAAGCGCGGCGACGTGCCGGCCACGGCGCGCGCCTACGCGCAGGCGCTGCTCGGCTCGACCCCCGGTCCGTTCGGCGTCGTGCCGGGGCTGGGGGCAGACGCGGTGACCGTCAACCCGCTGCTCGGCCGCGACGCGCTCGAGCCGTTCGTCGAGGCGGCGGCCGCGGTGGGGGCTGGACTCTTCGTGCTGGTGCGTACCTCGAACCGGGGCGCGGGGGAGCTCCAGGACGAGGGCCCCGAGCCGCTCCACGAACGGCTCGCCCGGCTCGTGGATGAGCTGGGCGCGCCGCACGTGGGCCAAGCCGGGCTGTCGCTGGTGGGCGCGGTGACGGGCGCCACCCGCCCGGAGCTCCTGGGTCGCCTGCGCGAGCTGATGCCGCGGGCGGTCTTCCTCCTGCCGGGCGTGGGCGCGCAGGGCGGACGCGTCGAGGAGCTCGGGCCGGCCTTCGCGCCGCACCCGGCCGCCGGGCTCGTCACGGCGAGCCGCTCGATCGTGAACGCTCACGAGCAGCGCGGGGGCGACCCGGGCCGAGCGGCCGCGGTGGCGGCGGAGGAGCTGCGCGCCGCGGCGTGGAGCCTGCACAGCGCCAGGCGGTCTTGAGCGTGCACAGCGCCAGGCGGCCTTGACCGTTCAGCGCGGGGAATTCCCCGCCGTGCGCCGGGATGCGCCCTATTCTCCGGCGCGGATGGCCGCGCATCCCGAACGCAGCCCGGCGCGCCTGCTGGCTCCCCTGGCGCTCGTGGCCTGCGCCGTCGCGGTGGTCGCGATCGTGCTGAGCTCGCGCTCGGATGAGAGCTCCGGTGGCGCCGCTCGCTCCGCCTCGCAGGCGCGAACCGCACCGGCGACGCAGCGCCAGCGACCGGCGCCCCGGAGGGCCACTTACACGGTCAAGACGGGCGATACGCTGGCCGGGATCGCCGAGAAGACCGGCGTGACGGTCGACCGGCTGCAGGAGCTGAACCCGGAGCTCGACCCGCAAGCCCTCGTATCCGGCCAGAAGATCAAGCTGCGCGAGTGATGCGGCCGATCGGCCTAATCGCCGCCCTGGCGGCCGGCCTCGCCCTGGCCGCGCCCGCCGCCGCCTCGCCGCCGTCGGTGGACGGCGCTCGCTCGGCGATCGTGATGGACGCCCGCGACGGCGCCGTCCTCTTTCGCAAGGACCCGGACGAGCGCCGGGCGATCGCCAGCACCACGAAGATGATGACGGCGCTGCTCGCCATCGAGCATTCCCGCCCGGGCGAGGTGTTCACGGCGCCCGCCTACAACGCGCAGCCCGCGGAGTCTCAGATCGACCTCAGCCCCGGCGAGCGGATGACGGTCCACGACCTGCTGCGCGCCCTCCTGCTCGAGAGCGCCAACGACGCCGCCGTGACGATCGCGCACGGCGTCTCCGGGTCGGAGTCCGCCTTCGTCGATGAGATGAACCGCCGCGCGGCCCGGCTCGGGCTGGCCGAGACGCACTACGCCAACCCGATCGGCCTCGACGAGCCGGGCAACTACTCCTCGGCACGCGACCTCGCGGACCTCGCGCGGGTACTCCTGCACCACCCCCGGATCGCGAGGATCGTGGACATGCCCGAGGCGGTGCTCGAGTCGGGCGCGCGGCGGCGCGTGGTCGACAACCGCAACGGCCTTGTTGCTCGCTACCCGTTCGTGGACGGGGTGAAGACCGGGCACACGCTCCAGGCCGGCGACGTGCTGGTGGGCGCCGCGCGGCGGGGCGGGGCAGGGGTGGTGAGCGTGGTGCTCGGCGAGCCGAGCGAGGCCTCGCGCGACGCGGACACGCTCGCCCTGCTGCGCTTCGGGCTGTCCCGGTACCGGCGCGTGCTCGCGGTGCGGGCGCGCCGGGTGGTGGCTCGGGCGAAGGTGAAGTACCGCGACGAGCGGGCCGAGCTGGTGCCCGCGAGCGGCGTCGCGCTCACCGTGCGTCGGGGCGAGCGGATCTCGCGTCGGGTGCGGGCGCCGGACGAGCTCGAGGGGCCGGTCGCGAAGGGCGCGCGCGTGGGACGCGTAGCGGTGATGCGCGAGGGCCGCGTCGTTCGCCGCGTGGCGCTCGTGACCGCCGCCCCCGTCCCCGAAGCGGGTACGCTGCGCGTCGTCCTTTCGACGCTGGGCGTCCCCTTGACCTTGGTGCTTCTCCTCGGGATCCTCGTGGCCGGGGCTCTCACCGTGACTCGGCTCCGGGTCCGGCTGCGCCTCGTGCGGACCCGATGATCATCACCGTCACCCTCAACGCGGCGATCGACAAGACGCTCGCCGTCCCCAACTTCCGGCTCGCCCGCCGCCACCGGGCCACCGAGCAGACCGCGATGGCGGGCGGCAAGGGCGTCAACGTGGCGCGCGCCCTGAAGGCGCTCGGGCAGCCCGTGATCGCCACCGGGGTAGCGGGGGGCCCGACCGGCACGCGCATCATCGAGCACCTCACCGAGGAGGCGATCCTCAACGACTTCGTGCGCATCCGCGAGGAGTCGCGGACCTCGACCGCCGTGGTGGACCCGACCAACGGCGAGCAGACCGAGATCAACGAGCGCGGCCCCTCCGTCTCCGAGACCGAGCTCGAGCTGTTCGTCGACAAGCTGCTCTACCTCGCCAAGGGCGCCGGGGTCTGCGTCTTCGCGGGGAGCCTTCCGCGCGGGGTGGAGGCGGGGCTCTACGCGCGCCTCATCGAGGAGCTGAAGCGCTTGGGGGTGACGACCGTGCTCGACTCGGAGGGCGAGCCGCTCCGGATCGGCACGCGCCAGGGACCGAGCGTGGTGAGCCCCAACGAGCTCGAGGCGGAGGAGCTCGTGGGGCACGAGTTCGCCGACGACGAGGACCGGCAGGTGGCGGTCCGCGAGATGGTGGGGCTCGGCGCGCGGGAGGCGATCATGACGCTGGCCGACGGCTGCCTGGCCCTGGTCGAGGACGGCGAGCGGCGCCTGTACCGCGCGACGCTCGAGCCGCTCGAGCCGGTCTCCGCTGTCGGCTCGGGGGACGCCTTCCTGGCCGGCTACGTGGCCGCCCGCTACGCGGGCCGCCCGCCGGAGGAGTGCCTGCGCTTCGCGGTGGCCTGCGGGGCCGAGTCGACGCAGCACTTCGGGGCCGGCAGGGTCGACCCCCGCGAGGTGAACAGGCTGCTCCCCGAGGTGCAGGTGGAGACGCTCGAGGCGGGGGTCGAGGTCGGCGGATAGGGCGGTTGATACCGTCAAGGTTCGTCCGTCGCCGAACCTAGGATGCGTCCATGGAAGTAGAGATCGGTCGGGGCAAGAAGGGCCGCCGCGCCTACGGCTTCGACGACATCGCGATCGTTCCCTCGCGCCGCACGCGGGACCCGGACGACATCGACGTCACCTGGACCCTCGGTCCCTACCGCTTCGAGCTGCCGCTCCTGGCGTCCGCCATGGACGGCGTCGTCTCCCCGGAGACGGCCGGGATCATCGGGCGCCTGGGGGGGCTCGCCGTCCTCAACCTCGAGGGGATCTGGACCCGCTACGAGGACGCCGGGGAGCGGCTCGCGGAGATCGCCCGGGCGCCCACGGACGAGGCCACCGCCCGCATGCAGGAGATCTACCGCGAGCCCGTCAAGCGCGAGCTGATCGCGCGGCGCATCCGCGAGGTGAAGGACGCGGGCGTGGTCGCCGCGGCCTCGCTCACCCCGCAGCGTGTTCGCGAGCAGTACGAGACCGCGCTCGAGGCGGGCCTAGACATCCTCGTGATCCAGGGCACCGTGATCTCGGCCGAGCACGTGTCGACGGACGAGTCGCGCCCGCCTCTCAACCTGAAGGAGTTCATCCGGGAGGTCCCGGTGCCGGTGGTGGTGGGGGGCTGCGCCTCCTATTCCACCGGGCTCCACCTGATGCGCACCGGCGCCGTTGCCGTGCTCGTGGGGGTCGGCCCGGGAGCGGCGTGCACGACGCGCGGCGTGCTCGGGATCGGCGTGCCGCAGGCCACCGCGATCGCCGACGTCGCGGCCGCCCGCTCCCAGCACATGCTCGAGACGGGCGACTACGTGAACGTGATCGCCGACGGCGGGATGCGCAACGGCGGGGACGTCTCGAAGGCGTTCGCCTGCGGCGCCGACGCGGTGATGATCGGCTCGCCGCTCGCGCGGGCCTATGAGGCGCCGGGGCGCGGCTTCCACTGGGGGATGGCCACCTTCCACCCCTCGCTTCCGCGCGGCGCGCGCGTGAAGACGACGCAGAACGGCACGCTCGAGCAGATCCTGCTCGGCCCCGCCCACGAGAACGACGGGACCTTCAACCTGATGGGCAGCCTGCGCACGTCGATGGCCACGTGCGGCTACCAGGACATCCGCGACTTCCAGCGCGCCGAGGTGATGGTCGCGCCCTCGCTCCAGACCGAGGGCAAGCAGCTCCAGCGCGACCAGGCGATCGGCATGGGCGCGCTGTCGGCGGCAAAGGCCGTGCCCGCCCCCGACGGCGTGGTCAACGGGACGGCCACGCCCGACCCCGCTCTCGTCGCCGAGTGACAGGGGTTCACGCTTCGGCGAGCGAAAGCCAAGTCCGGCAAGGACGCAGGGAGCGAGGGGTGCTCAGCACGCGAGCGACCGAGGACGCCGCCGGGCGCGGGCTTGCAGCCGACGAAGTCCTCGTACTCGACTTCGGAGGCCAGTACTCCCAGCTGATCGCGCGGCGGGTGCGAGAGTGCGGCGCGTTCGCCGAGCTGCTGCCCCACGACGTGCCGCTCGAGGAGGTGCGGCGCCGCTCGCCGCGCGGCCTGATCCTCTCGGGCGGACCGGCCTCGGTCTACGCGGAGGGGGCCCCGGCGCTGCGAACGGAGCTGCTCGAGCTGGGCGTCCCCGTGCTCGGCATCTGCTACGGCATGCAGGCGATCGCCCTCACGCTCGGTGGGCGCGTCGAGGCCGCCGAGAGGGGCGAGTTCGGCCGCTCCCACCTGAGCGTCAGCCGGTCTGGTCGCCTGCTCCAGGGCCTGCCCGTCGCCCAGAGCTGCTGGATGAGCCACAGGGACACCGTCTTCGAGCCCCCTCCCGGCGCCACCGCGCTCGCTTCCTCCAGCGAGTCGCCCGTGGCGGCGTTCGAGGATGTGGAGCGCGCGCTCTACGGGATCCAGTTCCATCCCGAGGTGGCGCACACGCCCTACGGAACCCAGGTGCTCGAGCGCTTCCTCGGCGACGTCTGCGGGCTGCCGCTCGACTGGAGCGCCGCATCGGTGGCGGACGAGCAGATCGCCCGCATTCGGGAGCAGGTGGGGGACGGGCGGGTGATCTGCGGGCTCTCGGGTGGAGTCGACTCGTCGGTGGCCGCCCTGCTCACCCACCGAGCGGTCGGCGATCAGCTCACCTGCGTGTTCGTAGACCACGGGCTGATGCGCAAGAACGAGGGCAACCAGGTGGTGGCCGCCTTCCGCGACCAGTTCAAGGTGCCGCTGATCGCGGTCGACGCCGAAGAGCGCTTCCTCGCGCGCCTGGCTTCGGTCACGGAACCGGAGCGCAAGCGCAAGATCATCGGTGAGGAGTTCATCCGCGTGTTCGAGGAGCAGGCCGCGCGGCTCGGCCATCCCCGTTTCCTCGTCCAGGGCACGCTCTACTCGGACGTGATCGAGTCCGGGGGCACCGCGGCCGCGGCCACGATCAAGTCACACCACAACGTGGGCGGCCTGCCCGAGGACCTCGAGCTCGAGCTGGTCGAGCCGCTCCGGATGCTGTTCAAGGACGAGGTGCGCCAGGTGGGCGCCGAGCTCGGGCTGCCGGACCGGCTGGTGTGGCGCCAGCCCTTCCCGGGCCCCGGGCTGGCCATCCGGGTGGTCGGCGGCGAGGTCACGAAGGAGCGGCTCGAGGTCCTGCGCGACGCGGACGCGATCCTGCAGGACGAGATCCGCTCGGCGGGCCTCTACCGCGAGCTCTGGCAGTCGTTCTGCGTCCTGCCCGCCGACCTCCGCAGCGTCGGGGTGCAGGGAGACGAGCGGACCTACGGCTACGTGGTCGTGATCCGCGCGGTGACGAGCGACGACGCCATGACCGCCGACTGGGCGCGTCTCCCGTACGACCTGCTCGAGCGCGTCGCCTCGCGGATGATCAACGAGATCCGGCAGGTCAACCGCGTAGCGCTGGACATCACATCGAAGCCGCCGGGGACGATCGAGTGGGAGTAGCCCTAGGACCAGCCGTCCCAGGCCTGTAGGGAGGGCAGGGGATCGAAGGGGCTGCCGCCCCCGTACCAGGCGCCTCGCCACAGCTCGAAGTGGAGGTGACAGCCCTGAGCGTTCCCGGTGTCGCCCACCGAGCCGATCCGCTGGCCGGTGTAGACGCGGTCGCCCTCGCTGAACGGGCTCGGCTCGGCCAGGTGCATGTAGACGTAGTCGACGTTCGTCCCCCCGGCGTCGATCACGACGTAGTAGCCGGCGGCCGAGTGGTAGGCCTTGTGCTTGATCCGGCCGCCGCGCGCGGCCACCAGGCGAGTGCCGCAGCGGGCCATGACGTCCTGGCCCTGATGGGTGTGGCCCGCCCGTCCGGCGCCGAAACGCGCGCCCGACCCGCCGTAGTCGTGGCGGCCGCGGACCGGGAACTCGTTCGGGTAGAGGTCGAAGGCGTCGCGCCGCGTGTCGCCGGTCGAGGAGCTACGCGCGGTGGCGCCGCTGAGTCCCTGTGCGGTGAGGCGGAAGAGATAGCGGCCGGGCGCCGCGGGCGCGCCTCCAAGGCTGCCGCTCCACGCGACGCTCTCCACCGCGCCGGCGGGAACAGGGCCGGGGGACCACGTCCTCACGACGCTCCCGTTGGCTGCCGAGACCAGCTGCACCTGCGCGTTCGATGAGGCGCTCAGCCGGTATGAGAAGACGACCGCCCGGCGGGCGCCGTAGAAGACCCTCGTGCGGCTGGTCCCGGTCTCGAGCTGCGGCGCGCCCGCGTCATGTGGGCCGGGGACGGGGGTAAGGGTCGGGTTCGGGGACGGCGGCGGCGGGGGGAGTATCGCGACCGGCCTCGTGCGATTTGACCCCAGCGTGCCGGAGACGCGGACGGAGATCGGCCCGCTCACGGCGCCCAGGGGGACGCGCACGTTCAGCCGCGTGGAGCTCCCCGGCCGCACGGGCGAAACGACGTCGTCGGCCCGGCCGGTGCCGCCGTGGAAGACCACTCGGCGGGCGCCACCGAGCTCAGTGCCCGTGATCTTGAGGGTGCTGCCGGGCCGTGGCCGGTGACGCGAGGCGCAGCCGCGGATGCAGCTCACCTTCGAGATCTTCGGCGGGGCCACGTAGAGCGCGCCACCACTGGAGCCCGAGCTCGCGGCGGCGGCGCCGGCGCAGGCCGCGAGGACGGCTGTGGTCCCCAGCCACGTTCCCGCGAACCCCCGTGCTTGCACTCGCTAGGCCTCTCTTTCTCCGGCCTACGGGGTTAGCTGACGGGCTCGCGCCGAAAGAGCGGCGCTACGGCCGGGAGCCCTCGTGGCTCCGGCCGATTCGCCCCGTCGGAGGGTGACCTCCGATTGGGTCCCCCGTTCCCCGGCTGCTACGGCGGCGCGGCCGGGGATTCGGCAGGCTGAATTGCGGGCGGCAGTATACCCATCTCTCCAGCTCCCTCGTTCGGCGCGGGGCCCGCTCCCCTGCACCTTGCCTACACTGTGCAAGCGGCCGCCCGGCGGGCGGCCGGTTTCGTGATGAAGACCTACGTGGCGACACCGACTACCCGCGAGCGAAACTGGCTCGTGGTCGATGCGTCCGGCCAGACGCTGGGCCGGCTCGCGACCCGCGTGGCCGACGCGCTGCGGGGCAAGGACAAGCCCGAGTACACCCCCCACATCGACGTGGGGGACTTCGTGATCGTGGTGAACGCCGCGCAGATCTCGGTGACCGGCAAGAAGCGCGAGGACAAGCTCTATCACCGCCACTCCGGCTACCCGGGCGGACTGCGCCACCGCACGCTCGGCGACATGCTCGAGCGGCGCCCCGAGGAGGTCATCCGCCTGGCGGTGAGGGGGATGCTGCCCCGCAACCGCCTCGGTCGTGCGCAGCTCCGCAAGCTGAAGGTCTACGGTGGCCCCGAGCACCCGCACGCGGCGCAAAAGCCGGAGCCGATGGAGGTCAAGCCTTGATCGAGGAAGAACGGAACGGCCCGCCAGAGCAGCCCGAGGGCGGGGCCGGCGCGAGCGAGGAGCAGCCCGCGACCGAGCCGGTGCAGCCCGCGCCCGAGGGCGAGCGGCCCGCTGCCGAGGGCGCGCAGGCGCCGGCGGCCGCCGAGGGCGAGGCCGCGGAGGCGGCACCGCGCGCGCGCCCACGCCGGCGGCGCGAGCGCGGGAGCGAGTCCCGCGAGGAGGTCATTCCCGGCGCCGACCTCGAGCCCGACCTCGTGCTCGAGGAACGCGACGAGGGGGACGAGTTCGCCGAGTACGCCGGCGCCGAGTCAGAGGAGGGCGCGGAGGCGGTCCTCGAGGAGGAGCCCGTCGGCGAGGAAGAGGGCGAGCCCGCGCCCGTCGCCCACGAGCCGATCGACATCGCCGCGGACGCCCGTTACGCCGCCACCGGCAAGCGCAAGAGCGCGGTGGCGCGCGTGACGCTCAAGCCCGGCAGCGGCGTCTACACGGTCAACGGCCGCCACCTGGACCAGTTCTTCCCCCGCATCCGGCTCCAGAAGATGGCCAAGCAGCCGCTCGAGGCCGCGGGCTACCACTCCCGCATGGACGTCGTGGCGAGGATCCACGGAGGCGGCGTCTCCTCGCAGGCCGGCGCGCTGCGCCACGGGATCGCGCGCGCCCTCGTGGAGGCCGACCCGGCCCTGCGACTCGAGCTCAAGCGGCGCGGCTACCTCACGCGCGACCCGCGCGTGAAGGAGCGCAAGAAGGCCGGCCTGAAAAAGGCCCGCAAGCGGCCGCAGTTCTCGAAGCGCTGAGACGAGCATGACCGCGCCCGGCCAGCTGGCGGCTGCGACGCCGCCCCGCAAGCTGTTCGGCACCGACGGCGTCCGGGGCGTCGCCGGGGAGTTCCTCACCGCCGAGGTTGCCCTCGCGCTCGGGAAGGCAGCGGCCGCCGTCAGCCCCGCCGAGACGCCGCAGGCCTTGATCGTGCGCGACACGCGCGAGTCGGGCGAGATGCTCGAGGCCTCGCTCGCCGCCGGCGTCTCCGCGGCTGGCGGCCATGCGCTGCTCGGGGGAGTGCTTCCGACACCCGGCGCGGCGCTGCTGACACGCCGCTACGGCTTCGACCTGGCGGCCGTCGTCTCGGCGTCTCACAATCCGTACCGGGACAACGGGATCAAGTTCTTCGGCCCGGACGGGACCAAGCTGGACGACGCCCAGGAGGCCCGCGTCGAGTCGCTGCTCGCGGGCGAGGGCGTTGCCCGGGAGCGGCCGGTGGGCCGCGTGCGTGAGCTGCACGGCGCCCCCGGCGACTACGTCCGCGAGCTGGAGCTGCGCTTCGGCGATCTCGAACTCTCCGGGCGCCGCGTGCTGCTCGACTGCGCTCACGGCGCGACCTACCGCGTGGCGCCCGAGATCTTTCGCCGGCTCGGGGCCCGCGTCGACGCAATCGGCGCGAAGCCCGACGGCCGCAACATCAATGAGGGCTGTGGCTCGACCCACGTCGAGCGCCTAGCGGCAGAGGTGGAGCGGGGCGGCTTCGACGCCGGATTCGCCTTCGACGGGGACGGGGACCGCGTGCTGGCAGCCGACCGCTCCGGTGCCGTGGTGGACGGCGACGAGCTGATGGCGCTGGCGGCGCTCCACCTGCGCGACCGCGGTCGGCTCCCCGGTCCGGGCGTGGCCGTCACGGTCATGACGAACTATGGCTTCCACCGGGCGATGGAGTCCGTCGGCGTCGAGGTCGCGACCACCCCGGTGGGCGACCGCCACGTGCTCGCCGAGCTCCTGCGGCGCGGCTGGGCGCTCGGCGGCGAGCAATCGGGCCACATCATCGACACGGCCTTCGTGCCCGCCGGCGACGGCATCGCCTCGGCGCTGCTCACGCTCGAGGCCCTCGCCGGGCGCGACCTGGCGGAGCGCGACGCGATGCGGAAGCTTCCGCAGCGGCTCGTGAACGTGCGGGTGCCGAACCGTGAGGCGCTCGAGCGCGCCGCGGAGGTTTGGGAGGCCGTAGAGCGCGAAAGCCGCCAGCTCGACGGCCGCGGCCGGGTGCTGGTCCGACCCTCCGGCACGGAGCCGCTCGTGCGCGTGATGGTCGAGGCGCCGGACGCGGAGGAGTGTGAGGCGGTAGCCGCCAGACTGGTGCAGGCGGTGGAGGCGGAGCTAGGCTGATCTCTTACCCATGTGCGGAATAGTCGGATACGTCGGCGAGCGCCCGTGCCGCGAGCTTCTGCTCGCCGGGCTCAAGGGCCTCGAGTACCGGGGCTACGATTCGGCCGGCCTGTCGCTCGTTGCGGACGGCGCGGTCGACTCCGTCCACGCGGTGGGCAATCTGAGCCACCTGCACGAGGCGGTGGCGGCGGGCGACGAGCTCGGGACAACGCCGGCGGGACTCCCGGCCACGACCGGCATCGGCCACACCCGTTGGGCGACCCACGGGCGGGTCACCCACGAGAACGCCCATCCGCACTGGGACACGTCGGGGCGTGTGCACATAGTGCTGAACGGCATCGTCGAGAACTGGGTCGAGCTTCGCGAGCGGCTCGCGTCGGAGGGCTCCCAGTTCACCTCGGAGACCGACGCCGAGGTGGTCGCGCACCTGATCGCGGCCCACCTGGACGGCGATCTGCTCGAGGCGGTGCGGCTCGCCTACAACGAGCTGCGCGGGCACTACGCCTTCGTGGCAATGTCCGCGGACCACCCCGGCACGCTCGTGGGAGCCCGCAAGGAGTGCCCGCTCGTGGTCGGGCTCGGCCAGGGGGAGAGCTTCATCGCGTCGGCCATCCCGGGCTTCCTGTCCGAGACGCGCCGCATCCAGATCGTCGAGGACGGCGACATCGTCGCCATCACCGCGGAGGGTTCCCGCTTCGTCGACACGACCGGTGCGCCGCTCGTGCGCGACGCGACCGAGGTCGATTGGGACGCCGACCAGGCCGAGAAGGGCGGCTTCGAGACCTTCATGCTGAAGGAGATCCACGAGCAGCCGGCGGCCGTGGCCGAGACCGTGGCCGACCGTCTCGCGGGCGAGACGGTCGATCTAGGGGACATCGGCCTCTCCGACGAGCAGCTGCGCGACGTGCGGCGAATCGTCGTAGTGGCCTGCGGGACCTCCTACCACGCCGGGCTCGTCGGTCGCTACGCGATCGAGTGGTGGTCGCGCGTTCCGGTCGAGATGGACATCGCCTCGGAGTTCCGCTACCGGAACCCGGTGCTGGGCGAGCGCGACCTCGTGATCGGCATCACCCAGTCGGGCGAGACGGCCGACACGCTGGCGGCCATGCGGCTGGCCCGCCAACGCGGCGCCAAGGTCCTCGCGGTCACGAACATCATGGGCTCACAGGCCACGCGCGACTCCGACGGGGTGCTGTTCACACGCGCCGGGCTCGAGATCGGCGTGGCCGCCACGAAGACCTTCACCGCCCAGGTGGCCGCTATGTACCTGGTCGCGCTGAAGCTGGCGCAGCTCCGCGGCACCCTCGAGCCGGGCCCGCTGCGGCGCCTCGCGGGCGAGCTGCGCGCGATCCCGCACGCGATCGAGACGTTGCTGGGTGAAGTGGACGGGCCGGTGCGCCAGATCGCGGGCCACTGGTACGAGAAGGACTTCTTCCTCTATCTGGGCCGACACGTGGGCCTGGCCGTCTGCCTCGAGGGGGCGCTCAAGCTCAAGGAGATCTCGTATATCCCCACGGACGCCTACGCGGCCGGCGAGATGAAGCACGGCCCGATCGCCCTGCTCGACGAGCGCACCCCGGTGGTCACGGTGGCCACCGAGTCGCCGGTGCTCGAGAAGGTCCTCTCGAACATCTCCGAGGTGCGGGCGCGCGGCGCGCACGTGATCGCGATCGCTACGGCCGGCGGCAAGCAGGTCGCGGAGAACGCCGAGGAGGTCATCTACGTCCCCCGCACCGACTGGCTACTGCAGCCGATCCTGGCGGTAATCCCGCTCCAGCTGCTCGCGTACCACATAGCCCGCGCGCGTGGGCTGAACGTCGACCAGCCGCGCAACCTGGCGAAGACCGTCACGGTGGAGTGACCTCTCACGGGGGCGGCGTCGGCCTCGACCTGCTCGACGTCGAGCGCCTCGAGCGGGCGCTTCGGCGACGACCACGCCTGGCGGAGCGGCTCTTCACCGATGCGGAGCGAGAGTACGCTCGCGCCCGCGGACGGCCGGGGCAGCACCTCGCCGCGCGCTTCTGCGCCAAGGAGGCGGTGGCGAAGGCACTCGGCCTCGGGGGCTGGAGCTTCCGCGACGTGGAGGTCGTGGCCACCGGAGGGCCGCCCGAGGTTCGCCTGAGCGGCACGGTGGCGGAGCGAGCGCGAGACCTCGACGCGATCGTCCGCGTCTCCCTCACGCACACCGCGACGACGGCCGGCGCAGTGGCGCTGGTGAGTCCCCCGGACCGGTCGCCGAGCGAACCGCCGCCCGCGGGCTCCCCCCCGGCCTCGGGCGCCCCGCCACCGCCGTCGGGCTCCCCGCCACCTGACTCGGGCTCCCAGCCGCCGGCGTCGGGCTCCCCGCCGCCTGACTCGGGCTCCCCGCCGCCTGACTCGGGCTCCCCGCCGCCGGTCTCCGGCGCCTCACCACCGCCTCCCGGGACGCTGTGAGCTACGACAACGGACGTGCGCGGGAGGAAGCCGGGGTTCGCCCCG
>Ga0126312_10001928_pt1 | contig 13769 bp, 14 predicted proteins | sample Plot104A_FD_92537 | JGI IMG/M metagenome (GOLD analysis project Ga0126312, IMG submission 92537) | Serpentine soil microbial communities from UC McLaughlin Reserve, CA, USA - Plot104A | ecosystem: Environmental > Terrestrial > Soil > Grasslands | place: USA: UC McLaughlin Reserve, Lake County...
AAACGCCGAAGGTCCGCGATGGGCAACCGGCGCTCCCACAACGGCTCTCGATTGTGAGCGAACGCGATGCTGAAAACCGACTCGATTGGATGGCCGTCGAACGTGAAGGCGAAGCGGTAGCGACTCCTACGGCTACGGACTGGCTGCTACCGAAGATCGTTGCGGTGATGGGCGGACGCGGGGAGGTAGCTCGGGCCGAGATTGCCGCGGCGCTTGAGGTTGACCCGAAGGCTGGGCATTTTGACCGGGCGCTCAAGTCGGGAATCCAAAGCGGTCTTCTAACTAGGCCGCGACACGGCTTCTACGGGATTCCTTGATGGCGCCACTAGTCGAAATCGCGAGAGCGCACGACTGCATCATTCATGCGCCGATGCCGAGATACCGGCGGCGCGAAGCCGGTAGGCCCGTGGCAGACGACAGGGCCATCGCGCTCCTACTTGCTCTGACGCACCGCGCTACCTACACGTGAACTTGAAACCTTGCCTGTACGCGCCTGGGGGGTCCGGGTCCGGGGATGAGACCACGGCGAGGTCTACGTCAACCTCTCGTAACTGACCACTTGGCGCGCTGACGCCGCGCCAGGTGGTGCGCACGCGCTTCTGCCCTGATTCGTTGAATCTCAGGCTCTTGGGCCCGTCCGTTCCATCTCCCCGATACCACGCATAGGAGACCGTGCCTTTCCCCTCGACCGTGATATGCCCGTCCCAGCTCACCGTCACCGGACAGTCGATGGGCTCGTCCGATTGGCCCGGTGTCGGCTCCGTCACGAAGAGATGGGTGACGTCAAAATTCTTGCTCGCGGAAGATGGCGATCTTAGGTTCGCTCGCAGAGCGGTGCAACCGTAGGGTTGCACGGTTCCTAAGCCCTCTGTACCGTCCGATATGCAACCGGACGGTTGCGCTAAGCGGTAGCAATGCAGGCCGTTAGGAGGGCGCAGGACGCGGCTAAGGCCAGCCGAATGACCCGGTAGCGTCACATCCACTATGGAAGCCGCCACCCAAGAGAGCGCCGCCCGCACCTGCGCGTTCTGTGGCGCTGGCGGTCCGCTCTCGGGCGAGCATGTCTGGCCTGAGTGGGTAGGCGAGATCGGCCTGACTGACATACCGGAAACGGCGGGTACGTCTGGGCCGAGCACGACCCACGCGAGCCGAGGCGGAGCCGGCGGAAGGAGGCATACCGAATTCGGCCTGGCGGGAAGCTCGCGGACATCGAAGTCAACCGGGTGTGCGTCGATTGCAATACGGGCTGGATGGCTCGCATCGAAGACGCCGCGAGGCCCGTCTTGACCCGCCCAATCCAGGGCGACCCTGTGACGTTCCAGAGCGCGGAGCTCGACACCGTGACGCGGTGGGCGTTCCTCAAGTGCCTCGTCGTCAACTTGGCGACACACAAGGAGCCCCTGACGCCTACGCGTCTCTATGACTGGACGCGCCGCCATCAGCGACCGCCGCGCTCCGTGGTGTTACTGATGGCCTGCTACGGCGGCGTGAGACACCCGCTATACGCTTCCGCCGGTCCCGCTCGATTCCACATCCAGGTAGGAGATGGAGAACGGACCGAGCGTTACGCGTACCAATTGACGATCAGCGTCGGCCATGCGGTTTTCCAAGTCTTCGGCCACCACATCGCAACGGCCGTCGATCTCAGGCCCACCGGTTGGAAGCGGGACACAACGTGTGTGATCTGGCCCAAACCCAACGAGTCGGTTCGCTGGCCACCCCGAACGCCGCTAACCGACGCGACTCTCTTCGATTTCGGCCACAAGTTGTAGAGCTACGGGCGCGAGCTCTCGCGCATGCACCGCGGCGCGACTGGCGAACGCGAAGCCTTTGCTCCCATGCGCGAAGGCCGGCGCGCTTGAGCTCGGCTAAGGCGTCGTCAACGCTCGCTGCTATGGCTGGATGTCCGCGAACCCGGCTAGCAGCCGAAAATGGCCGTGAAACCGATGGGATTGTTCGGGTTCTGGAAGGCACTTTGGTTCGGAGTCCCCGTGTGGATGTTCTGGTGGAACCCATAGAACCCTTGGGCAGCCACCGGATTCGCGCAAATGTCAGGGCCAACCGCCAGGGGTGATCCATCCGGCAGGACGAGGAAGTGCTGGTGCGGGGCGACCGGAGGAGGCGCATCCGCCGATACTGCTCCTGAGACCCCGAAAAACGACGCCGCCGTAATCAATAAGAGCGCGTTCCTGCGCATGGCTGGCCCTTCCTCTCCGTGGTTGCTGCGCGATCCGCTAGGCCGACTATCTCACGCTAATAGCGGGAATTGCAATGGACCGTTTGAGCGACTAGCGGATCAGCAATCCCATTGCGCGCGACGCTCAGGAGGCGTAGAGTCGAGCCATCGACTAAGCGCGCCCGCCGGGTGACTAGAACCACCGCGACGGGCGCTGAACACAGGAGGTCTGATCTCCCATGTCTGACGTAAGCGTAATCGTGCCCGCGTCGTCCGTCCGTGAATTGCGCCACACGGTGCATCGGGACTTTTCGTGGTGGGCAGAGCAGTTGGAAGGCGCAACAGGCGAAGACGCCGACATGTTTCGCGACTGCATTGAGCAGGCCGCGCGTTTGATGGACACGCTCGGATGGGATGCGCCCGCTGAGCAGGAGTGCGAGCTACGGCCGGGGCGCATGGAGTTCCTGCGAACCCTTGTCGGGGGCATGGGCGAGGATGCGCTGGCGACACTCTCAACCGACGAACGCGGGACGACGCTAGAGCGACGTGAGGCGATCCGACGTGGGCGGGTGTGCTTCGAAATCTTGGAGCGCATGGAAGGGGTGGGGGAGTAATGGCAGTCGGAATCGAGACGCGGCACACCCGCGCCTGCCGCTCGCACGTCGGCGCGCGCTGCAACTGCACGGCGACCTACCGCGCGCACGTATGGAGTGCCCGAGACGAGAAGCGAATCCGTAAGACGTTCCCAACGCTCGCCGCTGCGAAGGCGTGGAGGAATGACGCGCTCGTAAACTCGGCCAGGGGATGATGCGTGCGCCGTCGCCGTTGATGCTCAGAGAGGCATGGACGGACTGGCTCGACGGAGCGCGGAGCGGGGCGATCACGAACCGCTCGGGTGACGCCTATAAGCCGAGCGCGATTAGGTCTTACGAGTCCGATATGCGGCTGCGGGTGCTGCCGGCGTTTGGTGGTCGGCGTCTGAGCGAAATACGACGCATTGACTTGCAGGAATGCGCAGACCGACTACACGGGGAGGGCCTTAGCGCGAGCTCCGTGCAATGCACGTTCCTTCCGCTGCGCGCTCTCTACCGCCGCGCGCTCGTACGGGGCGAAGTTGCGATCAACCCAACCACTGGCCTTGAGCTACCCGCCGTGCGCTCTGGCCGCGACCGCTTCGCTTCCCCCGGCGAGGCTGCCGGACTACTAGGGGTGCTCAAGCACGACCACGCCTTGTGGGCCACGGCAATGTACGCGGGACTTCGGCGCGGCGAGCTCATGGCGCTGCGCGCGAACCGCATTGACCTAGACGGCGGGGTGCTCCGAGTCGAGTACGGCTGGGACGCGAAGGAAGGCGAGATCGAAACAAAGGGCCGAAACGACCGCCGTGTGCCCATCGCGTCAGTGCTGCGCGAGCCGTTGGCGGCGCACCTACTCGCGAGCGGCAGGCGCGGTGACGAACTCGTCTTCGGCCAGGAGGAGAGGGTTCCGTTTAACCCGAAGGACGTGACCGACGCCGCAGATACAGCGTGGGCGGACGCCAAGCTCAAGCGCATCACTCTCCACGAATGTCGCCACACGTTCGCCTCCCTGATGATCGCCGCAGGGGTGAACGCCAAGGCCCTCAGCACCTACATGGGTCACGCGAACATCAGCATCACGCTCGACCGCTACGGACACCTGATGCCCGGCAACGAGGAGGAGGCGGCCGGGATGCTCGACGCTTACTTGTCTCGCGCGAATACCGCGCGGGCATCCACGTTTTAGATCGTCACGAACAGACCGACGATCAGGAGTGCGCCAACTCCGACATAGAACGGGGAAATTGCCAAAGACTTCGCACACGCCACGATGCGACTCCAATCCCGCTCTGCTCCGGGTCCTTCGACCTTGAAGAACACCGTCCAGTCGGTCGCCTCGCCCCGTCCCACCCGCTCGACTAGCTGTTGCGATACCTGCCGGAAGTGCCTCTCAAGAGACAGGTAATACGCGTCGAGCATGCAGAACGTCAGGACGACGGCTAGCGCGACGATGAGCAATTCGGGCCGCCCCGCATCAGCGGCGAGTGCGACCAGGGCGGCAAGGGCGGTGACGCACCAAGTCTTCACTTGAACGCCATTGTTGGCGAGCCGGGTAATCACGGATTGATAGCGGTCCACCTGTTGCGCCAGAAGTTCCCGAAACCTCGGGCGGCGGACGGCTCTCGTCAGGCGGCACGCCGGCTTACGGTGAGCAAAGTCTTCAGGGTCGGCCAACTCCACCGGTAGAGACGCCCTGCGCCCGGGACCGGTCGGGGGTTCGCGTTGCGATAGCCGATCACCTGCCGCACAGGAATCCCACGCCGGTTCGCGATGGCAACCTCAGCCCGCACACCGGGAGCGGCATAGGTGCGCGGTCCTACCATGACCAACACGACATCGCAGCGGCAGATTCGACGTTCGGCTTCCGCCTTCCACGTCAATGTCGGAGCCGCTTCTTTCAGGGACCAGTCCTCGATGTTGAATGGCGAGTCCGCGTTGCGCGACTGTTGCACGATGAAGTTGGCCAGGATGCGGTCCTCGTCGTAGTCGAAACTTACGAAGACGCGAGTCTTGCGCGGCAAGTAGGGGCGTGGTCGAACTGTGGGCATGGGACCGACTCCTGCGACCCGAAGAAAATGGGATACAAGTCTGAAGGGTGCCCCGGACGTGACGACGCGAGGAGGCGCGCGCCGCGGGACAATGCGGGACAGTCAATCTCCAAACCGGGGGGTCCGAAGGGGTCGGGAGGGGTTGAGTTCCGTCAGTGGTGCGGAATCTCGCTCTCCGACCGGACCCATCGCAGAGGTACTACATCTAGCCGCTGAGCGACCGGCCAGCGCGCGCGCGCAAGCACCCTCGGGGACCCGCTTCGCGGGGCCTTCGTCGTTTCAGGGCGGTCGGCATCGGCTCCTTGACAGCGCAGTCGGCGTGGGCTAGACCGAACATCGTGTGCTCGAGGGCATTCCGCAGCGTCGAGGTCTCAACCCCGAGTCGCTGCTCGCCGCGCGCGTGGAGGGCCTAGTGGCCCAGGAGCACGGGGCCTGGGTCGCGCACTGCGACGAGGCAGCCAAGCGGATCGGGGGCGTGGAGTGAGCACCGGGCCGACGGAGTCGCGGAGCGCGCCGGGCCCGAAGGTCTTCATCACTTACCGGCGCGAGGAGAGCGCCGCCCACGCCGGGCGCCTCTACGACGCCATGGTGGGTCGGTTCGGGGAAGACAACGTCTTCATGGACGTGGACATGGCGCCCGGGGTCGACTTCGTCGAGCGGATCACCGACGCGGTGGCTGCCTGCCACGTGCTGATTGTCGTCATGGGGCCGAGGTGGGCGACGGTCGAGGATGAGCAAGGCAGGCCGCGGCTCGCCGATCCCGAGGACTTCGTCCGGCTCGAGGTCGAGACCGCCCTGCGGCGTCCCGATGTAACGCCGATTCCGGTGCTCGTCGCCGGGGCGCGGATGCCGAACCGGGAGGACCTGCCGCCGGAGGTGCGAGCGATCACGCGGCGCAACGCACTCGAGCTGGGCGACCAGCGCTGGCGCTACGACGTCGGGCGCCTGATCAGCACCCTCGATGAACTCCTGGCAGAAAGCTCCAGTGTCCCGGCCGAGCGGCCCCTAATGGAGAGCGCCGCGGAGCCGTCATCCCAGACGCCCGGCCCCGAACGCTGGCCCCACTGGAGCTGGGGTTTGGGCCTGACCCTAACGGCCACACTCTGGCTCCCCCTCGTACTCTTCATCGATCCGGACTCCGGATCTAGGAACAGGGCTGCCGGCCTTGTCGGAGCCGCGGTCGGCCTCCTGGTAGCAGCGCCCATCCTGATGAGCTGGCGTTTGGGGGCCAAGGGGGGCTCACCAATGCCAAGGTCATTGCGTGTCCTTCTTTCACCGCCGCTGTCCAGACGCTACTTAACCGGCGTGGTGTGCTGGCTCCTTCTCGCCAGCCTCGCCTTGCTCGTAGGATGGCTTATTGCCGAATAGGCGGAAACGCCGAACCGCCAACCCATGTAGGCGGCTGATCGGCCAGCATCGCTGACGGTTTCTCCGCGCGAAGGTCCATCGAAGCCGCGCGGGGGTGCATGTCGCTCGGGATGCACGGGTAGCTTGGAGCGCATGAGTCCTCTCCGCCCATCGCTTCTGCTTGCCCTCGTGGCCGCGGCCGTCGCCGTCGGCGCGCTCGCCATCGCCAGCTCGGCGTCGACGCCCGCCACCGGCTCCGCCCTGGCGAAGATCACACCGGATCGAGTCGATGGCGTCCATCTCGGCGACACGCACGCCGATCTCCGCGCGCGTGGGAAGGTCGGCCCCATCCAGCCCGGCTGTGAGTTCGGTGGGCCCAATACGCGGTCCGCGCGACTCAGGGCGCCGCTTCATGGGAGCGTCAACTACACGCTGACGAATCCCCGCCGGGTCACGGTCATCAACATCACCGGCGGCGCAGCGGCCCGCGGCGTCGGCATCGGCGCGACGATTGCCCAGATCAAGGCGAAGTTCCCGCACGCGAAGGTCACCCACAAGACCGACGAGGTGTTCCAGCTGACGCTGGTCCGGACGCCCAGGCGCCCGGTGAGCGGCCGCCGGATCACGTTCGGGGTGAGCACCAACACCCACAAGACGACGATCATCGGGGTCCCCGGCATCGCCTTCTGTGAGTAGCGCCAAGCGTTAGCCCCGGTACCCTCGGCGGCGGATGACCGTTTCGCCGCCGACCCGGGCGATCCCGGACAACCTGGCCGATCTCGTCGGGAACACGCCGATGGTGCGTCTCACGCGCGTGGCGCCTGGCTGCGGGGCCGAGCTGATCGGGAAGCTCGAGTCGCACAACCCGGCCGGAAGCGTCAAGGACCGGATCGGCGTCGCGATGATCGAGGCCGCCGAGGCCGAGGGCCGCATCGAGCCCGGCAGGAACACGATCGTCGAGTCGACCTCCGGGAACACCGGGATCGCGCTGGCGTTCGTGTGCGCCGCGAAGGGCTACGACCTCGTCATCACGATGCCGCAGGGGATGAGCCGCGAACGCGAGAAGCTCCTGCGGCTGTACGGCGCGGAGGTCGTCTGGGTCGAGTCGATGGGCGGGATGAACGAGGCGGTCGAGGAGGCGCGCCGGATCTGCCGCGAGCGCGGCAACTGCTACGTGCCGAATCAGTTCTCGAACCCGGCGAACCCGGAGATCCACCGGCGCACGACCGCCGAGGAGATCTGGCGCGACACGGATGGGAAGATCGACGTGTTCGTCGCTCCGGTGGGCACCGGCGGGACGATCACGGGCTGCGGCGAGCGGCTGAAGGAGCGCAACCCCGGGCTGTACGTGGTGGCGGTCGAGCCGGCCTCGTCGCCGGTGCTCTCCGGCGGAAAGCCAGGTCCGCACAAGATCGACGGCATCGGGCCGGGCTTCGTGCCCGAGGTCCTGAACCGCGAGGTGATCGACGAGATCGTTCCGGTGGAGGACGAGGACGCGATCGAGACGGCGCGGCTCTGCGCCCGCCGCGAAGGCGTGAACGCGGGCATCTCGGCGGGGGCGGCGGTGTGGGCCGCGGTGCAGGTCGGCTCGCGCGCCGAGATGCGCGGCAAGCGGGTCGTCGCGATCCTGCCCGACTCGGGCGACCGCTACATCAGCACGCCGTTCTTCGCGCCATGACAGCACTCGCCGGCCTGGCCCGAGAAGTTCGTGAGGACCTCGCGGCCGCGCAGCAGCGCGATCCAGCGGCGCGGAGCGTGGGGCGGGTGGAGATGCTGCTCACGTATCGGGGAGTCCAGGCATTGCTCGCCCATCGTGTGTGCCACGCGCTCTACATGACCGGTGTGCCCGTGCTGCCGCGCTTCATCGCGTTCCTGACGACGGCGGTGACGGGCGTGGAGATCCATCCGGCCGCCCGGATCGGCCGGGGGCTCTTCATCGACCATGGCGTCGGCGTCGTGATAGGCGAGACGGCCGAGGTGGGCGACGACGTGACGATCTACCAAGGCGTCACGCTCGGCGGCACCGGCTTCGCGCGCGGTAAGCGCCACCCGACCGTTGGCGACGAGGTGATGGTCGGCGCGGGGGCCGCCCTGCTCGGCCCGATCGTGATCGGCGAGCGCGCGAAGATCGGCGCGAACTCCGTGGTGATCCACGACGTGCCGCCCAACTCCACAGTGGTCGGCAACCCCGGCCACCCCGTCCGCGTGGACGGCAAGAAGCCCGAGGGCCCCGACGCCGACTGGGCCCACCTACCCGACCCGGTCGCCGACGCCATCAGCGGTCTCGCCAACCGCCTCAACGAGCTGGAGGAGCTGGTGGCGGAGCAGACCGGCCGAAAGCCCTCCAGCGCCGAGCCGCGCCGCCTGCAGCCCCGAGGCGGCCCGGACAGCGCCGGGGGTTAGGCGCAAGATCAGTAGAAGACGGTCCGCGTGCGATGGCGCGGCACGGCCTTGTACCTCGGCTCCTGTCCTCTGCTCCACAGGGCGGTGTCGATGAGGCGCGCCGGCGTGCCCAGCCGCTCCGACAGCAGCTCGCATGCGTGCACCGCGCACCCGCGGATCTCGCGCTCCTCGGCCCCTGGCGGCAGCAGGTCGCCGGCGTCGATGCGTGCGGCCAGAGCGGGCTCGTAGACCAGCACGCCGTCCACGCGCAGCACGTGGGGGACGAGGTTGTCGGCGAAGATCGTGAGCCGGTCGAGGTCGTCGAACTCGGCCACGCCGGCCAGGGCGAGGTCGTTCGCCGCGATCTGGGCTCGCTTCCAGAAGCCGACGTCGTCGAAGAAGCGCATGCCGCCGGCGAGCATCGACGCGAGCCGCTCGGCCGAACGCCCGGCTTCCGCGACCAGGTCGAGCGCACGGCGGGTGTCGAGGAAGCGGCCGAGCTCGCGAAGCGCCTCCGCGTAAAGACCCATCAACTCGTGCCCAGGCTCCTGGCCGAGCACGAGGGCCACGTCCTCCGCCCCCAGTGCCCGCAGCTCCTCGGCCGACCATCCACCCGGCGAGCGCCAGTGGTCGGCCAGCGACGAGGCGACCGTGAAGTACCCCGACATCCCCTCGCGCTTCCGCAGCGTCGGAAACCAGCCCGAGCCGAAGTTGATCGAGTCGAGCACGAGCATGTAGTCGGCGACGTCCTCGGGCGGCCCGTCGAGGTAGTGCCGCCCGGCGTCGAGCTCCGGCGGAGCCCCCGGCTCGAGCGCCGAGAGCCGCGCGAGGTCGATCGTCACGTGCCGCGCCCGCTCGGCGATCTCCCGGCAGGTCGCGCGCACGTCGTCGGTCAGCGCCACCCGGGCAGCTTCCTACACTGCGCCCGGTGCCCGCCGCCCTCCGCTGCGAGTCGCTCGAGAAGCGCTACGGCGCCACCGTGGCGCTCGGCGGGGTCGATCTCGAGGTTGCGCCCGGCGAGCTGCTCGGCCTGCTCGGGCCGAACGGCGCCGGCAAGTCGACGCTCACGAAGATCGCCTGCGGGCTCGTGCGCGCGAGCGGGGGCCAGGCGCAGGTCGAGGGCGCCCCGACGGGCTCGGCGGAGGCCCGCTCCGCCATCGGCTACCTCGCCGAGCTGTTCCGCTTGCCCGATTGGCTGACCGCCGACGAGCTGCTCGCGCTTCATCAGGAGCTGGCCGGATCCGAGGGCGGCGCGGCCGAGCGCGGCGAGCTGCTCGAGCTGGTCGGCCTGGCGGAGGCAACGAACACGAAGGTCGCCGCGATGTCCAAGGGCATGCAGCAGCGGCTCGGGATCGCGCAGGCGCTGGTGGGCTCGCCGCGCCTCCTCATGCTCGACGAGCCCACGAGCGCACTCGATCCGGTGGGGCGCAGGGTGGTCCGCGACCTGCTGCGCGACCTGCGCGGGCGCGGCATCGCCGTCGTGCTGAGCTCGCACCTCCTGAGTGAGGTGGAGCTCGTCTGCGACCGCGTGGCGATCCTGGTGAGCGGCCGGATCGTCGCGCGCGGCACCCCGCTCGAGCTGGCGCGCCCGCGCGGGGTCGAGATCGAGACCGCCGGCGGCGTGCGCACCTTCCCGGAGGCCGCGCGCGAGGAGGTGCCGCGGATCGTGGCGGACCTCGTGGCGGCGGGCGAGCGGGTCTATTCGGTGCGTCTGCTCGCCTCGACGCTCGAGGACGCCTACCTCGAGGCGGTCGGCGCGGCGTGAGCAGCGCACTGATCGTGGCCCGCTACGCGCTCCGCGAGGCGGTGCGCCGGCGCGTCATCCTCGTCGTCCTATTCCTGACCGTCTGCTTCCTCGCGCTCTACGGGCTCGGCTGCGTCGTGACGTTCAACGAGGTCGAGTCGCTCGCCGCCGACGACCAGATCGACGACCGCGTCCTCGCCGGCTCCACGCTGCTCGGCCTGTCGATGTTCACGATCCTCTTCCTCGGAGCGGTGCTCGCCGTGTTCCTCACGCTCGGCGCGGTGCGGGGCGACGCCGAGCGAGGCCTGCTCCAGCCGCTCGTCGTCCGGCCGCTCGGAAGGACCAGTCTGCTGCTCGGCCGCTTTGCCGGCGCCGCCGCGGTCTGCGCGCTCTACGTGGTTCTCGTCTACGCGGCCGCCGTGCTGATCACAGGTCTCGCGGGCGAGTGGTGGCCGGATCAGGGCGCGCGCGCCGGCCTGGGGCTGGTGCTCGCGGTGGTCGTGATCGCGGCGATGTCCCTCCTCGGCTCGATCTTCCTCTCGTCGACCGCGAACGGGATCGCCGTCTTCATGCTGTTCGGCGCCGGGCTCGCCGCCGGCCTGCTCGGGCAGATCGGCGACGCGCTGGCGGTTGAGACGCTTCAGGACGTGGCGAAGGTGTCCTCGTGGGTCCTGCCGTTCGAGGCCCTCTACCAGGCCGGGCTCCACGGCCTCACCGCGGACACGAGCGGCATCACGGGCGTGATCGTGCAGCTGGGGCCGTTCGGCGGCGCCCAGAAGGCGAGCGGCCTGCTCTGGGTGTGGACGGTCGCCTACCTCGCGCTGATCGCCGCCGCGGCGCGGCTCGCGTTCGCGCGCCGTGACCTCTAGCGCTCCGGCCGCCGCTCTATCCTCGATTGGATGGGTGCTGTGGCCCCCGATTCCCTGCTGGAGGGGCTGAACGAGCCCCAGCGCGACGCCGTCCTCCACGGCGAGGGGCCCCTGCTGATCCTCGCGGGCGCCGGGTCGGGCAAGACGCGCGTGCTCACCCACCGCATCGCCCACCTGGTGGGCACCGGCCAGGCACGGCCGGGCGAGATCCTGGCGATCACATTCACCAACAAGGCGGCCCAGGAGATGCGCGAGCGGGTCGAGACGCTCGTGGGGAACCGCGCCCGCGCAATGTGGGTGATGACCTTCCACTCGGCCTGTGCGCGGATGCTCCGCGCCGACGCCGACAAGCTCGGCTACACGCGCGGGTTCACCATCTACGACGAGCAGGACTCGCTGCGGCTCGTGAAGGCGTGCGTCGACGAGCTCGACGTCGACCCGAAGCGCTTTGCCCCGCGCGGCATCCGCCGCCAGATCACCGACGCGAAGAACCAGCTTCTCGACGCCGAGGCGTACCGGCTGAAGGTCTCGACCTTCTTCGAGCAGACCGCCGCCGACGTCTACGACCTGTACGAGAAGCGCCTGCACGCGGCGAACGCGATGGACTTCGACGACCTGCTGTTCCGCTGCGTGAACCTGTTCGAGCTCTTCGAGGAGGTCTTGGGCCGCTACCGCCGCTCCTTCCGCCACGTGCTCGTCGACGAGTACCAGGACACGAACCGAGCCCAGTACCGCTGGCTGCAGCTGCTGACGGAGGAGCACCGCAACCTCTGCGTGGTGGGCGACGACGATCAGTGCCTGGTCGCCGGAACGCCGATCACCATGGCGGACGGCTCCACGAAGCCGATCGAGGACGTCCAGGAGGGCGACCTGGTCCTCTCGAACTACGGAAGCGGCGATCTCCGGCCGGCAAGCGTCCTTCGCACCCACCGAAGCACGGCCACCGAGGGGGTGGTCATCACGACCGCGACAGGCCGCCGGCTGATCAGCACGCCGGAGCACGTGCATTTCGCCGGCTACCGGCACCGTCACACAGGCGGGCGGTATGTCACGGTCACCCTCACCCTCTGTGCCGGTCGCCGTGGCCACCGGCCGCTGCACGAAGTCGTCTGCGAAGGCGGGCCAGCCGCTGTCTTCGAGGACTACGGGCGGGCGCTTGCACTCGTGGAGCGAGTCGAAGCCTCGGCACCTTCCGCGGTTCGACAGCTGGCTGACCTTGGTGAATGCCCGCTGCCCTTCATGCAGGCCGCGTTGGTGCGGCCCGGCATGGCGATGTTCACCCAGGACGGGTCCTTCGACGTCGTCGAGAGCGTTGAGCGCGTTCCCCTTGCAGCGCGGGTCTACGACATCGATGTCGAGGCTACGCACAACTTCATTGCGAACGGGCTCGTCACACACAACTCGATCTACCGCTTCCGTGGAGCGGACATCCGGAACATCCTTGAGTTTGAGCGAGATCACCCGGATGCCGAGGTAGTGAAGCTCGAGCAGAACTATCGCTCGGCGCAGACGATCCTCAACGCGTCCAACGCGGTCATCTCCAACAACCGGCAGCGCAAGGACAAGTTCCTCTGGTCGGACCTCGGGGACGGCGATCCGGTCCACGTTCGCGAGCTCGAGGACGAGCATGCCGAGGCGCGCTTCGTGGTCTCGGAGATCGAGCGGCTCGTGGACGAGGGCGCCTCGCGCGACGAGATCGCGGTCTTCTACCGGACCAACGCGCAGAGCCGCGTGCTCGAGGACATGCTGGTGCGCTACGGGGTCGGCTATCAGGTCATCGGCGGCACGCGCTTCTACGAGCGCGCCGAGATCAAGGACGCGCTCGCCTACCTCACGCTGCTCGTGAACCCGGCCGACACGGTGGCGTTCTCGCGCGTGGTGAACTCACCGCGCCGCGGAATCGGGGCGACCTCGCAGGGACGGCTCGTCGGCTACGCGAACACGATCGGCGAGCCGGTGTGGGAGGTCGCCGCCGAGCCGGAGTCGGTGCCTGGCCTTGCGCCGGCGGCGATCAAGGCCGTGGGCCGGTTCATGTCGGTGATGGAGCGGCTCCGCGAGCGGGCCGAGGGGGGCGCGGGTGTCGGGGACCTGCTCGCCGAGATGCTCGAGGAGACCGGCTACACGGAGGCGCTCCAGGCCGAGCGCACGATCGAGGCGCAGGGACGGCTCGAGAACCTCGAGGAGCTGGTGGGCGTCGCGCGTGAGTACGACGCGACCGCCGAGGAGGGCTCCGTCGAGGAGTTCCTCCAGCAGCTCGCGCTCTTCTCCGAACAGGACAACCTGCGCGACGACGAGGGCATCGTCACGCTGATGACGCTCCACAACGCCAAGGGCCTCGAGTTCGGGATCGTCTTCATGATCGGGCTGGAGGACGGCGTCTTCCCGCACATGCGCTCGATCGAGTCGGGCGACCTGGAGGAGGAGCGCCGGCTCGCCTACGTCGGCATCACGCGGACGAAGCGCCAGCTCTATCTCACGCACGCGCGCACGCGCCTGCTGTTCGGCGCGCGCGACTGGAACATGCGCAGCCGCTTCATCGATGAGATCCCGTCCGACCTGACCGACCTCGAGGAGGGCACGCTGACGGGCCCCGCGGCGGCGGCCACCTGGGAGGGCGGCGCGGCG
>Ga0126312_10001929_pt1 | contig 13759 bp, 15 predicted proteins | sample Plot104A_FD_92537 | JGI IMG/M metagenome (GOLD analysis project Ga0126312, IMG submission 92537) | Serpentine soil microbial communities from UC McLaughlin Reserve, CA, USA - Plot104A | ecosystem: Environmental > Terrestrial > Soil > Grasslands | place: USA: UC McLaughlin Reserve, Lake County...
CCTAGGTGACGAGGCCGTCCAGCTTGCCGGCCACGCGGCCGAGGAACGCGCCGATGGCGGTGCCGAGCCCGCCGACGACGAGGGCGATCGTCAGAACGACGAACGCGATGACGAGGCCGTACTCCGTCGCGCCCTGGCCGCCCTCGCGCTTGAGGTCCTCACGGCTGAGCGTGAGCATCCGGCCGACCGCGACCGTGAACTGCTCGTAGAAATTGTGCATTCCCCTTACCTCCCGGTAAGTCGCGGCAGGCCGCTTAGCTCTACGGCCCGCACGATTTGACGTTACGGCCCAATCCAGCCGGAACGCGTGCGGCGACCTACCCCCGAAGGTCCAGACCCGCCTAGCCGTTCGTCGGACGCGGCGATCGCTGCCTTAGTGGATAGTGACGCCCATGTCCGCGGAGGCTGCCGTCGCGCCCACGCCTGCGCCGCTGCGCCCGCAGCGCGTCGCTCCGGTTGCGACGGTTTCGTTCTTCCTTGGCGTTGCGCTTCTCGCGCACCTCGGATTCACAGCGTGGAATCTCGTCGCCGCGGCCGTGGGTGGTCTGTTGGTGTGGCTCGCGGCAATCGATCTCGAATCGCGGCTGATTCCGAACCGAATCGTCCTTCCGGCAGCTGCATTCGTCCTCGTCGCCGCGTTCGTTGTCGACCCGGCCCGCGGAATCGAGCACGTCGTTGCCGCGATCGCGGCTGGTGCGTTCCTGCTGATGGCCGCGGCCGTGCGACCGGGGGCGCTTGGGATGGGCGACGTCAAGCTCGCGCTCCTGCTCGGCGCGCTGCTCGGAGCGGACGTCCTGACGGCCCTCTGCATCGGCTTCTCACTCGTCGCCGCGACGGCCCTCGTGCTGGTCGCCCGTCGTGGCCGTTCCGCGCTCAAGCACCAGCTGCCGCTGGCGCCGTTCCTGGCCGCCGGCGCGATCGCGACGCTGCTGCTGAGCTAGCTGCTTCGCTTACCGAGGCGCTGATGGAGTGGCTAGTTAACCGGTTGCTGGTCATCGTCGCACGGCTCCGGTGCGGGAGATCACGCAACGCGACCTTCGGCGCGACCATCAGCGCTCTCGAGAGAGCAAAGGCTTCGTCCTCACCCGTAACGGAGGTCCGTGTGGCGAGCCCACCCCACCGGGTCAGCGCCGCTTCGCTGCGGCAGAAGCTGTGCCGGACGCGTTGCGCGGGACGGTCCGCATCGACTTCGAGCGCTTCCGACGCGACGTCGACAACTGCTGATCGAGGGTCGCCGACATTTGCGGGGGCTTCGCCGGCGCACGTCGGCGCCAGCATGACAGCATTCCGCGAGGGATCTATGGTGGCAATGTGAGCACGCCGAAGAAGAAGGTCACGTTCTATCTCGACCAAGACGTCCTCCGCGCTGCGCGAGTTCGTGCTGCGCGAAGCGACAGGCGCGACTCTGAGATCGTCGAGGAAGCGTTGCGACAATTTCTCGGCTTCGACATCGTCGAGAACGTGTGGGCTCGCAGCGATCTGGCCGAGGACGAGGCGATGCAGCTAGCCGTGTCCGAGATTCACGCGATGCGCGACGAGACGCGTGCCGCGGGCGGTTCTTGATCCGAACGTCCTCGTCTCGGCGCTGATCAGTCCCGCAGGTCCGAGCGCACGGCTCCGCGTAGGGCTTCGCGAGGGTACTTTCGAGCTTGTGAGCTCGCCGCTTCTCCTCGACGAGCTCGGGAACGTCCTGCGGCGGGAGAAGTTCCGACGGTACGCCACGCTCGAAGAGGCCAGACGCTTACATCGAGCTGCTCCGTCGACAGAGCACTGTGGTCACCGACCCGCCGCGGCCACGGGAACCTCTCGGCCCGGATCCCGATGACGAGTACTTACTCGTGCTTGCTCGCGTCGCACGAGTCGATGCGCTGGTTTCCGGAGACCCGCACCTGCTCAGCTCCGTCACGCGTTGCCGGTGGTGACTCCGCGCCAGTTCCTCGAGTCGCTGGCGGCGCCTTGACGAGGCGAACTCAGTCGATCTCGACCGAAACGGTTCGGTCGGACGTCGTGACCTGAAACGGCCGCGCTTCGCTGACGCCGATCGCCCACGTCACGACGGCTTCGAAGTCGCCCGTCTTGACGATCTCCTGCACGTGGTTCGCGTCGTCCGGTTGCAGGCGGCGTGGCCCGGTGTAGGTGAACTGGAGCTCGTCGCCGTCCGACTCCGCGGTCGCGGCCGGCTCCAGCCGGACGACCAGGAACGCCTCGCCCTCGGCTTCGAGCATGTTTCCCGATCCGTCCTCGACGAGGGCGTGCTCGCGTGGCAGGTAGTCGACGCGCGCTCCCGCAGCACGGTCGCGGAACTCGAACACGACGAGATCGCCGCAATCGACCGGCTCGACCGTGACGTCGGTCATGTACGTGAGATCACTTCCCTGCGCCGTCGTTGTGCGGACTTCGGTGCCGGCGCCGGAGGGCGGGCAACCCGACGCGCTCCCGTTGCCGTCGCCGCCGCAGCCGCCGGCCAGAATCGCGGCCGCGAGCACGATCGGCAGGTGCAGTCGGTTGACGCGAATCGCCAGGATCCTCCTCGGTGCGGACGCTACTCGGCGCTCGTGAGTTAGCGGCGAGGAGAGTGTTAGCGAATGGCGCGGACACTCAACTGGCGGACGACCTCGCAGCCGACGAGCCTGTCGGCGCGGTCTGCCGTGACAACGTCGCGGCCGGCTCCGCAGGCGACGCGATCGCGCGCTCCGTCCTTCGCGCCGATCGTGTCGTTGCCGGGGCCGCCGTCGAGGCGGTCCGTGCCCCTGCCGCCGTTGAGGGAGTCAGCGCCGGCCAAGCCGCGTAGAACGTCATTGCCGTCGAAGCCGGAGAGACTGTCGTTGCCGCCAGTCCCGACGAGGACGTCGCTCCTCGCAGTGCCCCGGCGGGTGACGCCTGTGTTCCCGGACGCGGCCGGAACGCGAAGGTCGAGCTCGGACGTGTTGTCGACGGTGTTCGCGTCGCCGGCGACGTCGATCACTCCGCTGAGCGCGTAGGCACCGGGCGTCAGCGTCCGGAGCTTGAACGTGATCCACGTCGTGAAGTCCACCCCGATCACCTGCCCCGTACAGCGCACGGTACGACCGGTCTGCGTGCAAGCAGGCGCCAGAAACGGGTTGCTCCACTCGAGCACGTTTAGCCCCTGCGGCAAGTTCAGCGTCAACGTGAACGAAAGCGGCCCCTCGCCCGGCCCGCGGTCGCTGTAGACGTTCGCGTCGACGCGGAACGTCTTCCCGGGGACCGGCGCCGCGCCGATCACATCCAGCGAGAGGCGTCCGTTGACGCTCGGCACCGCCGCCGCCGAAACGGCGAGGCAGCACGCGGCGATCGTTGCCGCAACGGCCGCAAACCGCATGGGTCGATCGTGGCACTCGCCGCTCGCGAGTTCAAGGCCGGTCGAGGCGCCGGAAGTTTCGACGGGACGGCGCGCGAGGCAGAACTCTTCTCGTGGTCCGTTTTCGGAAAGGAGGCCGGCTCGATCCCGGCCAGGTCACGGACGTCCGCGGTCGCGGCGGTGGCGGGATGGGCATCCCGCTGCCTGGTGTCGCGGCGGGCGGCGGCGGCGTGGGGCTCCTCGTCCTGCTCGCGATCGTCGCGATCAACGTCCTCTCGGGAGGCGGCAGCGGTCTCGGGGCGCTCGAGCCGCTCGACGACCGAACCACAGGCGGCGGCCAGGCCGCCGAATGCACGCGAAGCGAGCAGGCGAACGAACGGGAGGATTGTCTCATCGTCGGGTTCGTGAACTCGATCCAGGACTACTGGAGCCGCGCCATGCGCGGATATGAGCCGGCGAAGACGACCTTTTTCACGAGCTCGGTCAACACCGGCTGCGGCTATGCGACTTCCGAAGTCGGCCCGTTCTACTGCCCGAACGACAAGAGGGTCTACATCGACCTCGACTTCTTCGACGAGCTGACGTCGCGGTTCGGCGCTGAGGGAGGGCCGTTCGCCGAGGCGTACGTGCTCGCGCACGAGTACGGCCACCACGTGCAGGATCTCGCCGGCGCGCTCAAGCAGTCGGAGACGGGCAAGCAAGGTGCCGGGAGCGCGGCGGTGCGGACGGAGCTTCAGGCCGACTGCTACGCCGGTGTCTGGGCGAAGCACGCGACCGACAGCGGGCTGATCGTCGACGTGACGCCGCAGGACATCGACGCCGCGCTCGACGCGGCCTCCGCCGTCGGCGACGATCGCATCCAGGCGCGGACGCAGGGCCAGGTGAATCCCGAGACGTGGACGCACGGGTCGTCCGAGCAGCGCAAGCGGTGGTTCCGGGCCGGCTTCCAAAGCGGCGACCCGAACGCTTGCGACACGTTCCGGGGCGAGCTCTGAAGCTCGTCGTCGACGCCGAGAACGTTCGCCGCTCAGCCTGGCCGAACGTCTCGCCCGACGCGCTCGTCGCCGGCGCGCGGCGCTGGGCCGAGGAGGAGGGTATGGACCTCCTCGTCGTCTTCGACGGGCCTCCGCCGGAGGAGGCTCCCGATCTGGTCGGCTCGGGCAGGCGCTCGGCCGACGACGTCATCGCCGAGCTCGAGGGGCCGTTCTGGCTCGTGAGCTCCGACCGCGGCCTTCGCGACCGTGTCGGCGACCGCGCGGAGCGCATCGTGGGCGGCGGGTCGTTTCTGCGACAGCTCCGCGTTTGAGATCGGCCCGCCGGGTGCAACCCAAAGAGAAACGCGCAAACACACATTCCCGGGAGGATTCAGATGAGGTTGCTTTCAATCGGCGCGGCGATCGGAGCCGCGATCGCGTACTTCTTCGACTCACAGAACGGCAAACGGCGCCGGAACACGACGCGCGACAGAGTCGCCGCGACGGTTCGCGGAACCGGCCGTCGGGCGGGGCGGGCCGGCCGCGGCGTGGCGGCGAGCGCGTACGGCGTCTCCCAGAAGGTGCAGCACATGAAGGAGGAGCCGAAGGACTACGACGATGTAACGCTGGCGCGAAAGGTCGAGACGGAGCTGTTCCGGCCGGCCGACGCGCCGAAGGGAAACATCGACGTCAACGTCGAGCACGGTGTCGTCGTGCTGCGCGGCGAGGCGCAGACGCCGGAGATGATCGACGAGCTGGTCTCGCGCGCGCGCGGCGTCCAGGGCGTTCGGGAGGTCGAGAACCTCCTCCATCTCCCGGGGACGCCCGCGACGATGCACCAGTAGTACCGACGGCAGCGCCACGCGCGCGCGCGATAGCGTGAGCGCGTGGCGGCGTCCCCTCTGCTCGAGCTTCCGGTCGAGATCGAGGAGGTCGCGCTCGAGCGGCTCGCGGTGCAATTCGGCGAATGGACGCGGGCGACGACCGTCGTCCACCTCCGCGGCGGCGGCTTCGAGGGAGTGGGGGAGGATGTCACGTATCAGCCCGAGCACCATGACGATCCGCCACAGCCCGACGTGGCCGGCCGGTGGACGCTCGAGTCGTACTCGAGCGCGCTCACGTCCTTCGATTTCTTTCGGGACGCGCCGCTGGACGGCGCCGCGCGCGATTACCGCCGCTGGGCGTGGGAGAGCGCGGCGCTCGAGCTCGCGCTTGCGCAGGCCGGTGTGACGCTGGGGGAGGCGCTTGGGCGCGAGCCGCGGCCCGTGCGCTACGTCGTCTCGACCCGCGTCGAGAACGTTCGGCCGCTGCTCGAGCGCTACCCGGACGTCCGGTTCAAGCTCGATCCGAGTCGCGATTGGCCGGACGACGTCTTCGAGGATCTTGCTGCCGCCGGGCGCGTCGACGTTGCGGACTACAAAGGCGTCTTTCGCGGCGATTTCGGCAATCCGCCGGACGCGGAGTTGTACGTGCGCGTCGCCACGGCGTTCCCGAACGCGTGGCTCGAGGATCCGGGGCTGGACGACTCGACGACCGCTGCACTCGAGCCATACCGCGACCGGATCACCTGGGACGCGCCGATCCATTCCTGGGCCGACGTCGAGCGGCTGCCGTTTCCGCCCAGGTGCCTCAACTGCAAGCCGTCCCGGTTCGGGACGCTCGAGCGCCTGCTGGAGTTCTACGCACGGTGCGACGAGGGCGGGATCGCGCTCTACGGCGGCGGGCAGTTCGAGCTCGGGTCGGGCCGCCTGCAGATCCAGGAGCTCGCGTCGCTGTTCCATCCGGATGCGCCGAACGACGTCGCGCCCGGCGTCTTCAACCTCCAGCCGGTCCCGGACGCCGCTCCGCCGTCGCCGCTCGATCCGCCTGCTGCCTTCGGGCGCTGACGCAGCGCCGTCGGGCTAGGCGCGGAACGGCTGCGTCGTCACGAGAATCGCCGCATCGTCGAGATCGAGCAGCTCCCGTAGGACCCTCTCGATCGCGTCGACGATCACCTCCCACTCCTCAGCCGAACGCCGCGCGTACACGTGCACGACGGGGGGCAGCGGCCCCGCGTGATGCGGCGCATCGACGCCGCCGACCACGTACGCACTTTCGTCGAGGTCGCGCCAGATCGACCACGACGCGTCCGGCGCCGCCGACAGTGCCTCAGACACTGCGGTGTTCACCGCGCGCAGGACCTCCGACCGCTCGCGTTCCCTCAGCGTCGACGGGCTCGCGTTGATCTCGACCAGCGGCACGGTCGTTCACCGTACCGCGGCGAGCGATTGGGTCGGGTGGAGCGTGCGCGAAGGTCGGTGACGCGTTGTCATCGTGACCGACGTTGGCGTTGTCGCAGCCGCTCATCGCGCTGATCACGCGCCTGATCGGGGCTGTGGCACGGTCGGCGACGACGAACGTGCTCGAGTCGCGGACACGGACCGATCCGAGGCCCATCACGGAGCTGGAAACTGACGACTCCGGAGGGAGGCCGGGGCCAGCGAGTCAAGAGGCGCCGCTGTGGGCGCCTCTCGACAGGAACGGCGGCGCGGACCTTCGCGCCGGAGACGTCGTCGGTGATCAGCTGCAGCCCGTGTTCGTCCCGCAGTCGCGGCACGTGTAGCAGCTGCCGGTGCGGATCATCCGGCCGCCGCAGCGGGCGCACTCGACGGCGTCCTCCCAGCTGTTGAACAGCGCAGTCTGCCCCGGCGGCGGCGCCTCGACGGGTGCGGCCGGCGCGGCCGGCGTCTCGCCGCCGTTCGCGTAGCCGCTCGCGAGGCGCGCGCGCACCTCCGGCGAGAGGATCCCGATCTCCTCCTGCTGCTCGACCGAGAGGAACTTCTTGCCCATCCAGCGGAACACGTAGTCGACGATCGACTTCGCGACGCGGATGTCCGCGTCGTTGGTCATCCCGCTCGGCTCGAAGCGCATGTGCGCGAACTTCGAGACGTAGACCTCGAGCGGCACGCCGTACTGGAGGCCGAGCGACACCGAGATCATGAAGGAGTTCATCAGGCCGGCGAGGGTCGTGCCCTCCTTCGCGATGTCGACGAAGATGTCGCCGGGGGTGCCGTCCTCGTACAGGCCCACGTGGATGTAGCCCTCGTAGTCGCCGACCTTGAACTTGCGGCCAACCTCCGTGCGGTCGTCCGGGAGGCGCTTGCGCTCCTTCAGCGGCAGCGGTGCGGCCGCAGCGGAGACGAACGACGCAGCGTCGCCGTCCTTCTTGCCCGAGAGCGGCTGCGCGACCTTGCAGTTGTCACGATAGATCGCGATCGCCTTGACGCCGAGCTTCCACGCGTCGACGTACAGCTTCATCACGTCATCGACACTGACCGTTTCGGGCATGTTCACCGTCTTGCTAATGGCACCGCTTATGAACGGCTGAACGGCGCCCATCATCTTCACGTGACCGGTGTAATGGATTGCGCGATCGCCAACGGCGCAGTCGAACACTGGATAGTGCTCCGTCTTCACGTACGGCGCCCCGACGATCGTGTTCCGCTCGTCGATGAACGCCACGATCTGGTCGACCTCGTCCGGTGCGTAGCCGAGCTTCTCCAGGCCTAGCGGCACGGTCCGATTGACGATCGTGATCTCGCCGCCGCCGACGAGCTTCTTCGACTTGACGAGGGCGAAGTCGGGCTCCACTCCGGTCGTGTCCGCATCGACCATGAACGAAATGGTCCCAGTCGGGGCCAAGACGGTCGCCTGCGCGTTGCGGTAGCCGTGGACCTCGCCGAGGTTCAGCGTGTCCTCCCAGACGCGGCGGCATGCCGCCAGAAGGTCCGTTGGCACGGAATGAGCGTCTTCGATGTTGCCGACTGCGGCGCGATGCATCGACATGATGCCGAGCATTGCCGCCGCGTTTTTGCGGTAGCCGGCGAACGGACCGATACGTGCGGCGATTTCCGCGGACTTGCGGTAGGCACGGCCGGTCATCAACGCAGTGATCGCTGCGGCGTAAGCCCGCCCCTCGTCGGAGTCATACGGAAGGCCTCGCGCCATCAGCACCGCCCCGAGGTTCATGTAGCCGAGGCCGAGCTGACGGTACGCCTTCGCGTTCCGGTCGATCTCCGGGGTCGGGTAGAACGAGTAGCCGACCAGGATCTCCTGCGCGAGGAACATCGTGTCGCACGCGTGCTCGAACGCCTCGACATCGAGCTCGCCGTCCTCGCGCCGGAATTTCATCAGGTTCAGCGACGCGAGGTTGCACGCGGAGTCGTCGATGGACATGTACTCACTGCACGGATTGGACGCGTTGATTCGAGACGTGTTCGGAAGCGTGTGCCATTTGTTGATTGTCGTGTCGTACTGGACGCCGGGATCCGCGCAGCGCCACGCCGCCTCGGCCATGTCGTGCAGCAGCTTGCGCGCCTCGACGGTGTCGACAACCGTGCCATCGGTGCGCGCGGTGAGGTTCCATTCGGCGCCGGCCTGCGCAGCCTCCATGAACGCGTCCGGCACGCGGACCGAGTTGTTGGCGTTCTGGTACTGGATCGACGCCCAGTCCGGCGAGTCGAGGGACATGTCGTACCCGGCCGACTCGAGGACGCGTGCCTTCTCCTCCTCCTTGGCCTTGCACCAGATGAACTCCTCGATGTCGGGGTGGTCCGAATCGAGCACGACCATTTTGGCCGCTCTTCGGGTCTTTCCGCCCGACTTGATCGTCCCGGCGGACGCATCGGCGCCGCGCATGAAGGAGACCGGGCCGGAGGCGTAGCCCCCTTTCGAGAGCTGCTCCTTGGACGAGCGCAGTGTCGAGAGGTTCACGCCGGAGCCCGAGCCGCCGCGGAAGATGATCCCCTCGCGGCGGATCCAGTCGAGGATCGACTCCATCGAGTCGTCGATCGAGAGGATGAAGCACGCGCTGCAGGCTGGCTTCTCCTCGAAGCCGACGTTGAACCACACGGGCGAGTTGAACGCCGCGAGCTGGTGGACGAGGATGAACTTCAGCTCGTCCTCGAAGGTCTCCGCCTCTTCGTCGTCCCCGAAGTAGCCGCCGTTGCGGCCCCACTCGACGATCGTGTCGACGACGCGGCCGATCATCTGCTTGACCGAGCGCTCGCGGTCGGGGGAGCCCATGCGGCCGCGGAAGTACTTCTGCGCGACGATGTTCGTCGCCGTCTGCGACCAGAACTTCGGGAACTCGACGTCCGGCTGCTGGAAGACGGGCTTGTCCTTGCCCGGGATGAATGCCTCGCGCAGCTCCCACTCGATCTCGTCGAACGGATCGCGCCCCTCGATCGTGAAGAAGCGGCGGATGCCGAGCCGCGCCGCGTCGTCGACGACGACGTTCCCGGCGGCCTCGGCCGCAGCGGGCTCGATGTGAGCGGTGGAAATGTCCTCGGCCTGCGCCATGCGTCAACCTCCCGAACCTAATGGGCCACAATCTCCCCCGTACGACCCGCGCGCGAGCGCGGGTCGTCGGCAGGACTACGGAACGTTAGGTCGGTCGTCGGACGGTGCCGTTTTCGGCTTTGCTAAGCCGAATTCTAGCTGGGAGGCGGAAGTCGGCGCGCCTGGTAGCGCCGCGAGAGGAAGCTTCCGCCGGCGGCTGCGAGCAGGAGGAAGGCGACGCCGGCGAGGATCAGCAACGGCAGCGGAATGGCGTCCGCGTTCGACGGTCCGAGCCATTCGATCGCCCTCGTGATCACACCGCTCGAGCCGCCGCCGTCGCTGCTGTCGTCACCGCTGTCGTTGCCGCCGTCGGTCGGGCCTGCCGTGCCGCCCGCGCCGGTCGTCTCGTCGTACGTCGGCTCCTTGCCCTCGCGGATCGCGTCGAGCTTCGCCCGGAGGATGTCCCCCCGCGCCTCGGAGTACGTGTCGACGTCGCGCGGCAGGTGCCTGATCGCCTCGTCGTAGCAGTGCTGCTCGTAGACCGCGTCGATCTTGCCGTCGTACCAGTCGTTGATCAGCGCCTTCCAGCACGGGACGCCCGCAGCCTGCGCGGGCACCGCGGTGCCGAGGCCGACCGTGAAAGCAAGGACGATGGCGACGAGGAGAGGCTTCACGGGCGACGCGCTGATCGTAGTGACGGCGCCGGTCGTCCGGCTGCGGATGCGCATGGCTGTTGACGGTCGGTTCGGCGACATCGTTGACGATCCTGCGGATACGGCGAGCGCAAGCGGCTGCGCCCTCGGCGCGGAGTTTCCACCTCGCGCGTGATTCATGCATGAGTGTGTTGTAAGCGGTATGTAAAGGGCCACCGCCACCGACGCGCGACCGGCGCGTGCGTCTCGAGGGCTTGTGTATCGTCGCGCGTCTCGTGCGGCACCTCGTCCTGCTTCTCAGTCTCGTCGCCGCGCTCGGCGCGGGCTGCGGCGGCGGCGGCGAAAACGAGGCCGAGCGGGAAGCCGAGGACGGATCCGGCCGCGGAACGGTCACCTGTGAAGGGTCACCGATGAGCGGCGATCTCGGTCTCCCCGCCGACTTCCCGCAGATCGAAGGGATCACGTACGTCGCGTCGGAGCAGAGCGGGCCGACACGCGCGGTCGACGGATACGCGGAGAAAGGTCTGGAGGAGCTCTTCGACGAGTACCAGTCCGGTTTCGAGGACGCACAGTACGAGATTCTCTTCGACGAGCGCGAAGAGGACGACGCCGAGATCTCGTATCGGGCCGCGAGCGACGACACCGAAGGCATCGTCGCTCTGCGCTCGTGCGACGAGGACAAGACCTCGGTGCACATCACCAACCGGCCCGGCTAAGCGCTCCGGGAATCGGCGAAGACCGCGCTGTGGCGCGCGTCGCCGGTGGTACGGTCGCGCCCGATGTCGCACCCTGAGCGCGCCGCCGCCGCTGCGGCGCCGATCGTCGCGGCGGTCGCGGCGCTGCTCGCGTGGACGCTGCTCGCGGGCGGCGGTGACCGTGCCGTCCGGCTGGCGTGGATCGGCGGCGCGGCCGTCGTGGTCGCCGGGTCGCTCGTCGTGCTGACCCTGTTGGGCGTCCTCCCACGGCCGCTACTGGACCGGCCGGCGCTCTTGGCAATCGCCGCCTTCGTCGGATTGGCGCTGTGGCAGACGCTCTCGATCTGGTGGTCCGTGCTTCCGGACGCGTCGTGGGGCGCTGTCAACCGGACGCTCGCGTATCTCGCGTTCCTCGGCCTGGGGATCGCGGTCGCGTCGGTGGTCCCGCGCGCGCCTCGACTCGCTGCAAACGCGCTCGCCGCGCTGATCGGCACGACGTGCGCGGTCGCTCTCACCGGGAAGGTCTTCGCCGGGCTCGTCGACGATTACGGCCGCGTCGCGCGGCTCCGCTGGCCCGTCGGGTACTGGAACGTTCTCGCCCTGATCGGCGTCCTCGCACTGGTGCTCGGACTGTGGCTCGCGAGCGAGCGGGGAACTCGCCTCCGGAGCGCGGCGGCGGTGCTGCTCGCCTATGCGGGTCTCGTCGTCGTCGCGTTGACGCTGTCGCGCGGCGGCGTCGCGGTCGCCGTCGTGTCGACCGCTGTCTGGCTCTGCCTCGACCGCCGCCGAGTCGAGTCGTTCGCCGCGCTGGTCGCCGCCGGCTTACCGGCGGCCGCCGTTACCGCGGTCGCGTTCGCGCTCCAGGGGATCACGTCCGACGGCCAGCCGCACGACGTGCGCGCGCACGACGGGTGGATCTTCGGCCTCATCCTGGTCGCGGGCGCGGTCGTCGCCGGCCTGGCAGGGCACCGGCTCGCGGGCTTGAAGGTCGCGGAGCGCCACCGCCGCCGCGGCGATCGTGCGGTGCTTGCCGCGGTTGCGGTCGCGCTTGCGGCCGTGGTCGTTGCGGCGGCCGTCGGGTGGGAGGACTTTGCGAACCCGGCACACGAGCAGTTACCGGGCGGCACCGGCCGGCTGACGAGCACCAGCTCGAACTTCCGCTGGTCGTGGTGGGCGGAGGCGTGGCAGGCGTGGCGCGACCACCCGCTCCAGGGGACGGGTGCCGCGTCGTTCGAGCTCTCGCACCGCCTGCTACGGGAAGAGCGCGCCCAGCCCGCGACAGAGCCACACGACCTGCCGGTGCAGGTGCTTTCGGAAACCGGCGTGATCGGCTTGGCGCTACTCGTGACGCTCGTCGTCGCGATCGTGCTCGCTGTGCGAATGCGCGCGCGGGACGAAGACGGGAGGCCCGTCGTGGCCCTTGCTGTCTGTGTGCTCGCGTACGCGTTGCACTCTCTCGTCGACATCACGTGGGACTACGTCGCGGCGACGGCGTCGACCCTCTTCATCGTCGGCGTGCTCCTCGCACGGCCCGGACGCCGCGAGCGACGCGACCCGATCTGGGCGATCGGCGCAGGCGCGCTCGCCGCGACCGTCGTCCTCTCTCTCGCGACGCCGGCGCTCGCCGACCACCGGCTCGACCTCGCCTCGGCGGCGCTCGACCGCGGCGCGCTTGCGCAGGCCGTGGCACGGGCGCGCGAGGCGCATTCGCTGAACCCGCTCGCGCTCGAACCGCTGCTGACGGAGGCCGCGATCGAGGAGGCGCGGGGGAACGACGACCGCGCGCTCGAGCTCTACCGCGACGCGGTCGACGTCCAGCCGGAGAACCCGGAAGGGTACGTCGAACTCGGCAAGACGGAGTTGCGTCGCGGCGACCCGTGCAGCGCGTACGACCACCTCAACCGGGCATACACACTCGACCGCTACAACCCGGTCATCTCGAGCCCAGGCGGTCCGCTCGACATCGCACGGGCGAAGGTGAACGGGGGCGCGTGTCGGCCGTAGGACGAGTGGGTCAGTCGCCGAGCAGCAGCACCAGCTGAGCACCCATCAGCTCGCGCGGCTTCATCCCATCCAGGGGCGTCACGAGCGGCGCGTGCACGTCGTGCGCAAGCCGCCTTGCTTCGCGGCCATGTCTCCCGCGGTACATGACGACGGTGCGGCGAGCGCTGAGCGTGCCGGCGTTGCCGACCGCAGAGACGAGGTAGCCGAGTCGCCGGATGCGGTCGGCGCTCGCGGCGGCGGCGCCGGCGACGCCGTTCCCGTTCAGGACGAGAACGCTCGTCTCCGAGCGCGTCAGCATCTGGCGCATCGAGCCGTTCTTCTTGGCGGTCTCCGGTAGCGGGCCGGCGACCTTCGTCACCGCGGCCTCCTGCACGCGAGCGGAGACGCTCCGCGCGACATGCGTCCCGACGATGATTCCGAGCACGCCGAGCTCGAGCAGAGCGAGGGCGGTTGCGACGATCGTGGCCGTCCGCCAGCGCGAGAGCGAAGGGTCGACGGATGGCACCAGAGAGCTCATCGGCCGCAATTCGTTCGCCGCTTCCGCTCCGTATCCTCCGCCGGGTGTTCGTAACGTTCGAGGGCATCGACGGGAGCGGCAAGACAACGCAGGCGGAGTTGCTCGCGGAGGCGCTTCGTGCGGACGGGCGCGAGGTCGTCTCGACGCGGGAGCCCGGCGGCACCGAGCTGGGGGAACGCGTGCGGGCGCTCGTGCTCGACGGGCCGGATCTCTCGCCGTGGGCGGAGGCCGCGCTCTTCGCGGCGGCGCGGGCGCAGCTCGTCGAGGAGGTGATCGCG
>Ga0126312_10001930_pt1 | contig 13751 bp, 12 predicted proteins | sample Plot104A_FD_92537 | JGI IMG/M metagenome (GOLD analysis project Ga0126312, IMG submission 92537) | Serpentine soil microbial communities from UC McLaughlin Reserve, CA, USA - Plot104A | ecosystem: Environmental > Terrestrial > Soil > Grasslands | place: USA: UC McLaughlin Reserve, Lake County...
CGAGTAGCCGCCGCTCTGGAGGGTGTGGTTGAGCACGCGCCCGCCGACCCGGTCGCGCGCCTCGAGCACGAGCGGCGAGCGTCCTTTCTTCGCGACCTCTCGCGCTGCGGTCAGCCCGGCCAGGCCGGCGCCCACCACGATGACGTCGGCGGAGCGTGTCGCCGTCGCGCGTGAGCCCGCCCGCGCCGCGGACGGCATCGTGACGAGAGCTGCACTGCCCGCCGCACCGCCAATCAGCCGACGCCGTGTGATCCCGTGTCCCCGCACCGTGCCTCCGCCCGATCCCGACGGGAGGCTACAAGACCGCGGGCCGGGGTGCGCCTGTTCCCTTGCGTAAGGCCGCCCGCCTCCAAGTCGGAGGGCGCGCGCCGCCGGCTATTTCCCGCCGACCTCCACGACCTGCTGGAAGGTGGGCCGGTTCTGCCACGCGATCAGCGGCTGGGTGATCGCGCCGACCGCGGTGTGCTCGATGGCGTCGAAGCAGAGCTGCGGGTCCTGGAAGGCCGGGTCGTTGTCCGAGTCGCAGGTGTCGTCCTGGTAGAGCGCCCCCTCGTTCTCCGCATCCGCTACGGCGTCCCGGAGCGACGACTCCAGCACAGCGCGACAGTCGGCGACCGTTGCCGTGCCGTCGTTGTCGGCGTCGCCGCAGTAGTCGCGCGAGTAGGCGCCCGCCGGCGGGTCACCCTGGTTCTCGCTTGCGAGGATGGAGCGCAGATCCTTCTGGGCGTAGCCGTACCAGCCCGCGATGTACGAGGAGCCCTGGTGGGCGCCGGCCGCGTTCGGCTCGTCGTCGAGGTCGATCATGTTCTCGAGCCGGCCGAAGAGGCCGTCTCCGAGCGACGGCTTGAACTCCGCATCGATCCAGCGCGGCCACCAGGCGTCCATGAGCTTGACCGCGTCGCGGTGCTCGTAGTGGTTGTCGTGGTCTTTGTCGAGCCGGTGAGCGCCGTTGCCGAGCCAGGCCTTGAGCTCGTTCACCGGCTCCGCGAGGTCCGCCGGGGGCGAGTCACCGAGGATCTTGAGCGCATACGGCAGCACCTTGTCGCCGCGCAGGTCGACCGTCGCGGCGTCCTCCATGGCGTCGACGAGCGTGGACCGCGAGAGCGTGCGCGACCGGATCCGGTCGTCGAGCGGCTGGGAGCGGTGCACCGGCCCGTAAGAGAAGTTGTCGTCGGCGGCCCTGTACTCCTTCGCCTGCTTGTTGTTCCAGCTCGTGAAGTAGGCCTGGTCGACGCCCTGCGGGTGCGCGGACTGCGGCGTGTAGCGCGAGACGAACATGTTCGGGCTGTCCGGAGTGGAGTCCGGGTCCCAGCCCGACCACTCGTACTTGCAGGGGCTCGTGTTGCCCGGGCAGGCCCTGACCGGGAAGTTCGGGTCGGGCCCGGCTGGGCGGTCGGGGTTGTTGCCGGAGTTGAAGTAGGCGACCTGGCTCCCGTTCGCATAGAACCAGTTGAACGTGAAGCCGATCTTGTAGGCGGCGTCATCGAAGCCCCTGGGGGTGCCCATCTTGCTCGGGTCGTTGAAGTCGACGAAGCCGAGCGCCGAATCGGCCTCGTGCATGTAGGTGCTCCGCAACTGCACGTAGACGACCGGCATTCCGTCCGTCGTGGTCGCTCGGGCGATCTCGAGGCCGAGCTTGGTGCGGTTGATCGCCAAGGTCTCCGAGCCCGGCGGCGTCTGGTCCGCGGTGTTTGACACCCACCTGTTCTGCCGTTCGAGGCGCTCGAACGGCAGGCACTCGCCTCGATAGCGGTAGCCGCGGTAGTCCGCGAGCGTTGAGCCCTGCTTGTCACAGAGCTGGAGCGCAAAGGTGTCGGTGTTGTCCTGGCCGGCGGAGGTGGCGCTCCAGGCGTAATTGCGTCCGTGCCCTAGCTGGACGTAGAGGTTCACGCCCGGGAAGGCGGCGCCGCGGGCGTCGATCGCCTGCTTGCCGGCGCTGGCCGGGGCGTGGATGTCCAGCTCCATCAGGAGCTGGGGCGAGAAGTAGCCGGTCTGGGGGCCGAAGACGGCGAGCGGACGGCCTGACGCCGATTGGGCGCCCGAGACCACGAGCGCGTTCGAGAGGCCCGGGGTAAGCGGGGGCAGGATGCCCCCCGCGTTGCCCGACGGCGACCCGCCCGGCTGCACGACGTCCGAGTCCCTGACCGTGCCCGGCGTGGGCATGGCGGCACTGTCCGCCGCGGGGCTGGCGGGCGGGACCTGGTACGGGAAGCTGCCGTTGGCGGTCGTAGGCGCCTCGGGGTCCTCGGCCGAGCGGAAGTCGCTCCACGCAGCCTTGCCCTGGGCGTCGCCGAAGCGCTGTTGGGCCGACTGGAGGATCTGCGCGGAGTCGAGCTCGCGGCCGCCGCCCTTGCCAAAGATGCCTCCAACGAGCGAGGCGGTGGCGATCACGTCGGTGACCTTCCAAAGATTGGGCTGGGCGGCCGCAGGGCCGGACTCTCCGTTCGGCGTGATCGCCGCGTACGCGCCGGGCAGCTTCTGCACCGGCGTGTCGCCGTTCTTCGATCCCCGCGTCGGGACCGTCGAGATCCCGTTGGCCGCGCACTCCGCCGCGCGGGCGGGGGCCGCTTCGCAGATGTACTTGTTGATTCCGGCGACGTAGTTGCGGACGTCGCTCTGCAGCTGCTTGCCGGCGTCGCCGTAGACCTCGTCGCCGAGGTCGTATTGGCGCTGGAGGTCATCCTCCTTGTAGGGGGCGATCCGCCATTGCGCGCGGTCCTGATCGCGGTTGCCCTCCGACCCGCCGATGAACGAGGACAGCTGCCCGCGGCCGACGTGGCGCAGCACGTCCATCAAGAAGAGCCGGTCCTCTGCGCCGGCGTAGCCGGCTCCGAACATCGCGCCGTCCCGGTCCTGCCCGGAGATGTGGGGAACGCCGAAGCCTCTGTCGCGAACGATCGTGACGTCGTCGCGCGGGCTGTACTTCGTCTCCACGTCACTGGAGCGAGCGCCGAACGTCGCGTCCTTGTAGAAGTCGGTCAGCCTGTCCGGAGGCAGTGTCGGACTCGCGTAGACCAGGTTGGCGTAGCGGTCGAGCTGGTCGCGCGAGTGGGGCGGCGTCGGGGCGCTGCCCGAGCCGAACACGCTCCCGAGTCCGCTGAAGGCGATGACCTGGGCCGCGTCGGCGTGCCCGTTTTGCCCCGGCGGCAGGATGTTGAGAAAGCCGCCGGCGTCGTTCTGGCCGTACGGCTGCGGCTTGGGGGCCGCTAGCGCCGACGCGGTGCCCGCCAGCGACAGGACGAGCGTCCCGAGCGTCAGGAGTGCTGCGGTCCGTGCCATAGGTTCCCCCTCGTTGCACACGTCACTACCCGGGAAAGGCCGATTCGATGCATCCACCGACTGGGTCAGCGCGCAGGAATCTCCAGGGAGCCCCTCCCGTAGTCGAGCCGTACCGGTCGGCCCCGATCGGGCTGGCCGCGCCATGAGACCGTGAGCGGCACCGATTTGCCGGGCAGGATGCGCGCTATTCGGCCTGTTCGCAGCAGCTCCGCGTCGGGTAGCCGCTTGGGCTCACGCGTAGGCGGGTAGAGGCCGTGAACGAACGCGTAGAGGAAGGTGGCGCTCCCGGGGACACGCCTTCCTTGCTCGTCCCGCAGCGCCAGGTCCCCCGCGCTCAGATCGACGCGGCGAAGCGACTCGTTCGAGACGCGACCGCTCAGCACGCGGTCTCGCGGGAGCCCCTTCGGCTCGAACACGCGCGGCTTGCCCTTCCACCTCAGCGGGCCGGCGTCGCCCCCTCCGCCGCCGCAACCGACCGCCGCGGCAAGGACGCCCGCGGCGAGGCCGACGATCACGACAGCCCCTATCCGCCTGAGCCGCGCCGGCCGGCGCGGCTCAGCGCTTGCTGGGCTTCTTGGGCTGGGGCTCGGGCGGGAGCGTGAACCAGTCACAGCCCGGTGGGTCCGTGTTGGTCTGAGGATCCCAGCTCGCGCACGTCGCCTGGCTCGAGATCTTCTCCGGGTTGCCGGGCTGGAACACGCGGGTCCCGTCGCAGGGCGGCAGCTCGGCCGGGTCGCTCGTTAGCCGGACACCCCGCGCCGTGCTGTTGTCCTCCCAGCAGTTGAGTACGCCGGGCGTCGTCGGGAACTCCTCGTAGCCGTTCTCCTCGTCCCACCAGAAGTCGAGCCCGTTCGGATCGGCGCTGCCGTCCGGGCGGACGCCCATTTGATTCGCGACTTGCCGGTTTCCGTAGGAAGTGTCGTTCTCCTTGCTCGGGTCCGTCTCTCCTCGTGCCGAGGCCGGGACCCAGAACAGACGCGTCCCGCTCCGCCAATTGTCGTAGATCCGGTTGCCGCGCACGATGTTCTCGTTGCCGCCGCCGATCAGCAGACCCGTGCCCACCGGCACCTGGAAGGTGGGACAGACCTTGTCCGGGTCGCGATCCTCGTATGGGGTCCGCTGGCAGTACGCGTCGCGGTCGTTGGAGAAAAGGTTGTTGTTGTTCGAGTAGACGAGGTTGTTCTCCCACTTCGCGCAGTCCTGCGGCATGCCCGGATGGCCGGAGGCGAAGGAGTCGGTCGTCATGCCGGCCGCGTTGTCGTGGAAGCGATTGTCGTGCGCGTAGATGCCGTTGCCCGCGGTGCCGGAGTAGCCGATTGTGTTGTCGTGCGAGTCCGCGTTGCGGATCTCGATCCCGTAGCGCGCGCAGTGCCCCTCAGGGCCTGAACCGGGATAGACGCCGGAGTCGCCGGCGTGGTGGGCATCGAGGTGCTCGTAGAGGCCGTTGTCTGAGGTGAACGAGAGGAAGTCGTACTCCCGGCTGTAACGCGACTCGATGTCGTCGAAGCGGAAGCCGTTCGTCTCGAGCGCGTAGATGTTGTTGAAGTCGGAGAACTCGATCGTGAAGTTCTTCAGGTAGATGCCGTCGGCGCGGTCGGCCCGGATGACGTTGAGCTTGTGCTTGTCGCCCTGGACCAGCACGTCGTCGCGGCTGTCACCCGTGCCCTCGATCTGGATGTGGCACTTGTCGTCGCACTCGTAGTTTTCGTCGCCCGGATCGGCGTCACCTGTGATCGCGATCAGGTTCTGCGCGTTCGGACAGGTCCGCTGGAACTCGTAGCTTGGCGTGGGCGCGCTGCCCTCGAGGTTCAGCCCAGTGCCGGGGATCGTCTCCGCGGTCACGTACATGTCCTTGCACCGAGCGGGCTCGTCCGGCGCCGCCCGGCTCGGCTCTTCCCTGTAGACCCCGGGGAGCACGAGGATGCGATCCCAGTTGCCGGCGGCGGTCACCGCCTTCTGGATGTGCTCGTAACCGCACCGCGACAGGAGGTCGAGATTTCGCTGCTTGACGATCGGGTCGCTGACTCCGGACTCGATTCGCTCTCGCGAGTCGCTCTTGCACACCACCAGGGCGCGGCCGCCGTTCACGTCGCTCGTCCGGTACTCCGGGACGGCTCCGTTTCGGTAGTCGGGGAAGTGCGTCGGGCGCTCCGGGTGGGCGAGGCCAGCAGCGGGCAACGCGAGCGCGCCAAGCGCGAGGGCTACGCAGAGGCGTCCCAGCCGCACCATCTGCGGGATGTGTGCCCGGAAATGGGCCGGAGCAATCGCGCCTACGCAACAACGGCGCTCCCGCCGAAGCGTTTTCCCCAAGCCGGGGACCGGGTAAGGATGGTCGCAGGGAGACCGGTGTCGGCGACGATGCACCTACGGCTGGGGATCCGCTGCAAGAAGCTGCTCCTAGGCGTCGCAGTGGCGATGCTCTTGACGATGGCCGCGGCTGGCTCGGCCGCAGCCGCGACTTCGCCAACCCGTGAGGTCCTCTACGTCGGCAACAACTGGGACGGGACCGCCGACGTGATCGACCCCAAGACGTTCACACGGATCACGCGCCTCAACATCATTCCCGACAGGGACCAGCGGATGGCGGAGATCATGGCGAGTCCCGACCGGCTCGCCTACTTCCTCGCCATCAGGCAGTTCATCGGCGAGGGCCACGACCAGTTCGTCGACGACATGTTCAGCTCGCACGATGGTCGCTTCTTGTACGTCTCCCGGCCGAGCTTCGCGGACGTGGTGGCCTTCGACCTGAACACAGGGCAGATCGTCTGGCGCACTCCGGTGGAGGGCTACCGCTCCGACCACATGGCGATATCGCCGGACGGCTCGCGGCTGGTCGTGTCGGCCTCGACCGCGCGGAAGGCCCACGTCATCGACACGCAGAACGGGGCCATCGTGGGCAGCTTCGAGTCAGGCGACTCGCCTCACGAGAACAACTTCTCGCGCGACGGCAGCCTCATCTATCACGCCAGCATCGGAGCGGTCTACACACCCTTGGACGAGCCGGCGTTCGACTCCACGAAGGGCGACCGCTGGTTCGAAGTCGTGGACGCGAACACTCTGCAGGTGCTGCGCCGGATTGACATGGGCCAGAAACTCGCGGAGGCTGGCTACCCGGGCATGAGCTCGGCGGTGAGGCCCATGGCCCTCTCCCCGGACGAGCGCTACCTCTACTTCCAGGTGTCCTTCTTCCACGGCTTCGTCGAGTACGACCTGAAGCGGGATCGCGTCCTGCGCCTGGCCCACCTGCCGACCACCGACAAGACGCCTCCGACGCGCGAGCAGTACCTGCTCGACTCTGCCCATCACGGCCTCTCGATGAACCCCGCGGGGACCAAGCTCTGCGCCGCAGGCACCATGGACGGCTACGCCGCGATCGTCTCCCGCCGCACGTTCGCCTATCGCCTCGCCGCCTTCGGCGACACGCCCTACTGGTCCACCAACAGCGGCGACGGCGCCTATTGCTTCGTCTCCTTCAGCGGCGACGACCAGGTATCGGCCATCTCCTACGCGGAGGAGAGGGAGGTCGCGCGTATCCAGGTGGGCGACCACCCCCAGCGGATGCGTATGGGCGCGTTTCCGAGCGAGCCCGGCTAGCCGAACGGCCCCGGCGCCCCTCTCCGCACCTTGGTTTGACTTCGGTTGCCCCGGGCACGTCTGAGACGAGGACAAGCGCTCAGGGCCAGGATGGCCCATCGTCACAACGCCGGGGAAGTGGGAGGCCCCGGCGTATCTACTACTACGGGGGCGCGAGAAAGCCCGCACAGGCTACGCCGTCGCCCGCGCGGGAAGCCTGCGCCAGATCGCGCGGGCCGTCCAGAACAGGAGCAGCAGCGCGAACGTCACGATCCCGATTGCCGGAACCGCCAGCACAAGCATCTGAACCGTGGCCGTCATCGCGCCCACAGCGTCCCCGACGTGCAGGGCCTGTCGAAACACCTCACGGTAGGCGTCAAACGACTGCCAGGCCACCTTGACGAACCCGGGCAGTCGGCTGATCGCCTGATAGGCGAGGAATGCGAGGAGTGGGATCGCGACCAGGACGTAGCCGGCGAAGACGCGCCGCGCCCACGGTCGCAGCTCGGGCAGGCGGTCTCCCTTGTGGCGGGCACGCCGAAGCCGGCTTCGGACGAACGGTCCCACCTGCGAGAAGAGGTCTGGCACACCGGTCAGATCGGCGAGCAGCCAGTAGCCGTCGAGCCGCACGAACGGGAACAGAAGCTGCCTGAGGACCTCGATATTGATCACCAGGACAGCCGCAAGCAGCCAGATCTGCCCCGTGAGCTCGGCGAGTCCGATCAGGCCGACCGATGCCAGCAGGTGGAAATAGAAGCCGCCGAGGTCGACCCTTACGCGACTCCGACGGCCAAGCCGATACGCATCGGTCGTGTCGGTATAGAAGACCGGGTAGACGAGATATAGCCCCACGCCGATGCCCCGTGGCTGCCCGCCGCCGTAGCGGAGTGCCGACGCGTGTCCGAGTTCGTGCCACGCCGCAGTCAGCAAGACGACACCGAAGACCGCGGGCATGAGCAGCGGCTGCAGCAGAACGTCACGGAGCGCCTGATCCACGCCGCCGTCGAGGTATACCCACGCGTGCGCGACCGCGATCAGCACCAACGCCGGCACCAGCGCCAGAGGAGTGAACAGCCGCTGAAGGACTCCGGTGACCGGCTCGAGAAATCGCGGGCCGATCGTCCGCAGGCGCAGTGCCACCGCCAGCGGCGAGACGGGTGCGGGAGATCGTCCCACGCCCGCCGTTGCCTCACCGCCATTCGCTGGGGCGACGAGCCCGACCGGCATCAGCTTGCTGCGGAGCAGCTCCGCCACGTTGTCGGCGGTCACCGTCCAGGGGCTCACCGCCGTGAGCCGAGCCGCGATCTCGGCTCGGTTGCGGCGACCGTCGAGTTGTTCCAGCAGCCGGTAGAGGACCTCGCTGACCTGCACGAACCTCCCGTCGCGCTGGACAAGCCACTGCCGTTGGTCGAAGCTCGCGTCCTGTTGGGGTCCCACCAGCTCGACGCCGGGCGCGACTGCCGGGCGCTCCAAGCTGGCGTCCGTCAAATCGAGTTGTTGTAGAGCGAAAGCTTTCGACATGGTGGAGAGCGTGCCCGGGCCGGCGTCCCAGCCAGCCCGGGCCGCGTGCATGCAGCGGCGCTATGTCGCGCTCGCTACAAGCTCCGGGTTACTGCCGGGTTACTGCCCAACGTGGCAGTTCAGGTAGTCGCCGCTGGCCAGCGCCTGGGCACAGACCTGCACGGCGACGTCGTTGTTCTTGACCGGTACGAACACAAACACGCCGTTCAAGGCGACGAGGGTGACCAGCGCCAGCATGTCGCGCTCAGGAAGTTCGAGCGCCGTCTGGCCCTGGATGTCCTCATGGGTGAGCATTGGCTTCGTAGCCATGTTCCCCTCCTTGAGAGTGGCGACGCCTGAATGAGTCCGTGACGCCGCGCTCCGGGTGCAACGAAGCTGTGAGAGATACCCGGGCGGTGGGGGGCCTAACGGGCGAAAAGTCCTCTCTTTCGGGGACGGCGGCCTACCCGTAGTTCGCGGTAGCCGTGGCCTTGCTGGGCGGTTGACCTCGCCGAGCCAAGCCTCCGCACTCGAATGAATCGGGCCGTCCCCACAATTGACCGCAGAACGAGGCCCCACTCGCTCGCCCACGCCGGAGGCGCGGATCGTGGCGGGACTGACCTACGCAACGGCGAAGTGGGCCTCTCCGGTTCGTTCCACGGCTGTTCCGAGTTCCTCGCACGCGCTCGCGAGGCGGGCCGCGATCCAGTCGGCGTCGGACCTGTCCGCGAGCCGCGTGGCGCAGAAGTCGAGGGACAGCCCGAGGAGCTCGAGCGTCGGCCGGCCGCGGGGTCTCCAGAGAGCGAGGATGCCGAGGTCGTTTCGCAGCTCGCGATCCACGGCGTAGTCGTCGAGCGCGTCGCCGAGGTCGTAGACGACCGGTCCCCCGGGTAGCAGCTCTACCCCATGGAAGACGTGGGCCGAGTGTCCCGCCACCGCGTCGGCGCCCGCCTCGATCAGCTCCCGGGCAAGGCGCCGCTGCCCGTTGTCGGGGCGTACGGTCATGTTGGGACCCCAGTGGGGAAAGGCGAGCACGAGATCGGCTTCCGCTCGCAGTCGCGCGAGCTCCTGGTGCGCCCACTCCGGCAGGCCGCGCGGGAGGTCGGCGTAGCCGATCCCGGGCGACCCCTCGCCGGCGGCGAACTCCTCGGGATGGTCGGAGAGGCCCAGCACGCCCAGCCTCAGCTCCCCCGCCTTTACGAGGGCGCCGCGCCGGGCTGCCTCGACATCCGGACCTGCGCCGGTCGCGGCTATGCCTGCCGCGTCGAGCTCCGCCAGCGTGTCGGCCAGAGCCTCGGGGCCGAAGTCCAGCGCGTGGTTATTGGCGAGGCTCGCGACGGCGGCGCCGACCGCCTGCAGGGCCCCCACGCCGCTCGGCGGCGAGCGGAAGAAGAAGGGCTTGTCGCGGATCAGCCGCGTCGGCTCGCCCCGCGGGGAGACACAGCACTCGAGGTTGAGCACGACCGCGTCGCAGGCGGCGCAGACCTCCCTCAGCTCGGACGACCAGACGTCCCCGGCTTCGCCCGCGGCGAGCCGTTCCGCCACCGCCCGGCCCAGCATGACGTCGCCGAGCAGGCCGATCGTCGGTCCCGAGGTCAGTAGACCGGGGCCAGGGGGCCGCAGGCCTCGAGCTCACGCAACAACCGTCGCCCGGCGCCCTCGTGCCAGCGGCCGACCCTTACGAGAGCCTCGACGAGTCCTCTGGCGTCGGCGAGCGCCTTCGTGCACTCTTCGCTCGAGTGGTCGGTGCAGAAGAGGAGGGCGTCGGCGGCCTCGCGGATCTGCTCCTCCTCGTGTGGCAGCAGCCCTTGCGCGCCGAGCGTGCGCAGCCTCCGCATCAACTGCCCATACGCCTCCGCTCGCTCGGACGTCATGGCTGCCTTATGCCCACTGGCGGCGGTAAAACACATCCCATGTCGAGGCGCCCGAGAGACAGGGCGTATTTCGCGACCTTCGCTGCGATGGGCGCCGTCGCCGGGCTGTTCACCCTGGCCACGGTGGTCTACGCGGTCGTCCGCGGCGCCGGCCGCGGCGCCGGCTACTGGATCGCCATGGGCGTCTTCGTCGTGGTCGCGCTGATGCTCTTGGGCTTTGCCGCTCGGGCGGCGCGCCGCTGACCCTCCCCAAGGGCGCTCGGAAGGAACTGTCCGCCACTGCGCGAATCAAATCGCCGTGATGCGCACCGACACCGCGGCCCTCACGCTCTCCGAGGAGATCCGCCAGCGCTTCGACGAGTTCTCGCGCTCGCAGAAGGACGTGGGTCAGTACATCGTCGACCACCTCGACGAGGTCGCCTTCCATACGGCCGAGGAGCTCGCCCGCCGGGCGAATACCTCGTCCTCGACCGTGGTGCGCTTCGCCCAGGCGCTCGGCTTCGAGGGGTTCCCCGAGCTCCAGGCGGCCGCTCGTGACGAGTACCGGCGGGCCCGCGAGGCCAGCAACGGCATGGTCGAGCCGGCGCCGCAGCCGCTCTTCCCGATCGACCAGACCGAGTTTGAGGCCGCCCTCGCCGCGGACCACGCCAACCTCGAGGAGACCGCCCGCAAGGTCGACCGCGAGGAGGTCGCGGCAGCGGTCGACCTGATCGCGGGCGCCGAGCGCATCCTGCTCTGCGGCACCGACCAGATGGCCTTCTTCGCCAGCTACCTGAGACACCTCCTGATGCTGCTCGATCTTCGCGCCGAGGTGGTGGCAAGCCCCAGCCAGGAAGGGCTGGCCCGGCTCGGCCGCATCGACGACAAGACCGTGCTGCTGGGCTTCTCCGCCGGCCGCCCGCACCCCCTGGTGGTGCGCGCGTTCAAGCTCGCCCGCAACCGCCGGGCGGCGACGATCGCCATCTCGGACGCCACCCTGTCGGAGATCGCCAAGATCGCCGACCACAGGCTCTACTACTCGTCCAACAGCCCCGCCTACGTGCGCTCCCACTCGGCCCTGCTCGGCCTGATCCAGGCGCTGGCGTACGGCATCTACGCGCTCGACGAGCCCGCCTATGCGGACCGCATCAAGGCCTTCAGGCTGAAGTAGCGGCCGGCATCTCCTCCTACAAAGCGCAGGTGTAGGACCTTGGCGGCGGGACGGCGCGGGCTACCATCCCTCGTGATGAGAGACGTTGCGACATTCCGGGTCAAGGCCGGCCTTGCCGAGATGCTCAAGGGCGGGGTGATCATGGACGTGGTCACGGCCGAGCAGGCAAAGATCGCGGAGGTGGCCGGCGCCGTCGCGGTGATGGCGCTCGAGCGGGTGCCCGCCGACATCCGGTCCGCCGGCGGCGTGGCGCGGATGGCGGACCCCACCAAGATCGAGGAGATCAAGGAGGCCGTGACGATCCCGGTCATGGCCAAGGCGCGGATCGGGCACTTCGCCGAGGCCCAGGTGCTAGAGGCGCTGGACGTGGACTACATCGACGAGTCCGAGGTGCTTACCCCGGCCGACGAGTCCAACCACATCGACAAGTGGGCTTTCAAGGTGCCGTTCGTCTGCGGTGCCACCAACCTGGGCGAGGCCCTGCGCCGCGTCGCCGAGGGCGCCGCCATGATCCGCTCCAAGGGCGAGGCGGGCACCGGCAATGTGGTCGAGGCGGTGCGCCACATACGCCTGATCACCGGCGAGATCCGGCGCATCGGGACATTGGACGAGTCGGAGCTGGCCGGAGCGGCCAAGGACCTCCAGGCGCCGCTCGACGTCGTCCGCGAGGTCGCCGAGCGGGGACGCCTGCCGGTGGTCCTCTTCTGCGCGGGCGGCATCGCCACGCCGGCCGACGCCGCCCTGATGATGCAGCTCGGCGCCGAGGGCAACTTCGTCGGCTCAGGGATCTTCAAGTCGGCTGAACCCGAGCGGCGGGCGCGATCGATCGTGGAGGCCACCACCCACTTCGAGGACCCCGACCGGGTAGCCGCCGCGTCCCGTGAGCTGGGTGAGCCGATGCCGGGCCTCGAGATCTCCGCGCTGGAAGGGCCGGGCGGCGGCGGCCTGATCCAGCACCGCGGCTGGTGAGCCCGCCGACCATCGGAGTGCTCGCCCTCCAGGGCGACTTCGAAGCCCACTCCAAGGTCCTTGCGCGCCTGGGCGGCGGTGCGCATAGCGTGCGTACCCGTGAGGACCTGGAAGGGGTCGACGGCCTCGTGGTCCCGGGCGGGGAATCGACGACGATGTCGATCGGAATCGAGCGCGAGGGGCTCGCGGAGCCGCTGCGGGAGCTAATCCGCTCGGGCACCCCGACGCTCGGCACCTGCGCCGGGATGATCGTGCTGGACCGCGAGCATCTCGGCCTGCTCGACCTGAGCTCGCGGCGGAACGCCTTCGGCCGTCAGACGCAGAGCTTCGAGTCCGACCTCGAGCTCGAGGGCTTCGGTCCGCTGCGAGCGGTCTTCATCCGCGCCCCCTGGGTGGAGGAGCACGGCCCCGACGTGGACGTGCTCGCCGAGGTCGACGGCCATCCCGTCGCCGTCCGCCAGGGGGACGTGGTCGCCGTGGCGTTCCACCCGGAGCTGAGCGGGGACGACGGCCTCCACCGCTGGCTCGTCGAGCGCTCGAACGGGGGTGGCGGCGCGTGAGGGACGGGCGCGTCGAGGCCCTCGCCAGCATCCTCGTCCGCTACTCGACCGGCGTGTCGAAGGGCGACGTCTGCATGATCCAATCCACGACGCCCGCCGAGCCGCTCGTGCAGGCGGTCTACGAGGAGGTGCTGCGCGCCGGCGGACTGCCGATCATGCAGCTGACGACCGAGGGGGCCGCGGCCTCCTTCTACGGGCTCGCGTCCAACGATCAGCTCGACTGGATCCCGCCGACCGCGACCTGGGCCGCCGAGAACGCCGACGTCCGGATCGCGATCATGGCGGAGATAAACACCCGCGAGCTCGCGCGGGCGGACCCGAAGCGCCAGGCGCGGGCGCAGAAGGCTCGCAAGCCGCTTATGGATACGTCGATGAAGCGGGCCGCGGCGGGCGAGTACCGCTGGGCCCTGACGCTGTTCCCGACGCATGCCTATGCCGCCGAGGCCGGCATGTCGCTCGCCGAGTACGAGGACTTCTACTACGCCGCCTGCCTCGCCACCGACGGCGAGCCCCTGACCGCCTGGCAGCGCCAGTCCGACGAGGTCAAGAGGCTGGCCGAGTGGATGCAGGGCAAGGAGGAGGTGCGGATCACCGCGCCGGGTACGGACATCCGGCTGGGGGTCGCCGGCCGCACCTGGATCCCCTGCGTAGGCGAGCACAACATGCCGGACGGCGAGTTCTTCACGGGTCCCGTCGAGGACGCGGTCGACGGCGAGGTGGCGTTCTCGTTCCCGGCGACCTACGGCGGACGCGAGGTCTCGGGGGTCAGCTTCCGCTTCGAGAGCGGCAAGGTGGTGGATGCCTCGGCCGAGCGTGGCGAGGAGTTCCTGCACGAGATGCTCGACG